>Ga0181516_10000107_pt1 | contig 86503 bp, 67 predicted proteins | sample PEATcosm2014_Bin_25_FD_121104 | JGI IMG/M metagenome (GOLD analysis project Ga0181516, IMG submission 121104) | Peatland microbial communities from MTU Mesocosm Facility, Houghton, MI, USA - PEATcosm2014_Bin01_10_metaG | ecosystem: Environmental > Terrestrial > Soil > Wetlands > Peat | place...
ACGGTTGCAGGCCGATTTTCTCGGGGCGTTCGCCAGCCGCAAACACTTTGGATTCAAAATCGAAGCGGCGATGCGGCAGGGGGCCGAGGGCGTCGGCCAACTCGAGGTTGATGAAGTGTTCTGGGGCCTGCGCGGCGCTCAATTCAGGCTCGGCGGGCGAGCGCCAGCGGTCAGGCTCGGGACCCAGGTATTCAATCTCGTTGATCGCGGCCTCAGAGCGCAGAAAAGCGGGGACGTCCGCGGGCAGCGTGCTGACGGCGAGTTTGTTGATGAGGCGATGGCCCTCGTTGCCCCAGGCATGGGCGTGAGAAGGCTCAAAAAGCGGCGCCAGAAATGCGAGAAGGAGCAGGGCTCGAAGGCGGAAAGAAACGCGCGGCCGAAGCATGGAGTCAGTATACGATTGGACTTGGCGCCACTAGCCTTTGCACCGGCAGGTCACCGTTGCACAAACAGCCACGTCACCGGGGTAACCCAAGCTGTACCATTCGCGGTGCAATCTGTCTGTTTTTGAGTAAGATAGCTATAAATCAGGAGTTTGGTATCAACGGCAGGCTGCGACTCGTGCCATGGCGGCTAAAGCACCTTACAGTGCAGCCACGGCAGATAAAAGTTTAATTGAGTTCCAGAGCCAATTTTGCCGTTGACTTGTCCGGATTTGAAAGCTGCTCGCGGATCACTTTGAATGCGCCATGACCCCCTGATTGGCGCAAGCGATGGCAGCAAAGTTCGCGAAGGAATGAGAGCAGCGTTTGCGGCGCCGACCCTCAGCAACGGGGTGTGAAGCACAGACGCCAGCAAAAGCAACGCAGGGGAGCGGCCCAGGTATGGAGACGAGCGGAGCCCGACAATCGAAAGAAGCGGCAGGCGGGTCCTCTCCCTCTTTGTGGTCAGCGGTCGCGGTTACCTGCCTGGCGATGGCGGCCGGGGGAATCTTTGTTTATCTCGCGGGCGGCCCGCGCTATGACTGGCTGCTGCTGGCGACTGCGATCGGGCTGACCGCCGCAGTGACAGCGCGCCTGCTGGCCGATAACGTTGCCGAACGGGAAGCCGCAAGCCGATACGCGGGCGATCCGCTGCGGGATTTGCTCGATTCCGCAGGGCCCATCATTGTGTCGATTGGCCTCGACGGGCGGTTGACCTATGTGAATCCGGCGGCAGAGCGGCTGCTTGGCTATCATGCTGCTGAATTGGTAAATGAAGCGCGCACGGGCGACCTGCTTGCGCCGGGCGAGGGGCTGCGGCTGGTCAGCGAGATGCAGAAGCTGTGCGGCATCGAAAAAGTGCCGGACGAGACAGCAGCAGGACGGATCGAGGCCTACGCCGAAGTGGTGCGCGCGATGCCGCCCAGCCAGGTTCCAAGTTTTGACACGCATCTGCGCCGCAAAGATGGATCGCTTTTTCCGGTGCGTCTGCACATTTCAGCGTTGCGCGATCACGCAGGTGAGCCGGCCGGACTGGTTGCGGTGGCGCTGGATCAGAGCACGACGCTGCGCAAGGATCAGTGGAAGCGGGAAGCACGCGAACGCTATCGCGATGTTTTTGAGAACTCGAGCGAGATGATTGCCACGCTCGATCTGACCGGGAAGTTCCTCTATGTAAATCCGGCATGGAAGAGGTGTTTCAGCCAGACTCCTTCGGTGCAGGGAGAGGGCGATTTTTTTGAGCAGGCCTTTAACGTGGACTGCCGCGCCGACGCAGCCGAGCTGCTGAGACGCGCGATGGAAGGCGAGACCATCGACCGCGCGCCGATTCGCAATGAGACGGCGGACGGCCACCTGCAGGAATTGGAATTGAGCTTGCATCAACGGCGCCGGGCAGGGAAGCCGCTCGCGGTGCAATGCATGATCCGCGATGTGACGCAGCAGAAGCAGCGGGAGCATCGTCTTGCGCTGCAGTTGCTGGTGACGCAGATCGTGGGAGAGAACGTTTCGTCGGAGATGGCGGCGATGCGAGTGCTTGAGGCGCTCTGCGTCTCGCAGGGCTGGGATGTCGCCGTGAAGTGGGACATTAATGCCGACGAAAAGAAGTTGGAGTTCAGCACGGCGTGGGGTGTCCCCGGCAAGGAAGCCGAGGAACTGATTCAAGAGAGCATGAGAACGACGCTGGCGGGGGCAGGGAGCCTGCCTGGCCGCGCGTGGTCAGAGGGCCGCCTGGTGTGGATCTCGGATCTGGCAAAGGCCAACGGCGATCCGCGAGCGAAGGCTGCACAGCGGCGCAGCATGGTGTCGGGCTGGGCAGTGCCGGTGCAGGTGGGCAACAGTGTCCTGGCGATTCTGGAGTTTTATTGCCACCTGAAACTTCGCGAGGACCGCGAGACGACGGCAGCGATGGAGACCGTGGCGGCGTCGCTGGGGCAGATGCTGGCGCGGACGCGCGAGCGCGAGCGTGCCGAGGAGCTGAGCCGGCAGCAAAAGATTTTGCTGCACTCCGTGGCCGACGGAATCTGCGGCGTGGATCGAAATGGGCTGGTGCGGTTTGCCAATCCGGCAGCCACGCGGCTGCTGGGCGCGCCGGCTGCCAGCCTGATTGGCAAGCAGGTGCACGACCTGGTGCACGGATCGGCGCCAAGCGCAAAGAAATGCGGCGCGGATTGCGCGCTGCAACGGGCGGCGATGGGCAGGGTGCCGGCCACGGGCGAAGATACGATTTTTCGCGCCAATGGAGTGGGGTTCCCTGCTGAGTATTTTCTCAATCCGATTCTCGACCAGGGACGATTCTCAGGTTCGGTGTTGAGCTTCCGCGACATCAGCCAGCGTTATGCGCTGGACAGACTGAAGGATGAATTTGTTTCAACGGTGAGCCATGAATTGCGCACGCCGCTGACCTCGATTCGCGGCGCGCTGGGATTGCTGTCGTCGGGAATTCTGGGCGAGATCAGCGACAAAGCGACCAATCTGCTGCGCATCGCGCTGAGCAACTCCGATCGGCTGGTGCGGCTGATCAACGACATTCTCGACCTCGAACGCGCGCAGAGCGGCCGCGAGCCACTGGTCTTCAGGCCGGTGCAGATGGCGGATGTGGTGCGCCAGTCGATGGACGGGATGCAGTTGATGGCGGAGGCGGCAGGAGTGCTGCTGATCCACGACAAGACGCAGGTGGAGATCACGGCCGACTCCGATCGGCTTCTGCAGATTCTGACCAACCTGCTGTCGAACGCGATCAAGTTTTCGCCAGCCAATTCGGCTGTGTCGATTATGTTGCGTCCCGGCTCGAGCGGCGTAACGCTCTCAGTGATCGATCAGGGCCGCGGGATACCGGCGGACAAGCTGGAAGCAATCTTTGGACGATTCCAGCAAGTGGACGCGTCGGACTCGCGGCAAAAAGGCGGCAGCGGTCTTGGTCTGGCCATCTGCCGCGCCATTGTCTCGCAGCATAACGGCCGCATCTGGGCCGAACGCAATCCGGTGCGTGGTTCCACGTTTCGAGTCTTCCTGCCGTATCATCCTGCGGCGGCAACCAAGGCCAAGGTAGCAGGCAACGATTCACCGGGACAGGGCGTGGTGCTGCTGGCCAGCGACAACGGTGCATCGAAACCGCTGATTGGCGCGCAACTGGCCGATCATGGCTATCGCATCGTGGAGACCTCGGCACTGGATCAGACTTTAGTGGCGGCGCACGAAGGTGTCGAAGCGATCGTGGTCGATGCCGGGACTCACGGAACCGATGGGTGGGAGTTGTTGCCGAAGCTGCGCCGGGCGAGCCCGGAGGCGCACACGCCATTGATCGTGTTGAGCCTCGACACGCAGCAGAGCGAGCCGTTGGGCGCCGCCAACGGCAACTCGAAATCGGTTGAGCCCGTTTCGCATATCACAGAACTGATTCGCATCATCGGAGGGGCGGGTGAACTGGCGCGCGTGCTGATTATCGAGGATGACGCGGACCGGGCTATGATCGTTGGCGATGCGTTTTCGGGGCCGAATTGCACGGTAAAAATGGTTCAGACGCGAGAACGCGCATTGGACGAATGCGCTGCGTTTCAGCCGCATTTGTTGCTGGTGAACATTGGATTGCCGGACAGCGAGAGCTATAGCCTTGTGAATTCGCTGCGCGAGCGCGAGATCTTGTCGCATGTGGTCGTGGTGGCGTATTCGGGGCAGAAGCTCTCGTCGAGCAGGGGAGCGAAATCGGGCATTGGGCCGGGTGCGTTGCTCAAACAGGCGCGCGTGCAACCAGAGCAGCTGGAGTTGTTGCTGCTGACAATCTTGCGTGGTTCTCGCCAGACGGAGATGGAAGAAGCGGTTGCCGATGCTTCAGCGGTGCGAGGCTTCTAGGGAAGTTTGTTGTAGGTGGGAACATCGAATATCGCGAGGCAAAGGATTTTCTAAAGATCGTTCACATTCCGGTTGATGCAGGCAGCGCAACCGGGCAGACAAATAGCCGCTTCCCCAGGGCTGCCATTGGAGCAAGAGAAAATGCCGCGCCGCATTCTGATCATTGATGACGAGGACGACATCCGCGAAGTGGCGGCGATGAGCCTGGAAACCGTGGCTGGGTGGGAAGTAATGGTGGCAAATTCAGGGGCGCAGGGACTGCTGCGCGCGGCCAGCTACAAGCCGGATGCCATTCTGCTCGATGTGATGATGCCGGGGATGGATGGGCCAACGACTTTTCGCGAGCTTCGCAAGAACCCCGCGACGGCTAAGATCCCGGTGCTGTTTCTAACCGCGAAGGTGCAGGCTACGGACAGACGGCGATTTGCCGATCTGGGGATTGAGGCCGTGCTGGTGAAGCCATTTGATCCGATGACATTGTCGATTCAGATCGCCGGTGCGCTGGGGTGGGCCTGAACAGGTTGCCGATGGAGACGACTCAACGACCGGCGCTGAACGAAGCCATGAATCGGCTGTGGGCTCAGTTTCTGCCGCAGATTGAGGAACGTGTGGCCACGCTCGAGACGGCAGCGGCAGACCTCATCGATGGGACAATTACCGTTGCGCAATGTGAGCAGGCGAGCTCGGCGGCTCACAACCTGGCAGGCGTGCTGGGCACATTCGGACTTGCGGAAGGGACGACATTGGCGCGAGAGGCCGAGGCATTCTATTGCATTGGTCCGCCGATTGAATCGACGGTCAACGCGCGCATGGTTGAGGTTGCGATTCGCCTGCGCCGATTAATCGCCACGAGAAAGTAATCCAGCGGTTTTGAGCAGTTACACTCGACCTTGGTGACTCCCAACGAATCATCTACGCGACAGCTCGACCTCGCATTTGAGGAAGAGCAAGTCACGCGCCGGATCTGGCCGGTGCGCGAACTTGTAGAGCAGGTCCGCGCACTCGTCGAGAAGAAGTACGTCGATGTGTGGGTGGAGGGCGAGATTTCGAATCTTCGCCCTGCGCCATCGGGACATATTTATTTCACTTTGAAAGACGACGAGGCGCAATTGCCGGTGGTGCTTTTTCGGCGTCAAGCGCTCTTGCTGCGCTTCAGGCCGGAAGATGGATTGCATGTGCTGGTGCGCGGGCGGGTCAGCGTGTATCCGCAGCGAGGCCAATTGCAACTGGTTGCAGAGACGATGGAACCGGTTGGAGCGGGCTCGCTGCAACTTGCGTTTGAGCAGTTAAAGGAGCGGCTCAAGGCGGAGGGCCTCTTTGATGCTGAGCGCAAGAAGCCGTTGCCGGCGTTTCCTCGTACTGTCGGCATCATTACGTCGCCGAGCGGCGCGGTCATTCGCGACTTTCTCAACATCATCGCCCGCCGTCATTCAGGCCTGAACGTTTTGCTTTACCCTGCATCGGTGCAGGGCGAAGCTGCGCCCGCTGAGATCGAGGCAGCCCTGGCGGAACTGAATGCATCGGGCCTCGTCGATGTGATTGTGCTGGCTCGCGGGGGCGGATCGCTTGAAGACCTGGCGGCTTTCAACAGCGAGCGGGTGGCGCGCGCCATCAGCGAATCGACATTGCCGGTAGTCTCGGCAGTGGGGCACGAAACCGATTTTACGATTGCCGATTTTGTCGCCGACCTTCGCGCTCCAACGCCGTCGGCGGCGGCAGAGCTGATCACCGAGGCACAGCACAAAGTGGCAGATCGAGTGATGAGCTATGGCGTTCGCCTGGAACGAGCGGTGCGCTATCAGATGCTTCAGGTTCGCCAGAGAATTGACAGCCTTCACGCGGAGCGTGCGGAATGGCGCGTGACTGGACTGCTGCTTCGGCTGGATCAGCGCCTGGACGATTTTGACGTGCGCCTGGAAAACGCCGTCACGATGCAACTGCGCGAACGCGGGAACGCTGTCATGGTGTCGAGCGAGAAGGTGATGCGACACGATCCGCGACATCTGCTTGGAACTGCACGGGAGCGCCTTGCGCTGAACATGGCGCGCATAAGCCGCGCGGGCGAGCGCGCGGTTCACGATGCAACGGCTCAACTGCAGGCCGCGAGCGCGCGGCTTCATGCGCTTTCGCCGCTGGCAGTTCTCGATCGCGGCTATGCCCTGGTGCAGAATAGCGATGGCCTGGTGGTGCGATCGGTTGCGCAACTTGCTTTGGGTGATCGCGTGACGACGCGCCTGAGTGATGGTTCGTTCGCAAGTCGAGTGGAAGACGCTATCAAACCAGAAACAGTAAATAATGGCAGAACACGAAAGAAGTAAGAGATGAGCGCATCAACGGCACGCAGACTTTTTGGCACCGATGGAATTCGCGGCATTGCGGGCGAGGCGCCACTCGACTCGAGAACGGTTTTCGCTACAGGACTTGCCTTGGGACATTCGCTTCGCAAAGGCGGCGCTGAGCCTCGCGTCATTCTGGGGCGCGATACGCGCGAATCGAGCCCCGGCATTGCGGCAATGCTTGCCGCGGGTTTGCAACAGGCGGGGGCGCAGGTTGAGAGCGCGGGTGTTGTTCCCACGCCGACGGTTGCCTACCTGGCGCACACCCACGGATACGATGCCGGCGTTGTAATTTCCGCGTCGCACAATCCCTGGCGCGATAACGGCATCAAGCTTTTCGGCGGCGATGGATTTAAACTGGCCGACGACCTTGAACTGGCGATCGAGAATGAGATTCTTTTGCAAGCCGCTCGCGCGGAGGCGCCGGATGCGGCGAGTCTTGCACCGGTCAAAGACAACGCGGGTTTGCAGGCAGACTACATCCAGTTCCTGCTCGATTCTGTGCCTGGTCTCAATCTGGATGGGCGCCGCATTGTGGCTGACTGCGCGAATGGCGCTGCGGCAGCGATTGCTCCGGAGTTGTTTCCCCATCTCGGCGGAGAGGTGACGCTGCTCAACATTGAGCCCAACGGCCGCAATATCAATGACGGCTGCGGAGCCCTTCATCCTCAATGGGTCGCAGCAGAGGTCGCGGCTCGTGGCGCCGAGTTAGGCCTCACCTTTGATGGCGACGCCGACCGGTGCATGCTGGCCGGGGCGCACAAAAACATTATCAACGGTGATGCAATTCTGTTGATTGCAGCACGCGACCTGAAGGCTCGCGGACTGCTGACGGGCGACCTGGTCGTCGCGACAACGATGTCGAACATGGGCCTCGAAGCAGCGCTCAAACGGTCCGGCATCCGCATGCTGCGCGCGCCGGTGGGCGATCGCTATGTGCTCGAACAGATGCAAAAAAACAATGCGGCGCTGGGCGGCGAGCAGTCAGGCCACATTTTGTTTCCGCACCTTGCCACCACGGGCGACGGATTGCTCACGGCGCTTGTTGTTCTCGATCTAATAGCGCGCACAGGGAAGAGCATTGATGAGCTTACCAGCGATCTGTGCGTCTTTCCTCAGATTATCGTCAACATCAAAGTGCGCGAAAAGAGGCCGCTGGAGTCGATCGCGACGGTGGCAGCAACCATTCGCGCGGCAGAACAGGAATTGAGCGATTCGGGTCGAGTGGTGATTCGCTACAGTGGAACCGAGTCCCTGGCGCGCGTGATGATCGAGGCGGAAGATGAGGAGTCGATGCGCCGCCATGCCGACGCGATTGCCAATGCGATTCGCATGGAGCTAGGGGCCTGACGAGCAGATTTTTTCTGAAAGGCCTGAGCGAGGCTATGACGAAAGCGCGCATGGATGGTCTCTACCTGGTCGGCCTGGGCGTCGCTGTGTTTCTGCTGCTGGGCTTTGCGCTGGAGAATGCGGTGCCGGTGACGACGGTGGACTTCAAAGTGGTCTACTATAGCGCGCGGTGCCTAATCGAACATGGCGACCCCTATCAACAAAGCGCATTGGAGCATGTCTACCAGACGGAAGGCGGAGAGATCTCTCTCGAAACTGCCGCAAACCGGCGCAGTGAAAGAAACTATAACTACTTTCCCACCGCGTTTCCGATCACGGTTCCATTTGCGCTGTTGCCGTTTGGGCCGGCGCATCTGCTGTGGCTCGCATTTACGGCTGCGAGTTTTATCCTCGCGTGTTTGCTTATGTGGGAGATTGCCGCAGGCGATGCGCCGATTTTTGCGGGCGTGTTGGTCGGGTTGACTCTAGCTAACAGCGAATTGTTCCTGATCCTCGGCAACCCTGCGGGCATTGCGGTGAGTTTATGCGTGGTGGCGGCGTGGTGCTTTGTGCGCGATCGGTTTGTGGCCGCAGGCATTCTGTGCATGGCTGTCAGCCTTATGTTGAAGCCGCACGATGCCGGATTGGTGTGGCTTTATTTTCTGCTGGCCGGCGGCGCCAATCGGAAGCGCGCTTTGCAGACTCTCGTCGTAGTGATCGTGCTGAGCGTGCCCGCCATGATTTGGCTTACATCGGTCGCACCGAACTGGATGCCGGAATTGCATTCGATCCTGACTGCATATTCCTCGCACGGGGACGTCAATGATCCAGGTCCGGCGTCGATGGCGTCGCATGGAATAGGAATGGTGGTCAGTCTGCAGGCGGTGTTCAGCGTCTTCCGCGACGACCCGCGATTCTATAATCCGGTGACGTACCTGATCTGTGGAGGTTTGCTGGCTGCATGGCTGTTGCGCACAGTGCGAACGACCTTTTCTCAGCGAGCCGCCTGGTTTGCACTTGCGCCCGTCGCAGCACTCTCTATGCTGCCGGTTTATCATCGCATCTACGACGCGCGGCTCCTGCTGCTCACAATTCCCGCGTGCGTAGCGCTATGGAGTAGAGGCGGCAAGATTGCGTGGGTTGCAGCAGCGATCACAGCCGCTCAAATTGTTCTGACCGGGGGCATATTCTGGGCGATTTTCTTTCGGGTGTTGCCGCATCTGAGCTTCAACAATGCCAGATTTGGCGGACAGGTGCTCATCGGCGTTCAAGCATTTCCGGTCCCGCTGATCCTGTTGTTGACCGCGGTTTTTAATCTTTGGATTTATCTTTGGCGAGCGGCGATTCCTGAGCCGGGCGCGTCGATACAGAGGCGCGAGAAGCCAGGCGGGTAGAGAACGCGGTCGCTAGAGGCGCGTCACAGATCGCGCCAGTTGGGTCCGAAGGCCAGGTCGGCGATCAGGGGCACATGGAGCTCGACGACGCCTTCCATTTCGCCGCGGACCAGCGCATCTACCTCGGCGATTTCGCTGTCTGGGACCTCAAACAAGAGCTCATCGTGAACCTGGAGAACCATCTGCGTCTTCAGTTTTTGCTCGGCGAGCTTGCGATCGAGGGCGATCATGGCAAATTTGATGAGATCCGCGGCAGTGCCTTGCAATGGCGTGTTGATGGCGGTGCGCTCGGCGAAGCCGCGCTGGTTGGGATTGCGGCTCTCGATATCGGGAATGGGTCTCATTCGCCCGAACATGGTGCGTACGCTGCCCGTTTGCCGGGTTGCGTCGAGCGTTTTGTCGATGAAGGCTTTTACACCCTGGTATCGCGCGAAATAACGCTCGATGTAAGCGCGGGCCTCAGCCTGCGGAATGTTGAGCTGTGCGGCCAGGCCGAAGGCGGAGATTCCGTAGACGATGCCGAAATTGACGGCCTTGGCGCGGTTGCGCGTCTCTTTGTCCATCGTGTCGGCAGATACACCGAAGACCTCGCTGGCGGTGAGGGTATGAATGTCTTCGTTGTTGGCGAAGGCGCGCAACAGCAGGGGGTCGCCGCTGAAATGAGCCAGGAGTCGAAGCTCGATCTGCGAATAATCCGCCGAGAGCAGTTGGGTGCCGGGAGAGGCGACAAATGCAGCGCGGATCTCGCGACCCAACTCGGTGCGGATGGGAATGTTCTGAAGATTTGGGCTGACGGAGGACAGGCGTCCGGTTGCAGTGGCAGCCGCCTGAAACGTGGTGTGAACGCGCGATTCGCTGTCGGCCAGCTGCGAAAGCGCATCGATGTAATTCGACTTTAACTTGGTCAAATGGCGGTATTCGAGAACGAGACGGGGAACCTCATGCTTCTCCGCGAGCTGCTCGAGTACATCTTGCGCGGTCGAAATCGCTTTGCCTTTGCCGCGAACGACGGGCGCCGGAAGGCCCATCTGAGTAAATAGAACTTCGCCAAGCTGCTTGGGCGAATTGACGTTGAAACGCCGGCCGGCCAACTCGAAGATGCGTTCGCCGACGCGCTCGATTTCCACGGCAAAACGCTTGGAGAGTCCGTCGAGCACTGCGGTGTCGATGCGTACGCCGGCGCGCTCCATGCGGAAGAGAACCGGCGCAACCGGCAGATCGATCTCAGAGTAAACGCGGCCCAGGCCATTTTGCTCGACCTCAGCGCGGAGCGCAGGCACCAATGCATGAATGGCCGCTGCAGCGGCGGGAAGGGAAGTGGGCGCTGCCTGGCCATGGCGCGCGGCTACGTCTGCAAGCGCCTGGGTTGCGTGGGTTGGGTTGAGCGCATAGGAGAGGAGCATGGAGTCGTCGATGGCTCCGCGCAGATCCACGCCGAGTCCTCCTAATACATGGAGCGCCAGCTTCCAGTCATGCACGCGCTTGGGCACAACGGCGTCCTGAAGCAGTGCGCGCAACTCAGGAGAGAGTGGTAGACGCAGTGCCGTGCCTGGTTCGGCAGACACGCCGATGTTGCAGAGAGTCTTTTTCTCGGCCTCTTCTACGGCGTCGAGGAGAGACATGGTCTGCGGCACATCGTCGTCGGTTTCTTCTGCTAACGGCTCCTGGGCATCGAGAGCAAAGGCGAATCCATGTTGCCGGGCCGCGCTAAAGAATGCGGAGATTTGTTCTGCAGTTGGCTCGTCGATCAGTTCGATGGGGGCAGCGGTTTTGGATGGCTCGAGTTCGCGCAGCATCGATGTGAATTCAAGCTCGGTAAACAATTCGCGAGCGGCTTCAATGTCGGGTGGCGAGGTTTCCATGGCGTGCAGATCGAGTGCGAGAGGCACATGGCAGTCGATTGTCACCAGTTCCTTCGACAGAAGCACAGCGTCGCGATTTTGTTCAAGTGACTCGCGATAGCTTTTGCGTTTGACTTCGGCGGCGCGGTCGAGCACTGCTTCGACGCTGCCGAATTCAATAATGAGGTCGACGCTGCCTTTGTCGCCGATGCCTGGAGCGCCGGGGATGTTGTCGACAGTGTCGCCGCGCAGCGCCATGACATCGACAACTTTGTCAGGCGGGACGCCCAGAACCTCAGTGACTTTGGCAGGGTCGAGAATCAGGTTGTCCTTTTGCGGGTTGAGGATTCTGACTTGGGGCGTGACCAACTGCATCATGTCTTTGTCGCCGGAAACGATGAAGACTTCATGGCCCTGTTCGGAAGCCTCACGGGCGAGAGTGCCGATTACGTCGTCGGCTTCAAACCCAACCGCTTCGAGAACAGGAATGCGGAGCGCATCGAGCGAGCGGCGAATGTAAGGGATCTGACGGCGCAAGTCCTCGGGCATTGCTTCGCGATGAGCCTTATAGCCCTCGTAGTTGACCTCGTCGAAGCCCTGCGTTTTTGCATTCCATTTGCGCAGGGTGCCGATGGCGCGCGCGCGTTCGTCGCGAAAGACCTCGCCGCTGACGTCGAAGACCGCAGCAAAATAGCGCGGTTCGAAATCCTGGCGAAGCTTTTTAATCATGTTGACGAAGACGTAAGTTGCGGCCGTTGGCAAGCCAGAGCGCGTCGACATGGGGCGACTGCGCTGCATCGCGTGATAGGCGCGAAAGATAAACGACATTGCGTCGAGCAGAAAGACAGGCGGCTTGGCTTGGTCTGGCACGCTACAGAGTCTATCAGGGAGGGTACGAGCAGATGACGAGGCGGGATTGGCGATGTTGCAGGAAGGCATCGCTCAGGTTCGGGCGGGCATGGAGTCCTGATTGAACGCATGGGGTGACAAGAGGAATGCCCACTCTGCACAGAATGGTTGCCACTCCCTTGCCGCTCCAACTCTTGCTCCAGTAGTTTGATGTTATGGATCCTGAAGTTGTTGAGCACGGCAATTCCGCTGAGGCGCCAGCAAGCGGCCCGGCGCCTGCTCAACCGGCAAGTATTCTGAAGCGCATCTTTGGGCGGCACTTGATGGATATGTCGGTGCTGCTGCTGATCACGGTGGTATTCTCCGGCCTGCGCGTGCCGGAACATTGCCTGGGCGACCCGGATATCTGGTGGCACCTGGCAGACGCCCGGATCCTCACTCAGACGCATCACTTCATTCATGCGGATTCTTACTCCTTCACGGTCGCGGGGCAGCGCTGGGTAAATCCTGAATGGCTTTCGGAGCTGCCCTATTGGTTTGGCTATGAGTCATGGGGGCCGGTGGGCATTTATCTGGTCACGTTAATTGTCCTGTGCGCGAACGTCTTCTTTCTTTATTGGAGGGCATTCTTCAAAGGACGCCACGCGGGTGTCGCGTTGTGGATGACCGCGCTGGGATTCGTTCTCATGATGGTGAATGCCAACTCTCGCACGATTTTGTTTGCGTATCTGGCCATGTCGTCGGAGTTGGCAATCGTTGAAGCAGCGGAGCGAGGGAAGACGCATCTGCTGTGGCTGCTGCCGCCGCTGTTTTGCGTGTGGATCAATCTGCATGGCAGCTGGATTATCGGTTTAGGGCTGCTGGTGCTCTACGTCGCTTGCGGGCTTTTCTCTGTGAACATCGGGATGTTTCACCAGGAAGGGTTCTCAGCCAGCGAACGCGGTCGATGGTTGATTGTGCTGGGTGCGTGTATCGCGGCGCTCATCGTCAATCCTTATGGATGGCGTTTGATATGGAACCCGATCGACATGGCTTTGAATCAGACGCTGAACATCGCCAACGTTCAAGAGTGGCAGCCACTGAGTCTGGACTGGTTTGTGGGCAAGGCGGCACTGGCAGCGATCGCGTTGACGGTGATTGCCAATGCGGTGAACGGACGAAAGTGGAAGGTCTACGAACTGGCCTGGATGTTTTTTGCCTGGTACGCGGCGTTTGACCATGCACGCTTCACATTTCTTGCGGCGGTGATCACGATTCCGATGATTGCCAGCGACGTGACGCGCAGCTTCTTCCCAACGTCGGATGAGAAGACGATTCCAGCGATGAATGGGCTGATGGCCGCGGGAGCGATTTGTGTGGTTGCCTGGTATTTTCCGACTCAAGCGAAACTGGCGACGGGCATGGCACGGGAGTGGCCGCTCAAAACAATCGCGTCAATCGATCCTGAGTGGCGAACGCTGAACGAAGAGCATCTTGGCGGGCTGATGGACTTCGATTCCAAGCCGACCTTTATCGATACGCGGTGGGACATCTTCGAGCATCACGGCGTGATGAGCGACTTTCTCGATATTCTTCACTCGCATGACTCACTGCGTCTGCTGGACAAATACGGGATCGACCACGTGCTGCTGCGGCAAGATGAAGCGCTATCGTATTTGCTCGAGCATGCGCAGGGATGGGTCGTTGTGCGCCAGGAAGGTGAAGGGCACGACCAGTACACGCTTTTCGCGAGAGATCCGGCGGCGAGAACGAAAAGCGGGGCGACAAGCGCCCCGGCTGTTCATTGATAAGTTTGCGGCAGCTCGTCAACTGAGCCAGTCGAGCAGACTTTTCTCCAGACATGGAGGCGCGGCGCCATGATTTGGGCGCAGACACGCGCGCTCACTCAAGCGGGTCTCGCCGCATGAAGCGGGAGAGGCCAACTCGCTGAGCGAGAATCTGGGGAAAGCCTTATGAATCGGGGCCGTATGGTCGCTTATAGTTCTTCTCTTATCCTGCCGCCCTATATGTATCTTGTAACTTAATGCGGCAAGACGTAGGAGGGGGAACAGTAGATATCGGTTATGTATGTACTGTTCCCGCCCCTAACTAGAGAAAAGGAAACAATGATCTGTGCAGCGCCAGCTCTCAAAGACACAGCGAGCGCAACCAGAGTTGCACGGTTGTATCGTGCACGGTTTAGTAGCGCCGCGCAGGGTGGAGTTAAGCGAAGCATGAACCAGTCATGCCTGCCGAGCTTCCTTACGCGAGTGAGCTTGCGAGGTCGCTGCTGATGGTGTTGAAAGCCTTGTTAATCTGGGTCGACAGAGCACCCATGCCAGCGATGGCGCCGAAGGCGATCAACGCCACGACGAGAGCGTATTCCACGAGATCCTGACCTTCTTCGCGGGACATCAGGGTCTGCATCTTGATATACATCTTGAGCATCAGATCGTTCATTTCTCATTTTCTCCTAAGATTGATATGTTTCGGCCACAGGCCGGCTTACTGAGATTGAAGCAACTGCCTTGCCATTTCGAGGGATTACTACACACCATTACAAATCAACAACTTAACGGAAGTCAAGTGAATTCCGGTGTCAACTGTGGTACACACTTTTTCGGGTTGATTCCTCTCTTTCGTATACATCCCACTTAAGTGCCAGCTAACATTTTGCAACGAATTCGGTAAGTGCTTGCGCACAACAACTTAGGTCTCACCGGGGTCAGAGAATTGCGCAGACGAAGCTGGATGAAACTCGAGCTGGTCCCCCCGCTGAGCCTTTGTGGGGGCAACCGAGCCCGCGGCCAACTCAATGACGGAGTGAGCCGTGAGGCAACCTGAGAGCCGCCAGGGAGGGACATTGGTTCTGATTTTTGCGATGCGATTGTGGCGGTCCAGATAGACGAGGTCGATTGGGAAACCCATCCAGAAGGTGTGAACGGCCTCGCAGGGCACAATCCACAATCCTTCGCCTGGCGCGAGCCCTTTGCGACCCAGAAGCCCCTTGGAACGTTTGGCGCTGCTTCCGGCGACCTCAATTCTGTTGGCCAGTTCTGACTGGCGCGTGACATTGACGGCTATGAGCCGATCGTCGGGCGCAGCAGGAGGCGAGTCGGAGACGCCGGGCTGTCGGGATTCATGCGAAGACTCAGTCATGCGACTCGCTTCCTCTTTCCCTGGTCGAACTGTCTGTTGCTTGCTCGAACATCGGCAGGCTGGGGGCACTTGGACCGTTCATCTCCAACCTGGCCAGCAAGAAGCCCCATCCAGTGTTGCGGATGGGGCGGATCTTGTTGTGTGGCGCGCGAGCCGCACCATTAATTTGAGCGTCGCTCCCAGTTGTTATTGAGGAGCCATGCCGCTGCCAGAGGCGCCCATGCTGCCGCTTGAAGAGCCGCCAGACCCGGTGTCAGTCAAAGGCGTTTCCGGCTTCATGCTTTCGATCAACTGCTCCACGGGCATCGACGGAGGCGCCGGGGCCGGCTCGACCGCTGCCGAATCCGGTGTATGCATCGGTGTGTTGGAGTTTGGCGGCAGGAAGGGTTGATTGAATTTCGGAAGCGGGACATCGGTACCGGACGGAGTCGGTGTAACGATCTCCGGCGTCACAATAACGATGAGCTCGATGTTGTTCTTGGTGCGTTGCATCGACTGGAAGAACTTGCCGAGGATCGGGATATCGCCGAGAAAAGGAATCTTCTGGAATGTATCGTTCTCGGTGTTGTCGAGAAGGCCGCCGATGGCGAAGCTTTGGCGGTCGCCGAGTTCGACCTCGGTTTTAACGCGACGCACAGTGATAGCGGGCTCTACGAATCCGGAGATCGAAACCGCATCCGCGAAGTCCAAGGCGCTGACTTCGGGGGCAACCTGCAGGCGGATCGTTCCGCGCGGAGTAATGGTGGGAATAAAGCTCATGCGGATGCCGTATTCCTTGAACTGGATGGTGACGGCGCCGCTGCCGCCAACGCCGGCTGCCTGCACCGTCGGGAATGGATACTCACCGCCGGCGAGGAAGCTGGCCTGCTTGCCGTTTTGCGCCAGGATATTGGGCTCGGCGAGCGACTCTACCAAGCCACGCTGCTCGAGCGCTTCAATGGTTGCGCCAAGGTTGAGGCCGGGATAGAAGGCGAACAGGTTCAGCTCGTTGCCCAGTGTCACCGATGGTTGGGTGGTGAAAAGGCCGTTGGATGCGACCGAGCCCGTGAGGGCGATCGAGGGCGGGCTGTATTCACCGGTGGACATGCCACCGACGGTGTTGCCAAATCCTGTGCTGAAGAGGTTGAATCCCAACTGCCGTTCCTTGGTGCGGTCGACGCTGGCGAAGCGCACCTTGAGCAGAACCTGCTTCTCCGCCTCGGGCACCCTGACGTTGAGCAGGTTAACGACCTTGCCTCCGGTGGATGCAATCAGGACGGCGCGGCTGGAACTGGTCAAATCCGCCACAGTGCCGCGAAGGTAGACATTGGTCCCGTCTACGGTAACGTTCACTTCCTGGCCGGGCAACTCAGTTCTAAGCTGGCGGCGAATGGCCTCGATCTGATCGTGGCTGGCGTAGGTGCTGGGCCGAACCGTGACGTTGAAGAACTGCCGGCCACCGCCCGAGTCCCAAAGAATAAGGGTGGTCTCGCCGGCGGCTTTGCCATTGACGAGGACCTGGGTGGGGCTGACTGCAGTGGCTTCAGCGAAGTCACCGAGACCGACCACGATCTGCTTAATGGGCCGCGCGAGGTCAAGCACAACGGACTTGCCGACGGTCACGGAAAGGTCGTTGGAAGAATCCTGACTGGTAGGCCCAACGGGCTGCATGACCGGCACCGCAACCGGAGCGGGTGGCTGCGCCGCCGGCGCACCATTCTGGCCGGAGGGATTCGCATTCTGCGCCGCGGGAGCCGTAGCTTGCACTGCCTCTGCGGCTGCCTGAGCATGCATCGCGGCCGGCACGCACAAGATCATTGTCAACGCGCTGAAACTGGCTAAGGTAACGCCGGTTCTTGCTTTCACTGTTGTCCCCCGGAAGAAGCGAATTTCTCTTCAGATTTCTGCGCGCCGTTGATCACGGTAATCGTGAAGGGCTGCGGTGCGGCAGGTCTGGGCTTTTTAGATACGGCTGCTTTGGCTGCTTGAGGCGGCGGCTTGGGACCTCCGAAGAGGTTAGTCATGGCCGTCTCTTGAACTGGAGTGACGGTGGTGTCCAGGGGATTGCGAAGCACCAACTGAATGTGCATCTGACCGCTGGCGAGGGCCAGGATCTGCGCATCCTCGGGAGTGACCAGAAGATTCACAACCTGCACCTGCTGGGGTTTGCCTTCAGGATCTTTCTGGATGTCAGTACCAGCCGAAAGCACTTCGATGTTCTGAAGGATGGTCTTTGTCTCAGTATCTTGATTGTTCGCCTGATTGGGCGGCACACCGGAGACCAGCACATCGACCCGCATTCCAGGTGTGAGGAAGCCGGCGACACCGACAACCTCATCGACCTTGACGGCGCAGGCTCTCATGCCCGGACTGATAGTGGCCGCGAGGCCGCCGCCCGAGCCCATCGGTGCAAGCCGATTATCGAGGACCGCTTCGCCGTTATAGATATTGGAGATCACGCCGCGTCCGATGGCGTTCTTTTTATCGGAGATGGTTCCCGGGGGAGCGGAGCCCACGATGGAGATGGTTTTAAGATCGCTGTCGGCGAGGATGGTGCCAATTTTAATGTCTCTAGCCGCGGCCACCAGCGTCGTCGCCTGCTGCGGTTTGGAGGCAGACAGCCGCATTCCGATCATGCGGTAGATGATGTACGAGCTGCCGAATGCGACCACGAGGGCGATCAGTAGGATGATAAGCAGTCTACGGTTCATTCAGAAATCCTGTCTTCGCCAGATGTACTGCGTTTTGCCGTTCCTGCGACCCTAGCGATGCGATGGCAAGATGCACCGGCGAACGGCTCTCGCCGAGTTGAATATTCACTTGGTATAGCCCCAAATGAGGATTTATGAGGATGAAGTATAGCACTGATACATATGCAAATCGTCAACAAAAAAAGGCCTTGCAAACCACTAGTACCCGCAACACTACTCTGACTTTCGTCACGTGCGGCACAGCGCAAAAACCAGCTAAAAATCAGGCCGCAGCCAATGTTGATTCGTGAGCAGTGGGACCCATTAAAAGCCAGACGAGGTGAAAAGGGAAGGAAGAATTCAAGACCTCATCATTACGGTCGATTGATCTAATCAATTACTGAGCGCAACGGTCAAATTCTGGTGAGTTACTTTTGATTTTTCCCGTCTAATTCCAGCCACAAAATCAGCCTCCAGGCACAGCCGACTCCACTTCCAAGCAGGTGAAACCTTGTGTCCGGATCGATGCATTTGAGAATACTGATCCACGCCGACTGATTCAAGCAAAAACGCGAAGACCGAGTGACTCTTGTGTTTCCCAAGCCGAACGGGTGACTGCCAGGACTTTGAACCAAAAGTCACCTTCCTAGCCAACTCAGTGGTGTGTTGGCGGGGTCACTCTGCATGTAAAGTAGGAGCAAGCACAGCAAGAGAGGAATCAGATCCCGCTATGGGGCCCTCCCATCCGATTTCGCTTTTTGCGGAACCGTCGAAAACACATCAGAGGCCGGTCTCCTACCTGGTCTCGGCTGTCGTGCACACCGTTATGGTGGGCGTGATCCTCTATGGGTTCTTATTTGCGCCACGGATCAACATGAAGGAGGCCGCGGAGCGGTACACGCTTCGGCAGGTGGACATCAACGATCCCGACCTGGAGAGAAAGCTCAATGCCGGGGACAGTGCTCTTTATCCAGGACAGCAATCGACGGCACACTCCGACCCGACGCATAGTATTCAGGCCCCCGCCTCATCCAGCATGAGCCAGATTCCCAAGCTGCACCTGGCCGACAAGACCGTAGTGCAGCCCGATATTCCGATTACGCCGGTGGTGATGAAGAACACGCCTCTTCCCTCGCTGGTTTTGTGGAATGCGCAGTCGCCGAAGGTCAAACTCATCGCGCCGCCGCCGACGCCTAAATTGGCGAACGTCAACGCCAAGCCAGTGCTGGTGAGACCGACGCCTCAGACCAACATCTCCGACGATCCGATGACGCCTACGCAGTTCACGACAAAGATGCCCCTGCCGATGACCGGCTCGAGCACGCCTGTTCAGGTTCGCGGTCCTGACCTGGCGCAGCGGCTTCCGCAAACGCCGTCGGACATCTCGGTCGAATCGAGTTCAGGAGCCGTGATCTCCATCTCGGAGACGCATGTCGCACAAGGCACCATCATGTTGCCGCCAATCAACCAGACGGTGGCGGGCAATCCATCGGGAGCGCTCGGCAAGGGCGACTCGGGAAGTTCGCCGCAGAACGGCGCAGGCCACTCGACGGCGCCTGGCGCGCCGAACGGCACGCAACAAAATCAGGCCATGGCAGAGAATTCGCCCGGCCCGATGAGCAATCAGCATGGCGGAAACTCGGGGAATGGTAAGCCGAACGCCGGGCAACGGAACAACGGAGCTGGAGGGCAGGGAAACGAACCGTCGTTTACGCGTGTGAGCCTTCCGCCGAACGGACAATATGGTGTTGTGGTCGTCGGCTCGCAGTTGACCGATCAGTTTCCTGAGACCGAGGCGCTCTGGGGTGGGCGGCTTATCTACTCCGTTTATCTCAAGGTCGGCCTGGCGAAGAATTGGATCCTGCAGTATTCGCTGCCGCAGTCGGCGCCTCCGCCTCCGCCGGGAACCGAAAATCACCTGGATGCGCCCTGGCCTTTTTATGTAGTGCGGCCGAACGAAGGCATCTCAAACGTCAATGTTGACGCACTCATGGTTCACGGCTTTGTAAATGCAACGGGTCACTTCGAAGCATTGGACGTGGTGTTTCCGCCGACCTTCAGGCACGCGCAGACATTGATCGCTGCGCTTCAGCAATGGCAGTTCCGCCCGGCCAAGCACAATGGCCAGCCAGCGAAGGTGGAAGTGTTATTGATTATTCCGCAAGAGGAAGATTAGACATTGGGCTGCGGTCGCCGCTTGTCTTCAGGATTGTATTTCCGAGGCAGAATCCTTGAGCCGGGCCAGGAATCGTTCCAGAGTCTTTTTGTCGGCTCCGTGCTCTCGCAGGGATTCGCTGTTGTGGGAGTCCGCGGGCCTTGCGATGACGAAGGCAAGTCCGAGCCCGTCGCTGCCCCAGCGAATTACGCGTGACTGCACGGCGATCGAATCGTCGAGGTTATGGCCATCGCTGTCGGTACGCTGCAAAGTCATCAGGACCATGGTGCCGGGGAACCAGCGCTCCTCAGTCAGAAGGTAGAAGCCAGTGGAGCTGATATCGGCGATCTGATAGGCGCGTGGGGCGCTGCCTGTCCAGTAATAAGCGACCAGTCCCGGTAGCGGCTGCCGGGGCGCACGCCTACGGTCCGATGATAGCCAGTTCTTGAGCCAGGCCTTCAACGAATTCGGCTTTGCGCTTTTCGGCTCGTAGGTATCCATCACGGCTGACCTCTGGTACAAGTCTCGTTCAGCTGCCGGGTGATTCTGCGTGGCACTTGGGGAGGGCGCCCCATTGCCATTCTCTATTTTCTTTGAGGATACAGCACTTGCGGTGTTCGCAGCAGAAAATGAATTCGAAATCCGCTCCAGCCGCCGTTCCATCTCTGCTGCCACGCAAATCACGAGCTGATCGCCGGGCTGGGTCTGGGAAGAATAAATTGTATGCGTCGGCAGGACCAGGGCGCTTGCCGCGTCGCCTCTTGGAGATTCAACGTTTGAGGTTGGAAAGGATTCGACTTCCTGAATCACTCGATATTCCGAATCCAGATAGACCAGATCGATGGGAGAAATGCCGTGCGCCGGGGGCATGCCTCGGAACGGCGTCATCCAAAGTCCACTATCGGCCTTTACCGTGAGTTTCTCAATCAACCCGCGCAAAGGAATGGCTGAAGTATCTGCGACGGTCACTCCCAGGCTCAGGAAGCTCTCACGCGTTTGGTTGTATACGCAGTACTTTTGCCCTTCCATATCCCCTCACCCATCCTGGATGGTTGCCAGGAAGCCGGGCGTACTTCAAATAGCCAACGAACTGCTTAGTGCACCATGCACTTGAATCCACTGAATCTAAGTCGATTCCGATGCAACGCGCAGCCGAATCCAGATCGGCGATACGGACAAAGGCACGGCTCAAATGTATCCCTCATCCGCAGCATTTCCGGGAAAAACAGAGTAAATAACACCCGGCCTGCGTATGCGGCCTGCGAGAGCAAGCAGGTATGCCGGCCGAGCTTTTATCCGGCCCCCACCCGATCTTCAATCCTGGTTTGCCTACTTCACGCTTTTGCGGCGACGCTGAATCAATACGACCAGAACGATCACAAAAAGCACGCCGGCTACAACCCTAATAAGTGTCGAACTATCCATTGCGATACCCCTTTCCAAGGCTTTGAATTGTATCCCGGCCAGCGCAGCGTGCGCAGCGCACGCCACGTTGGCCAATGCTTCGCTGCTTCACTACTTCACCCGTGTGCGGCGGCGCTGGATCAAAACGACCAGCACGATCACAAAAAGTACGCCGGCAGCGACCCGAATCAGTGTTGAACTATCCATTGCAATCCCCTTTCCAAGGTTTTGAATCGTATCCTGGCCAGCGTTGCGCGCCCTAAGCTTGCCCCATTGGCCCCGTTACAGCGCTTTACTATTTCACCCGTGTGCGGCGGCGCTGAATCAAAATGACCAGCACGATCACGAAAAGCACGCCGGCAGCGACCCGGATAAGCGTCGATGAATCCATTGCGATTCTCCCTTCTATCAATTTCCAAACATAGATTTAAACGAATCAGACATCATGATGACCGCGGGGCCCAGAACCACCACAAACAGGGAAGGAAAGATGAACAGCACGAGGGGGAACAGCAGCTTGACGGAAAGCTTGGCCGCTCTCTCTTCGATTTCCTGCACGCGCTTGGTCCGGAGCGTGTCGGAGTGAACGCGCAGCGTCTTGGCGACACTGGTTCCGAACTGCTCAGACTGAACCAGCATGGAAACCAGGTTGCGCACCACGTCGACGCCGGTGCGGTCGGCAAAATGCTTCCAAGCGTCGGCACGCGCACTGCCAGCGCGCTGCTCGAGCGAGACAACTGTCAGTTCGTCGCTCAGCACCGGTTGGGAATGATGCAACTCCTCCGCGGTGCGCGCCGTTGCCTGGTCGAGGCTGAGGCCGGCCTCAACGCAGATGACAAGCATGTCGAGCACGTCCGGCAGTCCGCGGCGAATCTTTGCCTGGCGGTTGGAGATCATCTTTCCCAGCACAAAATCGGGAGCCAGGAAGCCGAGGCCCACGCAGGCGATGTAGATGAAGATCGGGCTGTTGTTGCCCAGGCCGGTTACCCAGGCAATAATGCAGAGCGCCACGGGCGTGATCACCTTGGCGCCGTAGAAGGCCTTGACCGCGGAGTCATCGCGAAATCCTGCACGGACCAGGCGCTGCTGGACCACCGATACCTCAGCTTCGCTTCTCGGCACGACTTTTTCGAAGCGCTCGACGACGCCCTCGAGAACCTCGCGCGTATCGAGGATGGTGGTCTTCAGACTCTTCTGCGCCTTCACCTGCGGATTGATGGCCGAGGTGATGCGAGCCTGGATGGTCTCGCGGTAAAACACGAGCAGGCCGGCGATAGTGATCAGCGCGAATACGGTGAAGAATGCTGCGATAGCAATTCCCATAATTCCCCTTTACACATCCATGTTGACGATCTTGCGAATAATCAGACCGCCGATGACCGTCATGCCTGCGGCGGCATAGAGAAGCTTGACGCCCATCTCGCGTTGCCAGAGCAGGCTCATCATCTTCGGATTAATAAAATAGAGCGCGCAGCCCAGAGCCAGCGGGAGCAAGGTGAGAACGAGGCCGGTGAGGCGCCCCTGCGCTGTATGAGTCATCACTTGCCGCTTGAGCCGGAACCGTTCGCGGATGACTTCGGCGGTCTTTTCCAGCACTTCGGCGAGGTTGCCGCCGCTCTCTTTTTGAATGAGGATGCCGGTGACCACAATGCGCAAATCCTGCACGGGCATGCGCGTGATCATATTCTCGAGAGCGGTTTTGAGCTCCAATCCATAGTTCTGTTCGTCAAAGCAGACGCGGAATTCAGGGCCGACCGGGTCGGGGCATTCGCGCGTAACCAGGCCGAGCGCGGAGTTTAAACTGTGGCCCACGCGCAGCGCGCTGCAGATCAAATCGAGCGCTTCGGGAAGCCCTTCTTCAAATTTGTTGAGGCGCTTGTTGCGTTTGAACATGACGAATCCGATGGGCGCGAAGCCGAACGCCACCCCGCCTAACAAGGCGAAGGCAACCGCGCCGGTGCGGAGATAAATCAAGTAGGCGACAACCGCAAAAGCGCCGACGCACATCAGCACCAGTCCGCCCACGGTCCACTTCAGATCGGCCTGATAAAGCATCCTGCGCAGGCGCGGCGTCAGTTCGATCTTGCGCAACGCCTGATCGATCCAAGGGATGGTGCTGAGCAGATCGCTCTTGCGAACATCGATCAGCAGGTCGGCCATTTCCGAGTTGGCTTTGCCCGTGGCCAGTGCCGAGTCGAGCCGGGCAAGCATGACCTTGTCCTGCTTTGAGGCTCCAACACCGGTGGCCGCAGCCAGCAGTGCGATCACGATGAACACTGCGATGAAAACTGTTATGGCGATCAGGAACATGGTTTCAACCTCCTCTCCGGTTAGCTCACTTCTGTTACGCGCTCAAACAGGCTCGGGGGCAGGAAAATGCCGGCGGTGCGGAGCTGTTCGAGGAAACGGGGACGAATGCCGCTGGGCTTGAATACGCCCAGCACCTTGCCATTCGGCCCAATCCCTTTTTTCTGGAAGGAGAAAATCTCCTGCATGCTGATGACGTTCTCTTCCATGCCCGTGATTTCGTGAATGCTGATGCACTTACGGGTGCCATCGCTGAGACGGGTGCACTGCACCACGATGGTGAGGGCCGAGGCAATCTGCTGACGCACTGTCTTTTCGGGCAGACTCAGGTTGCTCATGGCCACCATGGATTCAAGACGGGTCAAGGCGTCGCGCGCTGTGTTGGCGTGGACTGTGGTCATCGAGCCTTCGTGACCGGTATTCATGGCCTGCAGCATGTCGAACGCTTCTTCGCCGCGGACCTCGCCGATGACGATGCGGTCGGGGCGCATACGGAGGCTGTTGATGAGCAGTTGCCGCTGGCGGATCGCGCCCTGGCCTTCGACGTTGGGCGGACGGGTCTCGAGGCGCACGATGTTCTCCTGCGCCAGCTGCAACTCAGCCGCGTCTTCGATGGTGATGATGCGCTCGTTCTGCGGAATGTACTGGGAAAGAATATTGAGGAAGGTGGTTTTACCGGCGCCGGTGCCGCCCGAGATCAGAATGCTGAGGCGGGCGCGCACGGCCGATGAAAGCAGCTCCATCATTTCGGCGGAGATGCTCTTCAACTGCACCAGTTGGTTGGCGGCCAGCGGGCCGGTACCAAATCGGCGGATGGAGAGCGAAGGTCCGTCGAGAGCCAGCGGCGGAATGATGGCATTGACGCGCGATCCGTCGGGCAGGCGCGCGTCGACCATGGGCGACGACTCGTCGACGCGGCGGCCCACACGGGAAACGATGCGATCGATGATCTGCAGCAGGTGGCGATCGTCGCGAAAGGCAGCGTCGGCCCGGGTCAGCAGTCCGCCTTTTTCGATGAAGACGTGATCCTTGTCGTTGACCAGGATGTCGGAAATCTTCTGGTCTTTGAGCAAAGGCTCCAACGGGCCAAGGCCAAAAACTTCGTCGAGAAGATCGGTCTGGATCTTCTCCTGCTCGTCAAAGCTGAGGGGAACCCGGCGATCGCTGATGATCTCGCTGATGATGCTGGACACGGCCTGGCGCGCCTGGTTTGAGTTGACGCGGGAAAGCTTCTCAAGATCCAGCTTGGAGATCAGAGTCCGGTGTACTTCAGACTTAAAACTTTCCAGATTTAGATGTTCCACTTTGCACCATTCCCATCGAGACGTTTATATGTGAACCCCGGCTCAGCCAAACAGGCTGAACCCCTTCTTCTTTTCGGGCTTTGCGGGCATTCCGCACGCCGTTCTTGCCATATCCTGAATCGCACGGGCAATCATCGAATCCTCCAGAGCCAGCGGAGTCGCCTCATTTTGCATGCGGCGCACAGTCACATAGTCGCTGGGAATCTTCCATTGCACGGGCCGGGTGAGCGCTTTAGAAATATGCTCCTCATCCACGCCGCCGGAGCGAGGCATAAACCGGTTCAGCACGATCTCGAGGTTCGATCCGCCGCTTTTGAAGTACTCGGAGATCACGCGATGGGAGTTGCGCAACTCGGGAATGCCGGCCTGCATGACGAGGTAGACGGTGTCGGCACGCTCGACCAGCGTGGTGCCGCTCAAGTCGAATCGCGAGCCGGCATCGACCACGACATAGTCGAATGCCTGGCGAGCCACGGCAATCAGTTTTTCGACCGCCTCGTTATTCACTTCGACTTGGGGAAACTTGCCCGGCGCCGCGAGGACACTTAAGCCTGAACTGTGTTTGGCCAGAAGCTTGGAGAGAAAGTTCTGGTCCATTCTGCTGTAGTTCTGCAACGCGTCGACGGTGGAGAACTGGGGGCTGATGCCGAGATTGAGCGCCGCGTCTCCAAGGGGAAGATCGAGATCGATCAGCACGGCAGTCTGATTGCATTCCTGCACCAGCGAGACTGCGAAGTTGCAGGCAACGGTGGTGACGCCCGAGCCGCCCTTGCCGCCGAGAAACACCAGCACCTTGCCGCCGGGACCGGCTTTAACGCCTTGCTTGGCGACCGGCCTTCTGGCCCACGCGCGATTCAACGCCTCATTGAGCGCAGGCACGGCGATGGGATGGGGCAGGAACTCGCGAGCCCCGGCCCGCATGCAGCTCATCAGCAGGTTGGGGTCGTTGCTCATCGAATAGACCATCACGGTGACTGTGCCGCTGGTTGCGATGCTCTCGACTAACTCGAGGGCGTAATTCTGGTCGCTGTCAAGATCGATGATGACGACGTCGTAATCCTGCTCCATCATGCGCGGAACATCGTTCATCTTGCTCGGATACGCGGTGAATTCGCGCACCGACGAAGCCTCTGATTCGGCAAGCGCATTCGCGACGATTCTGCGTCGTGCGTCATGCGGCCCGATCAGGGCAACCGACAAGCCACTGGAAGTAAGAAGATCATGATCTGGGTTTTGAGAGTTGGTCGACATTACCGGTCTGAAACTCCTGGCTGCTTATGTTCTTACCGTCGATTAAATCTGGTTATCGTGAATTAAGTCTCGCAAAACATAAGATTGTTGTTGCCTGTTCCTGCTCTACTTTCGATTCAATGCCCAAGAAACGACATAATCGCGCCAATCGCGATGGCCGGCGCATAGGGCATCTTGCGCGCCATGGGATTGGATAAAGACAATGCCGGCGCCCCGGCCGTTCCTTGTTTTCCGCGGGCAAAAAGCAAGTCGCTCGTGCCCGAAAAAAGCTCACCCATAAACCCGCCGAATAAAGCCCAGCCGACGGCCATGATTCCTCCGACGATGCCGGTCATGACCAAGGCCAGAAACAACTGCATCGGACCAATCCATGCGCCGATTGCAGCGCAGAGTTTCACATCTCCCATACCCATTCCGCCCATCCAGGCCAGAATGCCGAAAAGAAATAATCCCAAACCCGCTCCCGCCAGGCTTTGCACGGGGCTGATTCCCAGCCACGTCCTCGGACCGAACGACACCGCAACACCGGCTGCCAAAAACGGCAGCACCAGCCAATTGGGAATGCGGCGGCTGCGCATATCGGTAAAGGTGGACACTGCCAGAACTACCACAGTGGGCCACCAAGCGATCGAATGCAACTCAGCCCCCTCGACTCCCGTTCTGAATACAGGTGACGTCTATATGTATGCAATTGTCCCTCCAAAAATAGATAAGTCAAGGTGTATTAATTCAACGTGATACACCGAAGTTCCGCACTTCTTGTGTACACGGATGTATACGTAGAAATGAGCCCGTGAAGCGTGCCGTATACACCGCTTTGGGGCATTGATCGCGCTTTTTCAGCGATGCCTGCGTATCGAACAGTCGCTCGACGCTTCCCAGGCGGGCGTCGTTTTCGGTTTTTATCAACCCGCCACGGGCTGTTGTAACTCTTGACTCTCCAGCGTCTTCGGTGCTGCAAAATTGGTGCAGCGGTTAAGCCGTCGACGCCCAAATCTAACTTAGAGTTCCCTCGTATACTACTCGACAAACATACAGTCGCCATAGCTAAAAAAACGGTAGCGCGAAACCACGGCGTGCCGGTAGGCCGCCAGCGTTCGTTCGCGGCCGGCGAAAGCGCTGACCAGCATCAGCAGGCTGGACTGGGGCAGGTGAAAATTGGTCAGCAACGCCCCGGTGATCCGGAACTGAAATCCCGGTGCAATGAAGATCGAGGTGGCGCCGGTGTGGGCCTGGATGGGCGCTTCTCCCGCGGCTTTCGCGGCCGCTTCGAGGGTGCGCACCACCGTCGTTCCCACTGCCACGATGCGGCGGCCCTGACTGCGGGCCCGGTTGATGGCTTCGGCGGTTTCGGCTGAAATCGCGTACCGTTCGCGGTGCAGGCGGACCTGGTCGACCCGGTCGACCCGCAAGGGAGCAAAGGTGCCCAGGCCTACATGTAGCGTGACCCGCGCAATCTCCACTCTCTTTGCCGCCAGCACATCGAGGATTTGAGTGGTGAAGTGGAGACCGGCGGTCGGCGCGGCGACCGATCCGCGATCGCGCGCGAAAACTGTCTGGTAGCGCTCCTTGTCCCGGCTAAGGTCGTCGCGCCGGATGTAGGGCGGCAACGGCATATGGCCGATGCGATCCAAGGCGGCGAAAAAGTCCAGGACGGACGCAAAGCGCAAGGTGCGCTCGCCAAAATCGCCCCGGTCGACGATCTCGGCCTCGAGTTCAGTTTCGCCTGATGGCGCGGCGAAGACGAGCCGCTCACCGATGGCGACCTTGCGTCCGGGCCTGACCAGCGCGCGCCACAGGCCGCCCTCAATCGGCTCGGTCAAGAGCACTTCGATCAACCCGCTCGGTTGCTGCCGGTCGCGCACTCGCGTTCGCGTGGCGAAAAGACGCGCAGGAATTACGCGGCTGTCGTTAAGGACGAGCAGATCTCCCGGCCGCAGGAGAGAAGGGAAGTCGCGGAAGTGTGCATCGCGAAGCGAGCCGTCGCCGCGATTCATCACCAGCATGCGGCTTTGCCCGCGCTCGGCCGGCGGCTGTTGCGCAATCAGCTCCGGGGGAAGAGCGAAATCGAAATCGGCGACGCGCAGCCCGGTATCTGCTTCGGTCATTGTGGGGGTTTCCTGAAATGCGCGAGGGCCCGCTGCCGGGCCTGCTCCATCGCAGCATTCAGCTCTTCGCGTTTCGACGGCAGTTGTTCGGCGGGCAAATCGGCAGGAACGCGCGTCCATTGCGCCCAGCTCACGCAGATGCGTGTGAAAGGCATAGGCACGAGGAAGCGGTCCCAGGAGCGCAGTGTCAACGCCCATTTGGGCTCCAGGTGAAAGGCGCCGATGGGCGCTCCGGTGGTCTGCGCCAGTTTGATTGGCCCCATCTTGGTCTGGTAGATCGGGCCGCGCGGCCCGTCCGCGGTAAAGATCGCGGTGTGACCGGACTCGATCACGCGATTGAGGCCGAGCAGTCCCTCGCTGGCCCCTCGCGAACTCGATCCGCGCACCGCCTCGTAGCCAAACATCTTGAGGATCCGGGTAATCAACTCGCCATCGAAACTCTGGCTGATGAGAATGACTGCGCGCGCCGCCCGGAAATACATCGTGCAGGGCAAGACACACTGATGCCAGAAGCAGTAGATCTCAGGGCCGGGCCGCTGCCCCTCGAGCACCGGAATGACGCCCTCGGGTGCAATCACCTCGAAGCGCCATGTTTTGCCGACGACCCATAGCAAGGCCCAGACGATGCGCGGAACCACAGCCAGCACAAGGCGCTGGCCGAAGGTAAAGCTGGAGTTGGCTTCGGCGGTCACTCAAGTGATTTTAGGGCAAATTCTGAGAAGGTGTGTCCTTTCCAAGACCGTTCAAGGTTGCCGCTCCCTGATGGTCGCGTCAACTTGGGTGTTGTGGCTTCGGGATACGGTTTCTCAGAATTTGTTGTAGCCGCGCATACCTTGGCGCGGTCCGCCTTAGCTGTAGCGGAGCCAGCGCATCAGCTCGGGCAGGGTGGCGCGCTTGCCATACATGAGAATGCCCACGCGATAAAGACGCGTCGAGAACCACAGCACTCCAAGGATGCTCAGCACCATCAGCCCGATGGACGCGGCAAATTGCCAGAACGGCGGAATCTCCGATGCCATGCGCAGGAACATGACGATGGGCGCGGTGGGCGGAAACAGCGATGCAGCGATCGACCAGACGGAGTTTGAGTCGTTGATGATCAGCGCGATCAGCGCAAAGCTGAGCCAGGTGGGAGCGGCGGCCAGGGGCATGTACATCTGCAGTTCCTGCTCGGTTTCGCAGGTGGCCGCGAGGCCGGCAAAGAGGGAGCTGTAAAGCAAATAACCCAGGACAAAGTAAACGGGAAAGAGAATCGCTTCGGTCCACGTGAAGTGAATGGAGAGCTTGCCGCTCATGATCGCCGCCGCGAAGGGCGAGAACAGAATTGCCGCGCCAGCCACAAGCCAGATGGCGATCTGGGTTAGTCCGACGGCGCCCACGCCGATCAGTTTGCCGGCTAACATGTCGCCGGGACGGGCAATTGCCAGCATCACCTCAAAAATGCGGGAAGTCTTCTCCTGAATGATGGAGCGCGCCACATTCATGCCGTAGATCATGGTAGTCATCGACAACAGAATGGCCATTACGTAGCCCTTCCAGAACGATGCCTCGGCATTGCTCTTCACCACGCTGCCATTTTTCTTCACCTGGAAGGTGTCGATCGCGACGCCGTCCACCAGCTTGTCAGCCTCGCCCTGATTCATGCCGCCGGCGATAAGGCGCGCGTCGAGCATCGCGTGGGCCAACGCTGACTGCAACCGCGCCGTGGTGATAAAGTCTCCCGCGGACTGCGATGTGTAGGTCGCGGTGGGTGCTTTGCCGGGCGGAGTATCGACATACAAGAGGGCGTCGATTTGTTTGGTGGCGACTTGATTGACCAGCGCTGCCCGCTGCGCCTCGGTTGCGGGAGCGATCACGTCGACCCTGGCCTTTGCTTCTTTGTCGCCGACCAGTTGACTGCGAATCTCCTGCGCCAGCACGGGGTCTGACGCTGCAACGGCCATGTGCCGGCCCGACCCCAGACCCAGACTGGAGAGATAAAACACGCCGACGATGACCGCGAAGACCGCCGGCAATCCGATGGTCGTCATCCTGAAGGCGCGTCCGCGCACCTGTTCGAGATATTCGCGTCGCGCGATCAGCAGAATGTTACGCATCGGCCTTGCCTCCCACCGTCAGGATGAAGATCTCTTCGAGGGACGGCTCCACAAGCTCGAAACGGAAGATCCTCGCCCCGGTCGAGGCCTCCTGCAGCAGCCGCTGCGCATTGCCGTGCGGCTTGAGCTTGATCTCGGCGTGGCCAGAGAAGTTCTTGGCCTCCGCGATCTCCGCACTGTTGAGGAAATCGGCGCTGCCTTCAAATTCAACCACGACGTGATTGCGCTCGTAGCGCGACTTGATCTCGCGCATGCGGCCCTCGAGCACAGCCTCTCCGTTGTTGATCAGGCAGATCGAATCGCACAGCTTCTCCACCTGGTCCATGCGATGGGTCGAGAACACAATGGCTTTGCCTTCATTCTTCAATTCGATCAGGGTGCGCTCCAGCAGCTTGGCGTTGACTGGATCCAGGCCGCTGAAGGGCTCGTCCATCACGATCAGGCCGGGATCGTGCAGCAGCGATGCGATGAACTGGATTTTCTGCTGCATCCCCTTGGAGAGCTCTTCGGTTTTCTTGTCGAGCACGTCGTCAATTTCGAGGCGCTGGGCCCAACTGACGGCTCGCTTGCGCGCCTCCTCTTTTGCGAGGCCGTGCAGTTCGCCAAAAAAGATAAGCTGCTCCTGCACCTTCATTTTTTTATAGAGGCCGCGCTCTTCGGGAAGATAGCCCACGCGCTCGAGCAACTTGCGCTCGAAGGGCATTCCGAAGAGCCTGATCGTTCCCGAGTCGGGCAGGGTAATGCCCATCATCATGCGAATGCTGCTGGTTTTGCCGGCGCCATTCGGTCCGAGCAGGCCGAACATCTGGCCTGCGTCGATGGATAAGCTCAGATCGCGCACGGCGACCTTGCTCTCGTAGGCCTTGGTGACTCCATCAAGCTCGACGACTGGCATCCATTCTCCTGTTGCTCACCTGAGACCGGTTGCAGGCGGAATCGAGGGGCCCGGCCTGCGAGAAGTCTACGGTAAAGACCCTGGTCGCCGCGTACTGTTTCAATAAGCGAACAGCCCCCGCAATGCGCAACCCTGCGAATGGAGGTTTCCGGTCAATTGAATGGATGAATTGATCGTTCTCAGCTGTGCTGGTTGTATTCCGGACGCCCAGCCATGGCCAGAGCGCTGCTCTTTTCACCGTGGATGTAGCGGCAGCACCAGAAGGTCTCATGGGTTTGCTTGTCGGCAGGGAAATTCAGATCCATGTAAGTGATGCGGCCGTAGAGAAACAAAGTCTCCTGCCAGTGCTCCACGCGCTTGAGCACCTCGGCGCTCTTGCAAATGGCGGGAAGGTCTTCTCGATTGAAGGCCCAGATACCCGTCGCCTCACCGGGAAGCAACACAATCGGCTCAAACTCGTCTGTAGTGTCGGTGGTGTCGAATTCAGGCGATTTGGGCAGTTTGGTTTCGTCCTGCACGATTTTGACTTGATCGACCGAAGCGATGATTCGGGCCGGGCTTCGCCCGCGATTTGCGGCCATGACCTTAAAACTGCTTTCCATGGTCAGAAACGGCTCAACCGTCACCACGATCCACGGCCTCTCAGAATTCGCAATCGCCTGAGAAAGCGCGAGGGCGGCGTTGGCGCTCTCCATGGCGGCGTGCGCGGTGCTTACGCCGGCTTCGAGATGCCGGTCAATACTCCTCAGAGTGCGCAGGGCGAGCATGATGCCTGCATAACCCAGGGCGGCAAGGATGATGCCCGAGCCCCAAGCCACCCGGTCATGCCAGGACCACTCGGGCGCCGGCGCCGCGGGAGGATTGACGATGATCTGAGGAGCTTGATTGGCGCCCCCGCCCGCGTCCTGACCGGAATTAGCGTCGCCGCCCGGCGTCGACGTGTCGCTGTGGGCCGGCTTAGCCCCGGCTCCCGAGTCGCTTTGAGTTTGACCAATTACCAGAGCCGGTGATTGCGCAAGAAAAAGCAGCGCAACCAGTGCGGCCAATCGCCTTGACATGATGTGAGCACTATAGCAGTTTGCAGGCAGCGATACCGCTCGAGACGAGGGTGCACGCACCCTCGAGTACCATGCCCGAAGAATATGCGAAATAAGAGTGCTTTAGGCGGAAACGGAACTGATGTTGTCGGGCTCGAAAGCCAGGGCCGGCTCGTTCAGACGGATCAGGCGGTGCAGGTAGGCCCTCGATATGCCCAGACTGCGCGCGGCGAGGGTTTTGTTGCCGTTGTTCTCGCGAACGGCATCGGCGGCGAGCTTAAATTTGTAGTCGCGGAGTTGGCGCTCGAACGTACCCTCAGGGTTGTATTCGCTGATGTCAATAACCTTGTCCGAGGCCATATTCAGCGGAAGATCTTCGGTCCGGATCGTCATTCCCGGTGCGAGGATGATGGCGCGCTGAATGGTGTTTTCGAGTTCGCGCACGTTGCCCGGCCAGGTGTAGTTCTGCAGCATGGCCATGGCCTCGGCTGAGATCGACTGCATCGGCTTCTGGAAAATCTGCGAATAGTGATTTAAGTAATGAGTGGCAATTTGCGGAATATCTTCGGCGTGTTCCGCCAGCGCGGGCGAGTTGATACGCATCACGTTGATGCGATAGTAGAGATCCTGGCGAAACTTTCCTTCGGCCACGAGCTTGCCCAGGTCCTGGTGCGTCGCGAAAATCAATCGCGCCTTGAGCGGTATCAGGCGGCTGCTTCCCAAGCGGCTGAATTCCATCTGCTGCAGCACGCGCAGCAGCTTCACCTGCGTGTAAAGGCTCAGGTCGCCGATTTCATCCAAAAGCAGCGTGCCGTCGCGGGCCTGCTCAAAATAGCCCTCGCGCGACCCAACCGTTCCGGTGAACGCGCCTTTTTCGTGGCCGAACAGCTCGGCTTCAATCAATGTCTCAGGAATCGCGCCGCAGGACACGGCCACAAACGGGCGGTCAGAACGGGAGCCAAGATTGTGTATAGCGCGGGCGATCAGTTCTTTACCGGTGCCGCTCTCTCCTGTGACAAGCACCGATGCGTTGAGGTTGGTCACGCGGCGGACCAATTGATAGACCTGACGGATTTGCGGACTCGTACCGATCAGCCGGTCGCACCCGTTGGCGGTCTCAATGCGTTGGTGTACGGTTTGGAGCTGGCGTTTAAGGAGGGAGTTTTCACTTGCCCTGGAGAGGATCGCTTTCAGTTCGCGAATTGAAGGCGGCCGGCGACAGTAGCCGTAGGCTCCCAACCTGACAAGTTCCAATGCCGTCGATCGCATGTCATCGTCGGCCAACACCACTACGGGAAGCTGCATACCAATAATTCGGCGGCACAACTCGACTCGGTCCTTCACGGATCCGCAATTAGAGCTCAGATCGAGGATCAATACATGGCATTCCGAGTTAACGAGGCCTTCAGCGTCGTCTTCATCCGACGCGCGTTCAACCTGGAACTCTTTGCCCAGGGCGGAAGCAAGAAGCGGTTGGAGCGCGTCGTCTTCCGAAAGAAGCCCAATTTGAATCATAAAATGTTGATCTCTTTTCCTACGGCGCAAGAATTAAACAGCGCAGTTTCATGGCCCATTGGAAACGATAAGCATTTGAACGCAACGAAATCTGCCGCAATCTTTCAGCCGGGGAGACAGACTAAAGTTAAATCAATCTGTTTAACTTTTCGAGGACATCACGTGCCGCGATTGTCATTTGCCATTACTTTTAGGTCAATACCACCATGGTGTACAGGGCGTAACACTGAGGTAACTCTGAAACTGGAAAGCCCTTTGAATTCAGGTATTGAATGCCCTTGCTTAGGTAATCACTCCGCACCCGGGACGCGCTAAACCCTTGGCCGCGCACGCCGCGCTGGTCAGGCCGGAGAGAAACCAATTCTGGCAAGCGAAAGCGACTGCTCACATTTCGCTGTTCAATTGTGAAATCGGCAAGAATCCTCTCGCCCCGCGGTTACGGAATCTCAGCTCCGAAATGCCCATTCGGTAATGTTCTCCCCGCGCCTCCATGTCGTTCGATTGGAACGCCTCGGTTACCAATGGTGGTTCGGCTTGTCGTTTTCGGCCCGTGCGCCGCACCAAATCAATAAACTCCGCGAATACTGTATTCCATATGGACGTCTCAACCGCCGATCGTGCGGGCACTCCTGCGGAGAAGCCCTCTGCAGTCAACGCGCCCTGGGTCCGCATTTATTCCCGGCACTTGATGAACATTGCGATCCTGATGATGTTGCCGCTGGTTCTTGCGGACACGCTCGATCGCGGCCGAACTCTGTTTGTCGATCCCGATATCTGGTGGCATCTGGCCAACGCACGCATCCTGTGGACCGCGCACCACTTCATCTGGACCGATCCCTACTCCTTCACGGTGGTGGGCCAACGCTGGATCGACTGGGAATGGCTGGCGGAGATACCGTTCTGGGTGAGCTATAAGGCTCTTGGCCTGCGAGGAATCTATCTCATTACCTGGCTATTGCTGGGCGCGAACATTCTGTTTGTCTATTGGCGCGGCTACTGGCTCTGCCGGCGCGCCGATGCCGCGCTCTGGACATCGGCGATTGCTTTCTTTTTGATGACCGTGAACTCGGGACCCCGCACGATTGAGTTTGCCTATCTCGCCATGTCGGCAGAGTTGGCGATCTTAGAGGCCGCCGATCGCGGCCACAAGCGCTTGCTCTGGCTGTTGCCGCCCCTCTTTTGCCTATGGATCAACCTGCACGGGATGTGGTTCGCGGGCATCGTGCTGCTCGGGCTTTACATCGCATGCGGACTTTTCTCAGTGAATCTCGGCGTGTTTGAGCAGCAGGCACTGAGCCGGCCCGATCGCATTCGGCTGCTGGCAGTGCTGGCGGCGAGCGTCGTGATGTTATTCATCAACCCTTATGGCTGGCACCTGATGTGGCAGCCGGTCGACATGATGCTCTTCCAAAAGATCAGCGTCGCAACCATTGCGGAATGGCAGCCGCTCAATCTCTCCTCGACCGAGGGCAGATTTGTCGTCGTCGCGATCGCGCTCATGGTGATCGCGAACTGCATTCGCGGCCGCAAATGGAGGTTGTATGAGCTGGCTTTTGTTTTCCTCGCGTGGTATGCGGCCGTCTCGCACCTGCGGTTTACCTACTTTGCCGCCGTGCTCACAACGCCGATGCTGGCCCGCGATCTGGCGCGCAGCTTCAACATGGAAGAAGACACAAAAACCATCCCGGCCGCGAATGTCGGCATGGCTGTGGGCGCTCTCGTCGTGATCCTCTTCATGTTTCCCAGCGAGGCCTCGCTCAAGAAAATGGTAGGCCTGATGTTTCCCATGCAGACCATCTCAAATATCGAGCCGTCGTGGCGGACCCTCGATTGGGACTACGTCGGCGGCATGATGGACTTCCAATCCAAGCCGAGTTTCATCGATTCTCGCTTTGACAGCTTTGAACACCTTGGCGTCATGCAGGACTATCGCAGCATCGTGGCAACCAATGACGCGTTTGAGCTGATGAACAAGTACCGTGTAGACCACGCGCTGCTCAAGGACGATCTTCCGATCACCTATCTGCTTGAACACACGCCCGGCTGGCGGGTGGTATCGCGCGAAAAGGCGTGGCAGGGCGAGTACTTGTTGTTCGCAAAAGACCCCAGCAAGGCTGCGGGCCAATAGCGAGTGCATTTCCGTTTCGCCGTTTTCGTTTCGGCAACGCCAGCCCCAAGGGGTAGGGTGGTTTTATGAATGCAGCGACAGGAAATGGAGTATCCGTCGAAGCCACTCATCCGGCCAGTGCTCCGGGGCCTCTGTTGCGGATGTTCAACCGGCTTTTCAGTCGTCAATTGATGAATCTGGCGATCCTGCTGGTGCTGCCGGTCGCGCTCGCCGATACGTTGAACGCGAATCTCACCCTGTTGCAGGATCCGGATATCTGGTGGCATCTTGCGGATGCGCGTTTGTTCACGACCACGCATCACTTCATTCAGACCGAACCTTACTCTTTCAGCGTGGCGGGTGAGCGCTGGATCAATCCCGAATGGCTTTCGGAGCTGCCCTACTGGTTCAGCTTCAAGGCGTTTGATCTCAGAGGCCTCTACCTGGTGACGTGGCTGGCGCTCGGCGCCAACCTGCTGCTTCTCTATTGGCGCAGCCATTTGAACGCCCGCAACGCCGAGGCAGCGTTCTGGACCTCGTGCATCGGATTCGTATTGATGACGGTGAACTCCGGCCCGCGCACTATCGTCTTCGGCTATCTTGCCATGTCTGCCGAGCTGCTTATTCTGGAGCAGGCCGGGCGAGGAGATCGGCGGTTCCTCTGGTTCCTGCCCCCGCTGTTTTGCCTCTGGATCAATCTTCACGGAAGCTGGTTGATTGGCTTTGCGCTCTTTGCGCTCTATGTGCTCTGCGGTGTCGTTCGACTGCACATCGGCGCGCTGGAGCAGGACGCATTTCCTGCCGCGGAGCGCAATCGTCTGCTGGGTGTGCTGGCTGTCTCTATGGTGGCGCTGTTTGTGAATCCCTATGGCTGGCGGCTGGTTTGGAGCCCCATCGACATGATGTTGAACCAGGGCGTCAACATCGCGAATGTGTCGGAATGGAAGCCGCTGAATCTGGGTTCGCTGCAGGGGATTTTCGCAGTTGTGGTGATCGCTTTGATGGTTCTGGCTAACCTCAAGGTCCCGCGCAAATGGAGGCTCTACGACCTGGCGGTGATTTTCTTTGCCTTTTATGCTGGCGTGGACCACGTCCGGTTTCTGTTTCTGACGGCGGTGCTGATCACGCCGCTACTCGCGGCAGATGTGGCGCGAAGCTTCCCGGCGGAGGCGAGTGGCAAGACCATTCCAGTGATGAATGGGATTATCGCGGCAGGAGCGCTGTGCTTTGTTGCGTTCATGTATCCGTCTGAAGCCAAGCTCGAGAAGAACCTGGCACTCGCATTCCCGCTGAAGATAATCGAATCCATTGATCCCGCGTGGCGCACGTTTAACTGGGATTATGTCGGCGGAAGGATGGCCTTCGAGTCCAAGCCGAGCCTGATTGATTCCCGTCTCGATACGTTCGAACACCACGGGGTGCTGCAGAATTATCTTGCGGCGATGAACGGCGTCGATTCGCTCGCCGTTCTCAATCACTACAACATCGATCATGTCTTGATTCTGAAAAACCAGCCGTTGGCGGGCGTGCTGGATCACGCACCAGGCTGGTCGGTTGAGTCGCGCGAGGTAACGTCGGATGGTCTTTACGTCCTTTTTGCGAAGACGCCGGCAACGTCTGGTTCTGCTGCCAGCGGCGCTCAGTCGACGGCTCCCGCATCTCGTTAGGTCGAAAAGGGGATCTTCCGATTCATTGCTAACCACTGGTATGTGATATAGGTCACAGGTTTTGTGCCTTTAAGGTGAAAAGATGTTCCCTGTCGCGTCTCCGAGTTGGGCGGGCCCCTTTACCCCAATCCCAAGCGCCAGGAGTCTATTCAGTGAACTTGGATTCATCTGCCTTTGTGGCCGAAAAGGAGCTGCTTGACGCGCTCACGAAGCGCGCCACGCCCATCGTCTGCGCGGCCGATGGTGTTCTTTTTAAGCAAGGCGAAGAACCCATCGGGCTATATGTTCTGAGTTCAGGCAACGCCACTTTGTCGATGCATTCACCTGCTGGTGAACTGCTCATGCAGGTCACTGTCGCAGAAGGTGCGCTTCTGGGCCTTCCCGGAGTGATCGGCAACCAGACATACACGCTCACGGCCCACGTGGCCAAGGGCGCCGAGCTGAGCTTTATCACGCGTGAGGACTTCTCCCAGCTCATGCTCAGCGATCCGGCGCTGTCTCTCAAGGTGCTGCGCGTTCTGGCCGCAGAGGTACGCAGCGCGCGCGGCGCTATCTCCTAACGTTCTTTCCCGCTTGATGCACGTGTCATACATCGTCCGGCCCTATGGGTTAGCATCCAGATTGTGCCCGGCCTCGATACCCCCATCATGTACGTGCGCGGCGTCGGCCCGCGCCTGGCGGAGATGCTTGCGGCCAAAGACATCCGCAATGCCGAAGACCTGCTCTATCATCTGCCGTTTCGTTACGAGGATCGCCAGAATCCGCGCAGCCTCGACGAACTCAAGCCGGGCGAAACCGCCAGCGTGATCGCAGAGGTGCGCGGTGCGGCTCTGCTTCGCACCCGCCGCATGCCGATCTTCGAAATGACCGTCGGGCAGGGACGCCATGCGCTCAAGTGCCTCTGGTTTCACGCGACGTATCTTGAAGGGAAGTTCCACGCGGGCCAGACTATCGCGGTTTACGGCAAGGTCGAGCCGTCCCGCTCCAGCAGCAACTTCAAAATGATTCAGCCACAGTGGGAGCTGTTGCCCGACGCGGGCGACGACGCTGAAACGCGGCTGCTCGAAGTTGGCCGCATCACTCCCGTTTATGAGTCGCTGGGTGGAGCGCGGCTGGCTTCGCGCTGGCAGCGCAAGGTCATCTTCAATCTGCTCGAATCCATGCACGGCGCGGTCCCCGAATGCCTGCCGACGGCCATGCTTGGCCGACTCAATCTCCCCGATCGGGAAACCTCTCTGCGCGAAGTTCATTTTCCGCCCGAAGGAACGTCGCTGTCGCAGCTTCAATCCGCTTCCACTCCCGCGCACCGCCGCCTGATATTCGAGGAGCTTTTCTTTCTCGAACTCGGTCTTGAACTCAAGCGGCGCCGCATGCGCGAGCGGGCCGGTGTCAGTTTTGCCACCACCGACAAAGTGCGCGAAGCCATTCGCGAGGTGCTGCCGTTTCATCCCACCGCGGCGCAAAAGCGCACCCTCGGCGAGATCGTCGCCGACATGCGCCAGCCTAGCCCCATGCGCCGCCTGCTGCAGGGCGATGTTGGCTCGGGCAAGACGATCGTCGCGCTGCAGGCGATGCTTGTCGCGATGGAGAACGGCTACCAGGCCGCGCTTATGGCGCCGACAGAGATTCTCGCGACGCAGCATTTTCTGGCCGCGCGCAAGCTGCTGGAGCGCTCTTCGCGCCGTTACCGCATTGTGCTGCTCACCGGCTCTCTCGACGAAGATCGCAAGAGGCAGACCCGCGGCCTCATCAATCGTGGCGAAGCGCACCTGGTGATTGGGACGCATGCGCTTATCGAAGAAAAGGTTGAATTCGATCGACTCGGCCTGGTGGTGGTTGACGAACAGCACCGCTTCGGGGTTCTGCAGCGATTCAAGCTGATGAAGAAGCCCAACCAGCCGGAGCCCGACGTGCTGGTCATGACTGCTACGCCGATTCCGCGCACCCTGGCCCTCTCGGTTTATGGCGATCTCGATGTCAGCGTTCTCGACGAGCTGCCGCCGGGCCGCACGCCCATCGTTACGCGCAGGGTTGCCGACGAGCGCTCCGCCGAGGTGTGGGACTTCATTCGCAAGCAGGTCGGGCAGGGCCGGCAAGCCTACATCGTTTATCCCGTCATCGAGGGATCGAAAGACGATCAGCCGGAGCTCGATTTTTCCCACGACGATCCCGCTGCTGCCACCGCAGCCGGCGGCGTCGAGCCTGCGCCGCCGCGCCAATCCGCGCGCAAGAGGAGGACGCCCCCGGAACTTTTTCCAAATGCCGTCAAGGAGGCCAATCCGGCGGCCAAATCCGGGCTGAAATCCGCGGTCGAAATGCATGAAAAGCTGCGCACGGGTCCGCTGGCCGGTCTGCGCGTGGGCCTGTTGCATGGCCGCCTCGATGCCGATGAAAAGGAAATCATCATGCGCCGCTTTCAGCGTGGTGAAATCGATGTGCTTGTGGCCACCACGGTCATCGAAGTCGGCGTGGATGTGCCCAACGCCAGTGTGATGGTCGTCGAGCACGCGGAGCGATTCGGTCTGGCGCAGCTTCATCAACTGCGGGGCCGCGTAGGCCGCGGAGCAGCCAAGAGCTACTGCATCCTCATCAACGGCCCGCGGGTCTCGCCCCTGGGCGAGGAGCGGCTCAATGCCATGGTTCGCACCCAGGATGGCTTTGAGCTCGCCGAACTCGACCTTTCCATGCGAGGCCCCGGCGAGTTTTTTGGCACGCGCCAGGCCGGCCTGCCCGACTTTCGCGTAGCCAATCTGCTGCGCGACCGACAGCTTCTCGAGCTGGCCAAACAGGAGGCTGCGCGTTTCGCCAATCCGGATGCAGACAAGGGAATTGAGCCCGAAGGCAGCGAAGCCGAACGCGCCCGGGTGTGGGTACGCCTGCGCGAGGCATGGCAGCGCCGCTACGGACTGGTTGAAGCGGGATGATTTTAGTAGGCGGAGAGGTCTAGCGACTGCGTTCAGTTGCCATGGCGGGGACGCGCCGCAACACAGCGGTCAGCGTCAACGTCATCAACAGGACGGTCGGTCCGGCAAAGACCAGCCATGCGCCTAGCGCCTGACCTGCGACGCTTCCAGAGGCCCGCAGCGTCTGCATTGAAAAACCATGAATAAAAGTGCTTCCCAGCGCCAGTTGCGGTCCGCTCGTAAACATCCAACGGCCCAGCCGCACGAACGGCACCATCAGCGCAAGCTGCACCGGCATCGCCGCGTAGTTGGCAGCCTGGATCGCCGGCACATTGAGTCGAAGCGCGATCGCCACCATCAGGCAAAGCGCCGTTGGGATCCCGACGATGGGCAGGCAGCCGATGGCGAATCCCAAGGCAAGCGTCAGCGCGAGACGGCGCGGGGATATTCCTGTCCGCAGCCATCCAGCAGTCTGTTGCTTCCGAGATTCAATCCAACTGTTCATCAATACCTTCAACGTATCGGCAAATCTTTTTGTTCCTGCAATCGCGCTATGAATCTTTGGTGAACGCACCAAATGCGTTACTTGTCTCGAGAGTAGTTCTATTTTGGGAAATATGCTCTACCACCTTGGGCACATTACCGGTTACAAAGGTGGGATGCGATTGGGACGCAGTCGGATACGGACTATCTCAGTAAACTTGTTAGTTTGTATCCGCTAGTAACCAGAGTCTCAGCCTTTGAGGCGCAACAGAGTTCGGCTGCGCAGGGCCGCCAGCACCTGCTCTACTTTCCAATCCAGAGCTTCGGCTCCGTCAAGGATCAAGTCGGCGTTGGCTGCCGAGGGGCGCACGTAGCGAAGGCTCGCCGGGCGCACAGTCAGCTCGTACTGCTTGCGCACCGATTCCGCGGTCCGCCCGCGCTCGAGCACATCGCGACGAACCCGTCGCTCATAGCAAAGCTCATCTGCCGTGTCGATATACACCCGCAACTGATAGAGCGGCAGAAGTTCGGGGTAGTAGAGCGCAAAAAGCCCCTCGACCAGCAGAAAATTGCCGGCGCGCACTGTCTCGGTCCGGTCCGGAATCCGAATGTAGCTGGAAAAATCGTAGAGTGGCCGTTCGATCGCTTCGCCCCTGGCAAGCGCCGCGATATGCTCAGCCAGCAGCGCACTCTCGATCAGCGCCGGATCGTCAAAATTCTGGCGCGCGCGCTCTTCCATGGGCAGACGAGAAAGATCGCGGTAATAGTTGTCGAGAGGGAAGTGAAAGCCGCCTAGTCCCCGTGCCAGCTCCGCGGCCAGCGTTGTCTTTCCAGAGCCCGATGCCCCTGCGATCCCGAGCACCACTGGCGGGAACGGCAGCAGCCCCATGCGGTCTTCAGTGTTCCTGATCTCTTCGCTCACGACTCCGCTTCCAGCAGCGTCGAGATCCACACCACGAGCCGTTCCAGGACCCCAAGCAGCCGCCGCTCCACCAGCCGCCCGGTCTCGAAGACTTCTTCATGGCTCAGCGGTTGCGCATTGAGTCCGGCGGCTTTGTTGGTCACGCACGAGATGCCCAGCACCTCCATGCCCATGTGCCGCGCTACGATCGTTTCGGGAACCGTCGACATGCCCACCAGCGTGGCTCCCAGGGTGCGAAAGGCCTGAATCTCCGCGGGCGTTTCAAAGCTTGGGCCGGGCACAGCCACATAAACGCCTTCTTCGATCGGGATGCCCTCATCGGCGGCCGCCTGGCGGGCCAGCGCGCGCAGCCGCTTGGAGTAGGCCTCGGTCATGTCGAAGAAGCGCAGCCCGGTGCCCGTCCTGGTCGCAAAGCGCGCCTCGTTGGGTCCAACCAGTGGGTTCCATCCCATCATGTTGATGTGGTCGGCCAGCAGCACAAGTTGCCCTATCGGGTAGCTCTCGAGGATGCCGCCGGCTGCGTTGGTCAGGATTACAGCTTCTACTCCCAGCTTGCCGAGCACGCGGATTGGAAACGTGACTTGTTCCGGAGTGTAGCCCTCGTAATAGTGCACGCGCCCCTGCAGGATGATGACCGGCGTGCTGCCCATGCGCCCCGCCGCCATGCGCCCCGCGTGTCCATCCACCGTCGATTGAGGAAAATTGGGAATGTCGCGGTAGGACACGATCACGGTTTCTTTGACCGCGTTGGCCACCGCGCCCAGGCCCGACCCGAGCACCACTCCAACTCTTGGGGCGAGCAAGCCGAGCTTGCCGCGCAGGAATTCCGACGCTTCAGTTACCTGATCGAAATATGTCATCAACGGGCCCTGTGAGTTTCTTTCGCGATTCTACACACTCCCCTCGCCGGCCTGCACGGCTCTGCTCAATTAGATTGTGAAAAGGTGTCGTTGGCTGATTCGCAACGTTAGAGCCGTTTGGAGATCTCGCGCCATGTGCAGAAACATCAAGACCCTCTTCAACTTCGATCCTCCCGTCACGCCCGAGGAGGTTCGCGCCGCGTCGCTGCAGTTTGTGCGCAAGATCAGCGGCTTCGCGAAGCCGTCAAAGGCCAACGAGCCTGCGTTCGACGCTGCCGTCGTCGAAGTGGCGGCGATTTCGATGCGTTTGCTGCAATCGCTCGAGACGAATGCTCCGCCCAAAAACCGCGAGGAAGAAGCAGCCAAAGCAAAGGCGCGTGGAGCCGCGCGTTTTCAGGCATGAGTTGAAGATTCCCGTGCGATCGAAATGGAAGAGGCAGGAATGAAACAGATTTTTGAATGGCTTTTCGGCCTAGGCCTGGGCTGCAACGCGCTGCTGTTTGTGCCGCAGGCGATTGCGATCTGGCGCAAGAAGACCGATGAGGGTGTTTCGCTTATTACCTTCGGAGGCTTCAGCGTTTTGCAGGCCATCGGCATCGTGCACGGCGTCTATCAGCGGGATCTGTCGCTGATTCTCGGGATGGCTGCGAGTCTGTTGAGTTGCGGCACGGTTACGGCGCTGACGATTTTCTTCCGCCTGCGGCGCTTGCATGCAGTGCCTTCTACTTAATTCGTCCATCCGGCGGGCTTGCGCCGTTTCATTGGGTAGCGGGTTTGCCGGGTTCCCCAGGCCCAGGGGCCGACGACGCTTCGCTTGGGATTCCACGGCGACCCGACGGGCGACCGCACGCAGCCGGAACATTGGTCATCTGTTTCAAGAATTCCTGGTAGCCGGGAAACCTTGGCCGCAACACCGACCAATAGCTCGATCGAGTCAACAACGGCTTCTTTTTATCGATGAGTTGGTTGGTGAGGATTCTGACTCCGCAGTCCAGATTGTTTTTGGGCTGCAGAATCGTCTTGCCGGGATCGTGCTCCGGCAACTCTTTGTCATGCGACCAATCGAAATCGCATCCGTACCGTTCCGCATCCTCATAGGTCAGTTGCAACAGACCCTCGCTGCGCACCATGCGATGGGTCACATCGTCTTTCACCGCAACCTCGGGCTCGGTATGGCGGACATCGGCGGTCGGGCGCAGTCCTGCCTCGGCGCCGGCCAGCGCTTGAAAAAAGTAAGCCCAGTAGGCACGCTTGTCGGCCTCGTTCATAACTTTGAACCGCGGGCAAAAGGCTTTGACGTCTTTGTCGATTTTGTTTGAGAGCAGCAGACTCGGCGGCAGCGCGTCTTCGATGACTTTGTCCCATGCCGGGTTCCATGTCTCGTCGTCGCCGACCTCGGCCTTGTGCTCGGCCAGCGGTGTCGGCGGCGCTGGTTTTTCCTGGGGGTGGACCTGCGCCTGCTGCGTCTGAGATTGGGCGGGTCGGTCACACTTTGCAACTAGGGCAGCCGCCGCAAATATCCCAATCCAGACGCGTTTTTTCATCTCAACAGAGCAACTCCTCAGATTGAGATGCGAGTCGCGTCGTTCGCGAAAATTGAACATCGCAGAAAATTCAACGGGGCAGGTTTGTGAGAACGCAATCGGTCCGCTCCCACGGCCAGGGATGGCCAGGGCCGCGCGCGATCAATCGCAGGCGAACATCCTGGGCGCCATCACCCCAGGAACATCCCGGCAATCGAGGCAGAAATCAAGTTGGCCATGGTTCCGGCCAGCATAGCCCGCACGCCGAGTCTGGCCAGGTCATTGCGCCGCTCCGGGACCAGGGCGCCGATGCCGCCGATCTGCATTCCGATCGAGCCAAGATTAGCAAACCCGCACAACGCGAATGTCGCAATCGTGAACGAGCGCGGCAGCAGCGTGGCCTTGTGCGCGCCCAGCGCTATATAGGCAATCACTTCATTGAGAGCCATCCTCGTGCCCAGCAAATTGCCGATCAGTCCGCAGTCTTGCCAGGGAACGCCGATCAGCCACGCCACCGGCGCAAAGACATATCCGAGAATCTGTCCCAGGCTTCCCGGAATCCACCCGAATCCGGCATGCATGTGCACCCAGCCCAGCAGGCTGTCGAGCAGCGCCACCAGCGCCAAAAAACTGATCAGCATGATGGCCACGTTCATCGCCAGTTTGCCGCCGTCGATGGTGCCGCGCGCAATCGCGCCGATCAGATTCTCATCCTTGTGCTCTTCATTCTTGGGGATGACGACTTTGCCTTCGGTCGCCGGCACTTCGGTCTCGGGGACCAGCATCTTGGAAATCAGAATCGTTCCCGGCGAGGTCATGATCACTGCCGAAAGCAGGTGGCGCGCCTCGATTCCCTGGGAGATGTACATTGCCATGATGCCGCCCGACACATGCGCCATGCCGCTGGTCATGATGGTCATCAATTCGCTGCGCGTGGCCTTGGAGAGGAACGGCCGGATGGTCAGCGGCGCCTCGGTTTGGCCCATGAAGATCGAAGCGGCCACGTTCATGCTCTCTGCGCCCGAGATGCGCATCGTTTTGAGCATCACCCATGCCAGGCCGCGAATAATGATCTGCATCAGTCCGATGTGATAGAGCACCGCAAAAAACGCAGAGATAAAAATAATGGTGGGAAGCACTTGAAACGCGAAGATCGAGCCCAGCGAAGTATTGGGCGTGCCCAGCGCTCCGAACAGCACCTTGGTGCCGGCCTGGGTGCAGGCAAGCATGCTGTTGACCACGTCCCCAGCCCACGTCATGGCGCGCTGCCCGTAGTCGAATCGCAGCACCAGGAAAGCGAAGATCAGTTGCAGGCTCAATCCCCAGGCCACGGTCCGCCAGCGAATATGCCGGCGATCCGTCGACCCCAGCCACGCGGCCAGCAACACGGCCAAGATTCCCAGCACGCCGGTATATCGACCCAAGGAGCTTCTCCATTAAGCGAAGTTTTGCTTTCGATTACCTTACAGCATCCTTGAGGTAGGCCTCCGCGTTTTCGCGTGTAAATACTCCGCCGATCAGCGGAACAGGCTGGGGTTCGCGATCGGATATCACGACGGCCTTTTTGATCAACGCGGCCGGCTCCGCGAGCATTGCGTTGGTCGTCGCATAGAGTGTTGCGAAAGGCTGACCCCGCTTCACATATGCCCCGCGCCGCGCGTGGAACTCGATTCCCGCATGCGGATCGACGGGCTCACCGGCCTTTTCGCGGCCTGCGCCGGTCCGCTGCACAGCCCAACCCAGCGCCGTCGTATCCATCTCTGCAACGTAGCCGGTCTCCCACGCGTCCAGCACCTCGGTTGCTCCCGGCTGGTGAAAAGCCTTGAGGTCATCGAACACCGAAACATCGCCGCCCTGGGCATCGACCATTTTGAAAAAGACGCTCAGCGCCGATCCGTCCATCAGCGCCGACTCGGCCATCTGATAGCCGCTGAGCAGCGTCTCCGCTTTTCCGCCCAGATGAATCATCCATCCAGCAAGCTGCAGTGAAAGCTCGCGCAGATCTTCGCTGTCTTTGGGCCGTTCACCGCGCAGCAACTCCACCGACTCCGCCAGTTCGATCCAGTTGCCGGCCATGCGACCCAGAGGCTGGCCCATGTCGGTCATCAGCGCCACGGTGCGCGTTCCCGCGGCTTCAGCGGTCGCGACCATGAGCGCGGCCAGGTAGTCGGCGTCCTGTCGCTTGCGCAGAAACGCGCCCGAGCCGGTTTTCACATCCAGCACCAGCGCGCCGAGCCCGGCGGCCAGCTTTTTGCTCAAGATTGAGGCGCAGATCAGCCCCGGACTTTCCACCGTTCCGGTTCGATCCCGCAACGCGTACAACACGCGATCTGCCGGTACAAGCTTCGGCGTCTGGCTCACAATCGAGGCACCGCAGCGCTGCAGCACGGCCTCAAACTCAGCCAATGTCAGAGCGGTTCGATAGCCGGGTATCGCCTCCAGCTTGTCGAGGGTTCCACCTGAGTGCCCCAAGGCTCGCCCGCTGATCATGGGCACGGCCAGTCCGCAAGCCGCGGCCAGCGGAGCCACCAGGAAACTGGTCTTGTCGCCCACGCCTCCGGTGGAGTGCTTGTCCACGGCGAACTTGCCCAGCCGAGACGCGTCGAACTTTTCGCCGGAGTCGCGCATCGCGAGTGTCAGCGCCCGGGTCTCGACCATCGACAACCCCTGCAACCACGCTGCCATCAGCCACGCGGCAAGTTGCTCCAACGGAATCTGGCCCGACGCTGCGCCCGCAGCCACGAACCCAATCTCACTCGCGCTCAGCGCGCCGCCGTCGCGCTTCTTGCGAATGATGTCGATCATGTGCAGCGGAGAAGTTTCGCTCATAATTTTTGGTTCGGTCTTGCAGAATCTGGTTGGCGGGCAATCAAGAAGCCGCGTCTCACTTCAGCTTCATCTCAAAGGCCAGCGGCATCAAGTCGCTGAATGCCATCACCCGCAACCCGTCAGCGGCGGGAAACAGGACCGGCGCATCGGGTTCGATAAACTCGGCCAGCACCTGGCGGCACGCGCCGCAGGGCGGACTGGCGGCGTCATTCAGATTGGCAATGGCGACGGCCTGCACGCGAATTTCTGGACCAAAGAGGGAAACCGCCTGCACCAGCGCAGCCCGCTCGGCGCAGATGGTGAGTCCGTAGCTCACGTTTTCGACGTTGGTGCCGGTTACCACTTCGCCGTTGTTCAGGTTCAACGCCGCCCCGACTTTGAATCCCGAATAGGGCGAATAGGATTGTGCCGCTGCTTCGCGCGCCTTCTGAAGCAGCGCACGCAGTTCCGGCGCAAGCGCTATGTCCAAATTCGTTGTCTTCTCATCTCTGGTCGTCATGAATCTTGAGGCTAAAGCATCTCTGCACCCTCTGTACATTCGCGTGCCACGGTCCTGGAATCCTTGAACCCCGACGCCGGCCTCTGATCCCGGACCACGGTTTCCTCAAGTCCGGCACGATCCGTCCGATAAAGCTCGTGAGTGCTTCCCGTGTCGGGCCTTTCACGCCTAACAGGACGGTTGACGCAATGGATGAATTAACCCGAGAGTTTTTGATTGAAAGCCAGGAAGGCCTGGATCGCATGGAGCGTTGCCTCACCGAGCTCGAGGAGAGGCCGTCCGATACTGCTCTGCTCGCCGAGATCTTCCGCTCCGTTCACACCATCAAGGGGACCACCGGCTTTCTTGGCTTTAAGCGCCTGGAGAAGCTGGCCCACTCCGGCGAGAATCTGCTGGGCCTGCTTCGCGACGGCAAGCTGACCGCCACCGGTCCCATTGTTACCGGACTTCTGCATCTTCTCGACGGTCTTCGCTCCATTCTCAAGGCGATCGAAGCCGACGGCAATGAAGGAGAAGGCGACGACAGCCAGCTCATCGGTCAACTTGAAGAGCTGCAAATGCCAGTCGCCGCAATGGTTCAACAGGTAGGCCATGCCCACACAGCTGCCGCAAGGCCGCGCGCTCCACACAAATCCACTGCGCCTCCCGCGCTCTCTGGGCCCGAGCCGCCTCCGGTTGCGGTGATGCAGCCGCCGCATCCTGAGCCTCCCCCGGTCGACGATCCGGGGCCCGATGCGGCTCGCGCACGCACACCCCAAGCCGGCACAGCTGCCGAAAGCACGCTGCGCGTGGATGTGTCTCTGCTCAATCGCATGATGAACCTGGTTGGGGAGCTGGTGCTCACGCGCAATCAGGTCTTGCAGGCTACGTCCGCCGATCCCAAAATGACGATGCTCTCGCGCCGCCTCGACATGGTCACGGCCGATCTGCGTGAATCTGTTATGAAGGCGCGCATGCAGCCGGTCTCCAACGTGTTCTCCAAGATGCCGCGCATTGTGCGCGATCTTTCTCAAACCCTTCAACGCCAGGTTCGCCTGCAAATGGAGGGCCAGGAAACCGAGCTCGACAAGAGCCTTCTCGAAGCGATCAAGGATCCCCTGACGCACGCTGTGCGCAACGCCCTCGACCATGGCATCGAACCACCAGAGGTGCGCCAGGCAGCCGGAAAGGACCCTGAAGGAACGCTCCGCCTGCGCGCATTTCAAGAAGGCAGCCACGTCATCGTCGAAGTTTCCGACGACGGAGCCGGCATTCCCGTCGACGCGGTGCGCAACAAAGCCATCGAACGGGGAATCATCTCCGCCGAACGCGCGGCCCTGCTTGCGGAGCGCGAACTGCTGCAACTGATCTTCCTGCCCGGCTTCTCCACCGCAGCCGTTGTCACCAACGTGAGCGGCCGCGGCGTCGGCATGGACGTGGTCCGGACCAACGTGGAGAAAATCGGCGGCAAGGTCGAGATCGATTCCCGCGTGGGGAAGGGAACCACGATTCGTCTGCGCATTCCTCTCACCCTCGCCATCATTCCCGCGCTCATCGTGCGCAGCGTCAGTCAGAGCTTTGCGCTTCCCCAGGGCGCGCTCTCCGAACTCGTTCATATTTCGCCCGAGGACGAGGATGGGGCTGCCGTCGAATGGATCGACAACGCGCCGCTCTATCGCTTGCGCGGCAAACTGCTTCCTCTGGTCTTTCTTGACCGCCTGCTGCTGGCTGCGGGGGAGGCGCCCCGCACCGGCGAGCATGAAAACTTCATTGCAGTTCTCGACGCCGACGGCCGCCAGTTTGGCCTGGTTGTCGATGGTCTTGCCGACCCGGAGGAGATTGTGGTCAAACCCCTCTCGGCGGCTCTCAAAGGTATCGGTCTCTACTCGGGCGCCACGGTTCTCGGCAACGGCGAGCTGGCGCTGATCCTCGACCCCGGTTCCATCGCCATGAAGGCGGGCATCCACATGATCAGCGAAGAAGATGCCGCGCACGCTGTTGAAGACGATATTGCGGGCGCATCCAGTGCTGCCGAGTTTCTGCTCGTCGAAGTTGCCGGGCGCAATGCAGCCGTGCCGCTGTCCGACGTGCTCCGCATCGAGCAGCTTCCTGCCTCCCGCATCGAGTACATCGGCTATCGCCCGGTGCTCAACTTCGAAGGCCAGCTGCTGCCTGTCGAGGATACCGGCGAACTTCTGGCCGCCGCGCAGCAGAATCCAGCGGCCAACATCATTGTCGTCGTCTGCCGCGAGGGCAATCGGCAGGTCGGCATCGCCGTTTCGCACGTCCTTGACGTTGCCGGTGGCGGAGATCTGTTCGAGGCCGGCAGCAGCCAGGCCACGGGCGGCGTCACTCTGCTCAAGAATCGTGTCACCGGCGTAGTTAATCTGGCAGGCGTTGCACCTTTGCCTGCCTCCGAATCCGCCCCCTCCATTGAATGGAGTGAGACTGCCGAGGCCATCCGATGAGCAGGAGCGCAAGCAATTCACGTCAATCAGAAAAATCGGGAATCGTCGAGATCTGTTCTGTCCGTCTGGGCCAGACGCTGTTCGGTGTCCCCATCAGCCACATTCTCGAAATCGTCGGTGCTGCTCGTCCCCAGCCCGTTCCGCTGGCTCCCAGTTTCGTAGGCGGCCTCGTTCACTACCGTGGCGATGTGCTCACCACCGTCAGTCTGCGCCAGTTGCTGGGCATGCCGCCGGTTGATGGCAAGCAGGACATCCTGGTGCTAGAAAGCCCCGGCGGATGTTTTGGACTGCTGGTCGATTCGGTGGTTGAAGTTGTGAACATTCCATCTGCCGACCTCGAGCCCAACCCCTCCACCCTGGATGAAACCCGGCGAGTGCTTTTTGCGGGCGCTTACAAACTCAAAAGCGGCCTGCTGGTGATGCTCGACCCCGAACGTCTCGATCCGATTCGCCTCGGCGCAGCCCAGGCGGCATAGCGGAGATTGCCATGCGTGCACTTATCGTCGACGATTCACGTTTTGTCCGCGGCTATCTGCGCGGCCTGCTCGAGAAGAAGGGGTTCGAATGTGCCGAAGCGGCCGACGGCCAGGCGGCGCTCGATCTGCTCGATTCCGGCAGTGCCTTCGACCTTGCTCTCGTCGACTGGAATATGCCCGTCATGAACGGCCTCGAAATGCTACTCCAGCTGCGCGCCGAAGGATTTGACCGGCTGAAAGTCATGATGGTCACCACCGAGGCGGAGAACGATTTCATCATCTCAGCGCTCGATGCCGGGGCCGACGAATATCTCATGAAGCCTTTTGACGATGATGCGCTCACCGAAAAACTTGCCTTGCTCGGCGTAGTGGAGAACTGAATCATGCCCAGCGGCCGCCGCGCGCGCGTCTTCATTGTCGATGACTCTGCCGTCATGCGCAGCCTGCTGCGCTCTGTGATCGGCTCTGACCCAGGACTCGAACTGGCAGGCGCCGCCTCCGATGGCAAATCGGCGCTCGCGTCGATCGAGAGTCTGCGCCCCGACCTGATCTTGCTCGATGTGGAGATGCCCGTTATGGATGGGCTTGCCACTCTTCGCCAGCTGCGCGCACGCAACGCGCGCATCCCCGTCATCATGTGCAGCTCACTGACGCATCGGGGAGCCAAAGTCACGATCGAGGCGCTTGCCGGCGGAGCTTCAGACTACGTGGCCAAACCGACAGGCCATGCCAATCTTGCCGCCGCTTCGCAAGCTCTCGCGCAGGACCTTCTTCCCAAGATCCACGCGCTCACCTCCTCTGTCGCCGGGTCGCCGTCGAATTCGGCGGCATCGCGCCCCGAGCTTCTGCCGGCAATGATGCCACCGGCCACGCCATTGCCGATTCCATCGGTCCTCTCGGTCATGGTCATTGGCGTCTCTACGGGCGGACCGGCCGCGCTCGACATGCTATTGCCCGCCCTTCCGGCCAGTTTTCCGCTTCCCGTGCTCATCGTCCAGCACATGCCCGAGTTGTTTACCCAACTGCTTGCAGAGCGGCTGGCGCAGCGTTGTCCGCTCAAGGTCAAAGAAGCCTCCGAAGGAGACCAGGTGCGTCCCGGCACAATCCACATCGCTCGTGGCAACTGGCACCTCGAGGTGCTCGCCGGCTCGCGTCCCGGCGGGGCATCGACCCTTCATCTCACGCAGAATGCACCCGAGAACCACTGCCGTCCGGCCGCCGATGTGCTCTTTCGCACCGCCGTACAGGTCTATGGCTCCGGCGTACTCGCCGTCGTCCTCACCGGCATGGGCAGCGACGGGCTTGCGGGCGTGCGCCTCATTCGCGCGCAGGGAGGCGCGGTGTTCGCGCAGGATCAGGCCAGCAGCACGGTCTGGGGCATGCCAGGGGCGGTGGTCCGTGCAGGACTCGCGCATCGGGTTCTCCCTCTCGCGGCGGTTGTGCCGGAGATCCTTCAATTGGTGAGCCGATCTCAAAGCGAAGCTCGTGAGCTTCGGGAAACGGCGGCTTTCTGATGGCAAGCGCCGCCACAGTCGACTACGGCTTTCTTCGCGAGATCGTCTTCCGCATTTCGCAAAACTCTCTCGATTCCACGCGCGACTATCTCTTTGAGACGCGCTTGACACGCTTGCTGCGCAACCAGGGAATGTCGCACCTGGACGAACTGGTCCGGCATCTCCGCAATCGAAAGGATGCGACCCTCGAGCGCGCCATTGCCGAGGCCATGACCATCAACGAGACGAGCTTCTTCCGCGATGGCCGGCCCTTCGAGCTGCTGCGCGCAGATCTGCTGCCCAAGCTGATCGAATCGCGCCGCCACGTGCGCGCCCTCCGCTTCTGGAGCGCCGCCTGCTCCACCGGCCAGGAAGCCTATTCGATCGCCATGCTCCTGCTCGAAAACTTTCCGTCGCTGACAGGTTGGAACGTGCGCATTGAAGGCACCGATATTTCAAGCGAAGTTGTCGAACGCGCGCAGCAGGGGCGCTATCACCGCATTGAAATGAACCGCGGCCTTCCCGTCCGCAACCTGGTCCGCTATTTCGAACACGTCGGTGAAGACTGGGCGGCCAAACCCGAGCTTCGTCACTTGTGCAATTTTCGCGTGGCCAACCTCTGCGCGCCGCCGCTGCCATTTTACGAGAAGTTCGATGTGATCTTTCTGCGCAATGTCATGCTCTACTTCGCACAAGATACCCGCCGCACGCTTCTGGCAAATGTTCACCGCCTGCTCGCGCCCGATGGAATCCTTTTTCTCGGTTCTTCGGAGCAGCCCGCCGACCCTTCCCTGTGGAACGCGGTCCTGGCCGGAGGCACCTGCCACCTGCGCCCGCGCCAGCCAAGCTAGCTCGTGCCAAAAGTAATACCTCCCCCCTGCCAAAGCGGTATTTACAGGAGTACACTCTTGTGTTGAAAACCTTCCCCGTCTATGGGATGGCGGAATCCGTGACGGCGAAGGGCGATCGCCCCCCGGCAGCGAACCGAACCTCATCGGAGGCGCAATGAATTTCTCCTTTGGCTCTTCCCGGAAACCGAAGCGCGTCTCTCATGAGCATCGCCGGGCCGAGCGTCATACCTCTCCCGAGCTCGCTGCTTATCATTGGTCCGATTCGCATCCAAAGCAGGACACCGTCAGGGACATCAGCTCGACCGGCGTGTTTATTGAGACCGAGGATCGCTGGGCTACAGGAGATATGGTTTCGCTCACGCTGCAGCGCCGTGGGCCACTCGAGGGCAACATTGAACGGCGCGTTGCCGTGCAGGCCAGAGCCGTGCGCAACGACGACCATGGCGTCGGCATGTCGTTCGTCCTGCCGGAAGGCATGGATTTGCACCTGTGGGACAGCCCGCTTATGGCGACGGGCGAGCAGAACGACCCCGAAGACATCCTGCGCGAATTCCGCATCGCCGGCGCACTGGCCTTTGCGCATCGCATCTGCCCCTCGGCCGCCGAAGAGACCCGCAAGCTGCTGCGCGAAGGTCTCAGCAACTACCGCGTCATCAGCGCGACAGAGATCGCTCTCAACGCGGAGCGGATTCTCGCTCTTCGTCCCGAGGCCGAGCGCATGCGGGCTCCGGCCGGCATCGTGCTTCGCATTCTGGAAGACGGTTCATGGGCTGATTCGGAGCCTACGCAGCAGCTCTGGGCCGGCTTGCTCGCGACATCCTGCTCGCTCGACGGCAATGACGAGTCGAATCTCGAACTCGTCAACATGCTCAGCCAGCTCACCACGATTCACATCCGCTTCTTCGCCGCCGCCTGCACCAAATCGTCAAAATACATGTCTGGTGAGGACCGGGTCTCGGCGCGCGCCATCACTCTAACCGCGGCGGAGATGACACAAATCACGGGTTCGCGCGATCTGATCCGCATTCACCGCGACCTTGAGCATCTCTCCGACCTGGGTCTGCTCACCATCACCGTTCGCTCCATGTCCTTTTCGCCGATTGAGGGAACCGACGTGGCGCCGACGAGCAAGGCTCTCGAGCTCTTCGCGCGCTGCAATGGGCATCGCGGAACGACGCAGGAGTTTTACGGAGTTCCGGCGAACTCGAAGCCGAACCTGGGCACGGAAAACATGCTCGTCTCGAACGGCGCCGTAAACGCCGGCGAATAGGTTTCTTCGATCACCGCTGGGGCCGCATCTGCAGCTTTTGCTCTGCGCGGCCGTTATTGCTTCAACAACCTCTCTACCTCGTCGTGCAGCCGCTGGGTGATCGCGGCTTCTGTCTCTTCGGCGGCGAATCGTAACGGCTCTCCCACGCGCACCTCGAGCGCGCCTGTCCGGAACCAGCCTCGGAAACGTTCCCTGAACTTGAGCCCTTTTAACGCGCCCAGTCCGCGGATTGCCACCGGTAGCACCGCGGTCTGCGACTGCTTCACCAGCAACCCTATCCCCGGCCTGAATCGGGCCAGCTCTCCCTCTGCCGAGCGCGCCCCTTCGGGAAAAACAAGCACGCTGTATCCGTGGTCGAGTGCATCGCCCGCGTGCGCAAAACTGCGCTGGAAGTCTCTTCGGCGCGGCAGCGGAAATACGTTGAACAGCGCGGTGATCAGGAAGTAGGTCAGCGGTCCCAGCAGCATGAATTTTTTCTTTCCCGGCACACCATCGGGATTGCGAAAGTGCCGGTAGTCCTCAATCATCTCGCCGGCCATCGCCACTGCCACGCGCCGCCGCACCGCCCCCGGAAGCGCATACTGCACCAGCGGCCCGTCATATGCCGTGACATGATTGCTCACGATCAGCACGGGCTCAGCGCGCTCTAGGCGCGGCCGGCCCGTCACTCTCGGTTTGGCCAGCTCTCGCACCAGCGTCCGCACCACTCCCTCGATAAACAACACCCGCACCCACGCCACGGGCTTCCACCACGGCCAACGGGGATAGAGGTATTCTTCGCGCTCGGCTTCTTCCGCAGTATGATCTGCGATGATCGTCTGCGGCGGCAGATTGTCGGTCTCCGCAGGAGCCGCAGATTGAGGTGTGTGTCCGTTCCGTCCGACTTCAGTGACGTTAGCTGCGCTGTCGTTTTTCTGCTGATTGACGGTTGATTCGTGGCCCCTGCCGTTCTCTCCGCCGATCAGCTTTCTCAACTCACCCAACGTTTGCACTTTGTCGATCGCGCCGTCTCCGGGCAGTTCTCCCAGCTTCTCTTCGAGCGACGATGCGAGTTGCACCCGTCCCAGGCTGTCGAGATGCAGATCTTCGCTCAATCGCAGATCATCTGCGGCACCCGGCGGGACCTCGTCTGTAATCCTGGCGATCATGCTTAAAAGCCAATCCCCGCTTGCCGCGAGTTTCAGCCCATTTCCCGTTGCGCCGCCCTCGGCCGCAGCCTTCACTCCGGCCACCCACTCGGCCACCGGCTTGCGCCGAACTTTGCCCGTAGACGTGCGCGGCAGATCTGGCTCGGGCCATAATGCCCACCGGCGAACACGCTGAAACTCCGCCAGCTTCGTATTCGCGTGTTCCACTGCAGCCGCGGCCTGATCTGCCGCGCCGCGCACCGCAAGCACCGCATAGGGCTCCGGCCCATTCGGGGTGTCGAGCGCGACCACCGCGCACCCCGCCACTCCCGGTTCCTGCTCGATCGCGGACTCCAGATCTTCGGGATGAATATTTACGCCGGAAGCCGTCACAATCACTTCGCTCTTGCGCCCCAGGAATTTCAGATCGCCGGTCGACTGCTTCTCTGCGATATCTCCAGTGGCCAACCACTCATCTTCACGCGTTTTCAGTGCGCCGCCGCTCCATGTCGCGTTTGAAATCATCGCGCCCCGCACCAGCACCTCGCCGTCCGGTCCGATCTTGAGTTCACGGCCCGGCAGAGGCTTGCCGATGGAGCCGGCAGCCGCATGAAATGGATGGTTCAGAGTGATCAGCGCCGTCGACTCCGTCATTCCGTAGCCTTGCACCACCACAAATCCTAGCGAGTTCCAGAATTGCTCCAGCGGCCCCGGCAGCGCGCCACCGCCGGAGACCAGCGCCCAGAACTTAAATCCGAAAGCACGGTGCACGCCGCCAAACCAGAACCAGCGCTTCCAGCCCCATTTGCCCCCGCGCTTTTTCGCTGCCGCGGCCGAGCGCTCCGTCAGCCCTGGCCAGATCGATTCCAGATGGGTCTTCATCAGCGCAAACACGCGTGGCACTGCGGCCAGCACGCTGATCCGATCCTGCTTGATCTTCTCCAACAGGCGAGGCGCAACGATCCGGTTTTCAAAGTGCACTTCAGATGCGAAAAATGCCGGTACCCACAGTCCCATCGTCTGGCCGAACACATGACTCAATGGCAGGGTGTGCAGAATGCGCAGCGGATGAAACAGTTTTTCGTAGCGCAGATAAGGGCGCGCACCCTGTTCAATGGGCTCCACGCTGGCCAGCACGTTGCCGTGTGTATGTACGATCCCCTTCGGATCGCCGGTCGTTCCCGACGTGAAGAGAATCTGCAGCGGAGTGTCCTTATTGAGCCCGGCCACTGGCCCGGCTTCCTCTGTGGGAAGGGAAGATGCCCACTCCTCAAATGCAAGCTGGGGCCAATCGGCGGGAAGCTTCCTCACCAGCGCGAAATCTCCGACCACTAATTGCGGCTTTACATCTGCCGCCACGCGAGCGGCAAATTCCGCGGTGCCGTAAGCGTCCAGCGGAACCGCAAGCACGCCTCGCAGCATCATTCCGTAGAAAGCTGCGACCCACTCGGCGCTGTTTTCGGCCCATAGCACTACGCGGTCGCCCGGCCCGATGCCACGCTGCTCAAGCAACGCGGCAAACCGGGCCGCCAGCTTTGCAATCTCTGCGTAGGTCGTGACCCGGCGGCGGTTTCCCTGCGTCCGCACCACGGCAATTCCGCGGTCGAACCGTCGAAAATCGTCGAGTAGTGTCGCCAGGTGGTCCCGCATCGCACCCTCATCGCAGCGGCGCCCCATCGCACCGCCCGGTAGCCCTAAACACCTATACAGACTCTTATTTGGCCGTGGAGATGAAACTTGTTTTGGAAAGCCGATGGAGGAGAGTGGTCAGTGTACCCGATGATTGACGGGGCAGCGAGAATTTAACACAGCATCTTTCGCTTCCTCTTCGCCTGGATTTCGCGCTATTCTCACATGAGGCATGTCCCCCCTCCCACCCATCCCCGAAGATAAAACCGCCGACCCTTTCGCCTGCTTTCACCCCGTCACGGCGGAGTGGTTCAACGCCGTGTTCGATGCTCCGACGGCCCCGCAGCGGATGGGTTGGCCGGTCATTGCCCGCGGCGAGAGCGCCCTGATTCTAGCGCCCACGGGGACCGGCAAGACGCTTACCGCCTTCCTCTGGTGTCTCGACCGTCTCATGCTCCATGCCCGTCCGGAGGGCGCAAAAAAGGGCTGCCGCATTGTCTACATATCGCCCCTCAAAGCCCTGGCCGTGGACGTGGAGCGCAACCTGCGCTCGCCCCTGGCAGGCATCGCGAACATGGCGCGTCGCCGCGGCGTTCCGTTCCAAGAGCCGACCATCACCGTCCGCACCGGCGACACCCCGCAACGCGAGCGGGCGCGCTTCCGCCGCCATCCCGCCGACATCCTCATCACCACCCCGGAGTCTCTCTACCTCCTTCTCACTTCGCAGGCAGCAGACGCCCTTCGCACCGTGGATACCGTCATCATCGACGAAATCCACGCCCTTGTCCCCACCAAGCGCGGCGCCCATCTGGCCCTGTCATTGGAGCGGCTCGAAGCGCTGGTCAAAGAGCCTCTTCAGCGTATTGGATTGTCAGCCACACAGCGCCCCCTGGAGGAGGTTGCTCGCTTTCTCGGCGGTGTGGAAATCTCTGTGGAAAACGTGGCGCCCGCCAAATTCGCTGGCTCTCATTGCATCAGAGAAATCAGCAGTTCGCTAGATATTGCTGACGCTCCACATGAGGTTTTGGAGGAGGCGATCGAGTCCGCCGATTTCGCCGATCCAACACCTCTTCGTTATCGCCCTGTGACCATCGTTAATGCCAGCTATCCCAAGCAGTTAAAGCTAAGAATTGAAGTTCCAGTTGAGGATATGGCGCGCCTCAACGCCATTGAGGAGCTGCCCAGCGGCCCAGCCTCCCAGATGCCGCGGCGGGTGTCGATATGGAATGCGATCCATCCGCGCCTTCTTGAGCTGATTCGCGAGCGGAATTCCACAATCCTCTTCGTCAACAGCCGCCAGGTTGCCGAACGCCTCGCCGGCGCAATCAATGACCTTGCCGGCGAGGAAATCTGCCGTGCCCATCATGGGTCTCTTGCCGCTCACCAGCGCTCCGTGATCGAGGAGCAGCTCAAGGCCGGCCAGATTCGAGCCCTCTGCGCCACCTCAACCCTGGAACTTGGCATCGACATGGGCGCCGTTGATCTCGTCATCCAGATTGAGGCTCCGCCGTCGATCGCCAGCGGAATGCAACGCATCGGCCGCGCCGGCCATTCCGTCGATGCTGTGAGCGAGGGCGTGCTCTTCCCCAAATATCGTGCCGACCTCGTTGCCTGTGCCGCCGTCACCCGCGCCATGCACGAGGGAAGCATCGAGTCCACCCGCTTCCCGCGCAACCCCCTCGACGTTCTCTGCCAGCAGATCGTCGCCATCTGCGCGCAGCCGCCCAACGCGCCCCGCTTGCCCGGATCCAAAAAGCCCCGCCGCATTCTTCCGGGAACTATTCTTCCGCCCGACCCGAAGCCCGAAGTCTCCGTCGATTCCCTTTACGATCTGGTTCGTCGCGCCGCACCTTTCGGCGCTCTCACCCGTTCCAGCTTCGAGGGCGTGCTCGACCTGCTTAGCGGCCGTTATCCCTCCGACGAGTTTGCCGAGCTCCGCCCCCGCCTAACATGGGATCGCATCCGCAACGTCGTCACCGCCCGCGATGGCGCCGCCCGTCTCGCCATCCTCAACGCTGGAACCATTCCCGATCGCGGCCTCTACGGTGTTTTTCTCGCCCATACCGAGGGCAAATCCGTTCGCGTCGGCGAACTCGATGAGGAGATGGTCTTCGAGTCGCATCCCAACGAGACTTTCATTCTCGGCGCTTCCACCTGGCGCATTGAAGACATCACCCACGATCGCGTTCTGGTCACGCCCGCTCCTGGCGAGCCCGGCAAGATGCCGTTTTGGAAAGGCGATGGTCCCGGCCGTCCACTTGAATTTGGCCGCCGCATCGGTGCGCTGGTCCGCGAACTTCGCGCTCTGCCCAAGGCCGCCGCGCTCACCCGCCTCGTTGCAGAGCACGACCTCGACCCCAACGCCGCCGAAAACCTGCTCGAATTTCTCGCCGATCAGGAAGCTGCCACCGGCCAGGTTCCCGACGATCGCACCATCGTGATTGAGCGCGTGCGCGATGAACTGGGCGACTGGCGCGTTTGCGTCCTTACTCCTTTCGGCAGCCGCATCCACATTCCCTGGGCCATGGCCGTCAGCGCCCGCATCCGCGCCACTGGCGGCCCCGAGGTTGAAACGCTCTGGGGCGACGACGGCTTTGTGCTTCGCTTCCCAGACACCGACGAGCCGCCTGATCCGGACTGGTTCCTCGTCGAGTCTGCCGAAGCCATGCGATTGGTTCTGCGTCAGCTCGGGTCGACAGCATTGTTTGCAGGGCGCTTTCGCGAGGCGGCCGGTCGCGCGCTTCTGCTTCCGCGCCGCCGCGCCGATCAGCGCTCGCCGCTCTGGCAACTCCGCAAACGATCTTACGATCTGCTCAGCGTCGCTTCGCGCTATCCATCCTTTCCGCTGCTGCTCGAGGCTTATCGCGAGTGCCTCCGTGACTTCTTTGACATGCCTGCACTGCTCGAAACCCTTCGCGCCATCGAACAGCGCCAGCTCAGGGTCCATGTTGTTGAAACGCGCAAGCCTTCGCCCTTCGCCTCCTCGCTGCTGTTCAGCTATGTTGCCAACTTCCTCTACGACGGGGACGCACCGCTCGCCGAGCGCCGTGCCCAGGCCCTCACCATCGATCAGGACCAGCTTCGCGAGCTCCTCGGCGAAGCTGATCTGCGCGAGCTGCTTGATACAGACGCCATCGCCGAGGTCGAAGAAGCCGCGCAATGCCTGGCTGAAAACTATCGCGCCCGGACCCCCGATGGCATTCACGATCTGCTCCTCCGCTTGGGCGATCTTTCGCGGGCCGAACTCGCCCGGCGCGTGGCTGATCCCGCTTTGCTCGAATCCGTTGACAGACTCGTCCGCGCCCGCCGCTTGCTTGAGATCCGCATTGCTCCCGGCGATGAAAATGCTCGCCGCCTCATCGCGACCGAGGATGCAGCCCGCTATCGCGACGCTCTTGGCATTCCGCTGCCGCCCGGCCTGCCAACCGCATTGCTTGAGCCTGTTGCTCAACCGGTGCATGAGCTGGTGCGCCGTTTCGCCCGCACGCACGGCCCTTTCACGCTGCGCGAAGTTGCTGACCGCTTCGCCCTCGACCCCGCCGTCGTCGAAAACGCGCTCCGCTTGCTTGCTCACGAGGGGCGCGTGCTCGAGGGCGGCTTCCGCCCCGGCGGCCTTCACCGCGAGTGGTGCGACGCTGAAATCCTTCGTCAGATCCGACGCAAATCTCTCGCCAAGCTTCGTCGCGAAGTCGAGCCCGTGGAGCAGCACACCCTGGCCCGCTTCCTCACCCACTGGCAGGGACTACTCGCCCCGCGCCGCACCGGTCACGCGCATCTTGACGCGCTTCTCGATGCTATTGAGAACCTGCAGGGCGCGCCGATTCCCGCGTCGCTGCTTGAATCATCGATTCTGCCCGCACGCATCGCCGGCTACGACTCGGCCGGTCTCGACACCTTGATCGCCGCCGGCGAAGTCGCATGGGCAGGCGTCGAGCCCATCGGCGAACATGACGGCCGCATCGCTCTGTTCCTCGCCGACAAGCTGCCGCTCCTCGCCCAACAACGGCCTCAAGCCGAGCCCCTCACCGAGCGCGAAGCAAAGCTCCTCGCCATTCTTGAATCCACTGGCGCCAGCTTCTTCGATCCGCTGCATCAGGCCATTGGCGGCGGCTATCCAGGCGAGTCAATCGATGCTCTCTGGAGCCTGGTGTGGCGCGGCCTCGTCACGAATGACTCGCTTCATGCACTCCGCGCCTATATACAACGCCCCGAAAGCGCCCGTGCCCCGCGCCGCCTGCAAACCGGGGTCGTTTTTCGTTCGCGCCGCACCACGCCGCCCAACGCGCAGGGTCGATGGTCTGCACTGCGCGCGGCGGATCCCTCGACAGTCACAGCCACTGAAGCCAGCCACGCTCTCGCACTGCAACTCCTCAGCCGCTACGGCATCCTTACCCGCGAATCCGTCGCCGCCGAAAATGTTCCCGGCGGATTCAGCGCCGTCTACGATGTGCTCAAAGCCCTTGAAGAGAGCGGCCGCATCCGCCGCGGATATTTCGTCACCGGCCTCGGCGCCACTCAATTCGCTCTCCCCGCCGCCATCGACTTGCTGCGCCAACTGCGCACTGAGCCTGCGGCAGAGAAGCCTGAATTTGTGCAACTCGCCGCCACCGATCCCGCCAATCCCTACGGCTCTGTCCTGCCCTGGCCCGACTTGCCCGTCATGGATGACGACAATGAAACAGCTCCGCGCATCCTTACTCGCGCCGTTTATGCCGAAGTGATCCTGCGCAACGGCCAGCTTGTCGCCTGGCTCCGCCGCGGCAACCCGAACCTGCTTGTCTTTCTTCCCACTGATGAGCCGGAGCGCTCGCAGATCGCCGCCGGGCTCGCTCATTTTCTCTGTGATCGAGGTCAGCAGCGCATGACCGTCGGCCGGCATCTCGGTGTGCTCATCACCACCATTAACGGTCAGCCCGTCACTGCTCACTTCATGGCACGCTTCCTCATGGATGCCGGATTCTACTCCGGCCCTCTCGGCATGCACCTGCGCCGCCTCCCTCTGCCCATTCACCACGACGAGCCGTTTCAGCAGGACGTGCAGTAAAAATGCCCGAAGGCGATACCATCTTTCGCACCGCGCGCACGCTTACCCGCGCTCTGGTCGGCCGCCCCCTCACCGGATTCCGCTCCAACCTGGCGCTTCTCACGCGCTTTCACGACGACACACCGCTTACCGGTCAGACCGTCGATCGGGTCGAATCCCGCGGCAAGTGGATGCTGATTTATTTTTCCGGCGGCAGCATCTTAACCACGCATCTGCTCATGAACGGCAGTTGGCACATCTACCGTCCCGGCGAGCCGTGGCAACAGCCGCGCATCAACATGCGCATCGTGCTTGAAAACAGCGCATGCCTCGCCGTCGGCTTTCGCGTTCCCGTCGCCGAGATGCACACTGCCCGCTCGCTTGCCCGTGACCGCCGCATCCCTCAGCCTGCTGCCGACGTACTCAACGCCGAATTCGATCCCGCAGCCACCGCGCAGCGCATTCTCGCCTGCGCCGGTGAAGAGATCGGCGATGTGCTGCTGCATCAGGAAGTGCTCGCTGGCGTAGGCAATGTTTTCAAGTCTGAAGCCTGTTTCGTCACCGGCATCAATCCATTTTGCAAAGTCGCCAGCCTGAGCGGCGATCAAATCTCGGCGGTCATTTCCACTTCGCAGCGGCTCATCGCCGCCAATGTGCTTGAAGATTCCGGCGATACGATCGTCACGTATCGCGGCCAGCACCGCCGCACCACGCATCAGTCCGATCCGACCGCGAGTCTTTGGGTCTATGGTCGGCGCGGGGAGCCGTGCCGCCGTTGTGGCGAACCGATCCGACGCCGCATTCAGGGCCCGGATGCGCGCGTCACATTCTGGTGCCGGCAATGCCAGCCCATGCCCGACGGCAGCGACGTAGACGGCCAGTACTAAAACCGACGCAACAATATCGGTCAGGTTGAAAACGGTCCGAACGATCCGACGATGTTTCCCCGCTCGTTGCGCGCATCGATCACATACGCAGTGAATTCGCGGCCTCCCGGCGGCACGCGCAGCACGACATGGCCGTCTGTGCTTGAGAGTCTGCCGGAAAATCGCTCGGTCGTCAGCAGCGATTCGGGCGTCATTCCTGTGGAAAAGACCGATCGTTCGCCGGGATACAGATCTTCGCTGAACAAATTTGCCAGCGTGCTCAAAGCTGGATGCGACACATGCCAGCTTGGCAAAATCCATACGCGCGGCCGCAGCGCACGCACCGCCGCCGGCCCGCATGCATCGAAGTAGCCATGATGATTCGCAACCGCGACGGACACCGGCCCGGCTGCCTGAGCAACCGGCGTTTCAATGTCATGCCATTCGTAACGGCCGTAAGTGGTATCGCAAGTCAGGTCGCCGCCGCTGAAGTAGCGGAACCCGCCGTAATCGAGGCGAAGCGCGATGCAGCACATGTTTTCAGTCGGCATGGCTTCCGTTGCAAGACCCGCAACCGGCGGAAAATGAGCTGTCGCGATTTCATCGTGGCCGGTCCACACCTCGCCGTTTACCGCGATGATGCGCGCGGAGAAATCGGGATACCGCGACGGGCTTTTGCGCAGAGCAAGCTGGCTCAACGAGCCTGCACGCGCCATCTGGGCATGGGTTCCGTTGCCAGCCATGCCTCTCGCCAGCGCAATGTAATTGAGAGATGTAGCATCGCTGGGTGGGGCCGGATAACGATAGTCAGGCCATCCACGATCAATTAAATTGCTCACGTGGATTGCTTCGGCGACGTCCGCAGCGCCTGTCAACTTGTATTTTCCGCGTGCTGAAGGCGGGCTCGACGCCGTTATTTCGCCCACATGATCTCCATGCAGATGCGTCAGAAGCATGACGTCAATTTCGCTCTGACCGGTCCTGTCCAGTTGCCTGCGCACGTATCGCGCGATCCACTCCCCGGCTCTGCGACTTTTGTCGGGCCGCGCAGGCGCCATTGTTCTGTCGGCGCTGTGCGCTTCTCCGGCATCGATCAGAAGCACGGTCCCGTCCGGACCTAGAATGAGCGTCGAATTTCCGCGCCCTGTATCGATGTGATGAATTTCCAGAACGCCTGGCTCCCATTTCGGCAGCGTTTCGCCTTCCAGGCCGGCATAAGCAATACCTGGCACTGCACCAAGTTTGATTGGAAGCAGGGATGCGGCCAGCATTCCCACTGAGGATTGGAGAAACTCTCGTCTTCCGCGCATATTTCTCCGGAGCCGCATATGCGTATCGATGATTCGAGGCGAAACTATCCTAGTTGGCAGGTTTTCCCAGCCCAAAAATTTTCTGAAAGATATTGCGATGGTCGGTCGGGTGATCGCACGGATCGGTCGGCGCCGTGCCGTCAAGAAACGCAGCGTCGTAGGAATCGGGGCACGCCGCATCGCTCAGCAAATTGGTCGCCTTATCGATGCTCACCACTTCAACCCCTTCTGGAGCTGTAAATTCGTGCGTGTCTGAATACTGCGGCAGTAGCACGGCCTTCTTCATAAACGCTGCCCAGATGGGCGCGGCCGCGTGCGCTCCTTCGAGCTTGATGTCGGTGTAGTCATCGTTGCCGACCCACACAATGCAGAGCAGATTTGAAGTGAATCCGGCGAACCATGCGTCATGATCGGTGCCCGTTTTTCCCGCGGCCGGCGAAACGAACCCCATGTTGCGCACGCCCGCGCCGGTGCCGCACATATCCCGGCCTCCCACCGTGCAGCCATCGCTTCCGTTGCCGCGCAGCACGTCTTCCATCATGCTCGTCGTCAAAAAGGCCACCCGCGGGTCCAGCACCTGCTTGGTCGCCGGCGTGTAGTCCTGGATCACGTCGCCCGACGTGTTGCGCACACTCGCCAGCATCCACGGGTCGATATGCAATCCGTTGTTTGAGTAGATGGTGTAGGCGCCGGCCATATCCAGCGGAGTTGCGTCATAGGAGCCGATCGCCATGGACGGCGTTCCGCGTGCGCTTTTCACTCCCGCGTCGCGGGCCAGCGCGGCTACGCGGTCAAAGCCCACCATCCCAGCCAGTGCGATGGTTGCGTTGTTATCCGAACGCATCAGCGCGTAGCGCGCCGTCACATCGCCGTAATACTCGCCCTTGTAATTGCGCGGCGTGTACTCCTCATTAGTGCCTTCGCCATAGGTCGTCTGCTGGTCGCTGATCATCGTCACCGGCGAGAAAAGCTTGTCCTGCCCCGGCAATGTTGTGCCTTCGGCAGCGGTCGCAAAAGCCGCAGCATACACAAATGGCTTGAAGATCGAACCCGTCGGCCGCTTCGCCACGGCATGGTTCAACTGCGACGCGCCATAGCTGCGTCCGCCAACCAGAGCCAATACCTGCCCCGTATGCGGATTCAGCGCCACCAGTGCCACCTGCGGATAGATATAAGGTTTGCCTTCTTTCTTGTCTTTGGCATGCAGCTTATCCACTTGCTCGTCCACAATGTGAATCGTCGAATCGACTGTCGACGACGCCAACTGCTGCAGATCGGGATCAAGCGAGGTGTAGATGCGCAGCCCCTCTGCGTTGAAGTCGCGATCACCCAGCTTCTGAGTCAATTCGTCGCGCACCAGGTCAACAAAATAGGGAGCCTCGCTTGCGTCCACGCTGCCGGGCGACAGATGCAGCGGCTCTTCTTTGGCGCTCTCCGATTCTTCCTTCGTAAGCGCGCCTGTTTCCACCATCGAGTCCAGCACAAGGTTGCGCCGCTCAAGCGCGCGGTCGGGATGGCGAAATGGATTCAGCCGATTCGGACTTTGAATGATCCCTGCCAGCAAAGCGCACTCGGCCAGATCAAGCTGCCGCACATCCTTGCCAAAGTAGGCCTGCGCCGCTTCGCCAAATCCATTGATTGAAAAACTGCCCCTTTGCCCCAGGTTGATCTGGTTGGCATACATCTCGAATATCTGCTTTTTGCTGAAGCGATGTTCGAGTTGAAACGTGATCACAATCTCTTTCAACTTGCGCTTGATCCGCCGCTCCGGGGTGAGAAAGAATCCTCGCGCCAATTGCATGGTCAGCGTTGAGCCGCCCTCGGTGAGGCGATGTCCAGGCGTCAGATCGTTGCGCAGCGCACCCAGCAGCCGAATGTAGTCCACTCCGCCATGGTCAAAAAAACGCCGGTCTTCGATCGCCACCACTGCATGCACCAGGTTAGGCGGCATCTCGTCATAGGTCACAAGACGCCGCTTGATGCGGTTCGCGTCGCTGAGCCCGGTAATGAGCAGCGGTTCCAGTTCATAGCTCGACAACGGTTGGCCACGATCGTCGGTAATTGACTGCACTTGTCCGCCGCCGATGTGAATCGTAGCGGAATCTTCCGAGTGATAGGACTGCGGTCCGGGATGCACCGTGATGCTCTCGCCGTTTTGGGTATACGTCCCCAGTGGCGATGTTTTCGCCGCATCATCCGTGGTGTAACCCGCCTCGCGGAGTTCGTTCGCGATCAGCTGCACACCCAGTTTTTGGCCGGGGCGCACTTCGCGGGGCGCAGCATAAATCTTCGCTGTGTTGGCAAACAGCGGCTGCCTCAGCCGCGCATCCACGATGCCCTCGTATTTGTAGTAGTAGAAGGCGAACAGACCCATCGTCAGCACGCCGACCACCGCCACCGCGACCAGCGCGATGCGCAGCGCCAGCATCGTCAAGGGACGGCTTCCCGTGGGCATCGCCAGTTTGACCTTCAACGCCATTTCCGCTCCAGTCGCTTTCGCGGGCTACTCGTCCGCCCCTTCGAGCAGGCTCTCTTCCTCGACCAGCCGCTTCAGGCGCGCCGCCACTTCGCTCAGGGGCACATCCTCGCTGCTGGATTTTGCACGCGTCACAAGCTCAACCTGGCCATCGGCAGTTTTCTTTCCAACATTGATACGGTAGGGAATCCCGATTAGATCCGCATCTTTGAATTTGACGCCCGCGCGCTCGTTCCGGTCATCCAGCAGCACGTCAAGCCCGGCCGCCCCCAGTTCCGCCGCCAGCGCCTCGCCGGTTTCGCGCAGAGCCGCGTCGGCGACGTTGGTTACCGTCACGACCACGGTGAACGGCGCAATGGAAGCCGGCAGCCAGAAGCCGTTCTGATCGTTAGACTGCTCGATCGCCGCCGTCAAAATGCGCTCTATGCCGATGCCATAGCAGCCCATGATTGGGGTCACTTCCTTGCCGTTCACGTCAAGCACGCGCGCGCCCATCGACTTCGTATACCGGTCGCCCAGCTTGAAAATGTGCCCGACTTCGACCGCCTTGCCGACCACCAGCTTGCCTCCGCAGCCACCCACCGGACAACCCTCGCCCTCGTTGACGCTGCGAATATCCGCAACCAGCGTCCAGGTAAAATCGCGCCCCGGCGTCACATTGCGCAGGTGAAAGTCCAGCTTGTTCGCGCCCGCGACAAGATTCTTACGGCCCTCGAGCGATTTGTCGACGACCACCGTCAGACCCTCGCCCAGAGGCTTGTCGTCATGCTTCAATCCCACCGGCCCGAGAAAACCAGCCGGCCCATTGAAATACTTCGCTAGCTCTTCGGCCTGCATGGTGCGAACCTCCGCTGCGCCGACCGCGCCCAGCAGCTTGGTCTCGTTCACCTGATGGTCGCCGCGAAGGAACGCCGCCACTCCGTGCCACGTGTCTGGCTTGATCCCGTCTTTGCCGGCCGCTCCGCGTTTGAGCGCCATGTACGCTACACATTTGATGTCGCTGGCTGGCGAAATCTTAAAGAACTCCGCCACATCGGCAATCGCAGCGCATCCCGGCGTCGAAACCAGCTCCGGCATTCCGTCGCCGGTCGACTCCATCTCCGCAACCGGCTCCAGCCGCGAAGTAGCCTTCTCCAAATTCGCAGCGTAGCCGCACGCCGGGCAGCTTGCGATCAGGTCCTCGCCCGCATCGGTGTAAACCATGAACTCCTGTGACTGCGACCCGCCCATGGCTCCCGAATCGGCCTCGACCGCGACAAAGCGCAACCCGCACCGCGTGAAAATCCTGCGATACGCCGCGTCATGGAGATCAAAGCTCTTGTCCAGCCCAGCCTGGTCAATATCAAACGAGTAGGCGTCCTTCATGATGAATTGCCGGACCCTCAGCAATCCCGCCTTGGGCCGCGGCTCATCGCGAAACTTGGTTTGAATCTGGTACCAGATCTGCGGCAGCTGCTTGTAGCTGCGAAGCTCGCTGCGCGCAATCATCGTCACGATCTCTTCATGCGTCATGCCCAGGCACAGGTCCGCGCCCTTGCGGTCCTTGAGCCGGAACATGTTCTCGCCCATCCCGGTCCATCGCCCGCTCTCAACCCAGGGCTCCTTGGGCAGGATCGCCGGCAAATAAAACTCCTGCGCGATCTTGTCCATCTCTTCGCGCACGATCGCGATAACTTTGTTCAGCGACCGCTGCCCGAGAAAGAGGTAGTTATAAATGCCTGCGCCGAGTTGCCGGATATATCCAGACCGCAGCAGGAACTTGTGGCTGGCCACTTCGGCGTCTGCCGGGGCCTCGCGAAGAGTGGGAATAAAGAGCTTCGACCAACGATGCATAAAAAGGGGTAAACGTGCTTTCCCGTTCGCCGCGGCGAACGCAACGACAAATGACTGCAGGTTTCATTCTAAATTGTCTGAGTTGTGCCCAGCGATGCGGTCTAAGCCCTGTTCCCTGATCCCTAAACCTGCCCTCAGATCAGCTCCACGCCCCACAGATCGTGCAGATGCACCACACCTTCCACCTTGCCGCTCGCATCCGCCACCACCAGCGAAGTAATCTTCCGCTCTTCCAGAATCGCCAGCGCCCTGGCCGCCAATTCTTCTCCGCCGATGGTTCGCGGCTGAGCATTCATCGCCTCGCCTGCAGTTTTGCTCAACGCCGCGCCGCCCTCGCGCTCCAGCAATCGGCGCAAATCGCCGTCGGAAATAATCCCGCGCAAGTGACCATCTTCCTGCACCGTGGTGACACCCAGCTTCTTCGAAGACATCTCAAAAATCACGTCCGTCATGGGCGTCCCCGGTGTCACCACCGGAATATCGTCGCCGGTGTGCATCAGGTCGCGCACCTTGGCCAACTGCTTGCCCAGCTTGCCTCCGGGATGCAACTCCGCAAAATCCTCGGCCTTAAATCCCTTACGCAGGCTCACCGCAATCGCCAGCGCGTCGCCAAGCGCCAGCATCGATGTCGTGCTCGCCGTAGGAGCAAGATTCAGCCCGCAGGCCTCGCGCTCCACGCTGCAGTCCAGTGCCACATCGCTCGCCTGCGCCAGAGTCGAATGCAGAACGCAGCAGAAGCTGACGAGGGCATCGCCCTTGCGCTTCAGTGTCGCCAGCAGCCGCAAAATCTCCTCCGTCTCGCCGCTTGCACTCAGCGCAATCACCACGTCGCCCGGCATCAGCACGCCCAGGTCCCCATGCACCGCTTCGGCCGGATGCAGAAACAATGCCGGCGACCCCGTTGAGCTCAGCGTCGCCGCAATTTTCTGCGCAATGATCCCGCTCTTGCCCATTCCCGTGACGACCACGCGACCGTTTGCCTCGCCACAGCGCACGATCAGTTCGACGGCGCGGTCAAAGTCCGCCGCCATCGCGCCCTCGAGCCGGCCAGCGAGTGTCTCCAGCGCCGCAGCTTCGGTGCGCACCAGCTCCGCGGGCGTCATGCAGTCCTTTTCATTCTTGCGGTTCATCGGTTTCTGATGGTATCACCGCTCCACGGACGAAGACCTATCCGCGAAGACCGGGCCATCGAGCTGCATTTGACCTTCGAAGCTGCCTTCCGGCGTTTTCTCGTAAGATAAGAGCAAGAGGTCTCATCCCCGTGAAGCGCAATACTCTTGTCCTCGGCATCACTCTCCTGCTGCTCGCCGTCTTTGCCTGGGCCGGGTGGGCCAATTGGGAATATCGCAAGCAGGCCGCCGAGAAGCGGCTGGCAATGGCCGAAAAAGCAGAGCTGATTCCTGCCGGCGGCGATGCCAACGTGCCGGTCTTCGTCTCGCCGCTTATGAACAAGCCGGCGCCCAACTTCACGCTTGAAAATCTCAACGGCCAGCGCATCTCTCTCGCCAGCTACAAAGGCAAAGCCGTGCTCATCAATTTCTGGGCCACCTGGTGTGGCCCCTGCAAGCTCGAGACCCCCTGGCTCGTCGAGCTGCGCAATCAGTACGCCCCGCAAGGCTTTGAAGTCTTGGGCATCTCTACCGAAGGCGACGATCTCGCCGCTGACGACAAGGCCGGCTGGAACCGCGACAAGGGCGCCATCGCCGCTTTTGTAGAGCAGAACCATGTGCCCTACCCGATCCTCATCAACGGAGACTCGCTCAGCAAGCCCTACGGCGGACTCGACGAAATGCCCACATCCTATTTCGTAGATCGCAACGGCAACGTCGTCGCAGCCGTGCTCGGCCTCACCTCAAAGGCTGACATCGAGTCCAACATTCGCAAATCTCTGGGAGCAGGGAAGTGAGTGCCGTGCGCACCGCGAACGTTGCCGACATCGAGGCTGAGATCAAGACACAGATGTGTGGATCAAGCGAAAGAATGACAGTTCGCAGAAAACTTCTTCTCGCAATTGTCGCGGCCCTTCTCGCAGTGGCCGCTCCGGCCCAGTCCCCGCTCTCCGACTCGCCCAATCGCTCCATCACGCATGGCGCCGCTGTCCAATACCTCTTTCCAGAACAGGTCACCATCCCCGCGGGCAAGCCCAGCCTGGTCGCACTTCATTTCCAAATTGCGCAGGGCTTCCACATCAACTCCAACAAGCCCAAAGAGGACTTCCTCATCCCCACCGTGTTCTCGATTCCCGCGGCTTCAGGCGTGGCTCTCAGGAGCGCGGCCTATCCCGATGGGACCGACATCACGCTGCCTCTCGATCCTGGCACCAGGCTCAGCGTCTACACCGGCGAATTTACCATCGAGACGCGCCTCGTCGCCGAACGCGGCAATCATCTCGTCCAGGCCAGCCTTCGCTATCAGGCATGCGACAAGAACGCCTGCATGCCGCCGAAGACGATCACCGTTCCCATCGACGTGATCGGGCAGTAAGTCAGATCTTGAGATGGACCGCAGGGGCGCCGAGCCCCGTCTTTGAGATCTGGGAAAGCTCAGCAGCCCTTGCGAGCGACTAGCGAGCGACTCCCCCACCGGAGGTGGCTTTCTCGATCTTGGCCCACGAGTCTTTCAGCGGCAGGGTGCGGTTAAACACCAACTTCTCCTCCGTCGAATCACGGTCGACGCAAAAGTAGCCGACGCGCTCAAACTGAAAACGGTCTCCAGCCTTAGCGTTGGCCAGCGAGGGCTCAAGCTTTGCCCCGGTGAGAACTTCCAACGAGTTGGGGTTGAGGTTGTCGAGAACATCTCCGCCTTCAGGAAAGTCGTACGGGTCAGGCTTCGAAAACAGCTTGTCGTAGAGCCGGATCTCCGCTGAGATGGCGTGCGTGGCCGAAACCCAATGCATCGTTGACTTGACCTTGCGCCCGTCGGGCGAGTTGCCGCCGCGGCTGGCTGGATCATACGTGCAGTGCACTTCGGTGACGTTGCCGCCCGCATCTTTCACTACGCTTTGCGCCGTCACAAAATAGGCGTTGCGCAGCCGCACTTCCTTGCCCGGCGACAGGCGGTAATACTTCGGTGGAGGCACCTCGCGGAAATCGTCCTGCTCGATGTATATCTCGCGAGAGAAGGGAACCCGGCGGCTTCCGGCCGCGGGATCTTCGGGATTGTTCTGGACTTCGACGAACTCCTCCTGGCCAACAGGATAGTTGTCGATGACCAGTTTGAGCGGATGCAGCACGGCCATCGCTCGCGACGAGCGGTGGTTCAAATCGTCGCGCTGGAAGTGCTCCAGCATTTCGACATCGGTGCTGCCGTTGGTGCGCGAAACGCCTGCTGCCGCGACAAAGGCGCGAATGGCCTCCGCCGTAAATCCGCGGCGGCGGAAGCCGGAAAGCGTGGGCATGCGCGGATCGTCCCAGCCATTCACTGTCTTCTCCTGCACGAGCTGCAGCAGCTTGCGCTTGGAGAGCATGGTGTAGGTGATATTGAGCCGGTCGAATTCAATCTGCTGCGACGGAAAGATGCCGAGCTGTTCGATATACCAGCGGTAGATGGGCTGATGATCAGCGAACTCGAGCGTGCACATGGAGTGAGTCACGTGTTCAATCGAGTCAGACTGGCCGTGTGCATAGTCATACATCGGATAGATGCACCACTTGTCGCTAGTGCGGTGGTGCGTGGCGTGCAGGATGCGATACATCACCGGATCGCGCAAGTTGAGATTGGGCGAGGCCATGTCAATCTTGGCGCGGAGCACGCGGCTGCCGTCAGGGAATTCGCCGTTCTTCATGCGGACGAAGAGGTCTATGTTTTCGTCAATTGACCGGTTGCGATATGGGCTGTCTTTTCCGGGTTCGGTCAGGGTGCCGCGATGCTGGCGAATCTCGTCGGCCGTCAGGTCGTCCACATACGCCTTGCCAGCCTTGATCAGCAGGAGAGCCCACTCGTAAAGTTGATCAAAATAGTCTGAGGCGTAGCACACGCGATCCCACTCGAAGCCGAGCCAGCGCACGTCTGCCATGATCGAGTCGACATACTCCTGCTCTTCCTTTTCAGGATTTGTGTCGTCGAAACGCAGGTTGGTCTTGCCCCCGAACTCGTCCGCAAGGCCAAAGTCGATGCAGATCGCCTTGGCGTGCCCGATATGCAGGTAGCCGTTGGGCTCGGGTGGAAAGCGCGTCTGAATGATGGCGTCGCCAAACTTCTTTGTTTGCACATCCTCCGCGATGATGTCGCGAAGAAAACTCGATTGAGGCTGAACGTCCTGGCTTTCCGGATTTGCGTTGGTCATTGCTGCGGTTCCTTACTCCGCGAGAAAGAGAAGTGCTTAACTAAGTGATTGTAGGCTTGCTTCGGCTTGGCGGATGCGCTCAAGACAAACCTCTCGCCCGAGAACGATCAGTGTTTCAAAAAGCGGTGGCGCATTTTTGCGCCCGCACACGGCGACCCGGATCGGCTGAAACATTGGACCCGCCTTGAGTCCCAACTCAGAGGCTGCGGCGCGCAGGGCATGATCCAGCGAATCGTGGTCGAAATTTGTCTCCGCGAGGACTTCAACAGCCTTCTGCAAAACACGCTGCGCCATTGCCGCATCGCCCTTTTGCGGAATCAGTTCGACAGGGTCGTACGGCGCCAATTGGTTGACGAAGAAAAAATCGGCGGTCGCCACGGCGTCCTTCAATAATTTGATGCGCTCGCGGATGAGCGGTGTGACGGCGAGCAGCTTTTCCTGCGATGGATGGAGACCCGCCTCGTCGAAAAAGGGTTGGAGCCGCGCGCTGAGCTCCTCAATCGGCAGCGCGCGAATATGCTCAGCGTTGAGCCAGACCGCCTTGGGATCGAAGGGGTCCTCGTCCGTGAAATTCACCACAGCATTGGAGCGGTTGACGCCCTCCAGAGTAAATGCGTCGGCCAATTCTTCGATGATGAGAAACTCGCGGTCGTTCTTGGGCGACCAGCCCAGGAGGCAGAGAAAGTTGATGAAGGCTTGCGGCAGAAAGCCGGCATCGCGATAAGTCGTTACGCTGACCACGGGCCCGTGTTTGCGTTTGGAAAGCTTGGTGCCGTCGGGAGCCACAAGCAAGGGAAGATGTGCGAACCTTGGCGCATCGACGCCCAGAGCCTCGAAAATGAGCAGGTGTTTGAACGTGTTCGTCAGGTGATCTTGCCCGCGGATAATGTGGCTGATGCCGAGATCGGCATCGTCCACGCACGAGGCGAGGTGATAGGTAGGCATCCCATCGGACCGCAGCAGCGCAAAATCCTCTACCTCGTCGGCGGCCTTCGACTGCTCGCCATAGACGCCGTCGACAAATCGCAAAGTCCGATCGACGCCGCGCGGAACGCGATAACGCAGCGCAAACGGCTCACCCGCGGCAGCCCGGCGGTCACTTTCCTCCTGTGACATTTCGCGCATGCCGGGGTTCAAAAGCCACGCGCCCTGCGAACCGGACTGCACGTCATCACCTGCGTGGGCAGGCGTGAAGTCGCGATACGCCAGACCCTTTGCAAAGATTGCTTCGGCCTGTTGGCGATGCAGGGCGAGCCGTTCCGATTGCTTGTATTCTTCGTCCCACGAGAGACCCAGCCAGCGCAGTCCCTCGAAGATCGACTGCACACTGGCTTCGGTGTTGCGCTCGACGTCGGTATCGTCCAGGCGCAGCACCATGGTGCCGTGGTTGTGGCGAGCATAGAGCCAGTTGAGAATAAAAGTGCGGGCGCTGCCCACGTGAAGAAATCCAGTGGGCGAGGGCGCAAATCGAACGCGAGGATTGGTGGTGCGGGCGAGCTTTTCTTCAGCCATCGATGAGCATTTTCCTCTTCGATGGTATCAGCTTCGCACTATGCACCTGGAGGTGGCGGCGGAGGGTAAGGGTAGGGCATCTGCGCCGGCACGACAGGCAAAACCTTCCACTCCGCAAACGCTAGAACGTAAATCAAAATCAGATTCCCGGCGGGAACGATATTCAGGAGGGAGAGCCACGGCGAGAACCCCGCCTTCTTGCAAATGAACCAGAACGGCACGATTACGATGGTCAGGCCGACGATCATGAAGATGCCGATCAACGGAATCATGGCCATCATGACCTTCATCACCTGTTCGGGATCCGGTTGTTGGTTCTGCAGCAGGATGAGCGCGAAATTCATAGTATTGCTCCAGTTTTTAAATGAAAGCTCCCCGCCACAGTAAGTCCAATCGACCGAAACTGCAACGAAATTCGTCCTCCCAGGGTCCCGCCGGCGACACTCCCAATCCGCCGCGCTGCGACCGTCCGCTACTTCACGGGAACTCCATCCATCGAGAGCAGCCGCCCCACCGGATATTCGCCCACATGATTCGCCAGCCCCCATGGCGACCGGTCATAGAAAAACTCGAGCCGTGCCGACGGACTTGCCGCAAAGCGCGCATCGGTCTGCACGCGATGCTCAAACTCCGCCTTGAGGGCGGGGTCCTTGGCCATCTCCTCGCGCGCCAGCTTCTCCAGCACATAGCCCTCGCCATATTCGCGCTGTTCAAAGATCGAGTCGAAAAATCCCCAGCGCAGTGCCGAATCCGGCGCCGCCGGCTCAAGCCATTCGATGGCCACCTTCGACTGCCGCTGATTCAACTCCACCACCGCCGACCCTGCGGGAAACGTCATCGTCTCCGTGGTCAGTGCGCAGGTCCCAAAGTGTCCAGGCTCGGCGCCCGCACCCTCGCCTCGAAACATGGGATGCCGTCCTTCAAACGGAGGTCCCTGCCACTCCATCCCCGCGCATCGGTAGCGCTCCACGTTGCCGGACCACGCGGCTGTCGTCCGCTGCATCGCCACACCGTGCGCCGCCAGCACATCGATCACATGCGTCCACTGCGGCGGCACGATGTAGGCCGCAGGCACCGTCGTTGAGAGCGTGACCTTGGCTCCGGACCCCAGCGGCAGCGTCGCATTCCACGGCTCATGCGTGTAGCTCACACTCATCGTTCCCGAAACTTCGCTCAGAGCCCGCTTGTATCGGTATCCGCGAAACTCAATCGGTGTCGTCGTTCCATCCCAACCCACCGCCAGCGGAAACTGCTCGTTGCCCAGCGCATGCGCGCCCAGCTTCTCCGCTTCCGCATCGGCCTCTCGATTCAATGCAATCAGTTTCGCAGTGTCGCGATTCATCACCTCAAGCAGCGCCCGCAAAATCTCGTAGTTGCCCGTCACCCGCGTCTGGTAGTCCTTCAGCATGTGAATCTCGACGAGCAATCCGGGACGATTCTCAAGAATCATGAATCCATTTGAGAATCGCGGCGTCATCGCGCCGAAAGCCATTCCCTGCGCGGGGTCCGTCTCGTCATTCAAATCAATCAGCGAAGGGAACGCCACGTGTCCCGCGGCATTCACCTGCCGCTCCAGCTCCGGCGTCACGTCGTCGCGAATCCACTTCGCCGTTGCGGGCGCAACATCCGGCGTCGCGTCAATGGTGAACGTCACGTCGTATTGAAAATCCGCGCCATCCGTCACGTGGTCGTCGACAAAAAAGTCCGGCAGCCAGCGGTCAAACATCTTGAGAAACGCCCGCGTCTCGGGCGCATCCGCCTTCATGTAATCGCGATTGAGATTGATGTTCGTCCCGTTGCCGCGCCAGCCGATCACCTCCGGCCCATTCTGATTGATGCGGTTGTAAGGCGACCGCCGCTCGTGCCCGTCAAGGTTGTAGACCGGGATAAACACAAAGACCACATGATCCAACAGCGCCGCCCTGGTCTTGGTAATCACGATGTCGCGCAGCAGCGCCAGGCATGCATCTTTCCCATCCATCTCGCCGGCATGAATCGCATTCTGCACCAGCAGAATCGCTCGCCCCGAGGCGTGAATTGCCTCCGGATCGAACACTCCATCCTTCGACGCAATCACGATCTTCAAATCGCGCCCCTCGCCCGTCTTGCCAAAGTTCTCGATCTTCACCTGGCCCGGCGCGGCCGCCGCCACGCGCTCAAGGTACGCCACCGTCTCCGCGTAATCCGGCGTGGTTTTGTAGCCGCTGATTTCCGTCGGAGTCCGCCAATCCTGCGCCCACGCCGCAACGCCTGCACACAAACCAGACCCGAGAATCACGACGAGCAAAAGGGAAGTACGCAGGTTCATCGGGATGAAACCTCCAGAAAAAAGCTAGTTGCAAATGGCAATTTTGTGCTCAGAACAGAATGCGCGCGTTCAGCATTTTTCTATGACAACAATGAGACGAATAACGAGAATTGGAATCGCGCCCAGAAACCCTCCAAGAGAGTTCCGCATTTGCCGACCCAAGTTGTTCACTGTCCACTGTTTTACGTGATGTCTTCCGTGTCGTACACCGGATCGACCGCCCGCTTTTTGGGCACGCCATGCACCGACGCGAGCAAATCGTCCACCACGTCTTCAAGCTGCTTCTGCGACTCGATCACAGCGCTCATGCTCTTCAGCTCATCGTCTTCCGCTGCCTTTTCTACCAGCGCCACGGCATGGCATTGGGCCACGTGATCGAGATTCAGCCCCTCCGGCGTCTTGGCTTTGATGCTCACCTGGTCGAGCTCTACGCCCAGCAGATCGGCGACGCGCGACCGCATCTCGCCCGCAACTGGACCGATCTTTGGCGCGTTCAGCACCAGCGTCGTATCCACGTTCACGATGCGATAGCCGGCATGCTTCAGCTCTTCGAGCGCCAGCTTTACAAAGATCGACGAGTCTGCATCTTTCCACCGCGGATCGCCCGGCGGAAAGTAGCTGCCGATATCGCCGGCCGCTACCGAGCCCAGCAACGCATCGGTAATCGCATGCAGCAGCACGTCTCCATCGGAGTGCCCGGCCAGGCCCTCAGGGTGATCCAGCGTCAGGCCGCCGATGCGCAGCGCCACGCCCGCCTTGAATGCGTGCGAGTCGTAGCCAAATCCGATTCGTGTGTCCATCTTGGTATGGAGTCTCCGTGCTTGTCGCTACTATGGGATGCCGCGTCTCACTCGCCGGCCAAATGCAATCTTCCCCGGGCCATCACTCAGCGGGCTCGTTGCCGCAGATAAAACTCGGCCAACTCCAGGTCGCCCGGCTGCGTGATCTTCAGATTAACCTGAGAACCCGGCACCACGGCCACCGGCAGCCCGGCGCGTTCTACTACCGAGGCCTCATCCGTGCCCACAAAGCCGTCTGCCATCGCCTCTGCAAACGCCTTCTGCAGCAGGCCAAACTTGAATCCCTGCGGTGTCTGCGCCTGCACGATCGATTCCCTTGGGAGTGTCGCCGTAATCAGCGCCCCGTGCGCGGTCCGCTCCACCTGCTTGATCGTATCCACGGCCGGCATGCCCACAATCGCCGCACCATACTGCTCCACGGCGTCAATCGTGCGCTCAATCGTCGCGGCGTCAATCAATGGCCGCACAGCATCGTGCACCAGCACAATGTCGTCGGGCTCCGCAGCCAGCGCTCCCAGCGCATGCGCCACCGATTCCTGTCGGTTGTCGCCGCCCTCCACCACGCGCACGTTTCTGCTGAACCCATACTGGGCCACCTGTGCCTCAACGCGCTCCATCTCAGGCTTGCGCACGGCCACGTAGATCGCCGTCACTCGCTTGACAGCCTCAAAAGCACGCAGCGAGTGAATCAAAATCGGGATCCCATCCAGCGAAAGAAACTGCTTCGGCTGCGGTCCGGCCATCCGTGTGCCCAGTCCCGCCGCGGGAAGAATGACGAATACCTGCATAACTCGCCGAGTATACAACGAAGGCCGCTAGTTGGTGCGGTCCGCGCCGTATCATCATTGCGTAGACGCCATGCGCCCCTCGCTACCCATCGACACTTCGCTCCTTCGCCCCGGCATGCGTCTCGGTGTCGGCCTCTCCGGCGGAGCAGACTCTGTCGCCCTCCTGCGCGCGCTTCATGCAGAGAGCAGGGAACTGGGCGTCGTCCTGCACGCTGCCCACCTTCATCACGGTCTTCGCGGCGATGAAGCTGACGCCGATCTCGCCTTTTGCCAGGCCCTCGCCAACCAGCTCAACATTCCCTTTCTTCATGCGCAGGTCGATACCGCTGCCGAAGCCCGCTCCGGCACCAACAAGTCCGCCGAGTCCATCGAAGAAGCCGCGCGCCGCCTGCGCTATTGTTGGTTCCGCGAACTGCTGTCCAAAGTCCCCCTCGATGCAGTCGCCACAGCCCACACCCTCGACGATCAGGCTGAAACAGTGCTCGCCAAATTTCTTCGCGGCGCATGGACCGAGGGTTTATCTGGCATTTATCCGAAGCTTGAAAGTCCCGACGGGGGATGCATTCTTCGCCCGCTCCTCGCCACTACTCGCGCCGAAATCGAAATCTATCTCCGCGACCTCAATCAACCCTGGCGCGAAGACTCCTCCAACCGTCATCTCACCTTCACGCGCAACCGCATTCGCCACGAACTGCTGCCGCTTCTGGAAACCTGGAACCCGCGCCTTCGCGAACACCTCTCTCAGATGGCTTCTCTCGCTCGCGACGAAGAAGCTTGGTGGCAGGCGGAGCTCGATCGACTTGCGCCGCAGTTGATTCTTCCCGGCCGTCCCGTTCGTGGGGGAGGCCGCGCTGCCAACGACAGTTTTGCCATCGAGATCCCCCGGCTTGCCGAGCTTCCCCCGGCCTTGCAGCGCCGTCTCCTCCGCCATGCAGCCGCGCAACTTGGCTCCGCGCCTGACTTTGCCGCCACCGAGTCCCTTCGCAGCCTGGCCCTCACCGGTAAAGCCGGCCAGAAACTCGAAATGTCTCAAGGACTTCGTGCCGAACGGACCCACCGCGAGCTCCGCCTCACGCCAGGAGCAGACCCGGCGGCCGGAACCAAAGGTACGAAAGTGCCGTCCGAATACGTCTTGTCAATTCCCGGCGAAACCGAAGCGCCAGCCTTCGATCTCAGGCTCTCGATCGATCTTTCAATGCCTGACGCAGCGTTCGGCGGCCAGCCCAAAACCGCCCTCCTCCGCTCCTGGAAGCCCGGCGATCGAGTGCGTATCCGGCACTCATCCAGTCCTCGGAAAATCAAGGAAGTCCTTGAGCGCATGAAAGTTACGGGATCTGACCGGGCGCTTTGGCCGGTACTCGAATTCGACGGGCATATCGTCTGGATGCGCGGCATCGAGCTTGAGCCTGAGCCCGGAATCACCGTCACCGCGTCCCCCCTCCAACCGCATCCTCTTTCCTGTGTGTCATCGCCGCAATGACTGCGGTTTCTTGGGCTGTTTCATCCCTCTAAAAAAATCTGTTTCTGACCCGCAAGTTGACCTTCCTCCCTATGGGAGTTTTATTCCCCTTCGGAGTACAATCGTGCTTACTGCTCATCCCGGCAGGAGCTATAAGTGTCCCCCGCCATGAGTCACCGCACTTTCTGTGACTTCGCAGGTCGCGACGGCGTCTAATGGGATGGAGTATGCGGTGACGAAGTAGGTTGTGAGCGGCTTCTCCCCGCTGGGAAAAGAGGGATCCTGGTGAATTCGACCGTAAAGACAATTATGTTTTGGGTCTTCATTCTCATCTGCCTGATGCTGCTGTGGGGTGTCGTGTCAAAAGGCACGGGCATGACGGGGGCTAAAGATCAAGAGGTCTCCTACTCCGATCTGCTCGACAAAGTCGATGCGCTGCAGGTGCAGGACGTCACCATTCAGGGCACGGAGCTCCATGGTCACTTCAAGGCCGATCCGAAGGATCAGTTCCACACCACGATCCCGGCCAGCACCGACACGCTGATCAACAAGCTCCATGCGGCCAAGGTTTCCTTCACGCTCAAGGACCCGCAGAATAACGGTCTGTTGCTTCAGCTGCTCTTGAATGTCGGCCCGTTCATCCTGCTCGGCGCCATCTGGTTTTTCATGCTGCGGCAAATGCAGTCTGGTGGCAACAAGGCTCTCTCCTTTGGCAAGAGCCGCGCCCGCCTGCTGTCGATGCAGCAGAAGAAGGTCACGTTCAAAGACGTTGCCGGTGTCGACGAAGCCAAGGAAGAGCTCAAAGAGATCATCGAGTATCTACGCGAGCCGCAGAAGTTTCAAAAGCTCGGCGGCCGCATCCCCAAGGGCGTCCTGCTGGTTGGCCCTCCGGGAACCGGCAAGACCCTGCTCGCCCGCGCTGTAGCCGGCGAAGCCAACGTTCCGTTCTTCTCAATCTCGGGTTCCGACTTCGTTGAGATGTTCGTCGGTGTCGGTGCAAGCCGCGTGCGCGACCTCTTCGAACAGGGCAAGAAGAACGCCCCCTGCATCATCTTCATCGACGAAATCGATGCCGTGGGTCGTCATCGCGGCGCCGGCCTCGGCGGCGGTCACGACGAGCGCGAACAGACTCTCAATCAACTCCTCGTCGAGATGGACGGTTTCGAGTCCAACGACGGCGTCATTCTCGTTGCGGCCACCAACCGTCCCGATGTGCTCGATCCGGCACTGTTGCGTCCCGGTCGTTTCGATCGCCGCGTGGTTGTCGGCCTTCCCGATGTGCGCGGCCGCGAAGAGGTTCTTCGCGTTCACGTCAAGAAGGTTCCCGTCGGCGACGACGTCAATCTTAATGTTCTGGCTCGCGGAACGCCCGGCTTCAGTGGCGCGGACCTGGCCAACATGGTCAACGAGGCTGCTCTCAACGCTGCGCGCGTCAATCGCAAGCAGGTCCTGATGTACGACTTTGAGCTGGCCAAGGACAAGGTGCTCATGGGCGCCGAGCGCAAGTCCATGCTGCTGACCGACGCTGAGAAGCGAGTCACCGCCTATCACGAGGCCGGGCACGCGCTGGTTTCGTTCATGCGCGATAACTCCGACCCCATCCACAAGGTCACCATCATTCCGCGCGGCATGGCGCTCGGCGTTACCATCTATCTGCCCGACGATCGCCACAACTACACGCGAGACTATCTTGAGACGCGTTTGGCTACCGCTTATGGCGGCCGCGTGGCTGAGGAGATCTTCCTCAATCAGATGTCCACCGGTGCCGGCAGCGACATCGAAACGGCTACCGACCTTGCCCGCCGCATGGTCTGCGAATACGGCATGAGCCGTCTCGGCCCGCTCACCTTCGGCAAGAAGGAAGAGCAGATCTTCCTCGGCCGTGAGATCGCCCAGCATCGCGACTTCAGCGAAGAGACAGCTCGCCAGATCGATCTTGAAGTGCGTCGTCTCATCGATGAGGCCTACCAGTCTGCGCATGCCATCATCGAAGCCAACAAGGATCCGATGCACCGCATCGCCGCAGCCCTGCTTGAGCGCGAGACCATCGACGCCGAAGAGGTCCGGTTGCTCATTGAGGGCAAGGAACTGCCACCCATCCGCTCCGTGCTGGCTTCGCCCAGCGACGGCACCGGTACCGGTCAGCAGGTCCTCAAGCCCGAGAGCCGCGGTCCCTCCGGCGGCCTCCCTGAAGGCACACCCTCCCCGGCATGAACCCCTTAGGGTGGGGTAAACCTGCTCCGGTCACCTCAACTCAAATCCAAAGGCCGCTCCCCACGGAGCGGCCTTTTTCCTGCCCGAAGCGAAATGATCCAAGTAGATTTGAACCCGGCGCTTCTTTCCTTCGACATATAGGCTGAATGCAGAACGAGACTGAAAATCGGGCGCAGTACGAGTGGCTCGCGCTCCGCTGCCAGTCAGCTGAACCGGGAGCATTCGAAGACCTGATCGCGGTGATGGAGCGTCCCTTGCTCTATTACGCGATGAGCCTCACCGGCAATCAGGACAGCGCGCTCGACGTACTTCAGGACGTTTGGTTCAAAGTTTTTCGCGGCATTCGCAAGCTGAATGACCCCGGCTCCCTGCGACCCTGGTTGTACTCCATCACACATGGAATCGCAGTCGACCGCATCCGCCACAATTACTCACGCGAGAAAGCGGAGAAAACGCAGCTCGAAGATTTTGAAGAAGCCGAAGAGCCGTCCTTTGCTGAAGAAGATGCCGAGGCTGTCCATCAGGCGCTCAGTCAACTGGATGTCAAACATCGCGAAGTGCTGGTGTTGCATTTTCTCGAAGAGTTGCCATTGGCCGAGATTGCAGAAGTGGTGGGCTGCTCGTTGGGCACTGTTAAATCGCGGATCCACTACGCCAAACACACAATGAAACAGATTCTCGAAGGAGCAAATCATGGAAAAGCAAAATGACAACCTGCGCGACCGTTTGCTGGCGCATCTGCCTGACCCGGCGAGCGCGGACGCCTACAAGGCAGAAGTACGCAACGTGCTTGCCAGGAACACCCGGCGCCTGCGTATTGAGAAGTGGTTCACGCGCGCCTTCTGGGTCTATGTGATCGCGCTCTGCATGGTATTCATTTACCGGGGAGAGAGCTTTGCCCAAACGCCGCATGGTCAACGCTTCATGTTCGCAGTGGTCGTCTTGTTTACCTGCGGCGCAATTGAGATTTTGAAGCACATGATTAACCGCAGCCGCGTGGAGATGCTGACTGAGATCAAACAGGTTCAGCTGCAGGTTCTTGAGCTCCAGGCTTCCATTCAAAAACGCGACGGCCAATAATCATCACGTCGTCGGGTTCCTTGGGGTCTCGATTCTGAGACCCCGGGGTGCAAAATCGCGACTTACCAAATTATCTGTGTCGCCGCACCTCAGAAGATCTTGTACGCAATTCCCACGTCGCCGCCGTAAGGCTTCAACGTTCCATCAATCCAATTTGGCCATAACTGGTACTCGAAGTTGACGCGCGCGCTGATCCTTCTGGTCAGCTCATAATCTGTTCCGCCGCCCAGCGCGACATCCAAAAATCTGCCGTAGGCGTAGTTGTACTGGAAGTTCATTCTGCCGTAGCCCACCAGAACCTTCCCGTAGGGCTTGAAGCGATGATATGTGCCAATCGGGGCGCGCGCGCCGATCAGGTAGTTGTCTTCATCGATGTTCAAATAGCGGTTCTCGCGCAGCCAGCGGCCTTCGGCCTCGATCTGCACCCAGCGCCTGAGCCCCAGGTCAACATAGGTGCCCCACCCATAGAGGCGATTGGGCGCCTCCTGCGGAATTCCGTTCCCCGCATAGTCCGGTTGAAACACCGAACCCATTCCGCCCACGTTGAGCGTAAACCGCTGGCGGTATGCGGAGGGAACAACTTGCGCACGAGCTAACAGGGCGCCGGCGCACAACAAACACAAAATCAGTGAGACCGCGGTTCTCTTCATGTGGATTAAGATGCGTCCAATCTTTCTGAAGCTGTCGTGGCCCTTGGCAGGATGTGAGAATTCGAAGCCATGCAATTCAGGCCGGAGGTGATTCTCTCACCCCCGGCCTGTAGAAGATCTGCCGCCGCTATTGAGGAGTCGGAGCCGCAGCGGTCGGTTGAGGTCCTTCTTGTGGTTGATTGCTGTCTCCCTGCGGCGCTGGTTGCCCTGCCGGAGGATTCGCCGGAGGCGGTGCGGCCTGATCCGTGCCGGCGGCGGGCTGAGCCGCTCCCGGAGCAGCCGGTGCCGCCGCGTTCGCGGTCTCATACCGCTGCAGCTTGTAGTAGAGCGGCGTCACTTCCAGTGGCATCTTGTCGCGGGCATTCATCGGTGCATAGCGCTTCGCGCTCAGCATCTTCACCTTGTCGTCCCACGGATCGGTCTTCAGCCAGCTTCCCAGCGGCAGCGCGGGAATCTGCGACAGATCGTCCCAGTTGATCTTCGGCGCGCCGTGCTGCAGGCCATCCATCCACGGAGTGCCGTCGGGCTTCAGCATCGAGTCGCCAAGCAACGGCGTGTTCAGCGCCTTCAAGGTCTTGCCACGGTCCGCAAGCTGCGCCCAATAGAGACCCGCCGTCGCGAACTTGTCCTTGTACATTGACGCTTCGAGGAACTCCATCGCCTTCTTTGAAGCGGTCACGTCATCCGCGTCGCTGTGGTTCATCTCGATCCGCTTGAAGGTCGACTCATCCGGGAAGAGCAGACGATCGTTGAATGCGTACCGCGTATCGATGTGATGTCCGAGCACGATGTGCGCCAGCTCCAGCGAAATCACTGAGGCAATCGCTTCTTCGTTGGGCAGAGTGTCGATCAATCCCTTGCTGATCAGGATCGTGTTGCCCACCGTCGTTGCTTCCACAGTATCCGTCAGCATTACACGGCAGTGCACCGGGCTTGAGAACGCCAGGTTGTTCGGCACAGCCAGGTTGATCACGATCTGGTCAAGCACCGTCGTCTCATATCCGTTGGGCGTCAGCGGAGCCACCAGGCCCGCCTCTTCCAAACGATCAATTACGTTGTTCTCCGCCTGCGTAACCCAGTCGCGCGTCGCCTGCAGCGGGCTTACGTCCTGCGAGTCGTCGCTCTTGTCCACGGCGTCTTCAATCTTCATGCTCACGTTTTCGCTGTCGCGCGTGGGCAGCTTCAGGCTGTAGCCCCAGAAGTGAGTCTGCGCCTTGAGCCCAACCGCCTTGTCGCTGTCGCCGCGATTGGTTTCTTCCACATAAATCGCCACCGGCAGCCAAACACCCGGCTGCACGTTCATGCGCCAGCTATCAAAGTGGAAGTAGTAGCGCGAATCGTCTTCCGACGACGGGCCTGTGTAGGTGCCATTGAAGCGGACAATGTTGCCGTCCTCATCCTCAATCCAGATGCGGCCGTAGAAGCGCCCCATGCCCGCTACCTTGGGGTGAACGTCAAACACCCAGGTGCGCACCGACCCAAGAAACTCCCGGCGGACATAGCTGAACACATAGTGCTGCTGGTCAAAGCCCGACGGATCGAGGAACATCATCTCCATGAAGCCCGTCGGATTGTAGGTGAACCGCTTGTCCAGACCCAGCGCCTTGCTCAGCCCTGAGATCGCGCCAAACGAATTCTTGAAGAATCCCTTTTTGTTCTTGTCGCGCGGTTGATAAGTCTTGTCGAAAAATCCTTTGCCAAAATCCACGCGGCTCAATGTGTATTGGTCGTCCACCGGCACTTCATACAGCTTCACGTCCGGCCGCGTGTCTTGAATATAAGTTTCAACCAGGGGCGTGCGCTCCTGAATGGCTTTAATTAGCACCTTCTCTTGTCCGATCGCCTTTTGCACGAGCGCGGCCTGGTCGGGTGTGAGTTGGTGTGCCTGCTCGTACTTCGGTTCCTTCTTTTTGGCGAAAGCGCAGGTCGCACTCAGCGCCAGAATGAGCAGGGTATAAGTGATCTTCCGAAAAGTCATTTCATGCTCCTAGTTTGGTTCTTCCCCATCGCTGGCCATTGCGCCTTGTCTTTCACTCGATGCGCTTGGGCCGGTCATCTGTCGCGCTGGCTTAAGACTTCTAAGCCAGCTGGAATGTAATCGTAATATTGGTTGTCAGGTCTACTGCCTGGCCGTTTCGCGTGGCTGGCCTGAAGCGTATCTGCTCCGCCACTCTCCGCGCTTCTTCGTCCAGTCCATGTCCGAGTCCGTGCACGACTCCGTCCACCACCACGCGTCCCGCCGCGGTGAAGGTCACGCGCAAAATCACATCGCCCTGCACCTTCAACTGCCGCGCTTCGCTGGTGTACTGCACCGGAGGTTTCGAGAGCACCTCAAGGTTCGTCGAGGTGGGGATCTGCTTCATTGTCGGGGTTTCCGCAACCGTCGTCATCTGCGGAATGCCCGCGGAACCAACATGGCCACCGCTATATGCGGAGGGAGAAGCTCCAGTTCCACCCGGAATCCCGGCCGACGCAACCTTGCCTACGGTTCCCGCATTCGAGCCCGAGCGCGTTCCATTCCCGATCCCGGTCGAGCCAACCACTCCGCGCGGCGCCACTGCCGGGCCCTGCATGCCGCCATAGGGATTGCCAATCGCCGCCACGGTTGCCGCTCTGGTCGCGTTCGGATTCGGCGTCACTCCGTGAAGATCGCCAAAGTGCACCGGCTGGGTCGAGGGATGAGCCTGCGGCGTCAACGCCGGGGCCGCGGCCGTCAAGGCCGCCTTCGGCTGCGGCGCCAGAATAATGGCCGGCTTGGCTGCCTTCATCGTCGGCAGATTCACCTTGGCTTCCATCTCGATCGGCTTCAGCGCCGGCTTCGGTTCCGGCTTGGGCAGATTGATCCTGGGGGCCTCAAGCTTCACTTCGAGCGGCTTGGGCACATCGGGCAGCTTCGGTGGCGGCGGAACCTTTA
>Ga0181516_10000110_pt1 | contig 84553 bp, 76 predicted proteins | sample PEATcosm2014_Bin_25_FD_121104 | JGI IMG/M metagenome (GOLD analysis project Ga0181516, IMG submission 121104) | Peatland microbial communities from MTU Mesocosm Facility, Houghton, MI, USA - PEATcosm2014_Bin01_10_metaG | ecosystem: Environmental > Terrestrial > Soil > Wetlands > Peat | place...
AGACTGGCGGCGCTGCGGTGAAAACCGGCAAATCCAGGCCCGCATCACGGCTTTTTGACCCTGACCAGGGCCCCGGGCACCCAAAGTGCCTCATCAGTCGGCCCATAGCCGAGCTATGGCCCTACCTCTTCGGCACTCCGGTCATCCCGGCTCCCTCGGTCAGGGCCAAAACCGCAAGCCCGACAGGCTCCTAGCCAGTGATGAGCTCATGGGAGCGTGCGGGCTCCACGACATCAGCCACCTCTACCGACGGTGCGAACTCGGGATATTTATCGGAAACAAGAAGTTCCTTGGGCTTGGCTACGGCGAAGACGCCATCCGGCAAGTCGTCAAGTATGGATTCGAATACCTCAACATGAGGAACATCATGCTTCGAGTCTTCGAGTTCAACGAGCGGGCCATCGCCTGTTACAAGAAGGTCGGCTTCAAAGAGATGGGAAGGCGACGGCAAGGGATCGAACTCGAAAGGAAGACCTACGACATCGTCTTCATGGACCTCCTCTACGGGGACCTGACACCGTGACGAAGGCGCGGGTTGGGGACTCGGTCGGGCCCTACAGGGTTTCCGAGATCAGAAAGGCGGATCTCGTTCAAATCAAGGCGCTTTGGGAGAACCTGAATCAGCTCCACTTAAAGGACTCTCGTTTCTTCAAGGATCATTACCAGAACTTCATTTTCGAGGAACGTATTGAGAGCTGGAAAGATTTGCCCGACGAGGACTTCAAAGTCGTGGTGGTTTCCAAAGAAGCCCAGTTGCTCGGCTACTGTGTGGCCTCGCTGAGGGGCCGCGTTGGCGAGATCGAATCCGTCTATCTGGAAGAGCCGATACGAAACTCCGGGATTGGAGGTGAAATCGTACGGTTGTGTCTGGATTGGTTGCACCAAAAGCAGGCTAAGAAGATTGTAGTATCGGTGGCCGACGGACATGAAAGCGTGATCCCGTTTTACCAAAAACTGGGATTCCAACCACGGCTGACGTATCTGGAACTAAAGGAATGAGCAAGGGTGCGAAGGATGGCGCCTTGAGATTCGCGGGACCAAGAGACCTGCATCACCGGCTTTTGGAGGCGAGTCTCCCGCTTTGACAAGAGTGGCGCGGTGATAACTCTTCGAATGTTACGATATCCACCTTGAATTCCCCTTCATCTCGCAACATACTACGAATATAGTGCGAATATGAAGATCACAGATGAATCTGACCCTGAAATCCAGGCTGAGCTCGGAGGTCGGCTTCGGGCGGCCAGGATCGGCTTGAACCTCAGCCAGGCAGCGGTAGCCCGTGAGGCGGGGATCTCGAAGCGGTCCCTCGAGCGCATCGAGGCCGGCCAGACAACCACGCTGACCTCGTTCCTCCGCCTCCTGCGCCACTTTGGGCTGTTGGCGAACCTCAATCTCCTTATTCCCGACCCCGACGACAGCCCGATCCTGGAAGTCCTGGCCCGGAGTCAAAAGCGGCTTCGTGCTTCGGCACGCCACGGCCAGGGGAGCCTGTGAGCACCGCGGAAGTCCTTCTGTGGGGGCACAAGGTGGGCGTCGTCCGAATGCGGCCCGGGGAGCGGGTGGCAACCTTTCAATATTGGCCGGAGTTCGTCCACAGGGGACTCGAAATCTCCCCGATCTCCATGAGGCTGTCGACCAACCCTTATATCTTCCCCGCCCTCGACAGGACGAGTTTCCACGGTCTGCCGGGGCTTGTGGCCGACAGTCTGCCCGACCGTTTCGGCAACACCCTCCTGGCTGCAGCCCTGAGGGTCCAAGGTCGGTCCCTTCAGGAGCTCGACCCTGTTGCGCGTTTGAGCTATTTGGGCAACCGCGGCATGGGAGCCTTGGAGTTTCTTCCAGCCACCGGGCCGGAGAACTCGAAACAGGAACGCCTGCAGGTCGAGGACATGTTGAACGTTGTTGGCCAAGTTCTCCAAGAGAAGGCGGCCTTCGCGACCCGTTTGACTCCTGGCCAAGAGGAAAAGGCTCTCCTTGAAATCCTGCAGATCGGTTCTACCGCAGGAGGCGCGCGGGCCAAGGCGGTCATCAACTTCGATCCGCAAAGCCTTGAGGTACGCTCGGGGCACCAGGATCCGGCTCCCGGTTTCGAACCTTGGATCCTCAAGCTCGACGGCGTGCCCGACGACGACATGCCCCTCGGGCGAGGGTCGGGAGTTGGAAGGCTCGAGTACGCCTACCACCTAATGGCCGCCGCTTGCGGCCTACAGATGTCGGAGTGCAGGCTCCTAGAGGAAGAGGACCGGGCCCACTTCATGACCCGGCGCTTCGACCGTACTGAGGGGGGCAAAATCCACATGCAGACCCTAGGGTCGTTGCTTCACCTCGACTACAGTGGCAGCCAGGTGCTGGCTTACGAGCGCGCTCTTGAGGTCCTGGCCAGGCTCAACATCGGCAAGGCGAGCCAAGAGGAGCTGTTTCGGCGGCTGGTGTTCAACGTCGTCTGCCGCAATCAGGACGACCACGTGAAAAACCTGTGTGTGCTTATGGACCCCTCGGGCCGCTGGTCTCTGGGGCCCGCCTACGACCTGACCTGGGCTCCTCTGGAGGAACCCGAAGGGCAGAGGATGTCGGTCAACGGGAAGCTGTTGGGAATCACCCTGGCCGATTTCAAAGAGGTGGCCGAACGGGCGGGATTTGTCCGAGGCCGCTACCTTGCCTTGGTGGACCAGGTGCTCGAAGGGGTTCGCAGCTGGCCAGACGCGGCCAAGCGGGCGGGGGTGCCCGAGCCGCTGGCCTCGACCGTGGCGGCCAGCTTCCGCACCGAGGAGATCAAGCGGGGCTAGATATCCGCGGGAAGGGTGCGTTTCATTACCTAACGGAGGTGTCTCTGATGCGAAGGCTTGTTGTCCTGGAACACCTGTCGCTCGACGGGGTCATTCAGGCCCCTGGCGGGCGCGACGAAGACCCCAGTGACGGCTTCGAATGGGGCGGCTGGAGCAGTTCCTTTTCCGACCCCGTGTTTGACGAACTTTTGACGCGGCAGATGAGCCGGGCCTTCGACTTGCTGCTGGGGCGCAAGACCTTTGAGATTTGGGCGCCTACTGGCCGCACCACGGCGACTACTGGCCGGGGGTCATTCGGGCGACCAAGTACGTCGTCTCGAACACGAGAACTTCGGACGACTGGCAGCCGTCGGTCTTCCTCGGCGGCGACGTGGCCCATCAGGTCGCGCTCCTGAAGCGGCAGCCCGGCCCCGACCTCCACGTATGGGGCAGCGGCAACCTCCTCCAGACTCTGTTGAAGCACGATCTTGTCGATGTGTTCTGGCTGATGATCTACCCGGTCACCCTGGGACGAGGGAAGCGGCTGTTCGGCGACGGCACCCTCCCCGCGTCGTTCAGGGTAACAAGTGGCACCGTGACCCCCAGCGGCGTCGCGGTGATGACGTACGAAGGAGCCACCCTCTCACGGACCCTTGGAGGTGCCTGCGGTTCTTGCCAACGCAACGCCCGGCTGTAAGAAATGTAAGGAATTGTCATGGAACTTGCCAAGGTCACCTCCAAAGGTCAAATTACAATCCCGATTGAAATCAGGCGGAAGTTGCGGTTCAAGAAAGGCGATAAGGTCTTCGTCCTTGAAGAGGGAGGAAGGGTCTACTTTCAGAATGCGTCGCAGGTCGCGCTGAAAACCTTGCAAGAAGAAATGGCCGGCCAGGCAGCCATGGCCGGCTTCACTTCTGAGGAAGATGTTGTTCGGTACATCAAAGACCTGCGCATCGCTTCACGGGCATAGTCGTGAGGTTTCTTGTCGACACAAATATCTTGATCTCGGCTGCGCTGTTCCCCAGCGGGAAGGTTTCCTTTGTACTTTCGCACATCCTTGAGTCGCACACTGCAGTGATTTCGAACTGCTCTCTGGCAGACTGCCAGGCCGCATTCGAGACAGCAAGGACTTGCCTGTACTAGCGTCAACCATCCTGAGCGACGCAGATCTACCGCTCACGGGTGATCGGGATTTTCAAGACGTACCGATCGAGAAGCTGGTCATCTTCACTCCCTCCGAGTCCTTTGACCTTTTCGCGGTCGAAGACCTCTGATTTCGGCTTGGAATTCCATCCGAGTCTGTTCTACCTTCTGCCATGATCGAACTAGTCATTGGCAAGGAGAAAGCGTATGAAACGAGTAATCGGTATAGGAGGCATCTTCTTCAAGGCTAAGGACGCGCAAGCGCTGAGGGCTTGGTACCAAACCCATCTTGGTATTGACGTTCAGACCTGGGGCGGGGCTGTGTTCCCCTGGACCATCGGTCCCGGCGGCGCGGTCGCTGGGGCAACTGTCTGGTCGGTCTTCACAGAGGACGCCGCCTTTGCTCCGGGTACGGCCTCCTTCATGGTCAACTACCGAGTCGAGGATCTGCACGGACTGGTCAAGGCCTTGCGGGAGGAAGGCTGCCAGGTGCTCGACAAGGTTGAAGAGTCCGACTTTGGGAAGTTTGCCTGGGTGATCGATCCGGAAGGGAACAAGGTTGAGCTCTGGGAGGAGCCCCGTTCCACAGAGGGTCATCAGTAGAGTGTCTCTCGCCCCCTTCGAATCAGCCGCCCTCGCCTTCGTCCAGTCCAAGCTCGGAATTCTCGACATCAAGACCGTAATCCTCGACGACTGGTCTGGAATCCGGCTCATCTACGAGACTGGGGACGTTCGCCGGTGCACGAACGACTGCGCGCACTGCCGCACCTACCTCACCCTGGGTGAGGACCAGAAGCCGCCCGGGGACTTTCTGCGAACCACCCTGGTCAAGGCCAGCGACGACCACACGGACGTCACGCGCAACCGGATGCTCAACTGCAAGACGACGGCGGACTACCAGAGTTCCTTCGTGCAATGGCTTCAACGCCGCTGTCGTACTCTTGAGGAATTCCGCGAGGAACTGACGCTTGTCCGCAATTTCCGCGTGGTGTATTCGTCGGGGGCATCGGGAGACGAGCTTCGCGCCCTGGAGCGGAGCCTCAGGGTCGGCATCGTGGAAGCCGCGAAGCGGGAAATCGAGGAACGGCGCGCACTCTTCGACCAAGCGGTCCGTGAAGTCTTTTCGCCCTGGTAATATCGTGCCAGGAGAGCCTGATCGGAGGGACGACCCGCCCACCCCGGTGGAGAGCGGCGAAGACTCGGAGGGCCACGACGATTAGTCCCGGCCTTCCTCGACGATCTTCACTCCCCACGGAGCGAGGGTGAGCGTTGCGCCCTCGGCCACGGCTTCGCCGCCCAGCAGCTCGGTGCCGGGCTTGCCGCGGTGCTTCACCACCGAACGGGCGTCGGCGTAGTTAAGGTAGTAGACGACCCTGTGGCCAAAGTCGTTGCTCCCGGTCTTGGGGACCACGGGCCACGTACCCGCCGCCAGGGTCTGGAACTGCCCGGTTCTGGTCAGGATGGCTCGCACTGCCGCTTCCATGAGAGCGGGATCGGGCTGGCAGCCGATGTAGGCCCCCCAGCCGCCCTGGTGGCGGTTCAGGGTGACGGCGGCATAGCGGCCCCAGTGAGGGTGGTCGTAGTAGGCCAGGGCCTCCGCTCCCCGGGGCTCGACCAGCTCGAACCACCCGTCGACCCGGTTCTTCACGGGGCCCACTCCGAAGGGGTCGTCCTTGAGCGGGAGGGACTGCGCCCGGGTGAACTGGCTGTACCCGATGCCCAGGCTTTCGCACAGGATGCCGGGCTGGGGGGAGGTTCTGACCTTTACGTTCTCGTCGCTGAACCCGCTTAGCAGGCTGGCAACCAAAGTGCCGCCCCGGGCGACAACTTCGTTGAGTCGGTGCAGGGCGGCGTCGGTGGCGGAGTACAGCGCGGGGACGAACACAAGCTCGTACTGGCCCAGGTCTGCCTGGTCGGCGCTGACGATGTCGCACTCCACGCCCAGGCGGTACACGGCGTCGTACAGGCGCCTGACCACGTCGTTGTACCCGAGGTCGCGGAAGGAGTGCCCGAAGGCCTTGATGGCCGACAGCGATTGGTTGCTGACCACGAACGCGGCGCGGTTGCTCTTCTTGAGGTTGACCAGCCTCGGGCCGATGCGCTTGACCTCGTTCCCCCAGACCACGGCCTCGTCGTAGGTGGGGTTGGGCGCCAGGTCATGGCTGAGCAGGCCCTTCCAGTAGGTTTCGAACGAGTTGTGGATGGAGTGCCAGTGCCAGTACTCGACCATATTGGCGCCGCTGGCAAAGTGGCTGAAGGCCTGCAGACGAAGCTGTCCGGGGAAGGGCACCCACTCGGGGTAGCCTTGAGCTTCGGTCTCGAGGACGAGGTAGTTGCCGCCTTTGAGCGACCGGGCCAGATCGCCGCAGAAGGCAATCTCGGCGCCTGTGAGCAGCTCCTGGGTGGGGTGGTAGACGTCGATGCCCACCACGTCGAAGGGCTTCGAGGCAGCAAAGTGGTCCACATCGGGTTGGACGCCGAACGACTGGCCCCGCCACTCGAAGTCGAAGTTGTGGGTCACAAACTGCCCCGGCTTCTTGTACTCGTTGATCAGGCCCACCTGCCAAGCCAGGTAGTCGGTCACCAGCGAACGCTGGTAGGAGGCAAATGCGGCGGCGAGGCTGGCGTTGATGGTGGCGTCCACTGGGGGAAAGTCCTCCCAGGCGTTGACTCGGTTGCTCCAGTAGTCAAGGCCGAAGGCAGCGTTAAGCGCCTCGAGGGTACCGAACTGCGCCTTGAGGTGGGCGACAAACCCGGCCTGGACAGCGGGGCCAAAGTTGTTGTAGTGCTTGGTCTCGTTGTCGGCCTGGAAGCCGATGACGGCGGGGTGCCCCGCGGTGTGCTCGAGCATGGCGCGGATCACACGCTCGGCGTACCGCAGGAAGGCGGGGGCGGTGATGTCCATGTTCTGCCGCGGGCCGTAGCGGTTGCGGCCCGCAGTGGTGGTGGCCAGCACCTCGGGGTGGTTGCGGACCAGCCAGGTGGGCACGGCATACGTGGGGGTGCCGACGATGACGTCGATGCCGGCCCTGGCCATGGCTGCCAGCACGCGGTCGAGGGAGGTGAAGTCGAACACGCCGTCGTGGGGCTCCAGGGTGCTCCAGGTCGACTCTCCGATGCGGACGACGGTGATGCCCGCCTTCAGCATGAGCTCGATGTCCTGGTCGACCCGCGGGGCCGGCATGTACTCGTCGTAGTAGGCAACGCCAAAGTGCAGTTGGTTCATGGCTCCTCTACCCCTCAAAAGAGTGGGGCCGCCTTGCGGCGGCCCCTGTAATTAGTTTTCGTTTTCCTTCAACACGGGAATCCGCATACCGTAGAACGAACGCCAGACAAAGACAAGGGCGATGGCGAAGAACGCCAGCCCGAGCCAGAACGCCACGGGGGCGAACGAAGCCGACAGCGCAATCTCCATGGCCAGCAGGCCGAACAGGGTGGTGAACTTGATGATGGGGTTCATGGCCACCGAGCTTGTATCCTTGAAGGGATCGCCCACCGTGTCACCGATGACCGTCGCCTCGTGCAAGGGAGTGTTCTTCTCCTTGAGGTCGACCTCGACGATCTTCTTGGCGTTGTCCCAGCACCCGCCGGCGTTGGCCATGAACACGGCCTGGAACAGACCGAAGATCGAGATGCCCATCAGGTAGCTCACGAAGAACGACACGGACTCGGTTCCGTGGGTGGGGGCGCTCAAGAAGGCGAACGCGAGCGCCAGGCAGAACACCACGGCGAAGATGTTGACCATGCCCTTCTGCGCGTACTGGGTGCAGATCTTCACCACTTCCTTCGACTGCGCCGTATCGGCCTTCTTCTCGGCGCCAAGGTCGAGCTTGATGTGGCGCTTGATGTAGGCCACCGCGCGGTAGCTGCCGGTGATGACGGCCTGGGTCGAGGCACCAGTGAACCAGTAGATGACCGAACCGCCAGCCAGAAGACCGAAGATGGTGTAGGGGTTGAGCAGGTTCAGGATCTGCGCCGGATCCACGCCCAGGGTCTCGCGGATAACGAGGATAAGGCTGAAGATCATGGTGGTGGCGCCGACGACGGCCGTGGCGATGAGCACGGGCTTGGCGGTGGCCTTGAACGTGTTGCCGGCTCCGTCGTTGGCCTCGAGGTAGTACTTGGCCTTCTCGAAGTCGGGTTTGAACCCGAAGTCCTTTTCGATCTCCTGGGCGACCCCGGGGGTCTCTTCGATGAGCGAAAGCTCGTAGACAGACTGAGCGTTGTCGGTGACAGGACCGTAGCTGTCGACGGCGATGGTCACGGGCCCCATGCCCAAGAAGCCGAAGGCCACAAGGCCGAAGGCGAACACGGCGGGGTAGGCCATGAAGGCCGACAGGCCCAGGGTCGAGGTGAAGTACGCGGCAACCATGAGCACGGTGATCAGGATGCCGATCCAGAACGCTGAGAAGTCACCGGCCACCAGGCCCGAGAGCACGTTCAGCGAGGCTCCGCCTTCGCGGCTGGCGGTCACGACCTCTTTGGTGTGAAGCGACTTGGGGCTTGTGAAGATCTTGGTGAACTCGGGGATCAGGACGGCGCCGATGGTGCCGCAGCTGATGATGGTCGCCAGAACCAGCCACAGGTTGCCGGGCAGGCTGCCCAGTTGCCACCAGCTGACCAAAAAGGTCATGCCGATCGACAGGATGCCGGCGATCCAGATCAGATTGGTGAGCGGCTGTTCGAAGTCGAACTCGTCCCTCTTGCCATAGAGAGCAGCCGAGACGCGGGTGTTGATGGCGTAGGCCAGAACCGAGGTCACGATCATCAGAACGCGCATGACGAAGATCCAGGTCAGCAGCTGCAGCTGCAGCCCCGACTGAGTCAGGCCCGCGGCACCGGCAATGGTCTTGCCCAGGTCGGAGTCGGGGAGGATGCCCAGCAGGATGAAGCTGATCAGCGCCACGCCCGTGACGCCGTAGGTTTCGAAGCCGTCGGCCGAGGGGCCCACCGAGTCACCGGCGTTGTCGCCCGTGCAGTCGGCGATGACGCCCGGGTTCCGCGGGTCGTCCTCTTTGATCTTGAAGATGATCTTCATGAGGTCGGCGCCGATGTCGGCGATCTTGGTGAAGATACCGCCGGCCACGCGCAGGGCCGAGGCCCCCAACGACTCACCGATGGCAAAGCCGATGAAACAGTAGCCTGCCAGGTTGCCGGGGACGAAGAGCAGGATGCTCAGCATGATGATGAGCTCGACGCTCACCAGCAGCACGCCGATGGACATGCCCGAGCGAAGGGGGATGCTCAGCACCTTGAGCGGCTGGCGCTCCAGGCTGGCGAAGGCCGTGCGGGCGTTGGCGATGGTGTTCATCCGGATGCCGAACCAGGCCACGCCGTACGAACCCAGAATACCGATGATGGAGAAGCCCAGGATGATGACCACGTTCTGCAACGGGAAGGCCCGGAGGAACCCGAAGTAGAACGCGATGCACGCGCCGATGAAGATCTCGAGCACGATTAGGAACTTTCCCTGCTGGACCAGATAGGTCTTGCAGGTTTCAAAGATCAACGTCCCCATGTCCTTCATGGCCCGGTGCACCGGGTGGTTCTTCTCGGTGAGGAAGATCCAGAGGCCAAAGGCCAGACCGAGAATACAGACCACCAGCCCCCCCAGCAACCAATGGAACACGTCCGGGGTGATGGGGGGAACGACGAGGTCGGCCTCGCCGGCGAAAACGGGGGTGGAAAAGACCAGGGCAAGCACGGCCAGGGCGAACGCCTTGACCTTAGGAGAGGCATGCATGACGGTTACTCCTTCAATGGCACCATCTTGCGCCCGCCGGAGGTTGAAGTCAATAGCACTTAACTTTATCGAGTGGCTGAGACACCCCAAACTCAATTGACCGGTAAGCCATAGTTGTTGATTATTGTGGTATGGGAAGAAAAGAGTTTGTTGAGGAGCGTCGAAACAAGATTCTCGAATTCGTCAACAAGAACGGCAGGGCCGACATTGGCGAGCTGGCCGAATTCTTCACAGTCAAAGAAGCGACAATCCGTCTCGACCTGGCCTTCCTCGAGAAGCAATCCCTGGTGTACCGATCCCACGGCGGCGTACTCCGGCGCGAACAGATGTCGGTTTGGGAGACCACCACCCTTCAGGACCGCATGAACCAGCACCAGGACGAGAAGGCCCGGATCGCCGCTTTTGTGGCCCAGCTCATCCACGAGGGCGAGAGCCTGATGATCGACGGCGGGAGCACGACCATGCTGGTGGCCGCCGAGCTTTGCTCCAAGAAGAACCTCCTGGTCGTCACCAACGCCTTGGCCCTCGCCAAGGTGATGATCGACGGGCACAACGCCAAGGTTATCGTGACAGGCGGCGAGTTGTCCAAGGAAACTTTTTCTCTTGTCGGCAACGCCGCCGAACACTCGATCAAACAGTACCGAACCGACAAGGCAATCATCGGCGTTTCAGGGATTCTTGTGGACGAGGGGTGCTTTTCGGTTAGCCCCCAGGAGGCCGAAATCAAGCGCCTGATGTCCCTGCACTCCCATGAGACAATTATCGTCTCTGACAGCTCCAAGATCGGCACCCGGGCGTTCTGCTTCCTTTGCGACTTCGGCCGGATCAACAAGCTCGTCACAGACCGCAATGTGACCAAGGCGGCCCTGGAAGAGCTCAAGCGCCGGGGAGTCGAAGTCTTTACGGTCTAGCCCGTCGGGCTCCTGGGGTCAGCTCTTGACTGAGCCGGCCGTCATGCCCGCCAGGAAATACCGCTGGGCGATCAAGTACAAGATAAGGATGGGGAGAGAACCCAGCATACTCATGGCCATCATCTGGTTCCACTCGTAGGCGTGCTGGCCCATAAGCAGCTGGATGCCTATGGGGACCGTGCGCATGTCTGTGGTCTTGGTCAGCGTCAGCGCAAACAAGAACTCATTCCAAGCCAGCAGGAATGTGTAGACACCGGTGGCTACAATGCCCGGCACCGAGATGGGGACCAGGACTTTCCACAGCACGTAGCCGCTGGTTCCACCGTCAACCTTGACGGCCTCATCCAGCTCCCGGGGCAGCGTGTTGAAGTACCCCGTCATCATGAGGATGGCGTAGGGCAGCGTGAAGACCATGTAGGTGAGTATCAGCGCAAAGTAAGTGTTGTAGAGGTGCAGAGCCACGACCAGGCCGAAGAACGGGATCAGAAGCGTGATCGGCGGTACCGTCTGGGTGGCGATGATGAACAGGTTAAGGGTCTTCTTGAACCGGAAACGGTAACGGCTGAAGCTGTAGGCCGACAGGATGGCCACCAGCAGGGTGACTACCGTGACCGCCGAGGCCACGAGGTAGCTGTTGATGAAGAACCTCACCTTCTCGGGGTCGGCGAAGATGGCGTCGTAGGCAGCGAGGGTGAACTCCCTGGGGAGCACCGTGGGCGGCAACGAGAAGATTTCGGTATTGGACTTGATAGAGCTTAGAAACATCCAAAGCACGGGGAACGCGGCGTAGACTAGGCCGATGGCTAGGCCCAGGTAGGTCAAAACGCGGACAGTGATCCTTCGGACAGGCGACGCGACCATGGTTCAATCCCTCACCTTTTGGTGTTTGACGTAGAAGAACGCCATGCAGAGCGAAATCACGAGGATGATCACGGCGCATGCCGAAGCTACGGAGAACTGATAGCTGGCGAAGGCCTGTTTGTAGGTGAACGTCCCCAGTACTTCGGTGGCGTGGATGGGACCGCCCCCGGTAGTCATCCACACGAGCGGAAAAACTTGCATGGTCCAGATGAAATCGAGCATGGCGATGCTGAGGATGATGGGCGACAGCTGGGGAATCGTGATCGACCAGAACTTCTGGGCCTCGTTCGCCCCGTCGATCTCGGCGGCCTCGTAGAGTTCTGTTGGAATCCCCTGAAGCCCGGCGAGCAGGCTGACCATGTAGAAGGGGTACCCCGCCCAGATGTTCACAAAGGTGAGGGCGAACAGGGCAAGTTCCGTCGAAGAAAGCCACTCGGGCCTCGTGTTGGTCACGTTCAGGGCCTCGAGCACGTAGTTGACCACTCCGCTGGGGTCGAGCAGCAGCCGCCAGATGATGGCGATGATGGTTACGGTGAAGACCCAAGGCATGATATAGAACACCCGCAGCAGGCCCTTGACGATGGAGTTCACGACCTTGGAGTTCAGCAGAAGGGCAAAACCCAAACCAATGATCAGGTGGAAGACCACGCTGAAGACTGTGAAGAACAGTGTGTTAAAGAGCGAGGTCCAAAAGACTTCGTTGGTCAGGATGTTGAAGTAGTTTGCCAGTCCGACAAACACGGGGTGCTTGTTCGTGATGACGTTGTCGAACAGCGAATAGCGAACCACCGTGATAATGGGAAACAGCAGCAGCACGGCCATCAGGACCGCAGTGGGAGCCTGGTAAAGGTAGGGCGCAAAACCCTCGCGGACTTTCAGGGTCGTCATGGTGTGGACTGGTTTTGTCTGGGATCGGGCGCTCATGGGACCTCACCTTGGGTATTCAAGACCGGGGGGACCTCGCGGTCCCCCCGATTTTAGCCTGGAAAGTCAGGAATCAGAACGATTTCATCCAACTGGCTTGGGCCTTGGCGGCGGCCTGTTCGGCGGTCTGCTTCCCGTCGAGCATGGTCTGGATCTGCTCGTCGAACTGGCGCATCAGGTCCTCGGCCACAGGCAGTCCAGTGAACTCGTTGGCGAGCCGGCCGGCCTTGAAGATCTCGAAGCCCTTGGTGAACAGCGCGTCGTTGGCGAACCAGTCGGGTGTGGCCTTCACGTTGCCGGGAAAGGCGTGGGCGATGGACACGAGCTTGCTGTTGACGGCGGGGCTCATGAGATAGGAGACGAGTTTCCAAGCCTCGGCCTTGTGGGTGCTGTTCTCGGCGATGCCGATGCCCCAGGCGGCGTAGGGAAGGCCGCGGGCGCCAGTGTAGCCGTCGGGCGCCGGAACGGCGGAGACCGCAAAGTTCAGATTCGGGTTGCGCTGGCGGATCATGTTGATGTGCGCCAAGGTGTCGACCATCATCGCCACGCGGCCGTTGACGAACTCCTCAACCTTGTCCTGCTCTTGCTTGGCGAACGAGCCGGGGGAGACCAGGCCTTCCTTGTACAACTGCTGGATGAACTTCAGAGCGCTGATCACGTCAGGGTTGGTCAGATCGGGTTTCCCGCCCTTAAGCATACTCTTTCCGCCGGCCCAAACCCACGACATGATGTCGTTCTGGACACCGTTGGGCGACTGGAGCGACAGGGGAAGCACGTAGCCGTACTGATTCTTTCCGGCGCTGGTCAACTTGCGGGCCGCCGAGATAAATTCGCTGCGGGTGGAGGGCGCCTTGTCGATACCAGCAGCCTTGAGCAGGTCAAGGTTGACGAAGAGCGGGTAAACGAACGACGCTACGGGGAACATGTAGCTCTTGTTGTTCAGCTTGATGATGGCGGCAATCTGGCTCTTGTCGTAGTTGTCGGCGGCCATCAGCGGGTCCAGGTTTGTGATCGCGCCTTGCTTGGCGAGGTCGTTCACCCAAGCGCCGTCCAGACCGACAACATCGCTAAGAGTGCCGGTCGCGGCGCCTGTGACGATTTGGTCACGGGTTTGCGAGTAGGGACCGCTCACGAGGTTGACCTTGATGCCAGGGTTGGCGGCTTCGAAGTCGTCCATGATGGCCCTGAAGGCTCCGGCGGGGAGCTCGGGAGCCCACCACTGAATGAACTCGATCGTCACCGGAGCGGCGCTCAAGGTGAAAGAAGACAGTAGGCTCAAGAAGAGCCCGAGAATGAAAGCTTTCTTCATCGCTTTCTCCTTTTTGAGAATCTTGGCCGACCGTCTCCGGGGGGAAGCGGCCTACCTTTTCGGGCATTCTCATCCCGCTCTGTGAAATTGTCAACAACAAAATAAAAACATTTGAACATGATATGGAGTTCATTTATCATCAAATTAACGTTGACAGTCGGATCCGGATCGCATATATTCGCAATTGTCCACATTGTGGAAGGGGAGCCGTAACCGGATGGGTGAGCGCATCGTCTTGGGCTTGGGGGACAACACCGACTACGAGATCTCTTGGGATTCGAGGGTCGTCGAGCGGCTGATCGTTGATCAGGTGATCACGGCGGCAGACTTGGGCACGGACGGCCCGATCTCCACGGTTCGCGATCTCGTGGTTTCGATCCTGGGGTTTATGGCCCGAGGAACCGGCGGCGAGCGTTTTGTTCAATCCCCCCAGGTCATCGAGGATCTGGCTCGGATGTTCAAATATCGGGTCACCATCGGCGGCACCAGCGTGAGGGCGGCCATCGCCATGAGGAAGCTCGGATACCGGTCGGCCCTGCACCTGGTCACCATGAACGACCACGTGCGCCGGCTCCTGCCCCAGGACAGCCCATGGGTGTGCAGCCGCCCCGACGACTCTTCCTTTCCCCACCTCATCGTTCAGTTCGGCCAAGGCATCGCCGTCAAGGCCGGAGACATCAACATAGTGACCTCCCGGCCCAACCGCATCATCTACGACAACGACGACGACAACATTGAAATGAGGCTCAGCCCGCAACTCGGCGCCCTGGCCGCCGATGCGAGGGTCTTCCTGATTTCAGGGTTCAACGCGATGCGGAGTCTCAAACAGTTGGCCGACAGGCTTCAAACCCTCAGGGGCGTGCTTTCGGGACTGCCGTCCGACGTTACAGTCTTCTTCGAGGACGCGGGTTACCATCTGCCTGAAACCAATCAACTGGTCCTCAAGGCACTCGCGGGGTTCATCGACATCCACAGCCTCAACGAGGACGAACTTCAGGGGTACCTCAACCGTTTCGTCGATTTGCTGGACTCGGAAGCAGTTCTGGCGGCACTGAAGGACTTGAGCGCGCTTCTTGCTGTTCCGACCGTCGTCGTGCACACCCAGCACTGGGCTCTTGCCTACGACGAGGATCCGGCCCGGTTCGCCCCGGCCCTACGGGGCGCCATCACCATGGCCGCCAGCCGGTTCCGGTTCGGCGACGATTTCACGGCGGCCGACTACCGCGCGACCGACACCTTGCCGCCCCAGCCCGCAGCAGCCGTGTTTGCCGCCGAGGTGACCCGGCTTGGAAACGGCAAAGTCTGCTGCCTGCCTTCGAGGAACGTAAAGGAAACCAAGGTCACCACCGTGGGCCTGGGCGACGCGTTCGTCGGCGGCTTTCTCCCCCACCTGCTCGAAGTGAAAAAGCCTGTGTTTCAGGCTTCAAGAAGTACCTCAAAAAGGAAGGAATTCCCATGACTATTGTTCCGATGATCGACCTGATGAAGGACGGCGTGAAGGGCGGCTATGCCGTCGGCGCCTTCAACGTCAACAACCTCGAGTATCTGCAGGCCGTGCTTAACGCCGCGCAGGAACTCAAGTCCCCCGTCATTGTCTCGGCGGCCCGGTCCGAGTTTGAATATATGACCGGCGACACCCTGGTCGCCATGATCAAGAGCTACAGCTCCCGCTACTCGGTGCCCGTGGCCATCAACCTCGACCACGGCCCCAACATTGAGGCGGTGGCCGACGCGATCAAGGCCGGGTGGACCTCGGTGATGTACGACGGTTCGATGCTGAGCCTCGAAGAGAACATCAAAAACACCCGCGAGGTGGTCAAGCTCGCCCACTACTTCGGCGTATGCGTGGAAGGCGAGATCGGCACCATCGGCGGCACCGATGAAATGGAACTGGGCAAGGGCGTGAGCTCGCACCGCGAGTCGTACATGGCCGATCCGGCGCATTGCAAGCGGTTCGTCGAAGAAACCGGCGTGGACTGCCTGGCCGCGGCCATCGGCACCGCCCACGGCCTCTACAAGCTCCCCCCCAAGCTGGACTTCGCGCGCCTGGAGACCATCCGCAAGCTGACCAAGCTTCCCATCGTCCTCCACGGGGGCACCGGCGTTCCCGTGGCCGACATCCAAAAGGCGGTTTCACTCGGCGTCGGAAAGATCAACTTCAGCACCGTCGTCCGCCAGGCGTGCATCGAAACCATGAAGAAGACACTGGCCGCCGACCCGGACAACCTTGACCTCATGCACCTGATGGGCAAGTCCCGCGACGCCATGCAGTCGGCCGTCATGGACTGCATGAAGATGACCAAGTCGAACGGAAAGGCCTGAGTTGGTGCGGGCCCGCGTTAGCGGGCCCGCACTCTCCTGGCAACGAGCTTTCTAAAGGCGCGCGGCCGCCTCGTCCAGCGCGGCGATCAATTCCTTCTGGTAGGCGGGAATGTCTTCCACCACCCGGCCCCACACCCGGTTCGCGTCGCGGAACGCGGGTTTATCGACCCAGACGCCGCCTGCGTTCACCAAGTCGTCCTTGATCCCCATCGAACCCGTGACCGGACGCCCCGTCAACAGTTTGGCGCTCGCCGCCACCCAGCCCGCGTGGCAGATAAACCCCAGCACCTTCTTCTGCTCATCGATCTGTTTCACAAGGTTCAAGATCGCGGCGTCGCGGCGCAGCTTGTCGGGGGCGAATCCGCCGGGGACGAGCAGGGCGAACAGCATTTCTGAGCGTGCATCGGCGGACGCCACCTGGCTCTGGGCGGTCAGCCCGCCGCTCTTGGCCACATAGACTTCGCCCGCCTTGGTGCCGATGACGCTTGTCTTGTAGCCCGCCTCCCTGACCCGCATGAAGACGGACCAAAACTCAAGGTCCTCAAAGTCGGGGCCGACCAGCAGGCCGACCGTCAATTCCTGGGGTTTCATGGCAACGCTCCTTGCCTAAGTTTACCACGGCGGTCAGGGTTTGAGGTGCTTCGCAAAGAACGCGTCCACCGCTTCGCGGACCGCCTCGCGCCCCTTGCCCTGGTCGTCGAAACCATGAAACGGATACTCTGACTCGTGTGTGGTCACCAGGGTGCTCTCGACGCCGGCGGCGGTCAGGGCCTGGTGCAGGCGTTCGCTCTGGTCGTAGGGCACGTACTGGTCCCGGGGATCGTGAACGATCAGAAACGGCGGGGCCTCGGACGAGACGAAATTGAGCGGTGTGGCCGGCGACACCCGGTCGGCGTGGCTCTGGATCGGGCCTCGGACCATCCTCGACTCGGCCGAGGTGGGGGCGTCGTGCGAGTAGGTTCCAGGGAAGGAGTCCATGGTCAGAAAATCGGTGGGGCCGTAGAAGTCGCATACGGCCTGCACCTGGCTCGACTCGTCCCCGGGACAGACTCCCAGCATCGAGGCCACCCACGCGCCGGCCGACATGCCCCACACGCCGATGCGTCCGGCGTCGAGGCCCAACTCGCCGGCGTGGGCCCTGAGCCACGCGGTCGCCTCGCGGGCGTCGTCGCGCTGCGCGGGAAAGGGCGCCTCGCCCGTCAGGCGGTACTGGGCGCTGACCGAGGCGTACCCAGCGGCGACCAGGCGCGCCCCGAAGTTTGAGCTCTTGCCTCCGAAGCGGAACGCCCCCCCGAAGAAGTAGACAATAACGGGAAACGGCCCGGGACCAGGCGGAACGGTGAGGTCAAGGAGCAGGGGACGTCCGTGCCGCGCGAACTCGAGGTTGCGGTGTTCGATGGCCCCGTCGGAGCGCACCACCCGGCGGTAGGGTGTTGGCGGAAGGCCCCACGCCGCGGAATGAAAGAAGAAGGCCCCGGGTCCCAGGGCGTCGTAAAAGATTGGCACGTTGTCGTGGAAGCCCTCGAGCACTTCCTCGACCAATTCGACGGGGCGGCGGCACAGGCCCTTAACCCGGGCCCGGTGGGCGCGCATCAATTTGGGGTTGCGGTCGGGCGCAAACAACCTGACCCTGAGCGCCGCCCCCGTGGCCCCGGCGGCAGGCGGCGCGGCCCCCTGCCCCGCCGCGAACACCGACACGGAAGCGAACAGTTGCGGGTGCTTGAGGGCCATTGAGAGCGCCAGGACTCCCCCTCGCCCCACGCCCTCGAGGGACCGTCCGCGGCGCCCGGCTACGGTGGCGTAGTTCTTGTCCACGAAGGGCACCAGTTCCTCGACAAAGATGCGCTCCACCCGGCCGTCGGCGCGGGCGCCCCAGTTCACGAGCACGGTGACAAAGGGCGGAAGAGTCTCGTCGCGGGCGGCGCCGGCGAGCAGCCCGGCCAGGAAGAGTCCCGACGCCTCGTTCCCGCCCTCGGCATGAAACCAGTAGAGCACAGGATAAGGCCCCGACGCCTGGGAGTAGGCGGCCGGGAGGAGAAGGTTGAGGCCCACCCAGTCGTTGAGGATACCGCTGAAGAACACACGGTTCTGCAGCCCGGGCACGGGTGCGGGCGGCGGGTTGTTCCAGACGACCATGGGTGGACCTCCTTGAAAGACTCTACTTGCCCTTGGCCGCCAGGAAGGCGTCCACCTGCCGCTGGTACTCGGCCTGGATCTTCTTGGCGGCGTCGCCGGCCTCCTTCTTGAACGCGTCGAAGGTGTTGTCGGTGTCGGCCACGCCCTGGACGAGCAGGGGCCAGTACTTGGTCTGCGACGCCGAGAACTTCGAAACCTCGTTCGAGACCGGGGTCGGGTCCCAGGTGAAGCCCGTCAGCTTGTCGACGGTGAAGTTCGACGCCACCCGGAGGAACTTGTTGAGGCTCTTCTCCTCGGGGGTGTTGGCCGTGATCCTGTCGTAGGTGGTGTTCCAAATCCACGCGTACGGGAAGTACGTGTAGTCAGACCCGATGGTCTTGTAGGAATCGCCGCCCATGGGCTCCCAATGCGTGCCCTTGAGGCCGTAGGCGAGCAAGTCGTAGTTGTCCTGGCTCGACATGACCCAGTTGAGGAAGCTCACGGCCGCGTCCTTGTTCTTGCTGACCTTGGGGACGGCAATGAAGTTCCACGCCTTGAACGCGCTCACGTAGTCGCCGGGCCTGGTGGACCAGAAGGTCACCATTTCGTACTCGGCCCCGGGAACGTTCCTCGACAGGTTGGTCTGAATCTGGGGGCTGACGCCGAAGTCGGTCATGGCGACGATGGCGTATTTGCCGCTCTCCATGGCGGCGGTGCCGTCGGTGATCGACAGGATATCCGGATCGAAAATCTTGTCCTTGTAAAACTGCCGACCCTGCTTGAACAGGCCGTACAGGTACGGGTCCTTGGTGTCGAACAGGTTGTAGATCTTGCCGTCGTTGTTCTTGGTGTAGAGGGTGAAGGGGACGAAGCCCTGGAGGCTGTCGATCTTGTACTTGGTGTCCATGTGCACCAGGGGGATGGTCCAGTCGTAGCTCTGGTTGCCGCCGATGCTCTGGAAGGGGATGGTCCCGGGCACCTTGGTCTTGACGGCGTAGGCAAACTTGACAAGCTCGTCCCAGCTCTTGATGGGCTTCACGCCAAGCTTCTCGCGGATGTCCTTGCGGACCCAGAAGGTGCGGCCCGACAGGTAGGCGTTGGTGAGCGGCAGGCCCATGATCTGTCCGCCGATGCGGTTGGCGTCGAGGAGCACCTTGGGGATGGCCTTGAGGATGTTGGGTCCGTCCTTGGCCAGCAGGGCGTCGAGGGGTTCGTAGAAGCCCTTGGCTACCATTTGCGGCAAGTGGAGCCAGGGCGCGTCGAAGATCAGGTCGACGTTTTCGCCCGAGGCCAGCACGATCTGCGTCTTCTGTCCCAGGTCCGACCACGGGATGAAGTTCACGTCGAGGACGAGGTTGAGGCCGTCGGCGGCCATCCGTTTCTGGGCCTCGGCCAGGACCAGGTCCATGCCCGCGGGACGAGAACCGGGGATCATGACCTTGAGGGTGGTCTGCGCCGTGAGCGCCGCGGGGGCCGCCAAGGCCAGAACCAGCAATGCAGAAAGAACTCGCTTCATAGTTCCTCCAAAAGATCGATAGACTTTCTTATTCCGACAACGTCGGAGTTCAACCTTTGATACCGCCCACTGCGATACCCTTGACGAAGTATTTCTGGACGAAGGGGTAGGCCAGGACGATGGGACCGATGGTGAGGCACACTACGACAAGCTGCAGGCCCAGCCCGGGGACGGCCTGGGCGTAGTTCGTGTTGCTCCCCTGCACGTACGAGCCCAGGTTCACCTGGCTCATGACCTGCCGAAGCATCATTTGCAGCGGGTAGAGTTTCTCGTTGTCCATGTACAGAAGGGCCAGCCACCAGTCGTTCCAGTACGACAGCGCGTAGAGCAGGCCCACGGTGGCCACGACGGGTTTTGCCATGGGGAAGATGATTCGGAAGAACACCCTCAGGTCGTTGGCGCCGTCGATGGTCGCCGCTTCGTGGTAGTCCTTGGGGATTCCCCGGAAGAACGTGATCATGATGAGGGCGAAGAAGGGGTTGAAGGTGTAGGGCAGAATCAGGGCCCAGAGGCTGTTCTTGAGCCCCAGCCACGTTGCGACCAGAATGTATGAACCCACAAGCCCAGGACCGAACACCATGATGAAGAACGTGAGGAACGAGAGGAGTTGCCGGTGCTTCAGCCGGTGGTGGCTCAAAAAGTACGCGTACATGGCGGTCACCATCAGGGCCAGGAACGTCCCCACCACGGTGACGAACAGGGTCACGCCGTAGCTTCGGTAGATCTGCTGGCCCGACAGCATGTACCCGTAGGCTTCCAGCGAGAACTCGGAAGGCCACAGGCGGTACCCGTTCTGGCTCAGCGAGCGCTCGGAGGCGAACGAGTTGACGACGACCATCCAAAACGGCAGCAGGCAGAACAGCGCGAAGGCGATCACGGCGAGGGTCATGAGCACGAGAACCGCGCGGTCGGCGGCAGGGGTACGAACTATGGTTTTCTTCATGGGGCCCTCCATCAGAACATCGCCGAGTCGCGGTCGATCCGCCGGACCAGGGCGTTGGACGCCAGGATCATCCCCACGCCCAGAACGGATTGGTAGAAGACCACCGCCGCCGACATGCTGAAGTTCCCCAGCTGCCGCAGGGCCCGGAAGGTGTAGGTGTCGATGACGTCTGTGGTTTCGAAGAGCAGGCCCTGGTCGCCGACGATGCCGTAGATCATGCCGAAGTCGCCGAAGAACACCCGCCCCAGGGCCAGCAGCGCCAGCACGATGATGACGGGCCGGATGAGAGGCAGGGTGATGCGCGTGATCTGCTGAAGCTTGCTGGCCCCGTCGATCTGGGCGCTCTCGTAGTACTCCGGGGAGATGCCCGTGATGGCTGCCAGGAAGATGATCGAAAAGTAGCCTGCGAACTTCCACACGTAGACCAGGGTCAGGAGGATGGGCCAGACCGCCGGGTCCTGGTACCACATCTTGGGGTCCAGGCCCAAGGCCGTCAGCATCTGGTTCACCAGGCCGTTGGACTTGAGCATCTGGAAGACCATCATGCTGACCACAAGCCACGACACGAAGTACGGTAGGAAGATGAAGGTCTGGGCGAATTTCTTGAGCCAGCGCTTGCCGATCTCGCTCAGAAAGATCGCCAGGGCCAGAGCGCTGCCCAGGCCAAACATCAGGAACAGCAGGTTCAGGTACAGGGTGTTTGCGGTGATCCGCAACCAGTCCCCGCTGGCGAAGAAGAACTCGAAGTTCTTGAACCCGATGAAATCGCTGCCGAAGATGCCCTTGTCCACCCGGTAGTCCTGAAAGGCCAAGAGGTGCCCGAACAGCGGCACGTAGCCAAACAGGAGCAGGAGGAGGAGGCCCGGGAGCCCCAGGAGGTAGAGGTGGCGGTTCTGCCAAAACGCTTGGAAAATTGCCCGTCGTTGCCGTTGCATGGGTCCAGGATCAGGGCGTTTCGAGGTTTCGAAAAGGTCCTGGATGGGAAGATTAGGTGTCAGGACAGCAGATTTTTCTGTCTAGGTGGACAAGATGGTGTCATTTGACACCCATCAAAGTTGCTGGCGTTTGGACCGGCGGTACTGGTCGGGCGTCAGGCCCGTGGCCTCCTTGAAGGCCGAGTAGAAGTGGCTCTTGGTTTGAAATCCCGAGCGCTCAATCAGCCTCGAAACGGGCCGGTCCGAGTGCTCGAGCAGCTCCTTGATCCTCTCAATCCGGAGCCTGTGCAGGTGGTCCGAGAGCGTGACGCCCCTGGCCTCCTTGAACGCCTGGCGCAGATACCCGCTCGACAGCCCGACGTGGGCAGCCACCCGGTCGAGGTTGAGGGTGAAGTCCGAAAGCTCTTCTTGAAGGAGGGCGTCGACCTGGGCCAGCATCTGCTGCCGCTTGGCCCCCTGGGCGGGAGTGGCCAGGCGGCCTTGAAGTTCTGACAGGCGGTCCTTCAGCCAGCCCGCGGCCTCGCCCAGGGTCGAGAACCCGCCCAGGGTGCGCTCCAGGCCCTGGAACCCGTCGGCGACCTGCGGGGTGAATTCGCGAAAGAGCAGGAAGGCTGCCATGATGAGGCGCAGCCGGCACTCGGCGTAGGGCAGAAACCGCCAGGATTCCACGAGGCCGGCCAGGGCGTGGTCCAGGGTGGCGGGCGAACCCGAGCGGACCGCCTGGGACAGCGCGTCGGCCTCGTCCTGCACCGCGTGGGCGGGCTGACGGTCGAGGGTGCGCGCCATGTCGGCCTCGCGGTAGACCTTGTCTTCGCCGGTGAGGAACTTCAAGAACGTCAGTTCCCGCAGGGTATCGACGGCGAACCGAAGGCGGTCGATGCCGGGGGCCACTTCTTCGGCCGCCCACGCGATCGGACCCACGCCAGGGTCCGGAAGCTGGGCCAGCAGCGTCTCAAAGCCTTGCACCGCCCTTCCCCGAAGCTGAAGCAACAAGAAAAGTGTGTCGCCTCCCGGATCGACCCCGAGAGCGACCCACCCTTGAGAGCGGCACCACGCGTTCCAAGTGTCGAGGGCGGCCCGCCGGCCGGTCGGGATAGCCCGAAGCGGGTCCTCGAGCCGCGCAGCCAGAAGGGTAAAGGGCAGTTCGACGTCAAGGCCCGTATCCTGGCGCACCAGGGCCGTTTCGTGAGCGGCGAGGGTCTCGGAGGCAAGCAGGGTCCTCAGGGCCTCCTGCCTCACCAGGGCACGGTGCTCCTCGGCAAGACTCCGGAACGGGCGGGTCAGCCGGCTCTGGCTCCATCTCAGGCCGATCCAGTACAGGACGAGGAGAGCCCCCAAGACGGCCACGAGCAGCGTTTGGAACAGGGAGGCCTTCTCTCCCAGCTCCTCGAGGCGAACCCCGCGAACCAGCACCCAGTCTTCGCGCTGCAGGGGCCGCGACGCGAAGATCCACACCTGGCTGGCTACGTTCTTGCGGACCTCGGGGGAGGCGACCACATCGTTCCACGGCCCTTCTCCGGGGCTGTGGCCGACCACAACGTGGCCCTGCCGGTCCACGACGAAGGCGTCAAACGAAGCGCGCACCGACGACTGCAGGACCAACTGTTCCACCAGCGCCACGTTGATGAGGAACACCACGGTCCGGCGGTCCGCCGTAGCCGGTTGCGACAGCGGAAAAGGAAGGGCCAGGTCGCCCCGCGCTCCCACGAGGCGGAGGTAGGGTCCCGCGACCTCGACAGCCTTCAAAAGGTCGGGGTTGGGGTAGTCGTCCCACGCCCAACGGCGGCTCCGCGAATCGAGGAGGTAGCCTTGGGCCGGGGCCAAGAGCAGCGCGCCCGCCAAGAACGGCTCCGACGCCAGCGCCTGCCGCAGGGCCAGCTCTGCCTGAAAGTCGGCGACGGGGTCGCTCCTGTCGCCGGCCAGCCACGATTTGAGGTCGGGGTCGTCGATCCGGGCCAGAGCGAACGCCTTCAGCCTCTCGACCAGAAGGTCGAGGTTGGCGGACGTCAGGTCGGCCAGACCGCGGTTGAACCGAACCAATTCCGACACGGCGAACCCCGTGAACCGGTCCGACAACACGAGGAAAAATAGCGAGGCCCCCACGAAGAACAGGAGCAGGGGAAGGACAAGGGACGAGGTCTTCTTCATTCGTCGAGGATCAAGATACCCTGAAGCGAGGAGATTCTCCGGGGATCCGACCAGGCGCCGCGGTAGCTTCCGTCGGCAGCGAACTCTACGAGCTGCCGCCCTTTGCGCCCGTTGTCGGGGCCGTGGTCCTGCCAGTTCGCCGCTACGAGGCTGCCGTCGTCAAACACATGGAAGGTCGCGTAGAAGAAGGGCTCCACCTCGGCGGGCACCTGACCGGCGCCGCCAAAGGTTTGAACCAGGGCGCCCCGGGCGTCGAAACGCGCCAGAAACGCCCCGTAGCCCGCGGAGACCAAGGTGCTCCCGTCGGCGAAGCGGTGCGGCATCCACGCGTGCCTGAACCCCGGGGCCGCCAGGGTGCCGACGGCGGTCAGGTCGGGGGCGGTTTCAAGAATATGGTCGTCGCAGCAAAGCAGGTAGGTTCCGGCCGCCGTGACCCGCATCAGGCGGACGTAGGTGCCGTCGCGGCGGGCGACCCGGACCACGGCCCCCGCCTCGTCCAGAGTCACAACGTTGACGCCGGGCTCCTCAAGATCGACGCCGGTGACCAGGGTGGTGCCGTCGGGGCGGCGGCTCACCGAGGTGACGCCCCGCCACCTGTCGGCCACGCCCAGCACGCGGCCCGAGGACAGCTGCACCTCGAAGAACCCGCGGTCGAAGCCCACCAGCGCCGTGTCGGTCCCCACCCTCTGCAGGTCCCGGGCCAGGGGCAGCTCGGTCAGGTCGAGGGTCCAGCCGCCGTCCTTGTTCGTTTGGTACAACCCCAAGGTCTGCTTCCCCTCGTCGTACCCGAGGAACCCGAGCTTCCGGGTCACAGCAGCACCTTGACCACCAGCTTCACCACCGGTACCGAGCCGGGGACGAGGATGCCCGGCCGGTGCGCGTCCTCCGGAAAGAAGACGGCAAACTGCCCGGCGTGGACGGTCAGCGTCAGGCCCTCGCCGGCGTCGACAGCCAGCAGGTCGCGCCCCGCGTCGTACTCGCCGGGGCTTGTGCGCCCCAGCGGCTCCCAGCCCATGGCCTCGGCGCCATCGCACACGATTTGAATGTCGGCGTACCGGCGGTGGGCCTCCCACTTCACCTGCTCGCGCGGTTTGCCCAGGCCGCGCTGAACGAGCACGAAGAGCTCGTCGCCAGCCAAGGCCCTCCTTCCGTCGGGAAGACCTCGGTGGTCCACCGAGCGCAGCCACCGAAACGCCTCGGCGAACCGTGGCCCCAAGGCGTCGTAGCGGACGCTCGCCTGCAAAGAATCCAAGATCATGGCACCCTCCCGTGTCTTGTTCAGTGAAACACCGTTCCACTGAACGTAGCAGGGAACCCGAGGCTCGTCAAACCCATATTGACACCACGCAGGAGCAAACCATAATATGAAACATCGTCTCTCATATTGAAACACGGAGTGAGCATGGACAAGGAAGAAGTCTTGACGAGGCTTGTCGAAACCGGGGTGGTCGCCGTGGTGCGGGCCGACTCGTCCGACCAGGCCATCCGAATCGCCGAGGCCTGCCTGGCCGGGGGTGTCAATGCCATCGAAGTCACCTTTACGGTTCCCCGGGCCCACCAGGTGATCGCAGACCTGCGACGGCGCTTCGGCGAAGACCAGATGCTTCTGGGCGCGGGTTCCGTGCTGGACCCCGAGACGGCCCGCATCGCCATCCTTGAGGGCGCGACCTACGTGGTGGCCCCGGCGCTCAACCTCGACACCGTCAAACTGTGCCACCGCTACCGGGTGGCGTGCATGCCCGGGGCCATGACCGTCGGCGAAGTGCTGGCCGTCTTGGAATCGGGGGCCGACCTGATCAAGGTGTTCCCGGGCGAGGTCGCGGGACCCGAGTTCATCCGCGGGGTGCTGGGACCCCTCCCCCAGGCGAGAATGATGCCCACCGGCGGCGTGTCGCTAGACAACGTGAGCGCTTGGATCGCCGCCGGAGCGGTAGCCGTAGGCGTGGGGGGCCAGCTGACTTCGGGAGCCAAGACGGGCGATTATGGAAAGGTCACCACGGTGGCCCGGCAGTTCGTCGAAGCCGTGAGCCGAGCCCGGCAAGGCAAGTGAGGAGAAGAACATGAGTCGAGTCGTGACGTTCGGAGAGATTATGCTCCGCCTCAAGAGTCCCGAGCACGAACGGCTGTTCCAGTCGGCCGTCCTCGAGGCGACCTTCGGGGGGGGCGAGGCCAACGTGGCCGTGTCGCTGGCCGTCCTGGGGCGACAGGCGGCCTTCGTGACGGCCCTGCCCGACAACCCCGTGAGTGAAGGCGCCCTGCGCCAGCTGCGCGCCTACGGGGTCGACGTGGGCGGAATCCGCCGGACCAAGGCCGGCCGCCTGGGCATCTACTTCCTCGAGACCGGGGCCAACCAGAGGGCCAGCACCGTGGTCTACGACCGCGACGGCTCGTCCATCCAGGCGGTCAAGCCCGGCGAGTTTGACTGGCCCACCCTGTTCGCCGGCGCCTCGTGGTTCCACGTGACGGGCATCACCCCCGCTCTGTCTCAGTCGGCCGCCGACACCACCCTCGAGGCGATGACGGCCGCCCGGGCCGCGGGCCTGACGGTGAGCTTCGACTTGAATTACCGCAAGAAGCTTTGGAACTATGGAAAGAAGGCCCCCGAGGTCACGACTGAACTGGTAAAATACGTCGACGTCGTGGTGGCCAACGAAGAAGACATCCAGATGTGCTTGGGCATGCATGCCCAGGGGATCGAACCCGACGGCATCGACGTTGCCGGGGGCCACGTGTCGGCCCAGGCGTACCGGGGGCTCACCCAAAAGGTCAAGAAGGCCTTCCCCAACCTCTCGTCGGTCGCCGTCACCCTGCGGGCCAGCCTGTCGGCCGACCGCAACGGCTGGTCGGCCGTCCTCGACGGAAAGTCGGGCTTTTACACCAGCCAGGCCTACGACATCGACGACATCGTCGACAGGGTGGGCGGGGGCGACAGCTTCAGCGCCGGTCTGATCTTCGGACTCACCGAGTGGCCGGCCGACGAGGCCACGGCCCTCGAGTTCGCCGTGGCAGCCAGCTGCCTCAAGCACTCGATTCCGGGCGACTTCAACCTGGCGACCCGGGCCGAAATCGAAGCTCTGGTGGGCGGCGACGCCACCGGTCGGGTCAAGCGTTAAGGAGACACCATGAAACTCGATATTCGCTACGGGCACCACCCCGACGACGCCAAGACCTACGACACCGCCCGGATGCGCGAGCAGTTCCTCGTCGAGAAGGTGTTCGTCCCGGGCGAGATCGCCCTGACCTACACCCACGTCGACCGCATGGTCTTCGGCGGGGCGACCCCGCTCGACAAGCCCCTGGCCCTGGTGGGCGGCAAAGATTTCGGCACCGAAGTGTTCCTGGAACGCAGGGAGCTGGGGCTGATCAACGTAGGCGGCGAGGGCTCGGTCACCCTCGACGGCGTTGCCCATACAATGGTGAAGGGCGACGGCTTCTACGTCGGCCAGGGGACCAAGAGCGTGGTCTTCGCCAGCAAGGACGCCGCCAACCCGGCGCAGTTCTACCTGGCCAGCGCACCGGCCCACCGCAACTACCCCACCGTCAAGATCGAGCTCGCCAAGGCCAACCCTCGTAAGCTTGGTTCCGCCGAGACTTGCAACGTGAGGACCATCTACCAGTACGTCCACCCCGCCGTGTGCGCCAGCTGCCAGTTGGTCATGGGGATGACCATCCTCGAGCCCGGGAGCGTATGGAACACCATGCCCTGCCACACCCACGAGAGGCGCATGGAGGTCTACCTGTACTTCGATATGGCGGCCGACACCCGCGTGTTCCATATGCACGGCCAGCCGGCCGAGACCCGCCACCTCGTGGTTGCCGACAGGCAGGCCGTGATCAGTCCCTCGTGGTCCATCCATTCGGGGGTGGGGACGGGGAGCTACACCTTCATCTGGGCCATGGCCGGCGAGAACCAGACCTTCGACGACATGGACGTGGTCACGCCGGAGAACCTGAAGTGACGGTCATGGACCGCTTCAGCCTCAAGGACAAGGTGGCCATTGTGACCGGCAGCTCGGCGGGCCTGGGGCAGGCCATGGCCGTGGGGTTCGCCCAGGCCGGCGCCTCGGTGGTCGGCGTGGCCACCCGCGACTCCCACGAGGCCAAGGGGACCATAGAGGCCCTCGGAGGCCGCTTCCACGCGGTGCAGGCCGACCTGTCCACCCTCGAACCTGTGCAACGCATCGTTGACGAGACCCTGGCGGCCTTCGGCCGCGTCGACATCCTGATCAACAACGCCGGCATCATCCGCCGTCAGGACATCATCGACTTCACCGAAGAGAACTGGGACGAGGTCGTCGATCTCAATCTCAAGACCGCGTTCTTCCTCAGCCAGGCCGTGGCCCGGGTGTTCATCCGCCAAGGCACCGGGGGCAAGATCATCAACACCGCGTCGATGCTCAGCTTCCAGGGAGGCATCCGCGTGGTCAGCTACACGGCGAGCAAGAGCGGGCTGGCCGGGATCACCAAGGCCATGGCCTGCGAGTGGGCCAAGTTCGGCATCAACGTCAACGCCCTGGCGCCCGGGTACATGGCCACCGACAACACGGTTCAGCTGCGTTCCGACCCCGCCCGGTACAACGAGATCCTGGGCCGCATCCCCGCAGGGCGCTGGGGCGAGGCCGAGGACATGGTGGGGCCCGCCCTGTTCCTGGCCAGCTCGGCGTCCAACTACCTCAACGGGGCGATCGTACCGGTCGACGGCGGTTACCAGGCCCGGTAGTCTCATCGGCCCAGCCAGCCGAGACGGCGCGAGATGGCCTGGGCGGTTTCGACCACGAGGTCGCTCACCTTGGCCTCGGGGTCGGGGCGGATGACGGCCACCTCGCCCGAGGCGCTGACGGCGGCGACGATGCGGCCGGTGAAGTCGCGGATGGGCGCGCCGATGCACCTGATCCCGGCCTCGTGCTCCTGGTCGTCGAGGGCCCAGCCCCTTTGCCGGGCCAGGCGAACGTCGGCGACGAAGTCGGCGGCCGTGGTCTTGGTCGTGGGCGTGAAGGCCTTGAACACGGTTCGCTCCGCCAGGGCCTCGAGCTCGGCGTCGGCAAGGTCGATGAGCAGGCACTTTCCCAGCGACGAGCAGTACAGGGGGATCCGCTTTCCAATCTGAGAGTACATGCGCAAGTGGGCCCGGGGCTCGATCTTCTCGATGTAGACGGCCTCCTGGCCCGCCTGGATGGCCAGGTGCACGGGCTGGTCGAGGGCGGCGGCCAGCTTGCGCAGGTAGGGGCTGGACTCTGTCTTCAGCTCGACCTGGTTGAGCCTCAGGCTTGCCAGCTCGATGAACTTGAGGCCCAGGGTGTACACGGGGCGGGTCTCGTCCTTTTCGATGTACCCCTGTGTCACCAGATACGCGAGGAGGCGGTACACCGTGGCCTTGTGCAGCCCCACCCTGGCGCCGATCTCGGTGACGCCGAAGCCCTCGGGGTTCACGGCAAGCAGTTCGATGATCTTGAGGGCGCGGTCGAGGGTCTGCACCACCGCGGGTTTTTCGACTTCAGACATCCCTAGACGGTAGTGGCCCTCCCCCCGCGTGTCAAGGTTGTTTCACTGATTAAAACAACCCAGGTCTCCCCTGCAACCGGGCGAGGGCCTCCAGGTAGAAGTAATCGCCGTAGATCAGCGAGGTGTCCTCCCAACCTGGCCTGTCGTTCACGTACGCGCCGCACCCGTGCTGGAGCAGGGCCTCGTCGCCGTCCCAGTCGGCGTAACTGCTCGTGAGCGAGTCGAGGATGCTCCGCGCTCCCTGCGTCAGCGCCGCCCGGTCCGGTTCGGGGACGAGGCTGGCCAGCAGGAACAGACCGCTCGCGGCGCAGGCGGCGGCGCTCGAGTCCTTGTGGTTCCTCTCGTCCTGCGGGGCCTTGAAGTCGGCCCGGGGGACGAAGTCGTCGGGAAGGTTGCGCACGAAGAAGGCTGCCACCTTTTGGGCGCACGCCAGGAAGTCGGCCCTGCCCGTGGCCTGGGCCCCCAGGGCCAGCCCGTGGAGCGCCCACGCCGCGCCCCGGCTCCAGGCCGAATCGACGCTGTACCCCTGCCCTGCGTGGTTGCAAACGTAGGCGCCGGTTTTCGGGTCGAACTCGACGATGTGTTTCACCGAGCCGTCGGCGAACAGAAAGTGCTTCATCACGGTTTCGGTATGCGCCTCGGCGATCTGCCTGAACCGGGGGTCCCCGGTCTCGGTACTGGCCCAGTACAGCAGGGGCAGGTTCATGAGGCAGTCGATGATGGCCCAGCCCGTCTTGTCGTCGTTCCAGGCGCGCAGGAAGCGTCCGGCGAGGTTGAAGCGGCCGGCCAGAAGGTTGGCGGCGTGCAGACCCCGGCGGCGGGCGCTTTCGCCGCCAGCGAGGCGGTACCGGGCCACGGAAGAGAGGTGCCACATGAACCCCACATCGTGGTGAAGGCCGAAGTAGGCGTCCAGCGTCGAATCGAGCCGGGTCTCCGCGCCCTCGGCCCACCGGGCCAGGTCGGGGTTTTTGGTTTCGCGCCAGGTGAGCCACAGCAGGCCGGGCCAGAAACCGTTGGTCCACCAGCTGGGGTCGCTGACCGACCAGTCGTCGAACTTGCCCTTGACCGTCCGGTACGGCATGGTGTCCTTCACCCTCTGGGCGGTCTTGCTCACCTTGGCCACGGCCCGTTCGAAGGTCTTCGCTTCGTCAAACATTGTTGTCCTCCTGGCCGAAGTGTCGTTTCAACTCAGCCTCACTTGACACTATACAAGCGAATATTTTTGCTTGTGAAGTACCATATGAGACTATTTGTTGTGATCTTCAGGGTCGATTGCGGCCAGGGAGTGTCATATGATACTGTTGTGTCGAGGTTCCCATGCCCAAGATCGACCACATCGTCCAAGCCTCCGGCGTCTCGCGCAGCACAGTTTTCCGCTATCTGGCGGGCAAGGCGGTACGGCCCGGCGCCGCCGCCGCCATTGAACGCGCCCAAAGGCTCCTGCAGGCCGCCCCAGGCACCGGCCCCGCCGAAACCCGCGACTACCTCGTTTCGGTGGTCCCGACCTACACCCGGTTTCGCGGCTACGCCGAGGTGCTCGAAGGCGTGCTCCAGAGGGTTCACGAAACCGGCGGGGCGGTGAGGATCGGAGGCTACCAGGCAAGGGCGCCCCTCCCCTCGGGGGTCATCCTGGTGGGAAAAAACCTGGTGGACGAAGAGGCCGAGCTGGACGAATGGAAGCAGCGCGGCGTCCCGTGTGTGCTCGTGAACCGGATCCCCGACGAGGCCGAGCGCAGTTGGGTGGCCGTGGATTGCCGGCGGGCGGCGCGGGAGGCGGTAACCCACCTGATCGGCCAAGGGTGCCGGCGCATCGCGGTCTGGATCGACGAGCTGTCGCGGGTGAGCCGCGACAAGAAGCGCGGGTACTGCGACGCGCTCACGGAGGCCGGGCTGCCGGTCGACCACGCCCTCGTGGTCGATCCGAGTGTGCAGACCCTGGACCAGACGCTGACGGCGCTGCTGAGCGCCGAGAATCCTCCCGACGGCTGGTTCAGCCCCGACGACGAAATCGCCGCCCAGGTGATCTCGTTTGCCTCGGCCCGCGGACTGAGCGTCCCGCGCGACCTTGCCGTGGTGGGGATGAACGACATCGCCACAGCTGCTCACCTGGTCCCCTCGCTCTCCAGCGTCCGCCTCCCCTTCCGCACCATGGGCGGCGCCGCCGTCGACGCCCTGGACCGCTTGATCGAAAAGCCCCAGGAACTGTCGGTGCGCATCCTGATGAACCACGAGCTCATCGTCCGGGACTCGTCCCGCAGGAGGGGTTCGTCGAACTTATAAGCGTAACGAAGTTTAGCAGATAGCAAAACGAAAGAATTTCGATAGACATAACAAAGAAGTGGAGTTAATCTGGATGAAAGGAAGAACCATGATTGCTCCCAACCGATTCACACTCGTGAAGCAGATGGCCGACACCGTGCGCGGCCTGTCCATCGACGCCATCCAAAAAGCCAACTCCGGACACCCCGGACTTCCGCTGGGCTGCGCGGAAATCGGATCGCTCCTCTACTCGGAGATTCTGAAGCACAACCCCGCCCAGCCCGACTGGATCGACCGCGACCGCATCGTGCTGTCTGCCGGCCACGGGTCGATGTTCCTCTACAGCCTTCTGAGCCTCTGCGGCTACGGCACCACGGTGGAAGACCTGAAGGCCTTCCGCCAGTTCGGCTCGCGCACCCCGGGCCACCCCGAGTACGGCCTGACCGCGGGCGTGGAAACCACCACGGGTCCCCTGGGCGCCGGCTTTGCCACGGCCGTGGGCATGGCCCTCGCCGAGACAAGGCTCGCCGCCGTCTTCAACACCGCCCAGCACTCCGTGATCGACCACCACACCTTTGTCCTGGCCGGCGACGGCTGCATGCAGGAGGGCGTGACCTCCGAGGCCGCGAGCCTGGCCGGCCACCTGGGCCTGGGCAAGCTGATCGTCTTTTACGACTCGAACCACATCACCATCGAGGGGCATACCGACGTGTCGTTCACCGAAGACGTGGGCGCCCGCTTCGCTGCCTACGGCTGGCAGGTGCTGAGGGCCGACGGCTACGACCTGACCGCCTTGACCGAGGCCGTCGCCCAGGCCAAGGCCGAGGCGGGCCGCCCCACCCTCATCATCGCCAAGACGGTCATCGGCAAGGGCAGCCCCAACAAGCAGGACAGCCACGAGGTGCACGGCTCGCCCCTGGGTGCCGAGGAGGTTGCCGCCACCAAGAAGGCCCTGGGCCTCGACCCCAACCAGGCCTTCCAGGTTCCCGCGTCGGTGACAGCCTTTGTGGCTGAGCGGTCCAAAGACTGGCAGGAGTCGTACCAGACCTGGAAGAAGACCTTCGAAGCGTGGGCCGCCGACCGCCCCGACCTCAAGCAGTTGTGGGACACGGCCATGAAGGCCACGGCCACCCATGGAGCCACGGTTCTGCCCCCCATCGAGTGGCCCACCCTGGCCGTGGGTGAAAAGCTCGCGACCCGGGCGGCCAGCGGCAAGGCGCTGCAGGCCGCGGCCACCGCCCTCCCCTTCCTGATCGGCGGCTCGGCCGACCTGGCGCCTTCGAACAACACAGAGATGAAGGGTCAGGGAAACTACCAGAAGGCAAGCCGCGACGGGCGCAACCTTCACTTCGGCATCCGGGAACACGCCATGGGGAGCATCGTCAACGGCCTGACCCTCCACGGCGGCCTCAAGGCCTACGGGGCCACCTTCCTTGTGTTCAGCGACTACATGCGTCCCAGTCTCCGCCTGGCCGCGCTGATGAAGATCCCTTCGGTGTTCGTGCTCACCCACGACTCCATTTGGGTGGGCGAGGACGGGCCCACCCACCAGCCCGTCGAGCACCTGTCAAGTCTGCGCATCCTCCCAGGGCTCGAGACCCTCCGCCCCGGCGACTTTGAAGAGACCACTCTTGCCTGGCAGCTGGCCCTGGCCAAGGGGGCGGGGGACCACAAACCAACGTCCTTCGGCACCCGCAAGGACGCGGGCGCCTGGTCGGAGACCGGGCCCACGGCGCTGATCCTCACCCGCCAGAACCTAACCGTCTTCGCCAAACCCGACGGGTGGCAAGCCTCGGTGAAGAAGACTGGGGCCTACGTGGCTCTCGATGCGGAACGGCCCCAGGTGGTCATCCTGGCCGGAGGTTCGGAGGTCGGGTGCGCCCTTGAGGCGGCCGCCACCCTGAAGCGCGAGGGCCGGTCGGTGCGGGTCATCTCCATCCCCAGCCTTGACCGCTTCCGGGCCGCCTGGAACCGGGGAGACATCCGGGGCCAGGCCGCCTGGGTGCCCGTGGGCGTCTCGGTGTTCGCCATCGAAGCCGCCGACTACCTGAGCTGGGCCGAGTTCGTGGGCCGCTCGCACTTCGTGGGTGTGCTAGGATTCGGGGAGTGCGGTCCCGGCGAAGCAGTGGCCAAGCACTTCGGCGTCACGGCCGAGGGGCTGGTTGCGGCCATCCGGGCGAGAGCCTAGGAGACGATCATGACAGTGTTGAAGACTACCCTTGCGTCGTGCGAAATCCGGTCGCTGGGCGCCGAGCTGACCGGGTTCAAGCGCCTCGACACAGGCATCGAGTACCTGTGGAACGGCGACGCCAAGTACTGGGGAAGCTCGTCCCCTGTGCTCTTCCCCATCGTGTGCGCCCTCAAAGACGGCGCCATGGAGTGGAAGGGCCAAAAGTACGCCATCGGCAACCACGGCTTCGTGAGAAAGAGCGAGTTCGAGGTCGTTTCGGCGACCGAGTCCGAGGCGCTCTTCCGCCAAACGTGGAGCGAGGACACCCTCAAGGCCTACCCGTTCCGCTACGAGCTCACGATCCGCTACAACCTGGCCGGGAGCACGCTGAAGATCATCTACGGGGTCACGAACCGGGGCGACGGGCCCATGCCGTTCCAAATCGGCACCCACCCCGGCTTCCGATGCCCTCTCACCGAGGCCGAGCGCTTCGAGGACTACTATCTGGAGTTTGCCCAAGAGGAGAAGCTGGAGCGGTTCTTCCTGAACCCGGCCAACACGCTCATTGCGGGGAAGGCGGCGACGATGCCCCCGACGCGCCAGCTGCCGCTCACCAGGGAGCTGTTTGCCGACGGGGCGCTGGTCTTCAAGAAGGTGCGCTCGCGCAAGGTCACCTTGAGGAGCCGGACTTCGAAGCACCGTGTCACTGTGGTTTCGGAAAACCTGCCGGCGCTGGGTGTCTGGCAGGCCAAGGACGCGCCGTTCGTGTGCATCGAACCGTGGCACGGCCTGGCCGACACCGACGACTTTGAGGGTCCGTTTGACAAAAAGGATCTCGTCGTCACCCTCGAAAGCCAGAAGACCTTCGAGTGCTCGTTGCAGATTACTGTCGAGTGACGGTCAGCGGTCCAGGAACTCCCTGATGAAGCGGAGCGACAAGGCCGCCGACTCGAAGATGTCGCGCTCGGGCACCGGGTCGTCCTGCTCGACGATCCAAACGGGGACGCCGGTGTCCACCAGGGCGGCGAAGATGTCGGGCCACGCTAGATTTCCGTGGCCGACCTCGCACAGCTGCGGCTTGCCGTCCAACCAGCGGTAGTCCTTGAGGTGGACGGCGGGCATGCGGCCGGCGAGGGCGCGGATCCAGGCGGCTGGACTTCCTCCCCCCAGTTGGGCCCAGGCTGTGTCGAGCTCGGCGAACAGCACGTTGGCCGGCGAGTTGGCGTAGATCCACCCCAGCAGCGGGCCGCCCTGGTAGTGGGCAAACTCCTGGGCGTGGTTGTGGTAGCCCAGCTTCAGCCCCTCGGCGGCCAGGGCCTTGGCGGCGGTCAACAGCGACTCCACCAAGAAGGGGACGCGCCCGGGCTTGAGGTTCTCCTCGCCGGGAAAGCCCAGGGCCGTGAACGAACAGCCGAGGATCTTGAGCTTGGCGATCACTTCGGCGGAGTGCTGGGTGAGGGCCTCGAAGCTGTCGTGGGCGGCGCAAGCGACCAGGTTGTGCTTGTCGAGCAGGCGCTTCACGGCGGCCGGTGTCAGCGAGCCGACACCCGAAACCTGCACCGACGGATAGCCGATAGCCTTGAGCCGGCCCAGGGTCTGTTCCAAGGCGGGCTCGGTCTGGCAGAAGTCGCGGAAGCAGTAGAGGTTGATCCCGATCAGTGGTGCAATCATGGTATTAGACCATTGTAATCGATCTTTCCGTGACTGGCGACCCCAACGCCGCCACCGTCTCCAGAAACCAGCGGTGTACCACTGTCGAGCCTGTCAATTCGGGGTGGAAGGTCGCGGCCACCTGGCGCCCCTGGCGGACCAGGACGGGGTGGCCGGCGTGCAGGGCCAGGACGTCGACGCCGGGGCCCCAGGCCACGATCCGGGGCGCCCTGATGAAGATGGCGGGCACGGACCGGACGCCCAACTGCCCCGCCACGGTCAGCTCGGTCTCGAAACTGTCGATCTGCGACCCGTAGGCGTTTCTCTCGATGGTGAGGTCAAGGGTTCCGAAGCGGAACTGCTGGCTATCGACAATGCGCGAGGCCAGCAGGATGGCGCCCGCGCAGGTGCCGAACACCGGCAGCCCGGCGCGGATAGCCGCAGGCACAGCGTCGGCAAGACCTCGGCGGCCCAACAGCAGCCCCAGGGTAGTGCTTTCACCCCCGGGGAGGATGAGGGCCCCCAGGCCGTCGAGGTCGCCTGGGTCTCTGACCTCTTTCGCTGTGTAGCCGAGCCTCTCAACCATCGCGACGTGCAGCGAGAATCCCCCCTGCAGCGCCAGCACCCCGACCACGTCCATGCCGCCTCCCCTTAAACGCCGCGGACGGCCAGTCGCTCCGCCTCGGGCAAGACCGAGCAGTTGATGCCTACCATGGCCTCGCCCAGGTTTCGCGAGATTTCGACAAGCTTGGCGGGGTTGCGGGCGAAGCTCACCGCGTCCACGATGGCCCTGGCGCGCTTCACAGGGTCGCCGGATTTGAAGATACCCGAACCTACAAAGACCGCCTCGGCGCCCAGCTGGATCATGAGGGCCGCGTCGGCGGGGGTGGCCACGCCGCCCGCCGAAAAGTTCGGGACTGGGAGCTTCCCGGTCTTGTGCACCTGCTCGACGATCTCGAAGGGGGCGCCCAGGTTCTTGGCCTCGGTCATCAGTTCCTCGGGGCGGAGGAGGGTGAGGCGTTTGATGCCGTCCTGCAAGGCGCGCAGGTGGCGCACGGCCTCGATGACGTCGCCGGTGCCGGCCTCACCCTTGGTCCGGATCATGGCAGCACCCTCGCCGATGCGGCGCAGGGCCTCGCCCAGGTTGCGGCACCCGCACACGAAGGGCACCCTGAACTCGTGCTTCCAGATATGGAACTGGTCGTCGGCCGGGGTGAGCACCTCGGACTCGTCGACAAAGTCGACGCCCAGGGCCTCGAGCATCTGGGCCTCGACGAAGTGGCCGATTCGGGCCTTGGCCATCACGGGAATGGTGACCGCCCGCTTGATCGCCTCGATCATGTCGGGGTCGGACATCCGGGCCACACCGCCCTGGGCCCGGATGTCGGCGGGAACGCGTTCGAGGGCCATCACGGCCTGAGCGCCGGCGTCCTGGGCAATCTTGGCCTGCTCCACGTTGGTGACGTCCATGATGACCCCGCCCTTGAGCATCTCGGCCAATCCGACCTTGATCTTCCAGGCACTGTCTTGGCGTTCCGACCACAATTTGGTTCCCATGGCGTCCTCCTCGGTGTATCAAAGAGAAGATACCAAGGTTTTGGCCGTAGCAGGATATCCAAAGAAGGGGTATTCTTGTAAGGCCAAGACCATGCAGATCCCCCTCGACCCCTCCAGCCTTCTTCCCCTCTACCGCCAGATCGAGAGCTGGCTCCGGTCGGCCATCGCGTCGGGTAACCTGGGCCCCGGCACCCGGCTCCCCGCGACCCGGGTGCTGGCCGACGAGCTGGGACTCAGCCGCATCACCGTCGAGAAGGCGTACGGTGAGCTTCTGGCCGAGGGCCTCGTCGAGGGCCGGGGGAGCGGCGGCACGGTGGTCGTCGAGCGGACGAGGCCCTCGCCCCGGGTGGACCTCGCCCGGCCGCGCTGGCAGGAGGCGGCGCTGGCCCGCAGCGGAACCGCCGGCACCCGGGTGCCCGCCCCCGAAGCCGCCCCCGACCTGATCGATCTTTCGGGGGGCCTGGGCGACCCCCGGCTGTTCGACCTCGCCGCCTTCAGCCGGGCCTTGAACACCGTGCGCCTCAGGGACGGGGTCGACGCACTGGACTACGGTGACCCCCAGGGGTACGCCCCGCTGCGCAAAGTCATCAGCGGCATTCTGGCCGCCCAGGGCCTGGTCGCGCCGCCCGAGCAGATCCTGGTCACTGCGGGGAGCCAGCAGGCCATCACTCTGGTGGCCTCGTGCCTGCTCAAGGCCGGTGACACGGTGCTGGTCGAGAGGCCCACCTACAACTCGGCGCTCGAGCTGTTCCGGGTGCTGGGCCTGAGGGTGGTCGAGGCGCCCCTCGACGCCCGGGGCCTGAGGCCCGACGCCGCCGAGCGCGCCCTTGAGACTCACCAGCCCCGGCTCATCTACACCATGCCCACCTACCAAAACCCCACGGGGGTGTCCATGGACCTGCCCCGGCGCCGGGGGCTCCTCGAACTGGCGGCCCGGTACGACGTCCCCGTCCTCGAGGACGACTTCGTGGGCGACCTGCGCTTCGAGGGCCGGGGCCACCCGTCGCTCAAGGCCCTGGACACCACGGGCCACGTGATCTACGTGTCGACCTTCTCGAAGATGCTGTTGCCGGGCCTCAGGACGGGGTACCTCGTCCTCGACGGCCCCGTGTTCGGATTGCTGGCCGAGCACAAGAGGCTCACCGACCTGGCCAGCGCCACCCTGATTCAAAGAACGCTGGCCGAGTACGTGGGCGTGGGCCGCTACCAGACCCACCTCAAGCGGTCGGTGAGGCTCTACCGCCGCCGCAGGGACGCCGCAGCCCTGGCCCTGAAAACCTGGGTGCCGGGTCTGGTGTGGACCCTGCCCGCCGGTGGTCACTGGCTGTGGATCGAGGCGCCCTTCCTGGGCCCCGGCGAGGACTTGGCCGCTCTGGCGGCGGCCGCAGGAGTGCGTCTGGCCCCAGGCGGGCCCTTCTTCGCCGTCGCGACCGAGGCGAGCCGGTTTGCAAGGCTAAATTTCGCGGCCCTCGACGAGGCCACAGTTGCCCAAGCCATCCGGCGCCTGGCCTCCGCCCTCCCTTCCCGCCGGTGACTAGATTCAATATCGGTCGGTGGGGAGACGAACTTTTCATTCGTATGATAAGGTAAGGATCGCCGCGATTCGGGCAAATTTAATGATATCGTCCCTACCTTTGATCACCCGATACTGTGCTGGGACGGATGGCGGGTTTCATGAACAAAGCCCTGCGCCTGTTGGCCTTAGGCTTCTTGCTGTGGGCAGGGGGAACGATACAGGCCGACCCCCTGCCCCTAACGTTGGACCAAGCGGTGGACTTAGCGGTCAAGAACAACCTGACACTCAAGGGCGAGGCCCTCCAGCTTGAGGCCAGGAAGCGCAGCCGCGACCTTTCCTGGAACGCCTTCATCCCCAAGACTACCGTCGGCGGGGCCCTGAGTCGCCTCAACAACCAGACCTCGTCCCTGGTCACCGACCTGGGTCAGATTCCCACGTTCGCGCCCTACGTCTCGGCCTTCGCGGCACCCGCGTGGATAGCGTCGGCGTCGTTCAGCGCCCAGCTCAACATCTCGCTGGCGCTCTTCGACGGCATCCGGCACACAGTCCTCGACTACCAAGCCGGGGCGATCCAGGCCGAAACCGCCAGGCAGCAGCTGGTCAGGGACACCAAGAAGGCCTTCTACAACCTCCTCTTGCTCCGGGCCAACCTCGAGACCTTCTCGGACCAGCTTGAGAACGCCCGCCAGCATTATGAAAAAGAAAAGCGGAGCTACGATTCCGGCGAGGGGTCGGAGTTCTCGATGCTCAACGCCCAGGTGGCGTGGGAGAATCTGAAACCCGCCTTCGATGAAATGAAGATCGCCATGACCGTGGCCGAGCTGACCTTCCGGCAGACCCTTGGACTCGAACCCGCGACCGAGTTCCAGCTGGCGGGCACCCTGGACCTCGAGTTCCCGAGTCTCGACACCGACGCTTTGGTGGCCCGGGCCATCGCCCAGAACCCCGCCCTGGCGGCGGCCCGGCAGGCCATCCGCATCCAGCAGAACCTGCGGCGCGGGCAGTTTGACCTCAGCTACCTTCCGGTGCTGAGCTTCAGCCTCACGGCCGACCCCTCGTTCCAGAAGGACCCGTTTTCCAACCCGTGGTTCTCCAACATTTCCAACAACTGGCAGCAGACCAACGGCATGTTCTCGGTGGCACTGACCCTTCCCCTCGACGAGTTTCTGCCGTTTTCAGGAACGGCCGTGACCCTGGCCAACATGGACACCCAGATCGCGGGGATGGAGAACAGCCTCGAGATCGCCGTCCAGGGAACGCGCATCCAGGTGACAAGCCTGGCGCTGCAGCTTGAGAAGAGCCGCCAGGCCATCGAGCGCCTCGAGCTCAACGTGACTCTGGCGAACCGGGCCTACCAGATGGCCGAGAGAGGCTTTCAGTCGGGAGCCTACGAACTGCTGCAGGTACAAGACGCCGACTCCAAGCTCCAGCAGGCCAAACTCAACGTCCTTTCCGAAAAATACGCAGCCCTTTCCAGTCTGTTCGACCTGGAATTCGAAACCAACCAATCCCTTTTGGTGAAGAGCCATGAATAAACACAGCGCCCCTTCCCTCCTCTGGCCGCTGCTGGCCAGCCTCGTCCTGGCAGCCGGCTGCCAGAAACCAGCTCCCTCCGTGGTCGAGAAGAACGATCCTCTGGTCCGGGTGTCGCTGATCACCGCCCAGTTTTCCGACTTCTCGGAGACCGGGCTGTACTACGGCAAGCTCGCGGGGACGGCGAACGCCACGCTGATCACCGTCCTGGGTGGGAGGGTCGACTCCGTGCTGGCGTCCGAGGGGTCGCTGGTGACAGCCGGCCAGTCCCTGGGACGGATCAACGCCGAAAAGGCCCAGGCGACCCTCAACATGGTCGCCCTTGCCGAGAAGATCGCCAAGGAGAACCTTGACCGCCAGCGCCAGTTCTTCAAGGACGGGAACGCGTCGCAGATTTCGGTGGACCAGGCCGAGCTGGCGTGGCTGACGGCGCACAACACGTCGATCGACGCGCAGAAGGCCCTCGACGGCGCCCTAGCCATCACGCCCATCGCGGGCACCGTAACCCACCGCTACGTCGAGCTCTACCAGGAACTGCCGCCGGGGTCGCCCACGTTTGCGGTGTCGAGCATCGACACGATGAAGGTGACCATAGGAATCCCCGAGCCCGAGATGGCGGGGGTGGCCGAGGGCAACGCCGCCGAGGTGACCGTCGATTCGTTCCCGGGGACGATTTGGAAGGGCCGGGTGTCGCGCCTGGGCCGGGAGGTATCGGCCGACACGCTGACCTTCGCCGCCGAAGTCACCTTCGACAACCCCGACCACAGGCTGCTGCCGGGAACCTCGGCCACCGTCAACCTTCACCGGCGAGACCTGGCCAACCGCATCCTCGTCCCCTCCGAAGCCGTCCTGACCCAGGGGCAGGAGTCCTTCGTCATGGTCGAGGTCGACGGGGTGGCGCACCGGGTGCCCGTCACGCTGGGCCCCGCGTCGAAGACCCGCACCGTGATCGCCCAGGGCCTCAAGGTCGGTGACCACGTCATCGTTGCCGGGAACAACCTGACCTCCGACGGCGCCCGGGTGGTCACTGGCGAAAACCAATGATCAAGCTGCTGATCGAGCGCAACCGCGCGGTCTTCATCGGGGCCCTGCTCATCCTCATCGTGGGCGCCCAGTCGTACATGCGCCTGCCCCGCGAATCGTCCCCCGAGCTCAAACAGCCCTACATCTTCGTGACCACTGTCTTTGCGGGCGTGGCCCCCGAGGACATCGAGAACCTGGTCACCGCGCCGCTGGAAGAGAAGATCGACGGCCTCGAGGGGATCTCGAAGATCACCTCCGAAAGCCGCCAGAGCGTCTCGTCCGTGGTGGTCGAGTTCACCTCCGACGTCACCGTGGAGACCGCGCTCCGGCGGGTCAAAGAGAGGGTCGACAGCGCCAAACCCGACCTGCCCAAGGACGCCGAGGCGCCCGACGTCCGCGAGCTGTCGTCGTCGGACTGGCCCATCTTCATCGTGACGCTTTCAAACCTCGACGGCATCGCGTCCATCGACAGGCCAGCCAAGGACCTGCAGGAGAAGCTCAAACGCCTCAACGGCGTCCTCGACGTGAGCATCGCCGGCAACCTGAAGCGCGAGGTGGCTATCCAGCTCGACCCGCTGAAGCTTCAGCACTACGGGCTGTCGATCAACGACGTGAGCGACGCCGTCCAAGGCGAGAACGCCGCCATCCCGGGCGGACTGCTTCGCAACGCCATCACCAACTACTCCATCGAGGTCACGGGGCAGATCAAGGACCCGTCGCTGTTCAAGGACATCACAGTCAAGTCGGGGCCGGTGAAGGTGCGTCTGGGCGACCTGGGAACCGTGGCCTTCCAGGCCGCCGAGCCCGACACCTACTCGAGGATCAACGGCCAGCCTGCCATCTCGCTCCAGCTCAAGAAGCGCACGGGCCAAAACATCATCGACGTGGTCAAGCGCGCCAAGGACGAGATCGACGCGTTCAGGTCGCAGTTCCCGGCAGGGACGCAGATCAGCTACTCCTACGACGAATCGAAGTACGTGAGCGACATGCTCCTCGACCTCGAGAACGAGATGTTCACGGGCTTCATCCTCGTGCTGGGAGTGACCATGCTTCTGCTGGGCCTGCGCAACTCGCTGTTCGTGTCGCTGGCCATCCCGTTCTCGATGCTCATCGCCTTCATCGTCCTCGACCTCATGCACATCACGCTGAACATGGTGGTCCTCTACAGCCTCATCCTCACCCTGGGGATGCTGGTCGACGACGGCATCGTCATGGTCGAGAACATCTACAGGCACGCCTTGTCGGGCAAGCCCCGGAAGCAGGCGGCCATCGAGGCGGCCAGCGAAATCGCAGCCCCCGTCATCTCGTCCACCTTGACCACGGTGCTTGCCTTCTTCCCCATCATCTTCATGCCCGGGTTCATGGGCGACTTCATGAAGTACCTTCCCATCACCGTGATCGTGGTCCTCAGCGCGTCGCTCATCGTGGCCTTCACCATCAACCCCGTGTTCACGGCGCGCTTCCTCCACATCTCGGAAAAGTCTGCCCAGCACGTGCTCGAGGGCAAGGGAGCCTTCCAGAAGTTCCAGAAGTGGTACGAGGGCATGCTCAGGCGCTTCGTTGCCAGGCCCGGGTGGACCACCGTCGGCGCCTTCGCCGTGGTCATGATGGGCTTCGTGATGTACGGCCTCATCGGACGCGAGCCCATCTTCTTCCCCAAGTCCGACCCTTCAACGGCGGTCATCGAGCTTGAGGCGCGCCAGGGCACGCCCCTGGAACAGACGGACGCCCTGTCGAGACGGGTCGAGGCCCAGATCCCCGGCGTTCCGGCCTCCATGGACCACTACCTAGCCACCGTGGGGTCAACGGGGAACGAGGAGTACCACAAGGCCGAGATCCGCGTCGAATTCAAGCCCTACCTGGAGCGTAAGATCTCGGGGACCCAGGCCACCGAGAACCTCAAGGAGGCGCTCAAGGACTTCACGGGCGCCAACCTGAAGTTTGAAGAGGTGGACAACGGACCGCCGTCGGGGCACCCCGTGTCGTACCGGGTTGTGGGCACCGACTACCTGGTCATGGGCGACATCTCGCAGAAGGTCCTCGACATCATCAACAGCTACAAGGTGCTGACCCTGGTGAACACCGACTACGAACCCGCGAAACCCGAGGCCTCGGTGGAGATCGACCGTCAGAAGGCGGCGTTCTACGGCCTGTCCACGGCGCAGATCGCCTCGACGGTTCGCGGCGCCATGAGCGGCTCCACCGTGGGCAAGTACAAGGAAGGCAACGAGGAGTACGACATCGTCGTGCGCTACCAGAGCGGCTTCCGCAACAGCCTCGACCAGCTGCGCAACCTTCAGATCGTGGGCAAGAACAACGAGCGCATCCCCCTCCAAGCCGTGGCGACGGTGTCCATCCAGTCGTCCGTAGGCGTCATCAAGCGCAAGAACCTCCAGCGCGCGGTGGAGGTCTGGGCCGACTTCAAGGAGAACGTCGAGAACAAAGAGGCCACAAACACCGAGATCGCGGCCCGGATCGCGGCCATCCCCCTGCCCCCCGGGTACCAGATCACCACCGGCGAAGGCGCCCAGACCCAGCAGGAGTCCACCGACTTCCTGGCGAAGGCATTCTTGATCGCGCTGTTTCTCATCCTCATCCTGCTCATCGTCCACTTCAACTCGCTCACCGACTCGATCATCATCATGACCTCGGTGTTCATGTCGCTGGGCGGAGTGTTCTGGGGCTACGCGCTCACCGGTCAGGTGTTCGTGATCATGATGTCGGGCATCGGCTGCATCTCGCTGGCCGGCGTCGCTGTGAAGAACTGCATCGTGCTTGTCGACTACGTGAACGTGCTGATCCGTTCCGGAATCCCGTGGAGCGAGGCCATCATCACGGCCGGCAAGGTGCGCCTGCGCCCCGTGCTGCTCACCGCCGTCACCGCCGTGCTGGGCATGGTCCCCATGGCCGTGGGGGTGAGCTTTGACTTCCACCACTTCGCCATCCAGATCGGGTCCGAGCAGGCCGAGTTCTGGAAGGCCTTCGCGTGGGCCATGATCTACGGCCTGACCTTCGCCACCATGATGACCTTGATCCTGGTGCCCACGATGCTAACGCTGAAGTTCCGGCACCTGGACGCGAAGGCCAGGCGCAGGCAGGCCAGACGAGAGGCGAAAGCCAGGATTTAACCAGACAAGAGTTGACTCCGGCGGTCAGATTTCGTATCTCCTGACCATGCCGCGAGTCGCTTTGGTCATCGGTGCCGGTTTCTCTGGGCTTTCCACGGCAAGCCTCTTGCGCAAGCAGGGTTGGGAAGTCACCCTTTGGGAACGCAACGCCGGATTGGGCGGGCGGGCCAGCCTTTGGGAGTCCGGGGGCTACCGCTTCGACATGGGCCCCTCCTGGTACCTGATGCCCGAGGTGTTCGATCGCTTCTTCGCGCAGTTCGGGACGACGGTGGCCCAGCAGTACTCGCTGACCAAGCTTTCCACCCAGTATAAGGTCTTCTTCGAGGGTCTGGCGCCGGTGACGGTCACCGACAGCCTGGCCGACACCAAGCGGCTGTTCGAGTCGTTTGAGCCCGGGGGCGCGCAGAAGCTCGAACGGTTTCTTGCGGAGGCCAAGTACAAGTACGACACCGCCATGAAGGGCTTTCTGTACAAGGACTACCGCAGCGTCTTCGATTTCCTGAACTGGACGGTCCTCACCAAGGGGCCGGGCCTGGGGCTGTTCTCGTCCTTGGATAAACGCGTGTCGCACCTGTTCGGCGACCGCCGGTCCCGGCAGATCCTTGAATACGCCATGGTGTTCCTAGGCTCCAGCCCGTCGAACGCGCCGTCGCTGTATTCGCTGCTCAGCCACGTCGACCTCAACCTCGGCGTCTGGTTCCCCCAGGGCGGGATGCACGGCGTGGCCGAGGCTATGGCTGGCTTGTTCACAAGCCTGGGCGGGCGGATCGAGTTGAACAAGGACGTCGCCGCGTTCGAGTTCAGCGGTTCGAAGATCACGGGCGCCGTGGCCGACGACGGGTCCACCGTCCGCGCCGACCTCGTGGTCAACACCGGCGACTACGCCTGGGGCGAGACGACCCTTTTGCCGGCGCACCTGCAGTCCTACTCCGCCGCGTACTGGAACTCCCGGACCCTAGCCCCCTCCATGTTCCTTGTCTTCCTCGGGGTGAAAAAGAGGCTCAAGAGCCTGGAACACCACAACCTCTGGTTCAGCGCCGATTGGGACGACCACTTCGTGAAGATCTTCGAGCGCCCCGAGTGGCCTTCCAACCCCTGCTTCTACCTGTCGGCCATCACCAAGACCGACCCGTCGATGGCGCCCCCGGGGTGCGAGAACCTGTTCCTCCTGGTCCCCGTGGCGCCGGGCCTGGAGGACGGCGAGGCCTTTCGCCAGGACTACCTCAAGCGGGTGCTGGCCCACGTCGAGGCCGCCATCGGGGAGACCTTCCAGGACGAGATCGAGGTCGTGCGGGTGTTCACCCAAAGGGACTTCATCAGGGACTACCACGCGTGGAAGGGAACCGGACTCGGACTGTCACACACGTTGTTCCAGACCGCCGTCTTTCGTCCCGCGCGCCGAAGCCGCAAGGTGCCGAACCTGTTCTATTCGGGCCAGTACACCCACCCCGGGGTCGGGGTGCCCATGACCCTGATCTCGTCGCAGGTCACCGCCGAAGTCATAGCAAGGAGCTTCATCCCATGAACATGCAGACCAAGATACCCGCCAGACAGGCGAGGATCTTCAGCCGGGGAAGCAAGACGTATTTCAACTCAAGCGTCTTCTTCCCGGCGGCGGCCCGAAGGGACGTGACGGTGCTCTACGGCTTCGTCCGCGTTGCCGACGACTTCGTCGACGCAACACCCCCCCAACCCGCCGAGTACTTCGCCTTCCGCGACGCCTACAGGCTGGCCCTGGCCGGTACGCCCTCGGGGGACCCCGTCATCGACGACTTTGTCGAGCTTGCCCAGCGCAAGCGTTTCGACCCCGCCTGGACCGAGGATTTTCTGAAGTCCATGGAATCCGACCTCACCAAAAAGACCTACGAGAGCCTGGAAGAGCTGCTGCCCTACATCTGGGGGTCGGCCGAGGTGATCGGGCTCTTCCTGAGCAAGATCCTCGACCTCCCCGAGCGCGCCTGGAGCGCTGCCAGCCGGTTGGGCCGCAGCATGCAGTACATCAACTTCTTGAGGGACATCGCCGAGGACTACGGCCTGGGGCGCCGGTACCTGCCGCTGGAGAGCACAGCCCTCGCCGACCTGCACCCTGACACGTGCGCCGGGTCGGCCGCAGAGTTCCGCCGCTTCCTGAGGTCGCAGGTGGCGCGGTACACCGGCTGGCAGGCCGAGGCTGTGGAGGGCTACCGGTGGATACCCCGGCGGTACCTGATCCCGATCAAGACAGCTTCGGACCTCTACAACTGGACCGCCCGGGTGATCCAAAACGACCCCATGGTGGTGTGGCGGCGCAAGGTGAAGCCCTCCCTGCTGAGGATCTTCGTGACCCTGGCCGCAAATCTCTTCTACTGGCCGCCGCGCCCGCGGAACGCGCGATGACCAAGACTGCCCTCAAGGGGAGCACCTACACCCTTATTGCCCTCGGGGTGCTTGCCGGTCCCCTGGCCTTTTCCTTCGAGTCCAGGGTCCGTTTCTGGACGCATTGGCCCGCCGTGGCGCTGGCCGCCCTCGTGGTCGGGGTACCCTTCTTGGTTTGGGACGCTCTCGTCGTGAGGAAGGGCCACTGGCGGTTCAACCCCGAATGGACCGGCCGCTTTCGCCTGTTCGGCCTCCCCCTGGGCGAATACTTGTTCTTCTTCACCGTGCCGTACGCCATGGTATTCTCGTACGAGGCGTTCAGGACGCTTTGGTCCGACCGGGTGCTCTTTGTCCCCGCGGCGCCCGCTTTGTTTGGCTTCGCCGCCTTGTTCTTTGCGGCGGCGCTCTTCTGGCGGCGCCAAGGCTACACGGCCCTCGCCCTGTCGGCCGCAGGACTGTACTGCGCCCTCACGGAGGTCCTCGTCCCCGGACTGGCCGGTACCCTGGGGTTCTGGGTGTACCTGGCCTTCGGTTTCGTCGCGTTCGTCGTGGTCAACGGGGTGTACACGGCTCTGCCGACCATCCACTATGCGCCCCGCGCCGTCTGGGGCCTTCGGGCGGGGACCATCCCCCTGGAGGATTTCTTCTACAACCTCAGCTTTCTGGGGCTGCTTCTCGACGTGTACCGAGTACTATGACCAGGAGGTCCGCCCATGGGCTGGCTTGAAGTGCAGATCGAGAAGCGGCTCGGCGGGTACCGTCACCCCATGAACCTGGTGGACGAGAGTCTGCCGCTCAAGCCGCAGCGGGGGCGCAAGGTTGCCGTCGTGGGCGCGGGACTGGCGGGGCTCAGCGCCGCCGTCACCCTGGGTCGCCGGGGGTTCGCGGTTACCCTTCACGAAAAGAACGCCTACCTGGGAGGCAAGATCGGCGCCTGGCCCGTGAGCCTCCCCGACGGGAGCCTTCAGTTCGTCGAGCACGGGTTCCACGCCTTCTTCCGCCACTACTACAACCTCAACGCCTTCCTCGACTCGTTGGGTCTGAGGTCGGGCTTCCGCGAGATCGAGGACTACGCCATCTTGACCCTGGAGGGGCGCCGCCTGAGCTTCAAGGGGGTAGCCCTGACCCCCGTCCTCAACCTACTGTCCTTGGCCAAGGCCGGCGTGTGGTCCCTTGGCGACGTGATCCGCAACCCGAGGCTGGCTGGCTTGCTGGCCATGGTCCGCTACGACCCCGATAAGACCTTCGAGCGGTTTGACGGCGTGCCCTACCAGCGGTGGGCCGACGCCATGGGCATACCGGGGGCGATGCGGCTTATGTTCAACAGCTTCTCGCGGGCGTTTTTCGCCTCGCCCGACCTGATGAGCACCGGTGAGCTCCTGAAGAGCTTCCACTCGTTCTTCCTCAGCCACGACGGGGGGCTGCTCTACGACTACCCCGCCACCGACTACGAGCAGGCGTTTCTTGGTCCCCTCCGCGCGGAGCTGTCGCGGCTGGGCGTGGAGGTCAGGCTGGGCGCCGGTGTCGAGTCGGTGCGGAGGGCGGCCGCTGGCTTCACCGTGGCCGGAGGGGCCTGCGACGCCGTCATCCTGGCCAGCGACGCCGCCTCCACCCGCCGCCTGGTCGAGGCGTCCGAAGGCCTTGACGACCCGGCGTTCCAGCGTCAGATCGGCACGCTGAAGGCGTCGCAGGGGTACGCCGTCCTGAGGCTTTGGGCCGACCGCCGCCTGGCGGAACCTGTTCCCGGCTTCGTTATCACCGAGCACCAAGAGGTGCTCGACTCGGTGACGTTCTACCACCAGGTGTCCGAACCCGCACGCCGCTGGGCCCAGGACCGTGGCGGGGTGTACGAGCTGCACTGCTACGCCCTCCCCCCGCATCTGACGTCGGACCAGCAGATCAGGGACCGGCTGGTCGAGGAGTTCCTCGGGTACTTCCCGGCGCTGCGGGGCATGACCATCGTCCACGAACACCTTCAGGTGAAGCGGGACTTCACGGCCCTCCACGCCGGTCTTTACAAGGACAGGCCAGGCGTTGAGACGCCCATCCCCAACCTTTACCTGGCCGGCGACTGGGTGAGGCTCCCCCGGCCCGCCATGCTGATGGAAGCCGCGTGCACCGCTGGGTTGCTGGCCGCCAACGCCATCCTCCGCACGGCGGGCCTTCGCGAACAGCCGCTGTTTTCGGTACCGTCCAAGGGCCTGCTGGCCTAAACTTCCCAGGATGGAGAGATAGAGCTTTATCGAAATTGATTGACAACTCGTCGGGTGCGGATCATAGAATCAGCAAAGAGCCCAATTCAAGGAGATTCGCGATGAGACGATTTTTCGGTATTGCCACGATGCTCGCGGTGATGACGGGAGCCCACGTGATGGCCGACACCACCGTCACCATGTTCCAGCTCAAGGTGGAGATCAAGGACGCGTTGGACGCGTACGCGGCCCAGTACTCGGCGGCCCACCCCGGAACGACAGTGAGCGTCGAAACCCTTGGCGGCGGCGCGGATTACGGTGGAGCGCTCAAGGCGAAGCTTCAGGCTGGCCAGATGCCCGACATCTTCGTGATCGAAGGACAGGGCGGCTTCAACCTTTGGAAGGACTACGCTGCCGACCTGAGCGACCAGCCCTGGGTCAAGGACACCAACCTTGCCTTCAAGTCGGGCGGGAAGGTCTACGGCTTCCCGGTCTCGATCGAGGGATACGGGCTTGCTTACAACGCCGACATCCTCAAGAAGGCCGGCGTCGATCCGGCTTCGCTCACGACCCGCGCGGCCTATGAAAAGGCGTTCAAGACGATCGACGCAAAGAAGAAGCAGTTGGGCCTCGACTCGGTCGTCTCCATGGCGGCTTCGGTCGCCGGCGGAATGTGGTGGGTCGCGGCCCAGCACAACCTCGCGGTCTACTGGGGCGGCGGCCTCGCGGCCGACGACACAAGCATCATCAACAAGGCCCTCAAGGGCCAGCTTGACGACGCGCGGTTCATGCAGTACGCCAAGTACCTCCAGCTGCTCTACAGGTACTCTGACAAGAACATCCTGCTCAACGGCAGCTACGACAACCAGGTCGGCGCGTTCGCCCAGGGCAAGGCCGCGTTCCTCCACCAGGGCAACTGGGTCGATCCCAACCTCAAGCAGCTCGGCGTGACGTTCAAGATCGGCTACGCCCCCCACGCCTTCCTCGACACCCCCGAAAAGGGTCTGTTCTTGTTTGCCCCAAGCTGGTACATCGTGAACGCCAAGAGCCCCAACGCCGCCGCCGCCAAGGCCTTTTTGGCCGCGATGGCCGGTACCCCGGAGGGCCAGGACTACATGGTCAATCAGGCGGGCATGATCCCCGCGTTCAAGTCGGTCAAGCTGCAGCCCAAGGGCCAGCTGAGCCAGGCGCTGATGGCGGCCAACGCCCGCGGCGGCAACTATGGCGTCTTCTTCGGCATGCTGCCCGATGGCTTCGGTCAAAACGTGGCGGGCCCCATCTTCGATCTGTTCGCCCAGAATCCCGACAACATCAACCAGTTCGTCGCGGACATGAAGAAGGCCGTGGCCGGCATTCCGAACTCGCAGTAGCATTCGTTCAGGTCAAAGTTGCGGCGGTCACCCTGTCGGGGTGGCCGCCCCTTATTTCCGGCTAGATCTGAGGAAACCGATGCACAAATCCAGTCTGACCAAGGTCCTTTTCGTCCTGCCCGTCTTGTTTGCGTTCGTCATGGTCATGGTCGTGCCGTTCTTCTTCGGCCTGTATTACTCGATGACCGACTGGAACGGTGTTTCCGAGACGATCAATTTCGTCGGCTTCGTCCACTTCTTCAACGTCTTCCGCGAGCCGGGATTCCTGAATTCTTTCTTGATCACCGGCGCCTACACGGTGATCAACGTTGTGCTGGTCAACGTGGTCGGGTTCATCCTGGCGATGATTGTGACCAGTCACTTGCGTCTGCGGAACTTCTACAGGGCGGGGTTCTTCGCGCCGTACCTGATCGGCGGCATTGTGCTGGGGTACATCTGGCAGTTTCTGTTCAACAATGCACTCCCCACCCTGGGAAAGCTGCTGGACCTTGACGCGTTTCAGGTGTCGTTCCTGAGCCGGTCCGACAGCGTCATCTGGGCCATGTCGGGCGTCAACGTCTGGCAGTACGCTGGCTACATCATGCTGATTTTCATCGCGGCCATCCAGGCCGTGCCGTCCTCGCTCATGGAGGCCGCCAAGGTCGACGGCGCCGGCTATTTCAGGCGGATGTTCCGGATCTTGATCCCCATGATGGCGAACGCCTTCACCATTTCGCTGTTCCTGACGCTGACCACCTCGTTCAAGCAGTACGACATGAACTTGACCCTGACCAACGGCGGACCGGCGGCCCGATTCCTCGACGAGCCGGTTAAGGCCAGCCAACTGCTGGCGATGAATATCTTCGATACGGCGCGCGCCAACCAGATGGCGCAGGCGCAGGCCAAGGCGGTCATCCTTTTCGTGGCGCTGGTCATCGTAGCCTTGCTCCAGGTGTGGGTCAGCAAACGAAGGGAGGTGGAGCAATGACCAAGGGTAAATTCCGCATTGGACGGTTCGTCGGCGAAGTCATTGTTTTCGCGGCGCTGCTGGTCTATCTCATCCCCTTCCTTTTGGTGGTGGTCAACTCGGCTAAAACTTCCAAGGACATCCTGTTCGACACTCTGGGCTGGCCTGCGGACTGGAACCAACTGTGGACCAACATCGGGCTGATCTTTGGCAACCGGACCGTGCACTATGCTGCCGCATTTTTCGACAGCGTCGTAATTACGGTGCTTTCGCTGGTGGTCATCGTGCTGTTCTCGGCGATGTGCGCCTGGGCTTTGGTGCGAACACACTCGACCTGGGCGACCGTCGTGTTCTTCCTGTTCGTGGCGGCGATGGTCATTCCCTTCCAGGTGCTGATGTTCCCCCTGGTGCGCTGGATGCGGATCTTTAGCGACGTCATCCACCTGCCCATGCTTCAATCATTCCAGGGCGTCGTCTTCGCGTACATGGGTTTCGGCGCTCCGCTGTCGATCTTCATCTTCCACGGTTTCATCAAGAACATCCCGTACGAGCTCGAAGAGTCTGCCAAGATCGACGGAGCCTCCGAGGCGGGCATCTTCTTCAAAATCGTGTTTCCGCTGCTGCAATCCATCATCATCACGGTTCTCATTCTGAACGGCATCTGGATTTGGAACGACTACCTGCTTCCGCTTCTGATGCTGGGCTCCAACGGCGCCGTGCAGACCCTGCCCATCGCCGTGACGGCGTTTGCGGGCGCGTACCTCAAGCAGTGGGATTTGATCCTAACCTCGACTCTGATCGCCATGGTGCCCGTCATCGTGCTGTACCTGTTCGCCCAGCGGTACATCATCAAGGGGATGATCGACGGCGCGATAAAGTAGTTGCGCTTCCGCTCCCCGGTTCAGAATTTGCCATCCTCCTGCCACTTTCATCCATTCCCAGCCCTCCATTTCGGGTCGACAATAGAGAGCTGGTTCAGGGGGAGACTGATGACCGAGCTTCATGACAACCCTGGAAAAGGGAGCGGTGCTCAAGGTTCCGAGAGGCAGGTCAAGCACCGGTTCCTCATGGTCGACGACGAAGAGCTTGTCCGAACAGGATTTCGCGAGAAGATCGACTGGCACGGGCTGGGGTTTGAGTTTTTGGAGCCTTGCGCCAACGGCCTGCAGGCCCTCGAGGCCGTGGCGAAGTTCCGCCCCGACGTGGTGATGACCGACATCTGCATGCCCCAGATGGACGGTCTTGAACTGAGCCGTACCCTGTCCCAGCGGTACCCCGACGTCAGAGTGGTGGTCCTCAGCGGCCACGACGACTTCGAGTACGCCAGGGAGTCGCTGCGCAACCGGGTGATCGACTACATCCTCAAACCGCTGACAAGCGAGGCCCTCAAGGCCTTCTTGCTGCGCCTGGGCCGGGAACTGGAAAGGCCGCGCCCTCTGTCGGAGCACGAAGCGATCCAGAGGCTGGCCGAAGGGACTCTTGACGAGGACCAACCGCTCCCCCTCCAGGCTCCCGCCGGCCGCGATTCGCCCTGGTGCGTGGGGAGGCTTGCCTTGTTCCCGCCGCAGGGTTGGACCTCGGCCCAAGTGTTGGAGCGCACAGAACGGGTGTTGGGGGACCGTCCGCGGCCCTGGACGGGGTTGGCCTGCGCGGCGGTGAAATACGGCGGCCAGGTGGTCCACGTCGACGTGGCCTTCACGGGCGCGGACGCCGACCACGCCGGGCTTCGCGCGTCGAGGGACGCCGGTCTCCTCCTGTTGGCCTTCCGCGAGGCCGGCTTCCTGGGCTGCGGAGCGTTGGCCGAACCGCGTCCTTCGGCCGAAGGCCTGGGCGCGGCTTGGGCCGAAGCCGCCGACGCGACGCTGGTGCGCCTGTTTCGGACAACGTCCGCCGATGGTCTGTTCCTGTCCAGGAACGGGGCGGGCGGCGGCCCGCTGACGGCCCTATCGGAACGCTTTGCCACCCTGGTCAGGGAAGGCGACAGGCCGGGAAGCGCGGCCTTCCTCGACGACCTGCGGCAGACCCTCCCCCAGGAGCGGTGCTCGCCGACCACCCGCAGGGACCTGCTGAACCTGCTGGGGGATGACTCCGAGCGGGTTCTGGAAACCTGCGCCGACGCAGCGGCGCTGGTGGCCGCCGTCGGCAGGACCCTTGAGCGGGCCCTGGACGAAGTTTCAGTCCGGGGCGCTTCGCTGGCCGACCGAGCCTTGGCCCGGTTCCGCGACGAGATTGCGGCCCGGCTCTCCGAGGCCGACCTGTCGGTCGAAGAGGTGAGCCGCTGCCTTCAGCTGAGCCCCAGCTATCTGGCCAAGCTGTTGAGGCGGAAGTGGGAGACAAGCTTCTCCCGCTACCTGCGGGAGGCTCGCTTGGCCCGGGCGAAGGAGCTGCTGGCGGCGACCAACTGGACGACGACCCGAATTTCGGAACAAACGGGCTTCAGCGACTACCGCTACTTCAGCAACCAGTTCAAGCGCTTCGTGGGCGTCACGCCGTCGGCCTACCGAAGCCAATCGCGGAAGGCTTCGTGAGAGTCAGGACCATCCGGTCCAGCCTTATCGGCGCGTTCTCGCTCGTGATCTCGCTCGGCATCCTCGTCCTGGGGGCCTGCTCGCTCCTGCTCTTCCAACGGGCGCTCATCGACCAGGCAGAGAGGGCCAACTCTCAGCTGGTGAGCCAGCTCAACCGGATCCTCGACGGCTACATTGGCTACATGAAGGACTTGGCCCTCGTGGTGTGGAAGAATCCCGACGTGGACGCGTACGTCGCCGCTCCGCCGTCCGCAGACGGGGGCCGGCGGCGGCTGGTGCAGAAGTTTCTACAGGGGATTCCCCAGATCCGGCCCGACATCGACGGTCTTTTTCTCAGGCGTCCCGAAGGCGAGCTGCTGACCTCGGACCCGGGCCGCAGGCTCAACCCGTGGCTGGACCGCAACGCGACCCCGTGGTTCGCCGACCCCGCCTACCCCGCCGGAGCCGTAGTTTCCGCAGCCCGGGTGGAGAACCTGTTCGACAACCAGTACCAGTGGGTGATCTCGCTGGTTCTAGCGCAGCCGAACGCCCCGGCCCCGGCGGCCTGGCTTCAGGTCGACCTCAACTACGCGGTGATAGACGACCTGTGCCGCAAGATTCAGCTGGGGCGCTCGGGCTACGTGTTCATCGTCAACGCGGCCGGCGAGATCGTCTACCACCCCCGGCAGCAGCTCGTGTATTCGGGCCTGAAGGCCGAAAACGTCTCAGACATCCTTCGGGTGGGCGAAGGCCAGCTGCAGGCGAGGGTGGGGGGCCGCGACCTGGTCTACACCGTGGCGACCTCGGCCGGCACCGGCTGGAGCGTCGTCGCGGTTTCGTACCTCGACGAGCTGCTGGCCTCGGCCCGCGACCTCGGGGCCCTTGTGATTATTGTGGCCCTGGTGTGCCTGCTGGTGACTTCCGTCCTGGCGTGGCGGGTGGCGCTCAGGATCAGCCGACCCATCGAGGCGCTGAGGCGTTCGATGAAGGCTGTCGAGACGGGCAACTTCGAGGTCCTGATCGACGTCGAGGCGCCGAATGAGGTGGGTGATCTGGCCCGGGACTGCGATATCGCCATCGCCACCGTCAGGGACTTGATGCGCCAGGCCCTGGTGGACCACGAGGCCAAGCGCCGCCAGGACCTGCTGCTGCTTCAGTCCCAGATCAATCCCCACTTCCTGTACAACACCCTCGACTCCATCATCTGGATGGTCGAGCTGGGGCGCGCCCCCGACGCCATCCGGATGACCTCGACGCTGGCGCAGTTCTTCAGGCTGGGCATCACCCGCGGTCCCCACGTGATTCCCCTGCGCCACGAGCTCGAACACGTCGAGTCGTACTTGGAAATTCAGAAGATGCGCTACGGCGAGAAGCTGGCCTTCACCCTCGACGTCGAACCCGAGCTCGCCGAGACTCCCGTCCTCAAACTGCTGCTCCAGCCTCTGGTCGAAAACGCCCTGTACCATGGCATCAAGGAAAGGGACGGCCCGGGAACCATCGTCATCCACGCCCAAAGAACGGGGGATCTGGTGACGATCCAGGTGGTCGATGACGGGGTGGGAATGACCAACGAGAAGCTGGACGGGCTGCTCCTGGAACCCGAAGGCGCGCAGCGCGACCACATCGGCCTGCGCAACGTGCACGAGCGGATCCAGCTGCACTTCGGTCGGGCTTTCGGCCTGTCCTTCGCGAGCGTCCTTGGCCAAGGGACGACGGTCACGGTGACCCTTCCGTGGAGGCGGACATGAGAGCGCTGGGCACTCTGGCTCTGGCCTTGGCCCTGGCAGCCTCGTGTTCATCGAACCGCGAGCCCAGGCCCCAAATCATTTACATCCCCAAGATGACCGACGACTCCACGACGTTCTGGGCCACCGTCAAGGAAGGAGTGCTCTCGGCCGCCGCCGACCAAGACGTGGCAGTGGAGGTCCGGGGAGCCCCCGAAGAGACTCAGGTGGACGAGCAGATCGCTCTTGTCGAGCGGGCCATCCATGACCGTCCAGCCGGCCTCCTGCTGGCCGCCGACGACTTCCTGCGGCTGATCCCCGCGGTGCGGCAAGCGGTGGCCGCGGGCATCCCCGTGGTCACCGTCGACTCGTCGGTGGCCACCGACGACCCGGCCGCCAAGATCGGCACCGACAACCGCCAGCTGGGCCGCACGGCGGGGGCGGCCCTGCTCCGGCTGGTCCCCAAGGGAAGCGTGGTCGCCGTCGTGAGCTACATCAAGGCCAGCTCCACCGCCCGGGACCGCGAGGAAGGACTCACCGAGGCCCTGACCGGGAGCGTGGCGCTGCTCCCCACGCTCTACAGCGAGTCGGACGAGCAGACGGCGTACAGGTTAGCCGGGCGCCTGCTCGCGGCACACCACGAGCTGAAGGGCCTCGTCGCGCTGAACGAACCCTCGACGGTGGGCGTGTGCCGGGCCCTTGCGGAATCGGGGAGGCAAAACGACGTTTCCCTGGTGGGGGTGGACGCGTCGTTCGAGGTCCTCAAGAGCCTTGAGTCGGGGGTCTTGAAGGCCGTGCTCGTCCAGCAGCCGTTCAACATGGGCTACCTGGGCATCGAGACCGTGGCGAAGCTGATCCGGGGCAAGACAATCCTCAAGGCGGTAGACACGGGGTCGGTGGAGATCACGAGGGCAACCATGTTCCTGCCGCAGAACGAGAAGCTTCTGTTTCCGCTCACAGTGCTGAAATCTGCACATTCCGTGCCGAAACCTTGATTCCTCGTTCCTGAAAACGGCCCCATCCTCGACCCATCGGAGCAACCATGGGCGATGTGATCTTGAAAGCCGAAGACATCAGCAAGTCGTTTCCAGGAGTCAAGGCCCTGGACTCGGTTCAGTTCGAACTCAAAGCGGGCGAGGTCCACGCCTTGCTCGGCGAGAACGGCGCCGGCAAGTCGACGCTGATGAAGATCCTGGCCGGCGTCCAAGAACCCGATTCGGGGCGTCTGGTATGCCGCGGCAAGGAGGTCCGGTTCCGCAACACCCTCGAAGCCCGGGCCGCGGGCATCGGGATCATCTTCCAGGAACTGAATCTCGTCCCTCACCTGACCGTGGCGCAGAACCTGTTCATCGGGCGCGAGCACAAGACGCGCTGGGGCACCCTCGACGAGGGCCGCATGAACCTCGAGACCGAAAGGGTCCTTTCCCGGCTTAACCTCAAGATCTCACCCTCGGCCCTGGTGAAGCACCTGCCCATCAGCAAGCAGCAGATGGTCGAAATCGCCAAGGCGCTCAGCCACCAGTCGGACGTGCTGATCATGGACGAGCCGACCAGCGCCCTCACCGAGGCCGAAATCGACGAACTGTTCCAGGTCATCCACGGCCTGCGCAACCAAGGCGTGGGCATCATCTACATCAGCCACCGCCTCGACGAGCTGCAGCACATTGTCGACCGCATCACCATCTTCCGGGACGGCAAGTACATCAGCACCACGCGCTTTGGCGAGCTGACCATGGACGAGATCGTGAACCGCATGGTCGGCCGCGAACTGGTGAACCAGTACCCGCCCCGCCACAATACCCCCACGGCCGACAAGATCCTCGAGGTCGAGAACCTGTCGAGCCACGGCGTGCTGGAACCCCTCTCGTTCGACCTGTTCCGAGGCGAGATCCTCGGAATCGCCGGTCTGATGGGCTCAGGGCGCTCCGAGCTGGCCCGGGCGCTGTTCGGCGCCGACCCCGTCGACACCAAAACGGTGCGCATCAACGGGAAGCCCGTGGTCATCCACAAGCCCACCGACGCCATCCGCCACGGTCTTGCCTACCTCTCCGAAGACAGGAAGAACGAAGGGTTGGCCGTGAGGATGCAGGTGTCCGAGAACATCACAATGGCCAACCTTGACGGTGTCTGCTCCCTCCCCGGGGTGCTCTCGACGACCCGGGAGCTGGCCGCCGCCCGAAAGTGGGTGGACGAGCTGAACATCAGGACCCCAACGCTTCAGCAGAAGGTCAACAACCTTTCGGGCGGCAACCAGCAGAAGGTTGTCGTGGCCAAGTGGCTGTTCCGCGAGGCGAAGATCCTGATCTTCGACGAACCCACCCGCGGCATCGACGTGGGCGCCAAGTACGCCATCTACGAACTGATGGAGGCCCTGGCCCGGCGGGGCGTCGGGGTCATGATGATCAGCTCCGAGCTCCCCGAGATCCTGGGCATGACCGACCGCATCCTAGTGCTGCACGAGGGGTCCCTTGCCGCCACCCTGACCACCGCCCAAACCCATCAGCAGGAAATTCTCGCCTACGCCTCGGGCCTGGGGGCCGCCAAACCATGAAAAAGGAAACGTCCATGAAACCTCGCATTCCCTTCTCCATCGACAAGTTCATCACCCTGGGAGCCCTGGTCCTGTTGCTGGCGGTCTTCTCGGTCACAGCGAACAACTTCTTCACGGCCCGAAACCTGCTGACCATGGCGCTTCAGACCTCGACCATCACCATGATGGGCATTGGCGTGACGCTGGTCATCATCACAGCGGGCATCGACTTGTCGATCGGCTCCATCGTTGCGCTCACGGGCACGGCGGCGGTCATGGTGGCCAACGCCGGGGTGCCCACTCCCCTGGCCATGGCCTTCGGCCTGCTGGTGGGCGTGCTTTGCGGCCTGGGGAACGGTCTGCTCATCACCCGGCTCAGACTTCCCCCGTTCATCGCCACCCTGGGGTCGATGATGATCCTGAGGGGAGTGGTGCTGACCATCACGAACGCGAACTCGTCCCCTGCCCCCGACAACTTCGGCGATCTGGGCAACAACACGCTCTTCAAGATCACGCAGCCCAACCCCGACGGCGGCCTGCTCACCGTGTTCCCCGGCGTTTCGTACATCGTGCTGATCATGGTCGCCATGAGCCTTGTGTTCTGGTTCGTCCTGACCAAGACCAAGATCGGCCGCTACACCTACGCCATTGGGTCCAATGAGGAAGCGGCGCGGCTGTCTGGTATCCCTGTGGCACGGATCAAGGTCTACAACTACATCTTCTCGGGGTTCCTGGCGGGCCTGGTCGGCATTGTGCTGGCGTCGCGGATGGTCACCAGCCAGCCCAACGGCGGCATCGGCTACGAGATGAACGCCATCGCGTCGGCCGTCATCGGCGGCACGAGCCTCATGGGAGGCGTGGGCACCGTGGGCGGCACCGTCATCGGGTCGTTCATCATCGGCACCCTGAGCACCGGCCTCACCATGCAGGGAGCCAGCTACTTTGCCCAGCAGATCGTCATCGGCAGCGTAGTCATCCTCGCCGTGGCCCTGGACCAGATCCGCAACCGTCCCAAGCGCCGCAAGTCCTGAAAGAAACGGCCCGTTGGGCTGGAAAAAGATGCTTTTTAGGAGGCTTTTTATGAAAAAAGCTGTACTGTTCGTGGCGGGATTCGCCTTGCTGGCGAGCTTCTCGTTCGCCCAAGAGATCGCGGTCATCGTCAAGACCGGCAACTCCAGTTACTGGCAGAACGTCCAGACGGGCGCCTTTGCCGCCCAGAAGGAATTGAAGGCCAAGAGTCCCAAGCTCTCGATCACCTTCCTGGGACCCCAATCGGAGTCGAACGTCAACGAGGAGATCAACATCGTCGAGAGCGCCATCGACCGCGGCGTCAAGGCCATCGTGCTGGCTCCCTCGGACACCAAGGCGCTGATCCCCGTGGTGAAGAAGGCCAAGGAAGCCGGCATCCCCGTCATCATCATCGATTCGCTTCTGGAAGGCCCTGCGTCCAACTACGTTTCGTTCTACGCCACCAACAACCAGGCCGCTGGTGAAGCCGTCGCCAAGGAAATGATCACGCTGCTCCAGGCCAAGGGTCTCACGACCGGCAAGATCGCTATCGAGTCGTACGTCGCCGGCGTCGGTTCCGAGATCGGCCGGGTCGGCGGCTTCAAGGATTACATCGCCAAGAACTCGCAGTTCACCATCGCCTCGACCCAGTACTCGAACTCGGACCAGGTGACCGCGCTCAACCAGGTGACCAACACCCTTTCGTCCATGCCCGACCTCGTCGGTTTCTTCGGGGCCAACGAACCCTCGGCCGTGGGACTGGGCCGCGCCATCGCCCAGGCCGGCGTCGCCGACAAGATCGTCGCCCTCGGCTTCGACGGCAACAGCGCCCTCCAGGGCTTCATTAAGGACGGGACTCTTAAGGCCATCGCCGTTCAGAGCTCCTACAACCTGGGATACCTGGGTGTGAAGGCCGCCTACGACGTCGCCATCGGCAAGAAGAAGATTCCCGCCGTCGTCGACACGGGCTTCCTGCTGGTCACCAAGGACAACATCGACAGCGAAGCTGCCAAGAACGTTCTGTACTGACGGCAGTCTGACCCAACCGTTGCCGGAGTCCCCTTCCCAAGAAGCGGGCTCCGGTTTTTTTTGCGCACTGGGTGCGGCCGGAGAAACTTTTGACGATTCTTACTTGACAGGAACCGAAACCGTGGTACCCTTTCCTTGCGATGGAAACCGGTTTCCATATATCTCGCTTTCAGAAAACCAAACGGAGGTTTTTATGAAGAGACTGACTCTTATCTTGGCGCTGGTCGCCCTGGTTGCCGCCGGCGCGATGGCCGCCGACAAGACGACCCTCAAGTTCCTGTACTACATCGACGCCACCCAGGCGGGCTACGCCGAAGACCAGGCCATGTGGCAGAAGTTCCAGGCCGCCAACCCCGATATCGATCTCCAGATCGAGATCCTGTTCAGCCAGGCCTACCACCAGAAGCTTTCCGCGTACATCTCCGCCGGCCAGGTTCCCGACGTGGTCTACATGTGGCCCACTTCCCGCGACAGCTCGGCTCTCCTCCACGACCAGAGGCTGGTTGCCGACCTCCGCCAGGTGCTCCCGGCTGACTTCCTGAAGAACTTCAGCGCCCAGGCCCTCGACGTGACCCAGCAGACCGACAAGCGGCTCGCCGAACTGCCCCAGTCGTTCACCTTCACCACCACGGTGTACGCGAACGTCGGGCTGCTCAAATCCCTCGGCCTCAAGGTCCCCAAGACCTACGCCGACCTGAAGGCCATGGTGCCCAAGCTCAAGGCCAAGGGAATCCAGACTCTGGCCCTTCCCGACGGCGACAAGTGGCCCGCCCAGTCGTGCCTGTTCTCGACGATCTCCGGGCGCCTGGCCGGTGACGAGTTCATCGACGCCGTGAAGGCCGGAAAGGCCAAGTTCACCGACAAAGCGTTCGTCGACGCCCTGGCGTTCTACTCCAAGCTGTACGCCGACGGTGTCATCGACAAGGCCGACGTGTCCATGGGTTACGGCGACGGTCCCGGCCTCTTCGCCTCGGGCAAGGCTGCCTTCATCGTTGACGGTGACTGGCGCGTTGGCGCTTACGTGACCGACAAGAGCACCGGCAAGGCGCTCATCGACCCCGCGAAGCAGGCCAGCGATTTCGAGCTGATCAACTTCCCCGCCATCCCCGGCGAGAAGAACCACAACAGCGCTTCGGCCATCGCCGGCGTCGGCCTGGGCATCAACAAGGACCTGACCGGTGCCAAGCTTGAAGCCGCCAAGAAGCTCCTGATGTTCTACTACGGCAAGGAATTCCAGACCATGAAGTGGGAGACCGGCGCGTTCGTCCCCACCCGGACCGACCTGACCCCCAAGGGTCTCGAGCCCCTGATGGTCAAGCTGCCCTTGTACTACAAGACGGTTGCCAAGACCACCTACGTCCTCGACGGTGCCCTCGACCCGACGGTCTTCAACCCCCTGAACGATGGCCTCCAGGGCATCGGTCTGGGAACCCAGACCCCCGCTCAGGTCGCTGACATCATGCAGAAAGCCCAGGACGCCGTCCTGGCCAAGAAGTAAAGACTCTCGCAAAGGGTGCTCCGGGCTCTGTCCCGGAGCACCTTTTTTATGACCGGTTGGAGGTCATCCATGGTTCTTCCTCTCCGCAACAAGGCGGAAACTTCCCGGGCCTACTGGGCTTTTGTAACCCCTGCTTTCGTTTTGTACCTTCTAGTCTTTGCGTTTCCCATTGTTCTTTCCGTCGTTCTCAGCCTGAGCAATTACAACGGCGGCAAGATGTTCGGGGGCGAGCCTTGGACCATCGTGGGCTTCCAGCAGTTTGAGAAGCTTGCCGGGGACCCCAACTTCTGGTTGGCCCTGAAGAACAACCTCTACATTGTCTTGATTTCTGTTTTCGGCCAGATCCCCCTGGGATTTCTTTTGGCCTACTTGATTTACCGCAAGATCGTGAAGTGGGGCGAAGGGTGGCAGGCCATCCTCTACATCCCGGCCATCATCTCGGTCATCGTTCTGGGCATCATGTGGAAGCTGGTCTTCGCCTCGAACGGACTTCTTGCCGACATGATGAACGGCATGGAGACCAACGCCTTCACCGCCGCGCTGAACCACGTTCTGGCGGGCGGCTTCAACGTCACCGACGACTTCGTCAGACAGCTCGTTTCAATCGCCGACCCCAAGGCGCTCCAGACCTTCGCCAACCCTATTCCCGACCTCAAGGACCTCATCCTGACGGGCGGCTACGACGCCGCCCACCTCGATATTTTCCGCCACGACATGGTGAACCTCCTGGCCCCCAAGTGGACCCCCGACTTCCTCAGCCAGCAGGACGTTGCCATGATCCCCATCATGTTCGTGACCCTCTGGTGCTGGACGGGAATGTACCTGATCCTCTTCCACGCCAACATGCAGAAGATCGACAGCCAGATCATCGAGGCGGCCCGGATCGACGGGGCCACCGAGTTTCAGGTGATGAAGAACATCATCGTCCCCAACCTGTCGGGCGTCATTGCCAACGCGGCGATTCTGTGCATCGCCGGCTCGCTGAACACCTTCGCCCTCATCTGGGCCATGACCGAAGGGGGACCCATGAACGTCACCCAGGTGCTGGCGATCTACATGTACCAAAACGCGTTCATCGGCGCCCCCAACTTTCCCCTGGCCAACGCCGTGTCCCTGTCCATCGTGGCCTTCAGCTTCGTGCTGATCGGCGTCACCCTGTTCATCGAGAGAAAAATGGGAGGGAAAGTCGAATGAAGAAGACCATCGCTAGCTTCGTGGGCAAGGGCGCGGCGTACGCCGTCATGGGACTGTTCGCCCTGATGACTATCTACCCGGTGATCTGGCTGCTCGTCAACTCCTTCAAGTCCACGGCCGACTACATGGTGGACAAGGTGGGGCTCCCCCACGATTGGATCCTCTCGAACTACGTTGGCGCCTGGACCCTGGGAACTTTCGGCACCCTGATCGGCAACTCGGTGCTCTACACGGTGGTAGGTGCCGCCGGCATCATCTTCTTCTCGGTCCTGGCCGGCTTCGGTTTCGCCAAGATCAAGAACCGCGCCACGGGACCGATCTACGGCAGCTTCGTCCTGGGCATCCTTCTGTCGATCACGTCGCTCATGGTTCCGCTGTTCCTCGAGGTCTCGCAGATCGACAAGGTCCTCGGGGACTTCTTCCATATGCTGGGCGTCATGAAGGCCGAGGACTTCCACCTGTTCTACAACACCCGGTTCGGCATGATCCTGATCTACATCGGCTCGGGGCTGCCCATGTCGATCTACCTGTGCACCGAGTACCTGAAGAGCGTTCCCGACTCGCTGATCGAGGCGGCCCGAATCGACGGAGCCGGGTACTTCACCACCTTCTGGCGCATCATCCTCCCCATGTCCACCCCGATTGCCACCACCGTGGCCGTCATCACCGTCCCCAACCTGTGGAACGAGTTCGCCCTCATCAACATCATCGTCTCGGACAACGACCTCAAGTCCCTGCCCCTGGGCATCCTGCGGTTCAGCGGTTCCATGAGCACCGACTACGGCAAGCAGTTCGCGGCCCTGGTCATCGGCATGGCGCCCATGCTTCTGTTCTACATTGCCTTCCGAAAGCAGATCACCAAGGGAGTCAGCGGCGGAGCGGTGAAAGGATGAGCCAAAAACCGGTTTCCAAAAGGCTTGCGGTTCTGGCCTCGGAGCTTGACCGGGAGTTGCAGAGGAACATCCTGCCTTTCTGGGCCCAGACCGCCGACCGCAACAAGGGCGGCTTCGCGGGGCTGGTGTCCAACGACCTCGAAATCGACTGGAACTCCCCCAAGGGCATCGTCATGCACGCCCGCCACCTTTGGACGTACAGCCAAGCGTGGCTCTACAGGAAGAACGAGACGGACCTCGTGGCCGCCAGGCACGCCTACGCCTTCCTTTCTGGCCCTCTGCACGACGGCGAATGCGGAGGCTTCTGGTGGACGGTAGACGCTGGGCAGACCCCGTCCACCGACGTCAAGGTGATCTACGGGCAGGCCTTCGCCATCTACGGCTTGGCCAAGTTCCACCGGGCCTGCGGGAACCGGCAAAGCCTCGACACCGCGCTGGAAACCTTCAGGCTTGTCGAATCGGTGGCTCGGGACCGCGTCGGAGGCGGGTACTTCGAGGCCGTGGACAGGCGCTGGACCGCGCCTGTCGACCATGCCCTCAGCGACGTGGACATCCCCTGCTCCAAGAGCATGAACACCAACCTTCATGTGCTGGAAGCCTACTCGGCCCTCTATGAGGCAACGGGTTTGCCCGTGGTTCGGGAGGCCCTCGAGTCGCTGCTCGGGGTCTTCGAGACCCGCATTCTGGTCACACCCGAACACCTTGGCCTGTACTTCGACCGCGAGTGGAAGCCGCTGACCGACCATGTAAGCTTCGGTCACGACGTTGAGGCCAGCTGGCTTCTGAGCGAAGCCGCGGCTCTCCTTTATGGTACTGCGGTTTCCGAGGCCAAGAAGGCAGCTTACGCCCGCATCGCCAGAACGACGCTCGCGCTGGTAAGGGAACACGGTGGAGGCCTGCCCAACGAGCTGCACAACGGACATCTGGACACCGACAGAGTCTGGTGGGTTCAGGCCGAGGCCCTGGTCGGGCTTGTCAACGGTTGGGAGCTGACGGGCGACGAGGACTTCCTTGCCGGGTCCTGCGAAGTGTGGGACTACATCCAAAAGCATTTGATCGACCGCGTCCGGGGCGAATGGTTTTGGGCGGCCGACGCCCAGGGCAACCCGGCCGACAAACCCAAGGGCGGCCTTTGGAAGACTTGTTACCACAACGGTCGGGCCTGCATGGAAATCAACAGGAGAGTCTCATGAGCACGTTCACCAGCCGCAAGGATGCCATCGAGAGGCATTTCGAGACCCTCATCGCCGCCCAGAACACCCAGGTCCTCCCCGGGAACGGCATCTTCACCCGGTACGCAAACCCCGTGCTCACGGCCGGGCACGTTCCCCCTGCCTGGAGGTACGACTTCGACCCTGCGGCCAACCCGTTCTTCATGGAGCGGCTGGGCATCAACGCGGTGTTCAACGCCGGGGCCCTGTTCTTTGGCGGCAAGTATTGGGTTGTGGCCCGGGTGGAAGGCTGGGACCGGAAGAGCTTCTTCGCGATGGCCCGGTCTGACAACGGCGTGGACGGGTTCCGTTTTGTGGGCGCCCCCCTCCTGCTGGACGACGTCGCCGATCCCGAGACCAACGTTTACGACATGCGCCTGACCGCCCACGAGGACGGCTGGATCTACGGCACCTTCTGCGCCGAACGCCAGGACAGGGACGCTCCGCCCGGGGACACCTCGGCTGCCACCGCCTCGGCGGGGATCGTGAGGACCAAGAACCTGACCGACTGGGAGCGGCTTCCCGACCTGAAGACGCCCGGCGCACAGCAGCGCAATGTCGTCCTCCATCCCGAATTTGTCGACGGCGAGTACCTGTTCTACACCCGTCCCCAAGACGGGTTCATCGACACGGGTTCGGGCGGCGGCATCTGTACGGGACTGTCGAAATCGATGAACCCCGCCGTGATCGCGCACGAGGCCTTGCTCGACCCCCGGGTCTACCATACAGTCAAGGAAGTGAAGAACGGCGCCGGCGCGCCGCCCATCAAGACAAGCGACGGCTGGCTCCACATCGCCCACGGAGTGAGGAACACCGCCGCCGGGCTGAGGTACGTCCTTTACGCCTTTCTGACCTCCTTGGACAACCCCAGGAAGGTGATCGCCCAGCCGGGCGGCTACCTTTTGGCTCCCGAAGGGGACGAGCGGACGGGCGACGTCTCGAACGTCGTCTTCACCAACGGTCTGGCCGCCGCACCCGGTGGAAGGGTTCTTGTGTACTATGCCTCAAGCGACACCAGGCTGCAGGTGGCCGAAACCTCGGTGGCCCAGCTTCTCGACTACGTCAAGAACACCCCGCCCGACCGGCTGAGGAGCCGGACGAGCGTTGAGGACCGGATCGCCCTGATTGGCCGAAACGCCCGCTGGGTCAGGCCCGAATCGGCAGCAATTGTCTCCTGACGGTTTACCGGCTACGATGGTGGTCAAGCCTATGAAGCTCACCATCAACGAAATCGCCACCATGGCCAACGTTTCCAAGGGGACAGTGTCGAAGGTCCTCAACGGCTACAAGGGGATCAACGAGAAGACGCGGGACCGCATCCTCCAGCTCGTCGACAAGCTCGACTTTCAGCAGGACTCGTCTGCCCGGGCACTGGCCCTGCAGAAGACCGGGGCCATCGGTCTGCTCATCCCCCACGAGCCCGAGGCGAGTTTCGGCGGTTTCTACTGGTCCACCGTCCTTTCGGCAATCAGCCGGACAGCCGTCCTCAAGGGGACGAACCTGCTGGTGATGACCGCCCCCCGGGAGGGAGACATCAAAGGCGCCGTCTCGTCGGTCCTCAGGCGGGGCACCGTCGATGGCCTCATCATCGCGTCGGAACTTCTGGACAAGCAGAGTCTGGCCACGCTGGTCAACCAAGCGGTTCCCATCGTCCTCCAGGGTCAGAACCCGGTCTTCCGGCACAACAGCGTCGACTTCGACAACGCCCTGGGGACCCAGGCGATGATCCGCCATATGGTGGGCCAAGGGTACCGCAAGATCGGAGCTGTGTTCGGCCCCAAGGGCTACCCCTACGTTCAGGAACGGTTCACCAACTACTTGTCGACCTTGAAAGAGGAAGGGATCGACTGGTCCGCCAGCTTCTTCGCCGGCTACTTTGACCCGCCTTCGGTGGAGACCCGCTTGAACACCCTGCTGGACGAGCACCCCGACATGGACTGTCTGTTCGTTTCTGCCGCCGGCGAGTTTATCTTCGACGTCCTCAAGGTCCTTCGGGACCGTCATCTCGAAGTGCCGCAGTTCGGGATCGGCGTCTTCGACGATTATCCCTTCCTTGAGTACCTGAACCCGGGGATCACGGCCGTCCGCCAGCCCATTTCCCTGGTGGGCACGGCGTGCGTTACCATGCTGATGGATCTGATCGATGGCGTAACCCCGGACCCCGAAGTTGTGGTTCTCCCCACGACTCTGGTCAAGCGCGGATCGCTGGGAGAATAGGAGCCCCGCTGGCTCGCTTGGAGGCACCATGAACCTAATTCCATTACCCGCAACCGTGGAGATGTTCCCCGGCTTGACGACTCTTCTCGGCCCCGTCCAAGACGTTCATGACCCCGCGTTTGGTCCCGAAGACTACCGCCTGACCCTCCGCGACGGCACTGCCGTCGTGGAGTCTTCTTCGCCAGCCGGGGCGTTCTACGCCCGTCAGACGCTGGGTCAGCTCGCCGACGAGTACGGCACGGAGCTGCCGCAGTGTCAGATCAGGGACTCGCCCCGGTTTTCCTGGCGAGGGGTCATGCTGGACTGCAGCCGAAACTACTTTTCGACCGAGTTCCTCCTCCATTTTCTTGACCTGATGGCGCTTCACAAGCTCAACCGCTTTCACTGGCACCTGACCGACGACCAGGCGTGGCGCCTGGAGATCCCCGGCATGCCCGAGGTCACAAGAGCGGGTTCTCACCGCCTGGACTTGCGGATCGAGGGCCCTCCGGAGCCCGCTTTTGAGGGCACCTACAGCCCTGCCGACGTTCGGCGGGTGGTCGAACACGCCGCCTCGCTCCACATCACCGTCGTCCCTGAGATCGAAACCCCGGGGCACGTCAGGGCCCTGCTGGCCAGCCACCCGGAACTCTCGTGCCGGGGGAAGCCCGTCGAAGTCGCCCCGACCTACGGCGTCCACGAAGACGTGCTGTGCGCCGGCAACGACGCGGTTTTCAGCTCTTTGGGCAAAGTGTACGATCACGTGGCCGCCCTGTTCCCGGGGCCCTGGGTCCACGCCGGCGGTGACGAGTGTCCCAAGGTGCGGTGGAAGGAGTGCCCTCGTTGCAAAAAGCGTAGGGCCGACGAGGGACTGGCCGACGAAGAGGCGCTGCAGGGGTGGTTCATGAAGCGCGTTGCCCGCATGCTGGCCGACCGGGGGAAAATCATGGTCGGCTGGGACGAGATCCTCGAAGGCGGCTGTTCCCCGGACTCGGTCATCATGTCGTGGCGGGGAATGGAAGGGGGAGCCACGGCGGCGAAGGCCGGCCACAGCGTGGTCATGGCGCCCCAAACCGAGGGCTGCTACCTGGACCATAAGGCCGAAGACAGCCCCCGGAGCGCCGGGCGCCTGGGTATCGCCACCCTCGAAACCGGGTACGCCTTCAATCCACTGCCGCCGAACCTCACCAACGCCCAGAGCGCTCGGATTCTGGGAGCCCAGGCCAACCTTTGGACTGAGGCCGTGTATTGGGGGGACCATGTCGAGTTCATGGCCTTTCCCCGGCTCTGCGCCCTGGCCGAGACCTTCTGGACGCCGCTGGAGCGCAAGGACCTCGGCGGTTTCAGGCAGCGGCTGGCCGTCCACCGCAAACGCCTCGATGCCCGGGACGTGGCCTACAATCCGCGGGGGTTTGGGGTGTCCTGAATTGACGCCGCCTAGATGCCCGTTGTTAGGAAGTCGATTGAGGAAAGGATCTGGTTTCGGTCAACGCTGAGGCCTTCCATTTCTTCCCCCAGAACTCTTTTGGGAACTGAAGCCATTTGCTGGGTGAGAACCAGGTAGACCGCCTGATTGATTTCGGTGGTTGGGTTTAGATTCCTGATGCCTGCACCCGCCATCACAGCCTGCAGAACCAAGGGTATTGCGAGTCGCGTCTCCAGACTTGAGAGGAGTTCGGACTGAACATCGACAAGGAATGGGTAACGCTCAGAGGAGGCGGAGTTGTTTCTGTAGATCTTGAAACCAGGCATCTAGAAGCTTCTCAGTCCGTCGCTGAAGAGCCCAAACTCCTTGATTTTCGCGTTGTACAACTCGATAGCCTCCTTGTTGGATTCCTTCCACTCCGCTCTTTCACGAGCACGCAGCTCATCGGTCAAGGCTGCCTCAAGAAGGGAAGACACATTGATCTTTCTTTCCTTGGCTCTCCTCAGCAGATCACTGTTTACTGTTAGATTTGTCGGTTTTCGCGGCGCCGATGTGTCATAGATGGGTGAAGCCATGAAAGACCTCCATGCGCATACTATATGCGCATCATTGCGCACCGTCAATGAGCGCGGCCAAACGATGCAAGGCGCCTGTGTGGAAGCCTCAAGGAGCGTTATCGTGACGAAGTACTGAAAGAGGCCGTGAGCTATGAGTGAAAGGAGGACTCTCGCCGTACGTCTATCGGACAGGCTTGAATCGATCAACAAGATCCACGCTGACTTGGGCACACTTTCGGTGAAAGAATTTGGGAAAGACGGAAAGACACAACGCGCCGCCTTGACGGGTTTCGGGGACCTTGGGGATGAAGCTCGCCAGATTCAACGATCAAACCCCGAACTTGAATCTCGGGCTCCGGAACTTTGGAACGGGTTGAAGGACGCTGCCGGAATGCGAAACGTGATTGTCCACGAGTACCATAGGACGGATGCCGGGATCGTCTGGCTTAGCGTCAAGAAAGATTTACCAAGTCTCAGAGCCTGATTGCGATGCAGACGGACAAATTCCGAGAAGTAGCACTTGACCGTTCAAGAAGGCTTGCGACGACCGTGCAACGGCGTAACTGTTTGCAGGTCAAAAACCTAAACTCATGAGACCAGCAGGATTCGAACCTGCGACCTACGGCTTAGAAGGCCGTTGCTCTATCCAACTGAGCTATGATCCCGTATATTCAAGTCGGGATGAGAGGATTTGAACCTCCGATATCCTGGTCCCAAACCAGGCGCCTTAGACCACTGGGCCACATCCCGTAGCGCACCATGATACCCACCGCAGAAGAACAAAGTCAAGCAAGTCCTCTCCAGCTGGCCCTCATCGAAAAGCTCATCCGGCTTCATCCGGACACGGCGCCGTTCCTGGAGTCCGAGACTCCGTTTCAGCTCTTGATCGCCGTCATCCTGTCGGCGCAGTGCACCGACGCGAAGGTCAACGAGGTGACAAGGGTGCTGTTCCGGGCCTTTCCGACGCCGACCCGGTTGGCCGGCGCGCCCCTGGCCGATGTCGAAAAGATCGTGTACCCGACGGGTTTCTACCGCGAAAAAGCAGCCCACATCGTCGAAACGGCGGGGTTGCTGCTGGAGCGCCACGGAGGTCAGGTGCCGCTGTCGATGGAAGAGCTGACGGCGCTTCCCGGAGTAGGGCGAAAGACGGCGAACGTGATCCGCGGCCAGGTGGGAGGTCTGCCGGCCGTCATCGTCGACACCCACTTCAAGCGGGTGACCAAGCGACTCGGAATGACCCAGCAGGACGATCCGGCCGCCATCGAACGCGAACTGGCCGAGCTGGTGCCGACGCCGCTGCAGTTCGCCTTCAGCATGGCGGCCAACCGCCACGGCCGGGTTTACTGCCACGCGCGCAACCCCCGGTGCGGCGACTGCCCCGTGCAGAAACTCTGCCCGTCGGGTTGACCCTATTCGCTGACGGCCAACTCCCACGCCTTGCACGTGACTTCCACCTTCCCATCGACTGAGAAGAACTCGACATGGCGGCTTGAGGCTTTGGGGAACACGGTGGCACTCAGCGTCGTCGTGCCGTTTTGAGCGAAGATTTCGACGGCGGACCGGTCAAGGACGAGGCGAAGAGACAACACACCCTCGGGGGCATCGACCCGGGCGCGGTACACTTGGCAGTCGGGGTGGCTGGCCGACTTGCTGGCGATGGCCACGCCGCCACGCGAGCGGTCGAGGGTCAGCCACGCTGTCGAGACTTCCCACGTCAACACGGTTTCTTCGTCGTCCCCCACAAAGAAGCGCAGCCCGAGCGATGAGCCCGTCCAAGCGCGGAACTCGAGGTCGAGGTCCAGCGACTGGCCCTCGACGCCCGCGAACCTCCGTCGTCCCTCGACTGTGGCTTGGTGCGAGACGGCGGACCGGCGGAAGGCTTCCAGTTCCTTGACGGGCCGCTGGGCCAAGACGCCGCGGTGCCAAAACACCTCGCGCACCAGCGACATCCGCCCGGCCCACCCGTGGGCCAGCTCGTGGGTGGGAATGGTCCTCTCCCACATCTGCATCCAGGCCACAAGGACGACCCGGCCGTCGGGGAGAGTTGTTGTCTGCGGTGCATAGAAGTCGGGCCCGTGGTCGATCTCGCGGATCTGGTCGGGAGTGAACGTCGCGGTCGAGCGGTCGAGGACGCCAGGGGCCCAGACCACGGAGTGGGGGTTCTGAAACCCGCCCTCCTGTCGCGGCTGGGCCATCACCGACCAAAGCAGCACGTCGCGGCCCCCCACGACGCTCAGGTCGGGGCATTCCCACATGCCGCCCAGTTTGCCCTCGCTCCGCAGCACGGGGCCGACGAGGTTCCACTGGGTGGGGTCCTGGGCGGTGAACAAGAGGATCTGGCCGTTGCCGTCGCTGTGGCGGCTGGCGGCCAGGCAGTACCAGGTGGCCCCCTCCTTCCAGACCTTGGGGTCGCGGAAATCGCCCCGGGAGGCGCCGGGGGGAAGCTTGTCCGTGCCGATCACGGGGTTATGAGGGGCCTTGGTGTAGGTCATGCCGTCGCCCCAGGCCAGACACTGGGTCTCGAGGCGGCGCGTTGGGTCCTTGGGGTCAGGGTCGAGGTGGCCGGTGTAGAGGAGCACGTGGCGATCACCGTCGGCCACCGCACCGCCGGAAAAGCACCCGTCGGCGTCGTAGGGTTCGCCGGGGGCCAGGGCCATGGGCAGGCTGGTCCAGCGGACCAGGTCGGTGGTCACGGCATGCCCCCAATGCATGGGGCCCCACGTGCTGGTGTAAGGGTGGTGCTGGTAGAAAAGGTGGAGCCTGTCCCCAAACCAGGAGAACCCATTGGGGTCGTTGAGCCATCCGCGCTCCGGGGTGAGGTGAAACTGGCCCCTAAACTCGGGGTTCACGTGGGTGGGGGGCGCGGAAGACATTGAGAAACCTCCTGAGGGCGGAACATCCGTTTGCATGTTGCATTGATTGTTGCACCATTTTCCTGCAATTTGTCAAGCAAATCTCGGTATATTTGGTTGAAATCGCTCAAGATAGGGATTGACAAATTTGAAAAACCGGTGCGAACATGATCTCAATGCAATTCGTTGCGTGTTTTGCATAATTTCAACCGAGAGGTGAAACGATGAAAAGGATGGCTATGCTGTTCTTGAGCGTCCTGGTGTTGGCGACCGCGAGCGTCTCCGCCCAGGGCAAGATTTCCGTCATGTTCCAGGCGACGGGCGCGGAAGGAGACGCCTTCAAGGCCCTGTTTGACCGCTTTACGCAGGCGACAGGCATCGCCGTCGAGCCGATGTTCATTCCCCACGACACGTACTTCGAGAAGTTCTCGGCCAACGTCGCTGCCAAACGTGTCGCCGACGTCATGCAGCTCGACGCTCCCTTCTTGGCGAACTTCGTCTGGAACGGGTACCTGACGCCGCTCCAAGGCATGATAGACCAGAAGGTCATCGACGACCTGACGCCTTCCAGCGTGGCCCAGGGAACCTACCCCATCGACGGGCGCCTCTACGCCCTGGGGAACGCCGACTCGACTGTCTTGCTCTATGGCAGCAAGAAGCTGCTCAAGGCAGCCGGCGTGCGAATTCCCAAGGGATTGAAGGACGCATGGACCAAAGACGAGTTTGACGCCGCGCTGGCCAAACTCGCCAAGGTACCCGGGGTCAAGTGGCCCTTGGACATCTTCCGGGCCTACGGCGTCAAGACCGAGTGGGCCACCTACGCTTTCCAGCCCGTTTTCGAATCGTTCGGCGGCAAGCTGATCGACCCCACCACCTGGAAGGCCAAGGGCGCCCTTGACTCCCCCGCCAGCGTCGCTGCCGCCACCGAAATCCAGAGCTGGGTGAAGAACGGCTACGTCGTTCCCGCCTCGTCAGGGACCAACGCCCTGTACCGAGATACCGATAAGGCGGCACTGGCCTGGGGCGGCAACTGGACCTGGTCCGACGCCTACCCAGTCATGAAGGACGACTTGGTCGCGATTCCGCTTCCGAACTTCGGCAAGGGTGTGAAGAGCCCCAACGGGACGTGGATCTGGGCCATCACCAAGAGCAGCCGCCATCCCCGCGACGCCGCGAAGTTCTTGAACTTCCTGGCCACCGACAAGAAGTTCATCCAGGAAGACCCAGGCGTGTTCCCCGGCCTGAAGTCCTGGGCCGCCCAGTTGCCAGCCTACACAGACCCCACGAAGATGAAGGTCGCCTTCGACCAGTCTACTGTAGCCGTTCCCCGGCCTGTCTACCCGGGTTACCCGGTGCTGACGGCGTCGTTGCAGACCGCGCTCGACAACATCCTGAGCGGGGCCGATCCCCAAACGGAGCTGACCAAGGCCGCCCAGGCCATCGACCAAGACGGCGCCGACCACGACGGATACGCGCCCTTCGGCCAGTGATCTAGCCTCGAGGCCGTTGCGGGGCCCTGGTTCTCCGCAACGGTTCGAGACAATTCGAAAACCATTCCTAGTTCCCGACGGAGCCCCATGATGACGAAAACCGCTTCCTTCAAGGCCTACAAGCCGTCCCGGCTCTCGGGAGCCGAAGCCGCGATGCTTGCTCCGGCCCTCGTGCTCCTGATCACGTTTCTGATTGTTCCGTTCGCGATGTCCGTGGGTCTGGCCTTCACGAATACCCCCCTGCTTCCCGGGCCGATCGCCCCCAAGGCCGTTGGCCTGAGAAACTTCGAAAGGATCTTCACCTCTGTTGAGTTCTGGCACGCCTTGTGGAACGTGGTTCTGTTCGCCGTCATGGTCATTCCGTTGCAGTGCGGCTTCGCGCTGTTCAGCGCCATCGTCCTCAACGGACAGAAGCGCGCCAAACGCCTCTTCCAAGCCTTTTTTTTCCTTCCGTACATCACGCCCATGGTGGTCGTCTGCGTGGTCTGGTCGACGATGTACCAGTACCCCAGCGGCATCCTCAACGCGGTGTTCAGCGTGCTCACCTTCGGCCTGTTTCAACCGGTGGAGTGGCTGCAGAACCCCATGACAGCACTCCCGGCGATCACGATGCTCTCGGCGTGGCAGGCGTACGGCTTCCAGATGGTCATCTACATGGCCGGCCTGCAGAACATCTCGCCCGACTTGTACGAGGCAGCCGCGATTGACGGGGCCGCCGGCTGGAAGCGCTTCTGGAAGGTGACGTGGCCGAGCCTCTACGAGACCAACGTCTTCATTCTCATCATCACCACCATCCAGGCCCTCCAGCTCTTCACGCAAGTCAATATTCTGACCCAGGGCGGTCCCAGGGACGCCACGAACACCCTGGTGCACTACATTTACCGCTCTGGTTTCGTCATACAGAACGTCGGCTTCGCCTCGGCAGGGTCGCTGGTTCTCTTCCTGCTGATCGTGTCTGTCTACGGTGTGATGGCCTTCTTCACCCGAAAGAACCCCACGGGAGAATCATCATGAACCATGCCAAACTCGTCCGGGTCGGCCGGACCGTACTGCTGGCCGTCTTGTCGCTGCTCATCATCGTCCCCCTCCTCATCCTGTTTGTTTCAAGCCTCAAGGGCACGCGCCAGGAGATTCTGGCCGACGCGGGGAGTTTCAAGGCTTTCCTCGTCCCCGATCCGACCCTTCAGAACTTCATCGACATCCTGGGACCCAAGGCCCTGACTCCATTCCTTCAGTACATGCTCAACTCGGCCATCGTTCTGACGGGCACGGTGGTCCTGACCCTCCTTGTTAGCACCATGGCCGCCTTCGTGCTCCACAGGGGCCAGTTCCGGGGACGGAAGCTGCTGCTGGGCGCCATCACCGCGCTGTACATCATCCCCGGTGAGACCATCATGCTGCCCATGCTCTACGAGTGTCTGGGTCTGGGCATCACCGATTCGTACTGGGTGCAGATTCTGCCGTTTGTCGCCAGCCCCCTGTTCATCTTTCTGTTCTTTCAGTTCTTCAGCCAGGTGCCCTCGTCCATCGGCGAGGCCGCGCTCATCGACGGAGCCGGACCCTGGAGGATCTTCAGGACCATCTACCTGCCGCTCAACGGTCCGGCGCTGGCCACGGTGGCCATCTTGCAGGGCATGGGGATGTGGAACCAGTACCTGTGGCCGCTGCTGTCGACCAACACCGACAACTACCGGCCCATCACGGTCGCCATCGCGTCCTTCTTCGGGTCAGACACCATTTTGTGGAACCTAGCCATGGCAGGGTCGGTGCTCATGATGCTCCCCGTACTGGCGTTCTTCCTGGCGTTCCAGAGGTTCTTCATCGCCTCAGTCTCGAGTTCGGCCGTCAAGGGTTGATCCGTGGCGCTTGCGGATTTCCGTGTCGGCCGGTAGAGTAAGGAAACCCATGGGTGACAGACCGACCATCGCCGATATTGCCAAGGAACTGGGTGTCTCACCGTCGACGGTGTCCCGGGCTCTGAGGGACCACCCTGCCATTTCCGAGGCCCGCAAGGCCGAGGTGAGGGCCGCGGCCGAGTCGCTGGGCTTCGAGGTCAAGGCGGCGCCCTACTCGGACGCGAGCCTCGTGAGGCCGCTCGTGGCGTGCATCGTCCCCAGCCTGTCGCACCCCTTCATGTCCAACTTTGTGGAAAGGCTCGAGGCCGAGGCCGCAGCCCGGGGGTACCACCTGCTGGTTGCCAACTCGGGAGGGTCCCCCAACACCGAAAAGACTATTGTCGACAGCCTGATCGCCCGGAGGGTGGATGGCGTGTTCTTCATACCGACAAGCTTCGAGTCCACATCGCTGGCCGAGTGCCGCGCGGCGCTGACCACCGTCATTGTGACCCAGGTCGCGCCCGAATGGCCCAGCATCGGAACCAGCCATGAGGAGGGAGGCGCCCTGGTGGCCGAACACTTCATGGAACAGTCGCGCTCGTCGTGCCTGTTCATCGGCCCCCGGTACGAAAACGAGGGAAAATTCCAGGGCTTTCGAAACTATCTGACGGCACGACGGGTCACAGGCTTCCGTTTCGAGCAACTCGTCGCCGACGGCTGGGACGCGAACCTGTCGGCCGGTGTGCAGAACACCATCCTGGCCCGCTACAACGCCGACTCGATCCGGCAGTTTGACTGCATCTTCGGCAACAATGACATCGTGGCCATCGGCGCCCTCCACGCCCTGCAGGACCTCGGCGTTTCGATCCCCTCGGAGATCGCGGTCGCGGGTTTCGACGACACGCCTCTGGCCCGGGAGGTCAGGCCAGGGCTGACCAGCGTAGCCCAGTCGCTGGGGCAGATGGTGCGTTCGGCGTTCTTCCTTCTCTTGCGCCTCCAGGCCGAGGAGGCCATACCCGCAGGCGAGAGGTGCATCAGGCTGAAACCTCACCTCGTCGTCCGCGGCTCCACCTTCCTTGGTCCCTAGAATTTCCCCGAAACCAGAGTCGTCTCCAGCCGCTCGTACACGGGCAGCATCTCCGCCAGGAACTTCGGATCGATGGTGACGGCCCTGTCGGCCAGCCCCGCGCAGTAGCCGCAGTCGGCGCACTCCCTCTGGTTGCAGTGTCCCTTTTGAAAGCGGTCGAGGAAGTTCTCGGGGATGGCGGCGCTGTCGATGACGATGGGGTTCTGGGCCTGGGTGTAGAGCAGCATGCCTTGGCCTTTCATGAACTTCAGCGCGTCGGGGGCCAGGCCCAGGGGCATCTTCCAGAAGCGGAACGCCCTGAGCATGTGGAGGGGGCTCCACTTGGGCGGCCGGGACTTGAAGCCCCACGACAGCAGCAGGTCGGCCAGGTTGCCGTCCCACTTGCGCTCGTAGTAGGCCTTGGCCCGGGCGACCAAGGCGTCGGAGGGGATGTTGCGCTCGAGCAGCTTGAAGGTGGTGTAGCCCATGGCCTCGTAGCGGGCAATGTCCTCGGGGCGGATCCAACCGGAGGAGATGAACAGCTCTTTGTGGGTGAGCCGGTTCTTCTGGCACTGCATGAGCGGGTAGTCGATGTAGAACTTGGGGTTCAGACCGCTGGCGTGGGCGTGGCCGTTCTGGTGCTGGATCTGGTAGGGGCAGTTGGGCTGGCAGAAGTGGTTGGCGATGAGGACGAGGTCGGCGTTCACGGCGTCCCGGATCTTGACCAGGGTCTCGAAGTCGCGGTTGATCGAGAACGACTCGAGGTTGATGGTGTCGCACCCCAGGTCCTCCCAGTACTTGGCCCGCTTGACCGTGTCGACCTGGGCGTAGATGCCCACCTTGATCTTGAAGTGCGGGAAGCGCTTTTTGACGATCTGGACGAGGTAGGGCGCCGCTACGGTGAGCGTCTCGACCCTCAGGTCGGTGAGCCAGGTGAGCAGCTTGTCGAGTTCGCGGTGGAACCGGCGCGTCCATTCCTCGTTGCCGAAACACGCTGCGTTGAGCAGGTAGTTGAACTCGAGGCCTTGGCGGTGGACCTCGCCGATGTAGGCGGCCAGGGCCCGGCGCGGCAGGGGTGTCGACATCGAACTGGGCCGGCCGCCCCCGGTGATGTCGAAGGGAAGTTTGCCGTAAAGCTCAACCGCTCCGTACTGTTTCAGGAGCGGGAGGATGGCGGCATCGTAGTTGGCAGGAACCGTAAGTCTCATCCTTTAATCTTAATCCCAATTCATAGCTTGACAAGGGCGCAACCTTGGCTCAAGGAGCCGCTGAATGCCCTTGATGAGACCATGGCCATCGGTTACACTCACTGCAGAGTCTGCTCTTCAGGAGACAGTATGAAGACCAAGGTCGATTTTCCGACGATCAACGCCAAGAACCCCGATGGCCAAAAGGACGACGGGACTCCCTATCGGGTTCTCATCGTCGATGATTCGATGTTTGTAACCAAACAGATCGGGCAAATCCTTTCCAGCGAAGGGTTTGAAGTCGTCGGTACCGCCGCCGACGGTGAGGCCGGGGTCGAAAAGTACAAGGAACTGTTCCCCAACGTCGACTTCGTCACCATGGACATCACGATGCCGAAGATGGACGGGGTCACCGCCCTCGAGAAGATCGTTGCCTTCGACCCCGAAGCCAGGGTCATCATGGTGAGCGCCCTGGGCAAACAGGATCTGGTTAAGGACGCCCTTATCAAAGGCGCCAAGAACTACATCGTGAAGCCCCTCGACCGTGAAAAGGTCCTTGAGCGGGTTCTGATGTCGCTCAAGAAGTGATTCCGGTTCTGTGACCTGTCGGGAAGGTTGCGGGGCGTGCTGCGTCGTCCCATCCATCTCGTCCCTGGGCAAGGCGGCTTTTGTGCCCTGCCCTCACCTCACGGCTGAAGCCCGTTGCGGTCTTTGGGGACGGCCCGAGAGGCCGGCTGTGTGCGCATCGCTTCGTCCCGAGCCCGGCATGTGCGGCTCCACGCGCGACCAAGCTTACGCATTATTGACTCAAATGGAGAGGTCCACGACTCCAGATTGACTCCCTGTGGGAATTTCGACACTATTCCAGCCAAGGAAGGTCTCATGATCATTAAGGCCAAAATCATCAACAACATCTGCCTCAACTCCCATCCCGTCGGCTGCGCTGCCGACGTAGCACGGCAGATCGCGTACGTCCGCTCCAAGGGTCCGATCAAGAACGGACCCAAGAACGTACTGGTGATCGGCTCCTCCACCGGGTACGGCTTGGCCACCCGGATCGCCGCCGCGTTCGGCGCCGGCGCGAAGACCATAGGGGTTGCCTTTGAAAAGGCCGGGAGCGAAAAGGGCCCCGGGACCGCGGGCTTCTACAACACCATCGCCTTCGACAAGGCCGCCAAAGCCGAGGGACTGTTCAGCCTCAGCTTCAACGGCGACGCGTTCAGCACGGACCTCAAGACCCAAGTCACGGCCGCCGTCAAGGAACACCTGGGCAAGGTCGACCTCGTGGTCTATTCGCTGGCCAGCCCCGTGCGCACCGACCCCGCCACCGGCGTGCTCTACCGCTCGGTGCTCAAACCCCTGGGCCAGGACTTCACAGCCAAGAGCATCGACCCGTTCAAGGGCGAGATCCGCGTGAGCACCGTCACCCCCGCCACCGAAGAAGAAGCCGCCGCCACCGTCAAGGTCATGGGCGGCGAGGATTGGGAACTGTGGATCGACGCCCTCGAGAAGGCCGGGGTCCTCGCCCCCAGCTTCACCACGGTAGCCTACTCGTACATCGGTCCCCGGGTCACCTACCCCTTCTACCGCTCGGGCACCATCGGCAAGGCCAAGGAACACCTGGAGGCCACCGCGCACACCCTGTCGGCTCGCCTGAAGAAAACAGTGGGCGGCGCCGCGTACGTGAGCATCAACAAGGCTCTGGTCACCCGGGCCAGCGCCGTCATCCCCGCGGTGTCCCTCTACATCTCCCTCCTTTATAAAGTGATGAAGAAGCAGGGAACCCACGAGGGTTGCGTCGAGCAGATCGACCGCCTGTTCCGCACCCGGCTGTACAGCGGTTCCGCCGTTCCCGTCGATGACGAGGGCCTGATCCGCATCGACGACTGGGAGATGGCCGCGCCCGTCCAGGCCGAGATCGCCGGTCTTTGGGACCAGGTGAGCGGTGAGAACCTGGCCCAGCTTTGCGACGTGAAGGGCTTCGAGGAGGACTTCCTCCAGCTCAACGGTTTCGGAATCCCCGGCGTGGATTACGAGGCCGAGGTCGAAGAACCGGTCCTCGAACACGGCGCATGAGCTCCCTGCTATTTGAGTTCGGGCTGATCGCGGTCCTTCTCGTGATGAACGGGTTCTTCGCCATGTCGGAGATTTCGATCATTTCGTCGCGCAAGCCCCGGCTCAAACAGAAGGCCGAGGACGGCCAGGAGGCCTACAAGCGGGTGCTGGAAATCGCCCAGCGCCCTGGCCCTTTCTTGTCGACCATGCAGGTCGGCATCACCCTAATCAGCATCCTTGTCGGCGCCCTGGGCGAGGCCACGCTTTCGGAGTCGCTGCGCAAGGAGCTGGCCGCCGTCGCTTGGCTGGCGCCCGCGGCCGGCATCGTCAGCTTTGTGGTGGTCGTCTTCTTCATCACCCTGGCGTCGGTGTTCATTGGCGAGCTGGTCCCCAAGCGGATCGCCCTTTCCAACCCCGAGAAGATCGCGGCCAGCGTCATCGGCCCCATCCGGTTCTTCACAGTGCTGTTCTATCCCCTGCAGAGGTTCCTGACCCTGTGCAGCGACGGCATTCTCAAGGTGTTGGGCGTGAAGCCCAATTCCGACCCGCCCGTGACCGAAGAGGAGCTCAAGGTCATGCTCAGGGAGGGCCGCGACGCCGGGGTGTTCCACGAGGTGGAGCAGAACCTCGCTGAAAACATGCTCACCCTCGACGACAAGGGCACCCACGGCTACCTCACCCAGCGAGTGGACGTGCTGTTCCTCGAGAACGACGACACCGACGAGCAGGTGCGCCGCCTCGTCATCGACAACCCCGACGTCGAGGTGTTCCCCGTGTGCGAGGGGGGCATGGACAACGTGATCGGCGTGGTCGACGGCCGGCGCATCCTCACGGCTCTGGCCGAGAACCGCTACCACGGCCTGCACGAGTTCCTGGAAAAGCCCGCCGTCGTCCCCATCAGCGTAAGCCCTCTCAAGGTGCTCGGGGTCTTCAAGGAGAAGAACGCCAAGATGGTGCTCGTGGTCGACGAGTACGGCGGGATCCAGGGCGTCATGACTGTGCGCAACATCCTCGAGAAGCTGTTCGGCGAGGTCGTGGTGGCCGAGGCCGACTCTCCCCAGATCACCAAGAGGGACGACGGGAGCTACCTCGTCGACGGTGTTCTAGGGTTCAGCGAATTCGCCAAATATTTCGACTGCGAAAAGGCCTGGGAAGATGAGAAGGGCGAGTACCACACCCTGGCGGGCTTCATCCTCAAGCGGCTGGGGCGCATCCCGTCGGTGGCCAATTACTTCGTGTGGAAGACGTTCTACTTTGAGGTGGTCGACATGGACGGCAACCGGGTCGACAAGGTCCTGGTGCGGAGGTACACACCCAAGCGCAAGGAGCCCTGACCGGCGCCCGCCGGAGTTTGCCCCGCGCTTGACCCTGGGGGAGCCAGCCTCTAGATTGCTGAGCATGAAGCAACCTTTTCTGCGTTTTGCTCTCGCCGCCTCCCTCGTCCTCCTCGCGGCCCCCGCCTTCAGCCAGGCCATCGTCCCCGCCGCCAAGACCGTCAGCTCCATCCCCCTGCTCGCCCTCGAAGGGCGCACCATCGGCGGGCTCACGCTGTCCACCCCGCTGTTTGACGACCACCCTCTGGCCGTGGCCGAACTGCTCGGCGGCAAGAGCCAAGCCCTGCTCACAGGCAGCACCCTGGGGGTGAAAAACAGCCAGTCGGGCGGTCCGCTCATCCAGGTGGCCACCCCCGTTTGGGACGTGGCGGGCCTCGTGACCCTCGACCCCGCGCTCAAGACCCTGGCCGACTTTGCCGGCAAATCTCTCGTCGTCCCCCTGGCCGGCGGGCCCCTCGACCTTCAGCTTCAGGCCCTCCTCAAGGCCGGGGGCCTGGTGGGCAAGGTGAAGGTCGACTACGCCGAACCCGCCCAGGCCGTGGCGCTTCTCTTGCAGAAGAGGGCCGACGGGGCGTGCCTGCCCGAGCCCCTGGTGAGCCGGGTGGTCGTGGCCAACCACGGTACCGAGGTCTTCACCTTCGCCCAGGCGTGGGCCGCCCTCAACCACGGCGACGGCCGGGCTCCCCAGGTGAGCCTGCTGGCCCGGCGCGACTGGGCGGCCGCCCACAGCGGCTTCCTGAAGGCCCTCGTCGCCGCCCTTCGGGAAAGCGTCGCCGCGGTCAAGGCCGACCCCCACGGCTACGCTGTGAGGTTCGCGCCCGTGCTGGGCCTGCCCCCGGCCATCGTCGAGCGAGGCCTTGCCAACACTTTGTTTGACGTGCCCACCCCGGTCGAGACTCAGGCGCTGTTCGGCTCGTACCTGGCTCTGGTGGGCGAGACCAAGCCCGTGGCAGCCGGCTTCTACTTCCAGGAATGATGTGAAGCCGCTGCCGGTCTGGGCCACCGCCCCGCTGGGCCTTGCCGCGGGCGCCCTGCTGTACACATTGGGGACACTCGCCTTCGGGCCCGACATCTTCCCGTGGCTGAGCACCGTCGTGGTGCGCCTGGCCCAAGACCTGACGCTGCCCGACACGTGGGTCGACCTTGCACTGACCCTGTTGAGGACGGCGACGGGGTTTCTTCTCGCCTTTGCCGTTGGGGTTCCTTTGGGAGTGCAACTGGGGCGCTCGTCGTGGGCCGACGGCCTGCTGTTCCTCCCCATCGTCCTGCTCCAGGCGTGCCCCCCGCTGTTTTGGGTCATCCCGCTTATCCTTGTGCTGGGCACCGACGGGCAGGCCCCGGCCGCCGTGGTGTTCCTGGTGGTGTTGCCGCTGGTCGTCCTCAGCGTTCGAGAGGCCCGCAAGGCCGTCACCCCCACCCTGCGCGACGTGTTCCGAATCTACGCTCCCAGCCGGCGCTTGGTGGGACGCGAGCTCCTGCTGCCCGCCTTGGGGCCCGCTCTCCGCAGCAGCGTCGTCCTGGGCTTGGTGCTGGGCCTTAAGAGCGCCGTGCTGGGCGAGTGGTTCGGGTCGCACACAGGTCTGGGCCGGTCCATCTTCAGGCTGTACGGCTTCTTCGACATGCCCGGATTCTTTGCCCTCGTGTTTCTGTTCTTGGCCGTCGGCGCCGTTGTCGGAGTCGGGAGCGAGTTCCTGGCCCGGACCCTGTTTCCCGCCCGGCGCCCCTGGGCCACCGGCCGCGCCGCGCGTCGGCGCACAGCTCCCGCAGACCGCGCGCCCGCCCTCCCCGCCGCCCGGCTCGTCCTTGAAAACGTGGACTTTCAATGGGGAGCCCGGCCGCTGTTCAAGAAGGTGTCGCTCACCATCGCCCCCGGCGAGGTCGTCGTGCTGGCCGGTCCCTCGGGTTCGGGCAAGACCACCCTGGCCCGCATCGCCCTAGGCCTGCTCAAGCCCCACCGCGGGCTCGTCGAAGCCCCGAGGCGCCCCGCCGTGCTGTTCCAGGACGACGGTCTGCTGCTCCACCGCGACGTGCTGGGCAACACCCTGCTCCCCGCCTGGCAGCAACGGACGCCCGACGCCGAGGCCCGCGCGCTGGCTTTGGTGGCCCGGGTCGGGCTCGAGGGCGAACACGACAAGTTCCCCGAAGAGCTTTCGGGCGGCATGCGCAAGCGCGCCGCCCTGGCCCGCGCCCTGATGCAGGAACCGGACTTCGTCGTCCTCGATGAGCCGTTTCAGAACCTCGACGAAGCCTCGCGCGGAGCGCTTTGGGACCTCACCTTCGGGGTCCTCGCCGACAGGGGGCTGGGGGCCCTGATCATTACCCACTACCCCAGGGAACTCGAAGGCCGCCCCGTGAGGCTGTGGACCCTGCCGACCCTTGCAAAGGCCGCCCCTCGTCCCGTATCCTGACGCCCGAGGAGCCGCCATGATACTCTCGGGCCTGGAAATTGAACGCCGGTTGGGAAGCGACATCGTCATCGATCCCTTCGAGCGCAAGCAGCTGAACCCCAACAGCTACAACCTCCGCCTCAGCGACGAACTGCTGGTCTACAAGAACCCCGTCCTCGACATGGCCAAGCCCAACGATTTCGAGAAGATCTCGATTCCCCCCGAGGGACTGCTGCTCGAGACAGGGCGGCTGTACCTGGGCCGCACCCTGGAATTCACCGCCACCGAGAACCTCGTCCCCATGCTCGAGGGCCGCTCGTCCGTGGGCCGGCTCGGCTTGTTCATCCACATCACCGCCGGATTCGGCGACGTCGGGTTCCGCGGTTTCTGGACCCTTGAGATCATCTGCGTGCAGCCCGTGCGCGTGTACGCCGGGGTCGAGATCTGCCAGATCTTCTACCACACCCTTGAAGGCCGCTACGAGAACTACAAGAGCGGCAAGTACCAGAACAACCAGGGCATTCAGCCCAGCCTTCTCTACAAAGACTTTCCCCTCACGAAGGACACCCCAAAATGAGCGACACCCCCGAAGTTCCCAACGAACGCGTCGTCTACCTGCACGGTTTCGACAAGAAGGAGCTGTTCGCCCTCGTCGACCTGATCAAAAAGAACTCCCCCGACCCCAAGGCCATCGCGTTCAGCACCAGCACCAAGAACAACATGAAGATGACGGTCGAACAGCTCATCTTCGAGGTGCGCAAGGACCACAAGACGATGATGGAGTTCAACGAGCAGCGGGAGGCGGCGCGGAAGGCGGGGTTGCCGCCGCCACCTATGCCGAGGGGCTGATACGTGGGTGGAAGCTTGTTCGGTTGCAACTCGTTTTTTTAACCACGGAGAAACGGAGGAACGGAGAAGAGGGTTGAGGGGAGAAGAAGGACTCTGGCCCGAATTCTCCCTGTCTACCGCTTCCTCCGCTCCTCCGTTGGCCCGGCAGGGCCCCGTGGTTGATTTGCGTGTTGCAGCCCGGTGTTGCAGCTTGTTCGGTTGCAACTCGTTTTTTAACCACGGAGGAACGGAGGGACGGAGAAGAGGGCAGATAAGAAGAGGGCCCCTCGGAGAGGATGGGACGGCCGGTGGCCTTCCTTCCGTGCCCCACTCCCCATCGTTTTACTCCGTTTCTCCGTTGGCCCGGCAGGGCCCCGTGGTTGATTTGGGTGTTGCAGCCAGGTGTTGCGGGTTGTTCGGTTGCAACTCGTTTTTTAACCACGGAGGAACGGAGGAACGGAGAAAAGAGTTGAGGGGAGAAGAAGGGCTCTGGACTGAATTCTCCCTGTCTAACGGTTCCTCCGCTCCTCCGTTGGCCCGGCAGGGCCCCGTGGTTGATTTGCGTGTTTCAGCCCGGTGTTGCAGCTTGTTTGGTTGCAACTCGTTTCTTAACCACGGAGGAACGGAGGGACGGAGAAAAGGCTTGGAGGAGAGAAGAGGGGCTTTGGCCCGAATTCTCCCTGCCTACCTCTTCCTCCGCTCCTCCGTTGGCCCGGCAGGGCCCCGTGGTTGATTTGCGTGTTGCAGCCCGGTGTTGAAGCTTGTTCGGTTGCAACTCGTTTTTTAACCACGGAGATGGTATGAGTGACGTGTGCGGTGGTGAAGTATTCTTTGTCCGACGGGACAAGGGAGCCGGTGGAAGTGCTGTTCGTGCCGTGAGGCCAAGACCTCGTCACGGAGATTGGACAAA
>Ga0181516_10000112_pt1 | contig 83963 bp, 68 predicted proteins | sample PEATcosm2014_Bin_25_FD_121104 | JGI IMG/M metagenome (GOLD analysis project Ga0181516, IMG submission 121104) | Peatland microbial communities from MTU Mesocosm Facility, Houghton, MI, USA - PEATcosm2014_Bin01_10_metaG | ecosystem: Environmental > Terrestrial > Soil > Wetlands > Peat | place...
CCGGGCCCTTCATGAGGTGGGGGATGCCGCAGGCGAACTCCACCACTTCGGTGACCTTGAGCACGTCGCCCATGGCCTCGTTCAGCACCTTGCCGTTCTCCCGGGCCAGCAGTTCGGTGAGCTCGTCCAGATGCTGGTCCAGCAGGGCCTTCATGCGGAACAGCACCTGCACCCGGGTGTTCGCCGGGGTGTCCGACCAGGCCGGGAAGGCGGCCTTGGCGGCCTGCACCGCCGCTTCCACCTCTTCGGTGGTGCACTGGGGCGCCAGGGCGATCACTTCGCCCGTGGAGGGGTCGTAGCAGTTCATGTACTTGGCGGTCCTGGAGGCACACCAGGCGCCGTCGATATAGACCTTCAACTTCCGGGGAGACTCGCTCATGATTCAGCCTTTCGGATCGGGACAGGGGATGGGCTGGGGAACTGGCGCCGCGCGGGGCCGGCTACCCGGCGCTGGGGACCATGATGTCGCGGATGACCGCGTTGAGTTCGGCGCCGGCGGCGAGGAACTGGCGCAGCGTCACCACCGTGGCGCCGTACGTGTCCATGTCGGTCAGGGACAGGCCGTCCTCGTTGTAGGCGCGGTTGAAATCCGGATAGTGCCCGGTCAGCGCGGCGAGGATCTCCGGGTCCACCGGGTTGGCGATCCGGTTCGCCACGGTGACGTCGCTGGCGTTGAAGCGCTTCTGCCAGGCGCAGGGGGGCGAGATCACGACATCGCCGCCGATGTACTCGCTCCAGTGCATGTGGTTGCGGAAGGCGGCCGAGAGCAGGCGCAGGCGGTAGCCGCGCTCCTGGTAGAGCTTGTAGGCCTTCTTGAACACCGCCACGCCGGCCCATTCCAGGATGCCGGGGTCGACGATGGTCCCCTCCTGCCTGGTGACCGTGCGCATCCAGTCGTCCAGGCGCCCGCTCATGATGGTGCACACCGGACCCATGGTGGCGATGGGCAGGCCCTCCCGCTCGCGCCGCCGGAGCCCGCGCTCCACCGCCTCGGCCACCTGCAGGGCCTGGGGCAGGGTGAAGCTCACCGTGGCGTTGACGCTCACCCCGCGGTAGGTCACTTCCTCCATCGCCGCGATGCCCACGCTGGTGGCCGGGATCTTGACGATGATGTTGGGGGCCAGTCCGCTGAAGTGCACCGCCTGCGCCACCAGGGCATCCTTGCTGCGGAAGAAGCGCGGGTCGGTCTGCACCGAGAGCCGTCCGTTGCGGCCCTTCTGTTCATCGAAGATCGGCTTCAGCAGCCGCGCGGCGTCGATGGACAGCAGCTCCACCAGCCGCCAGGCCACCTGGTCCTCGGTCGCCGCCGGCATCTCCTTGATGAGGTTCGCGATGCGCGGCTTCCACAGCTCCATGGACTTCTTCAGCACCTCCAGCACGATCACCGGGTTGCAGGTGGCACCCACCGCGCCGTGCTCGATGGAGTAGCTCAGCTCGTCGATGGCCGCCGAGTCGTTCCAGAGGCACGTGGGCGTGGTCTGGGTCATCTGGTACAAAGGGCTCTTCCACTTCGTGGTCGTGCCGGTTTCGCTCATGGTTCCCTCCTGACGGGGCCGAAACCCCGTTGGCATGAATTGCATATTTAAAATCAAGACAGGTCAGAGCCCCGCTTTTTCGCGGATGTAGCTCCGGGCCTTGAGGGCGTATTCCAGGGGGTTGGCCAGGGCGGGATCCTGCTCCGCCTCCACCACCCACCAGCCCTGGTAGCCGAAGTCCTTCAGGGCCTCGAACACCGGCACGAAGTCCACCGAGCCGTCCCCCGGGACGGTGAAGGCGCCGGCCTTGACCGCGGCCAGGAAGCTCTTCTGGTCGCGCTTGATCATGGCCACCACCGCGGGGCGCACGTCCTTGAGGTGGACGTGCTTGATCCGCCGGCCCCACTTGTTCAGCACCGCCAGGTGGTCCTCCCCGGCGAACACCAGGTGGCCGGTGTCGTAGAGCAGGTCCAGCAGGCCCGGCTGGGTGGATTCCATGAGCCGGTCGATCTCGGCGGCGGTCTGCACGCCGGTGCCCATGTGGTGATGATAGGTAAGGCTCATGCCCTTTTCCTGGGCCCGCTCGCCCAGGCGGTTCAGGCCCTCGGTGAGGCGCTGCCATTCCGCGTCGGTGAAGCTGGGCTTCCGGTCGAACACCGGCAGGTCGAGACCCTGGATGGAGTGGCCCTGCTCGGCGGCGCCGATGACCCTGGCCCCCACCGCGTAGAGGAAGTCCCGGTGCTGGAGGAACGCCTTCTCGACTTCGGCGTAGGGCTGGGTGGTGAGGAAGGAGGAGAACCAGGCGTTGCAGATGGTCAGCCCGCGCAGGGCCAGGGCCCGGTTCAGCACCGCCGGGTCCTTGGGATACTTGTTGCCCACCTCGCTGCCCTTGAAACCGGCCAGCGCCATTTCGCTCACGCACTGCTCGAACGGGATCTGGCCGCCCAGTTCCGGAAGATCGTCGTTGGTCCAGCCGATGGGCGCGATCGCCAGCCTGACATTCATTTCGCTCATGGTGTTCTCCTAGGGTGCCCGGCGTTGGCGCCGGACGTCAGAATTTGCGTGCTTTCGCCAGCTGTTCCTTGACCTCGACCGCCGCCTCGACCACCGCCGGGTTGTCCGATGCCTGCGCCGTGCCCACCCGCCACCAGGACTCGTAGCCGTAGGTCATGGACTTGGCCGTCACCTTGGCGTCGATCACCACCGGCCCCGGCTCCTGCAGCGCCTGGATCACGGCCTGCCGGAACTCCTCGACGGTCCGGGCGCGCAGGCCCTTGGCGCCCCAGCTCTCGGCGTTCTTGGCGTAGTCCACCACCAGGCTGGCCCCGGTGAGCCGGCCCGTGGCCGCCTCCCGCTTCTTCCACTCGTTGCCGAAGTGGATGATGCCCTGGCTGATCTGCAGGTTGTCGATGCACTGGAAACCGGCGTTGTCCAGCACCACGATGATGATCCTGCTGCCTTCCTGGACCGCCGTGAGCAGCTCGGTATGCAGCATGGTGTAGGCCCCGTCGCCCAGCACCGCCACCACCACCCGGTCCGGGGCCGCGAGCTTGGTGCCCACCGCGGCCGCCACCTCGTAGCCCATGCAGGAGAACCCGTACTCCATGTGGTAGGTGCCCGGGGTCCGGGTCCGCCACACCCGCTGCATGTCGCTGGGGATGGAGCCGGAGCCGGAGATGACGATGGCGTCGCTGGGCAGCAGCCGGTCGTTGAGTTCGCCCAGGCAGCGGACCTGGGACAATCCCCCCGGCACCTCCTGGCGGTAGAGCTCGTCGACGATGCCCCGCCAGACGGCCCGCTCGCGCTGGATCGCTTCGCCCCAGGCCGAGCGGTAGCCGCTCCCGGCCAGGGACTCGGTGATGGCGGACAGGGCCAGCTTGGCGTCGGCGATGATGGGCTCGCCGTTCATCTTGTAGGCGTCGAAGCCGGCCACGTTGATGCCCAGCACCTGGCAGTCCGGATGCTGGAACAGCCATTTGGAGCAGGTGGCGAAGTCGCCCAGCCGGGTGCCCAGGGCGATGATCAGGTCGGCTTCCTTGGCCAGCCGGTTGGCGGCCAGCGATCCGGTGGTGCCGATCCCGGACAGGTTGTGGGGATCATCCCAGACCACCGTGCCCTTGCCGCCCTGGGTCTCGGCGAACGGCACGTCGAACCGCTCGCAGAAGGCCGCCAGTTCCGGTCCGGCCCCGGCGTAGCGCACGCCGCCGCCGCAGATCACGTAGGGGCGCTTGGCGGCCGCGATCATGGCCGCGGCCCGGGCCACCTGGGCGGCCGAGGGGATGCGCCGCTCCACGTGGTGGATGCGCCGCGCGAGGAATTCCGCCGGGTAGTCGTAGACCTCGCCCTGGACGTCCTGGGGCAGGGCGACGGTGACCGCGCCGGTCTCGGCCGGGTCGGTGAGCACGCGCATGGCGTTGATCATGGCGGTCATCAGCTGCTCGGGCCGGCTGACCCGGTCCCAGTACCGGCTCACCGGCTTGAACGCGTCGCTGGCGGTGATGTTGCTGTCGCAGGGCTGTTCAACCTGCTGCAGCACCGGGTCCGGCTGGCGGCAGGCGTAGCTGTCGCCGGGCAGGAACAGCACCGGCAGCCGGTTGACCGTGGCGGTCCCGGCCGCGGTGACCATGTTCAGCGCGCCGGGCCCCAGGGAGCTGGTGACCGCCATCATGGCCCGGCGGTCGTTCTGCTTGGCGAAGGCGATGGCCGCGTGGCCCGCGCCCTGCTCGGTCTTGGCCTGGTAGAAGGTCAGCCCGTGGCCGCCGCCGGCCAGGGCCTCGCCCAGGCCGACCACCACCCCGTGGCCGAAGATGCCGAACACGCCGCCGACGAACTTGGTGACCTCACCGTCCACTTCGAGGTACTGCTGGTCGAGGAACTTCACCAGGGCTTGCGCCATGGTCAGACGCACGGTTTTCATGCTTCCCATCTCCTTACTGCTGCGACGCTGGTGACCAGATTTCGGCTCCGGCATCCTGGACCCAGGTATGCTCCGGCGTGAAGGTTGGCGTTCCGTATCGATTTCCGTCCAGGTGCCGGATGATCCAGACGTACCACATGGCGTAGCCCGGCGCGCTGACCTGGGGATGGTCCTGGGTGTCCCGGATGATCACGGTGTCGTGGTTCCGCACCTGGTGCGTCTCTTCGCCGATGGCCGTGAGCCCGAAGCCCTGCCTGGGAGCGAACCGGTAGTGGTAGATCTCGGGCTGGGGATGGTGGTGGGGCGGGTAGCTGGACCACTTGCCGGGCGCCGTGACCACCTCGCCCAGCACCAGGTTGGCCTCGGGGGCGTTGCTGTCGTCGAACACCGTGCGCACGATCCGGGTGCTGGTCTCCTGCATCGTGCCCTTGCCCCGCGGTTCGCTCCGGCAGTCCTCGGGGGCGTAGTACCTGGCCGCGAAGGCCCGGGGATTGGCGGTCCGGCTCACCAGCAGCTCGGCGCCGCCGGCGCGCGCCACCACCCGGACCTCGTCCCCGTCCGGCAGATGGAGCACCGCCGGCGACTGGTCCAGCAGGCTCTGGCGCGACACCCGCACATGCTGGAGCACGCCGGCGCCGGCCTCGGGCTTCCAGGACAGGTCCACCGTCCCGCCCATCAGGAGGATGGCCTTCTCGTCCTGGCGCCCGGAATCCCAGGCTTCGCCCTCGGCCAGCGTCAGCACGCCGAAGTCCATGAGGACGTCCGCATTGGCGCCGGCCCGGTCGACGATGGGTTCGTAGCCGTGCTCGAAGGTTCCGGGGTGCCGGATCAGCATGGCGTCACCCCACCGCCAGGGGGACCTGGATCTCGGCCGTGCGCACCGGGCGCTTCTCGGCCAGGGACTTCTTCGCGGCCAGCGCCACGATCAGGTCCTGGAGCCCGTCCTCGCCGGTGACCGGGCACGGCGTGCCGTTGGCCACCGCGTCCAGGAAGGCGCGCATCTCGGCGATGAAGGCATCCTTGTAGCGTTCCAGGAAGAAGTACATCGGCTTCTCCCCGGTGACCCCGGACTCGGTGGCCAGCTGCACCGTGTTGGGCGCGTCGTTGCCCGCGACCGCGGCCCCCTTGGAGCCGAACACCTCCAGGCGCTGGTCGTAGCCGTAGGCCGCCTTGCGCGAGTTGTCGATGACGCCCAGGGCGCCGTTGGCGAAGCGCAGGGTGACCACCGCCGTGTCCACGTCGCCGGCCCGGCCGATGGCCTCGTCCACCAGCACGGCGCCGGCGGCGAACACCTCCACCACCTCGCTGCCGGCCTGGAACCGGGCCATGTCGATATCGTGGATCATCATGTCCAGGAAGATCCCGCCGGAGACGGCGACATACTCGGCCGGGGGCGGCTGGGGGTCCCGGGAGGTGATCTTGATGAGCTGGGGCGCCCCCACCGCGCCGGATTCCACATAGTCCCGGACCCGGCGGAAGTTGTGGTCGAACCGGCGGTTGAAGCCCACCTGCAGCTTGACCCCGGCCCGCTTCACCGCCTCGATGGCCCCGCAGACCTTCTCCAGGGTGAGGTCCACCGGCTTTTCGCAGAAGATGTGCTTCCCGGCCCGGGCGGCCATGACCGTGAAATCGGCATGGGTGTCGGTGGAAGAACAGATGACCACCGCCTGGATCTCCGGGTCGTTGAGGATGACCTGCGGATCCTTGGTCACCACGGCGATGCCGAGCCCCTTGGCCCAGGCTTCCATGGCCGGGGTCAGCTTGACGTCGGCGATGGCCTTGAGCCTGGCCCCGGGAATGCCGTAGGCGATGTTCTCGGCGTGGATCTTGCCGATCCTACCTGCGCCGATGATGCCGATACAGACGGCTGCGGACATGGAGCACCTCCAGTGATGCGGAATGGAATGATGAGTTCCCGAACGGTTGGAAACGTTTTCAGTGCGACGCCCGACCTTGCATCGTTTCCAATGAGTAAGACCCTGCAAACGTTTTCAGAAAGGTAAATCCGTCCGCAAACCTTGTCAAGAAATTTTTCAAGGATTTTTTGCCGAGGTTTGGGCCGCGCGACGGGCACGGCCGCTGGGCACCCGGGCGCCCATGGCCGGGGTGCCGGGGATCCGGGCCGCGCCATGGCAACATCGTCCGGGAAGCGCCGGAACCGGGGTTCGGCGCCGAATCGGCGGCGGCCACGACGCCCGGTCCCCGGTTCCTCCAGGCGGCTTCCTCCCACCGCCTGTCCCGCAACCGGGGTGCTGGCACGCAAGGCCCACCTTCCCACCTGGATCGCCTTCTTCCGGATGCCTTCCCGGGTCCGGCCCGGCCTCCGGCCCCTGCCCCGCGGAAGTTCCTTGCGAATTTCCTTGACACACCGGAAGGACGGATTTACCTTTCTGAAAACGTTTGCATGTTCATTCCCAGGTAACGGGCTTCGCGCCCGATTCACCGGCTGGGTCCGCCGGCCGGTGGCTGCCAACCCGCGTTCGCACTGGATTACAGGCGACGGCGGGATCCCGGGGCACCCGGCAGCCGGGGGCGCGAAGCACCGAAGGGTTGCCAAGGTTGGACTAAAAACGTTTCCACAGTCATTCCCAGCGTTGCCGTCGTGATCCACAAACCCAGCCAGGATTGGCTATCAGAGGAGGGTGCTGTATGTCCGGAGTTGATCTGCTCTGCCTGAACCGAGTGACCAAGCCGCAGGTTCCGCTGGAAGAGTTCCTCCAGTTCACCGCCGGCCTGGGCATCAAGCGCATCGAAGTCCGCAACGACTTCACCGACATCGGCATCCTGGACGGGCTTTCCGACGCCGCCCTGGACCAGGCGCTGTCCGCCGCCGGGATCGAGATCCTGACCATCAACGCCCTGTATCCCTTCGAGGACGGCAAGGCGCTGCCCGGGAACCTCGCCAAGCTGAAGTTCCTGATCGCCGAGGCCAAGCGGGTCCAGTGCCCCTACATCGTCATGTGCCCGCTGAACGAGGCCGGCGACCCGCGCACTCCCGCCGAGCGCTCCAGGGACCTGGTGGCGGCGCTGAACGCCTACGGCCCGCTGTTCCAGGAAGCCGGGATGATGGGCCTGATCGAGCCGCTGGGCTTCGAGATCTGCGCCCTGCGCACCAAGAAGGCCGCCCTGGCCGGCATCAACCATTCCGACTATCCGAAGTGCTTCGGGCTGCTCCACGACACCTTCCACCACTTCCTCAGCGGCGAGACCGACTTCTACCCCAAGCAGACCTTCATGATCCATGTCTCCGGCGTCCCGGCGGGCAAGGCCAGGCCGGCCATCACCGACGAGGACCGGCTCCTGGTCACCGAGGCCGACATCATGGACAACCGGGGCCAGGTGGCGGCGCTGCTGGCGGGCGGCTGCACCGCCCCCATCTCCTACGAGCCCTTCTCCTCCAAGATCCGGGCGCAGTCCCTGGCCGAACTCAAGCCCCAGCTGCAGCAGAGCATCCAGTACCTGTTCAGCTGACCCGGGGTCGACCGGAAGCCCGCCCCTCCCGCGGCAGGCCGCGGCGCTCCCGCGTCATGGCCTGCCGCGTTCCCGTCACTTCCCTGGCGGGCGAAGGTCCCGGACCCGGTCCAGGTCGTACGGGGTCTCCTGGTAGACGTAGTAGTTCAGCCAGTTGGAATAGAGCAGGTTGGCGTGGCCGCGCCAGCGCACCACCGGCTCCCGGGCGGGGTCGTCCCCGGGGAAGTAGTTCTGCGGGACCGCGATGGGCAGGTTCCTGGCCACGTCCCGGGCATACTCGTCCCTCAGGGTGAGGGGATCGTACTCCGAGTGCCCGGTCACGAAGATGTGCCGCCGGTCCGCGGAGAGGGCGATGTAGACGCCGGCCTCCTCGGACTCCGAGAGCAGCACCAGCTCCGGCACCGCGAGGATGTCCTCGCGCCGGACCTCGGTGTGCCGGGAGTGGGGCGCGAAGAACACATCGTCGAAGCCCCGGGCCAGCCGCTCGTAGCGCACGTTCAGCCGGTGCGGGAAGACCCCGAACATCTTCCGCTCCAGGGGATGTTTCGGCACCCCGTAGTAGTGGTACAGCCCAGCCTGGGCCCCCCAGCAGATGTAGAGGGTGGAGGTGACGTGGGTGCGGGCCCAGTCCATGACCTCCTTGAGCTCCTCCCAGTAGTCCACCTCCTCGAAGGCCATGGTCTCCACCGGCGCGCCGGTGATGATGAGGCCGTCGAAGTTCTGCCCGCGGACCTCGGCGAAGGTGACGTAGTGCTCCAGGAGGTGCTCCATGGGCGTGTTCCTGGACTCGTGGGACTCCATGTGCAGCAGGACGATCTCCACCTGCAGCGGGGAGTTGCCCAGCAGCCGAAGCAGCTGGGTCTCGGTGTTGATCTTGGTGGGCATCAGGTTCAGGATGGCGATCCGCAGCGGCCGGATGTCCTGCTGCTGGGCGCGCTGCTCGCCCATGATGAAGATGTTCTCGCTCTCCAGGATGCCTGTGGCGGGCAGGGAATCGGGGATCTTGACGGGCATTGGGGCTCCTTGGCGCAACGGACGGCCTCCGCCGTTCCACGTGCGAACCCGGAAACGTCCGATGCGCCGGCCCCTAGACTTGTCAGTTCATGACCGCCCGGCATCTTTCCCGCGGCTTGCGCCGCGCGGCAGGAATTGGCACCACGCCTCTTAAGCAGGTTGCCAAGGTTTCACAGGGCCTGTCCCTCCACCTTTCTGGATATCGCGCTATGGAACTGGCAAAGACCTGTCTGCTTCCAGGTTCGGTCAAAAGCTTGGACTTGCCAAGGGAGAATGTGTCCGGGGCCGCGGCATGAAAGTCGAGACCCGTGGAGTTCCAGGATCTTTTGCCTCCTGAACCCTTGTAAAAATTCCCAAATTTTCCATTGAAAACGGCAAAGGACCATTGCATATTTCCGCCACCATCATTTTAAAATTATCAAAATTGAAGGTAAAGCTGAAGACACGATGGCCATAATTGATAACGTTGGCATGGTCAAACGAGTCGATGGAGACAGGCTTTTGCCCCAAGATACCATGAAACAATTGAAAGACTTTTTTGAAGGAAAAATTCAGATTCTGATGTAAACGCTGCTTAATGCAGGGCCTTCCCATTTTGGGTATATCATGAACGAACCTGGCAGGGCGTAGCGATAGACCGGGGGCTCGGCCGGGCGCAGCACACCCCTGCCTGCCAACTTGATCGCGCCTGGGGCGGGGATCATGGCCAGACAGAAGGGCAGGTTGACGGCCAAGCAGAATACTGAGAAGGCGCATCAGCGCCAGGAATGCATGTGGATTTTCATGGGCGGTAAGCTTTTGAATCGAGAAGAAGTTCTCAATTGACGCCACGGCCCGGGTTAGGCATGCTGGGGCCGTGACTGGAGTCACATCTGCTGATTCAATACATGTTATTCAGCGTTTATCGCAAATTGAAGGAGCCTTCCATGAACAATATCGTTCTGGCAGCTTTGCTCTGCCCACTGTTCGGCACCCTGGTCCAGGCCCAGATCCCGGCTCCCAGCGCCCCCGTCCTCCATCCCGGCCTGCCCGGCGGCTACGGGGCCTTCCCCAACGACGCTCCCGAGCTCCAGGCCGCCAAGGCCTACATCCAGACCCGGATGCCCTTCATGACGCTGGGCGCCGTCACCGAGGCCGCCAGCCAAGTGGTGGCCGGCTTCAACCTGGTGTTTACCTGCGCCGTGACGGATGAGGACGGCACCGCCCCGTGGCGGTTCGGCGTGTTCAGGAGCCTGGACGGCCACTGGCACCTCTACGGGGCCAACCGGCTCTGATGGATGGGGCGGGCGGGCCCAGCCCGCCCGCCTCGCCGGGTTCGCTTCCGTCCGCAGCCGCTACTTGCCGCCGCGGTTCTTGCGCTGGTCGAGGATGACGGCGCCGACGATGATGCAGCCCTTGATGATCTGCTGCCAGTAGGCGGACACGTTCATCAGGTCGAGGGTGTTGTTCAGGACGCCGATGATCAGCGCGCCGACGATGGTGCCGGCGACGGTGCCGATGCCGCCCGCGGACAGGGAGGTGCCGCCGATGACCGCCGCCGCGATGGCGTCCAGTTCATAGCCGACGCCCTGTCCCGGCTGGCCGGAGCCGATGCGGGAGGAAACCACCAGCCCGGCGATGCCCGCCAGGAACCCGGCATACATATAAATGAGCATCTTGTAGCGGTCGACGTTGATCCCGGACACCCGGGCCGCCTGCTCGTTGCCGCCGATGGCGTAGATGTATTTGCCGAACTTGGTGTTGGCATAGAGGATGTGGGTGACGATGGCCATGCCCACCAGGATCACGATGGGCACCGGCACCCCGAAAATGTCGCCCTGGCCGATGAAGTTGTAGCCATCCGTCAGGTTGGAGATCGGGCGGCCGGCGGTGTAGAGCATGGCGGCCCCGCGGATGGCGGTGTAGGTGCCCAGGGTGGCGATGAAGGGCGGAATGTGCGTCTTGGCCACGAAGGCCCCGTTGATCAGACCCACCACGGCGCCCACCGCGCAGGCGCCCAGGATCGGCAGGATCAGCGGCACATGCAGGCCTGGATAGAAGGCCATGGCATAGCCGGGCATCTGGGCCATGCTGGCGGCCACCACCGCCGCCAGGCCCACCACCGAGCCCGAGGACAGGTCGATGCCGGCGCAGACGATGACGCCGGTGACGCCCAGGGCGATCAGGCCGATGATGGACATCTGCCGTACGATGTTGATCAGGTTGGTGCTGGTCAGGAAGGCCTTGGACAGCATCGAGGCGACGATGATCATGACGCCGAATATCAGGAAGATGCCGTACTTGGCGAAGATGCTGGAGGCCAGCTGGCCCGCCCTGCGCCGATGGCCTTCCTCAATGCTTGCGGTTGCTGCTCCAGGATTCGCCACAACGTTCCCCTTCTATGCGATCAGACTTGCAGCCAGGGTCATGCCCGTGGCCATTTGGAGGATTTTTTCCTGCGTCGCTTCGGCGCGGGTCAGCTCACCGACCTTGTCGCCCTCGTGCATGACCATGATCCGGTCGCTCATGCCCAGCACTTCCGGCAGTTCCGACGAGATCATGATGATCGCCTTGCCCGAGCGGACAAATTCCGTCATGAGACGGTAGATCTCCGACTTGGCGCCCACGTCGATCCCCCGGGTCGGCTCGTCCAGGATCAGCAGATCCGGCTCCGTGAGCAGCCACCGGGAAATCAGCACCTTCTGCTGGTTGCCGCCGGACAGGTTCTTGATGATCTCCCGCAGGCTGGGGGTCTTGATCCGCATCAGGTCCCGCATCTTCTCGCAGTCCTGGTCGATGGCCCCGGTCCGGATGAACGGCCCCAGCAGGTACTTGTTGATGTTGGCGATGAAGATGTTGTCGCGGACGCTGGCATTGAGGTAGAGTCCGGTCAATTTCCGGTCCTCGGTGAGCAGGCCCATCCCGCCCCGGATGGCATCGGCCGGAGACTTGATGCTGATGGGCTTCCCGTGCAGCCGGACACTCCCGGCCGTGGTCCGCCGCACCCCGAAGATCCCTTCCAGGAGTTCGGTCCGCCCGGCGCCCATCAGCCCGGCCACGCCCAGGATCTCCCCGCGCCTGAGCTGGAAGGTGACATTGCGGAAGCCTTTGCCGCTCATGTTCTCCACTTCCAGCATCGGCTCGCCGATGTCGTTGTCTTCCTTGTGGAACATGTCGGTGAGGGTCCGGCCCACCATCTTCTCGATGAGGATGGCGTGGGTCAGTTCGCTGGTGGGCGCGGTGGCGATGAACATCCCGTCACGGAACACCGTGACCTCATCGGTGATCTTGAACACCTCGTCCATCTTGTGGGTGATGTAGACGATGGAGCAGCCCTGTTCCTTCAGCGACTTGATGATCCGGAACAGCCCCTCCACCTCCGCCTCGGTGATGGCCGAGGTGGGTTCGTCCATGATGATCAGGTCGGAGTTGTAGGACACGGCCTTGGCGATTTCGGCGAGCTGGCAGTTGGCGATGCTCAGGTCGCACATCTTCTTGGTGGCATTGATCTTGATTCCAATCCGGTCCAGCAGTTCCGCGGCCATGCGGTTCATCCTGCGCATGTCCACCAGGCCGTACCAGGTTCTCGGCTCGCGGCCCAGGAAGATGTTCTCGGCGACCGTCATCTGCGGAATGGGGCTCAGTTCCTGGTGAATCATCGAGATGCCCTTGGAGAGCGCATAGTGGGTGCTCGTGATGTCCAGCTCCTCGCCCTTGAAGGTGATGGTTCCGGAATCCTGCCGGTAGATGCCGATCAGGCACTTCATCAGCGTGGACTTGCCGGCGCCGTTTTCGCCCATGAGGGCGTGCACGGTGCCCTTGCGCACCTTGAGCTGCACGTCGCTCAGCGCGCGCACCCCGGGGAACGTCTTGGTGATGTGCTGCATGCTGAGAACAAATTCGTCTGGCACCCTTTCCTCCTCACTGGTCCACGAGCACGGCCTACCAGTCCCCGAAGGGACCGGTAGACAGCTCGAACCGCCAACTACTTCATGAAAGACTTGTAATTAGCCTTGGTGATCTTCTGGTAGGGAATCCAGATGATATCGTTCTTCACCTTCGGGTTCGCCTGTTTCTTGATCATCATGTAGGCGGCGTTGACCGCCTCGAAGCCCTGGCCGACGGGATCCTGGAACACGGTGTTGTTCAGCTCGTTCTTGTCCATGGAGGCCAAGGCGTCGCCGCTGCCGTCGGTGCCGCCGACGGGGATGGCTCCGAGCTTGCCGGCGGCCTTGATCGCCATGAGGGCGCCCAGGGCCATCTCGTCGTTGTTGGAGGCCACGCCGTTGATCACGTCGCCGGAGGCCAGCCAGTTTTCCATGATCGTCTTGCCCTGCTCGCGCTTCCAGTTCCCGGTCTGTTCGCGGATGATCTTGATGTTGGGGAACTTCTGCTTGACGATCTGCTTGATGCCTTCGGTGCGGCCGATGGCGGCCTCGTTGCTCAGCTCGCCCATCAGGATGACCAGGTTGCCCTTGCCGCCCATGGCCTTGCCCAGTTCCTCCATGTTCATGACGCCGGCGTCGATGGACCGGGAGCCGCAGTAGACCACGCCCTTGGGCAGGTTCTCGGGCTGGCGGTTGATGTACACCAGGGGCTTGCCGGCCTTGACCACGTCCTTGGTCATGGGCCCGGTGGCGGCGGTGTCCACGGGCAGGATGACCACGGCATCCATGCCCTCGGCCAGGAAGTTCTCCACCTGGCCCATCTGCTTGGCGGTGTCGTTGTTGCCGTCGACGATGGTGAGGTCGACGTCGGGGTGGGAGGCGCCCCACTTGGTGATGGCGTCCCGGACATAGGTGAGCCACACGTCGTCGAACAGGGCCATGGCGACCCCGATCTTGACCTTGGGCTGGGCGGCCGGAGCAGGGATGCTGCTCATGGTCATGGCCATCATGGCCAGAGCCGGAATGAACAACTTCGAGAGCTTCATTGCTTTCTCCTCCTAGAGAGTTGCCCTGCAGGGCAGAGCGTTGGGGACAAAAAACCAGCCGAGCCGCTGACCGTCTGGTCACTTTCCAAGCAATTCGTGTTCAATTCGCTCCCGGGTCGCCACCGCCTGCCGAGCCATCTTTTCCGGATAGCCGAACAGCGCGGCGGCGATGATCGCTTCCCCGCCCACCTTGAAGGTCCGCTGGGCGAATTCCATCCTGCGCAGCTGCTCGAAGATGCCCGGAAGGTCGACCTCGCCCTCGCCGAGGCCCAGGTGCTGGTGGATGGTCGCATTGACCCCGGGCGGGTTGAGGATGTAGCGGCAGTCGGTGGTGTGGTTCATGGTGTCGGCGATGAGCACGTGGGACAGGTCCGCGCCGGCGTAGTCCAGCATCCGCCGCACATCGCCCTTGCCCTTGTCGTAGAAGAAGGTGTGCGCCGCGCAGTACAGGTACTTCAGGTTCTCGCTGTGGAGCGACTTGACCAGGTCGCAGGTCTCGTCGTTGTCCTCGCAGAAGTCGAAGGGATGGGACTGCACTTCCACCCGGAGGCCTTCGCGCTCGATGATCGGAAGCAGCTCCGCCATGGAGCGGTACCACATCTCCTCGCAGACCACCGGCTGGGTGGGATCGCCGGACAGCTCGGTGTTGATCACCGGCGTGCCCATCTCCACCGCGATCTCGATGATCCGCTTCCAGTTGGCCACCGCGGCCCGGCGCCGTTCCTCCACCGGATGGGACCAGTTGTAGACGACGATGAAGGAGGAGATCTGGACCCCGGTTTCCTTCAGGGCCTGCTTGTATTCGGCCAGGGTCTCGCGGCTGGCCTTGGGGTGCTTGAAGAACGGGTTGATCCGCGGGTGCGGGGACTGCTCGATGAACCGGTAGCCCCAGTCGGCCACCTGGTGCACCATGGCGGTGATGCCCATCTGCTTGGCCAGGACGTCGACGTCGAATGCGATCTTCATTGGAATTCCCCCCTTGCTGCTGGCGGCTACGGGTAGAGGGCGGGGCGCGAACCGAGTTCGATGGGCACGATCTTGCCGGACTTCTGGGCTGCCACGCAGGCGTCGGCGGTGACCGCCGCGGCGTAGCCGTCCCAGGAGGACGGGCCGCTGATCTTGCCGCTGGCCACGGCGTTGATCCATTCCTGCAGTTCCACGTCGTAGGAAGCGATGAAGCGCTGCTTCCAGTCGGTGAGGATCTCCACGCTGCGCTTGGCCGCGCTGCGCAGCAGGATGTTGGACGGCTCCGGCAGCCGGGCCACGCCGGTCTCGCCCACCAGCTCGCACTGGATGTCGTAGCCGTAGCCGGCGTTGACGAACACCTCCACGTCGATCCGGATGCCCGAGGCGGTCTCCAGCAGCACGATCTGGGGATCGGCCAGGTGCCCGAAGGCGTTGCGGGTCTTCCTGGGATAGAGCACCTGGGCGGAGACGTACTCGTCGTCCAGCAGCCAGCGCATGGTGTCGATCTCGTGGATGGCCGTGTCGGTGATGGCCATGTCGGTGGTGTAGTTGTCGCCGACGGTGGGATTGCGGTGGGCGCAGTGGGCCATGAGCGGGGCGCCGATGACGCCCTGGTCCACCGCGGCCTTGAGCATGCGGTAGCCCGCGTCGTAGCGGCGCATGAAGCCGACCTGGACCAGCCGCTTGCCGAAGGCCACTTCTGCGTCGAGGATGCGCTTGCAGGCGGCGGCGGTGGTGGCCAGGGGCTTCTCGCAGAACACCGGCTTGCCGGCCGCGATCGCCGCCAGGACGAACTCCTCGTGGGTCGAGCCGATGGAGGTGACGATGACCGCGTCCACGTCCTCGGCGGCGATGAGCTTCTGCCCGGTCTTCTCGGCCCGCCCGCCGATGGCCCCGGCCAGCTGTTGCGCCCGCGCCGAGTCGATGTCGGTCACCGCCACCACCTGGGCGCCGGACAGGGCCTGGGTGATGCGGCGGATGTGGTCCTGCCCGATGTTGCCGGTTCCGATGACACCAACTCTGATAGCCATTCCTGGGACTCCTTGGGGATGTGTGGCCGCGGCGGACGGGACCCGGATCGGGGAGAGCCGGGCGCCGCCGCCAGGACTCGTGTGCTTGCGCAATGCAGGGAAAAGCTCCCTGGCCAGGCACTGAGGCCTGGCGTGGTTCTGCTGGCAATTTTCAATATCCGGATGGCTGGGCTCAAAGCGGCCGGTGCGCCAGGGAAGACCTTCCTGGCGGCAGGTGCTCATACTGTGAAAACGTTTTCAACGCCCAACCCGACTTTGCGGCTTCATCCAAGCTGTTCCAACCTGATCCGCACCCACCTGAACCTTGACTGCCTGCCGAACGCAGTCCCGACTGCACCGATTCCGAATGATCATGCAAACGTTTTCAGAAAGGTAAAGCTGTCTGCAAACGGTGTCAAGATTTTTTTCAAGGATTTTTGGATCAGGGGCTTCCGCGCAACGGCCCGGCCCGGACCAGGGCCCGGCAGCGCGGCGCGATCCAGGGCCGCCAGGGCGGGGACGGGCCCGTCGCCGCCAGGCTCCAGGCCCACCCACCACCCAAGGCCGGCCGGCGCCGGAGCATCTCCCGCTCCGGCCCATGGGCCTGGCTAGGGATCCCGAAACCCTTCCCCTGGGTGCGGTTCCTGCTATGTTATGGTCAAAGCATGCAAACGTTTTCCGGAAGGACATACGGCCTACCCGGCCGGTCCAGGGAACTTCCTGGCGGTACTCAGCAACCGTTGCGCCAAGCTGAGCAGGAGCTGAACGGAGGGCTTCCGGGCGGTTCGCAGCACTGATCGGATCGAGGTTATCGCAATGATGAGCATCAAGGACATCGCCAAGCTCGCCGGGGTTTCGCCCGCCACCGTTTCCAGGGTCATCAACCAGAAGAATTACGTCAAGACCGAGATCCGCGAGAAGGTCCTGGCGCTGGTGAAGGAGACCGGCTACGTGCCGGACAGCGCGGCCCGCTCCATGGTGCTGCAGCGGACCTTCACCGTCGGGATCGTGATCCCCGACACCTTCAACATGTTCCAGCGCCAGCTGTTCTCCACCATCGAGCACTCCCTGGAGGGCTTCGGCTACCGGACCATCTTCTTCTTCGTCAAATGGGAGGCGGACAGCGAGTCCAAGTGCCTGAGGCGGCTCATGGCCGAGAAGCTCGACGGGATCATCATGATCCACGAGGTGACCCACCCCGACTTCTACGAAAGCCTCCGGGTGGTGGGGGTGCCGGTGGTGCTGTGCACCTTCGCCCGGGACGAGTTCGACTTCCCCTCGGTGCACGTGGACGAGTTCGCGGCCTCCCTGGCGGCCACCAAGCACCTCATCGGCCTGGGCCACCGGAGCATCGGCCTCATTTCCGGGATGCAGTTCTCCTTCGGGGCCCAGCGCGCCGTCGGCTACCGCAGCGCCCTTGAAGGCGCAGGCCTCCCGGTGGACGAGGGCCGGGTCATCCTGGTCCCCACCTACAGTCCCGAGGACGGCCGCGCCGGCATGCAGGAGCTGCTGTCCCGGCGCAAAGGCCTGACCGCCGTGTTCGCGGCCACGGACGAGCTGGCCATCGGCGCCGGGCGTGCCCTCTACGAGCTGGGCCTCTCCGTGCCCGGGGACATCTCCCTGGTGGGCTTCGACGACATCGACATCTCGGCCTACCTGTCGCCGGGCCTCACCACCGTGCGCCAGCCCATCGTGGAAATGGGCCGGAAGACCGCGGAGCTCATGTCCCAGCGCATCGCCGGCGAGGCCAAGGGGCTGCGCTCCACGGTGTTCGGCCATGAGCTGATGGTCCGCGAGTCGAGCCGGGCCCTGGTGCCGGTGCCCGCATAGGGCTATGGTGGCCACCGCTTGATGAATTTCCAATACCATGGTATGGTTAAAACACTGACTTGCCATGTACTTCCATACCATTGAGGAGGGCCTCCCATGCTCCGGTTGCGGCACCCGCTCGCCCTTGCCACCGCGGCCATCCTCTGGGCCGCCCCCGCCGCCTACGCCAGCTACCCGGCGGATTTCGCCAAGGCGGTGACGCCCTGCCTGCGCAACGGTGATTTCTCCGCGGCGGAGAAGGAGTTCCTGCACGACGCCATGACCCCCGGGCGCAACCAGCTGCTCTACCTCTACGAGCTGGCCAACCTGTACCGCATGAAGGGGGATGTGGACAAGAGCATCGAACTGTTCGGCCATGCCGATCGGGTCGCCCACGACTACGAAGGCAAGGCCCTGGTTTCCGCCGGCGCCGCGGCCGGGCAGGTGGGCGCCACCCTGACCAACGACACGGTGCTCACCTGGGAAGGCGACTGCCAGGACAAGGTCATGTCCCGCACCCTCGACGCCATGAACTACCTGGCCAAGCACGACCTGGAAGGTGCCCGGGTCGAGGTGCGCAAGGCCGAGGAATACCAGGTCCAGGAGCGGGCGAAGCGGCAGAAGGCGGTCGCCAGGGCCGCGAACCTCGACAACGCGTCCGCCAACGCCAAGTACGGCAACATGTTTTCCTACGTCCAGGACGTGCGCAACAGCTTCGAGAACGCGTTCACCTACTACCTCTCCAGCGCCATCTACCGGGCCCAGGGAGCGTCCGGCCTGGACGACGCCCTGGTGGACATCAAGCGCGCCTACGAGCTGGCCCCGCGCGCCCCGGCGGTGCGGCAGGCCTACCTGGACATCGTCGCCCAGGGCGGCGACCCCGCCGCCCTGGAGGAGCTGAAGGCCAGGCTCGGGGCCGATCCGGGCCTCCGGCTGCCGGACTACGCGGACTACGCCCATGGCGGGACCGTCGTGGTCATCTACGAAGTGGGGTTCGTCCCGCCCATGGGCGATGTCGCCATCGACGTCTTCGCGCTCAACAAGCTCTACAGTCTGGCCTTCCCCATCTACAACGACTTCGGCGGGCCGCAGCCCCCGCTGGAGGTCACCGCCCCGGGCGCCGCCCAGAGCACCAGCCTGGTCGCGGACGTGCGCAAGCTGGAGGTCAAGTCGCTGCAGGAGCGCATCCCCGGAATCCTGGCGCGGGGCACCCTCGGGGCCATCGCCAAGGCCCAGGCCCAGCAGAAGGCCACGAACTCGTTCGGCATCTTCGGCCAGCTCGCCGCCACCATCGCCACCAAGCTGGTCACCACCGCCGACCTGAGGTCCTGGCTCAGCCTGCCGGCGGAAGTGCAGACCGCCCAGCTCACCCTGCAGCCGGGCCCCAACGACCTGACCCTGGCCTCGTACGGCTGGACCGAGCGGGTCTCGGTGGACGTGGCCCCGGGCAGCACCACGTTCCTGATGGTCAGGTCGGTCCCCGGCTTCCGGACCATCAAGTCCGCCACGGTCAAGGCCGGCGCCTGACCTTCCGTTCCGTCTGCTGGCGGGCCTGCAGCACGGCTTCGCACTGCTCAGGAGACGCTGAAGGACGGGGGAATTTAATAAACTTGACATAGACAAAGTATTCAATCTTGCCCATCTCCACTCGGCCTTGAGCCGGATCGCCTCCCAGCCACGGTGCCGGCCGCCGCGGAAGGCGATTCAGTCGCGGCTGTAACACTTGTGGGCCAGTCTGAGGCCCATCCGCCCGCCGTCCACCCACCCATGGCCCTGGATAAAGGGCAATGTTTCCTGGGTCATGCGCGATTATTTCCATCCAGGGTTGACATTAATAAATTATTCCGTATGCTTCCTCTTGCTTGCTGGATGGGGCGGTATGCGGAAGACATGGGTTCTGCCGGCGGTTGAGACGGAACGGTTCCTTCCGGGGAATTCCCGGCCGGCCCCGGGGAGCGGGCGATGAACGGTCCCGGATCCGAGCGGCCCGTGGAAGTGGCCGTGGTGGGCATCGGCATCCGGGGCCAGGGCATGGAGGGCTCCCGGGCGTTCATCCAGCGGCTGTTCCGGAGCCTGGGGCCGTACCGGGTCCAGGGCGATCCCCGGGACCTGCCCCTCCTGGCGGGGACCGCGGCGGACGAAGCCTATGCCGGGGCCCGGGCCTGGGACCCGGCCCGGTCCGGCATCTACCTGGGCCTGGATGAGGAAGCCGCCGCCGCGGACCCGGACCTGCTGCCGACGCTGGAGCAGCGGTTCCATTTCCGCGGCGAGGGGCGGGTCTGCTCCGCCGGGGAACTGTCCGGCAACCGCGCCCTGGCCACGGCAGCGCGGCGGATCACCGCCGGGGTCCTGGACGGAGCCCTGGTGGGTGCGGCGGCGGCCTGGCCGGCCCAGCCCGGCGACGGCCCCGCGACCGGGTCCCGGGACGGCCTCGCGGTGTTCCTGGCGCTCCGGCGCAAGGACGCGGCCCAGCGCGACGGCGACCGCATCTGGGCGGTCCTGGGGCCCGGCCCGGCCCGGCCCCGGCGCCGGATCCGGATGTCGCCCGGCGAGCTCCTCCCGGGCCGGGGCCACGCGGTGTCGGGCCTGCTGCAGGTGGCGGCCGGGTGCGTCATGGCCGCGCACCACGTCTGGTTCTGCCGGGAGGACCGCTCCTGGGAGCCCTTCCTGGACCGCACCGACGGCATCGGCTTCGTGCTGGAGGTGGAGACCTCCTGGGGCGTGGGGATCAGCACCGACCTGTGGCGGAGCTTCCACCCGGGACCGCCGCCCATGGCGTTCCTGCCGGCGCCGGTGCTCCGGACCTACGCCGGAGCCACCCTGGAGGACCTCATCCAGCGCGTGCTCCTGGACGAGCGGGGCGGCGACGGCCCGGTCCGGCTGGCGGTGGTCGCCGGCGGGGACCGGGAATGCCACGAGATCCTGGGCCAGGTCCCCCAGACGCTCCAGCGGGGCCGCCGGGACCCGGGCTGGCTGGACGCCCGGACCTGTTTCAGCCCGCGGCCGATCCAGGGCAAGGTCGCGACCCTGTTCACCCCGGTGGGCGCCGGCTACCTGGGCATGGGCCGGGAACTGCTCCTGGGGCTGCCCGGACTGCCCCTGCTCATGCGCCACTTCGCCCAGGACCTGGCCATGGCCGACTGGATCTACGAGGCCCACCGGGAGCGCCGGGGCGACCCGCTGTACGAGTGCGCCGCCACCATGTTCCTGAGCCAGGCCCACGCGGCCTTCACCCGCGACATCCTGGGCATCCGGCCCGAGGTGGCCATGGGCCTCTCCCTGGGCGAGATGAACGCCCTGATCGCCTACGGGGCCTGGAACACGCCGGAGGGCGAGTTCGAGCGCATGCGCCGGGCGGGGCTCTACACCAAGCTGATGTCCGGCACCTTCGAATCCGCCAGGATCCACTGGGGCCTCCCGGACGGGGCCCCGGTGCAATGGCGCAACTGGACCGTGTTCGGCCCGGTGGACCGGGTCCTGGCCGCGGCCGCGACCGAGGAACGGGCCTACGTCGCCATCGTGTACTCCCCCATCCACTGTGTGCTGGCCGGGGACGCCGAGGCCTGCCAGCGGGTGCTGGCGGGCTGCCGCGGGCTCACCGCGGTGCCCGCGCTCGGCCTCGCCGCCCACACTCCGGTCATGGGCCAGGCCCGGGCGGCCTGCTACCGCCACTACCACCGCCCCACCCGGCCGGTGCCGGGCATCGAGTTCCATTCCAGCCACTTCGGCGGTCCCTACGAACTCACCCCCGAGCGGGTCGCCGAGTCGCTCACCGAGCAGGCGCTGGCCTCCCAGGACTTCCCCGCGGTGGTCTGGCGGGCCTGGGACAGCGGGGTGCGGGTCTTCGTCGAGCATGGGCCCCGGAACCTGCTGACCTCGGCCATGCGGCGGCTGCTGCCCAAGGACGAAGGCCTGTTCCTGGCCCTGGACGTCCAGGGGGAGAACGGCCTGGTGCGGGCGGTGAAGGTGGCCGCGGAGCTCTGGTGCCGGGGCGTCCCGGTGGACCTGGGCCGGCTGGAGACGGCCCTGGGCCAGCGCCTGCCGGCGCCGCCGGCGCCCCCTGCCCCGCTGCTGGACGTGGCCGCGAGCCTGTTCGCCGCCTCCCTGGAGCGCAATGACTCCCTGCACGGGGCCTACCAGGCCTGCGTGCGCAACACCCGGGGCCGGTTCCTGGAGTTCCTGGGGCATCCGCCCGAAGAGGAACTGGATCTGTAGGAAGTGGCCGCGGCCGCTCCGGCAGGGTTCCGCCCGTCGCAGGTTCCGGACCGGGAATGGCCCCCATGGACGATCCATGGCATTCTCATGTGAGAACCATGTCCATCTTCCATCCCGGTCCGGTCTCCGCCCTGCCGTTCCAGCGGGCAGGTACGGCCGGACGCCCATCCGGAGTTCGCCCCATGAGCCCACGCAAGGCCCCTGCCATCGATACCCAAGGCCTGGTCGACCGCGACCGCCTGCGGGACGCCCTGCGGCTGATCCGGGAAGCCGGCCCCGAGGGCCTCACCCGCAAGGAACTCGCCGCCAGGATGGGCGTGGCCAGCCTGCGCACCGTGGACCGGAGCGTGCTCCTGCTCGAGGCCCAGGGCGCCCGCATCGACAAGCCGCGGAAGGGCTGGCCTTCCCTGCTGTACCTGGTCCTGCGCAAAGGCCCCACCTGGGACGAGCACGTCTCCGCCGAGGCCCGGCTCGCCCTGCGCCTGGCCGGGCTGTCCCTGGCCCAGAGCGGAACCCTGCTCTGGCAGGACAAGCTGGAGACCATGGAGCGCCTGGCCAGCGAGCACATGTCCAACCGGGACCGCAAGCTGTTCGAGAACCTCAAGAAGGCCATCCACGTGCAGGGCGGGGTGGAGGATCCCATCGAGGCGGCCGACATCCTCGAGCCCCTGCTGCGCAGCCTGGACGGCCCGAAGGTGATCGAGGTGGCCTACCAGGCCGCCGCCAAGGAACCCGGCACCCTGACCGTGGTGCCCTACGCCCTCACCCACGACCTGTTCTCCGGCGGGTCCTTCCTCCTGGTGTGGGACCCCGCCCGCCAGCTTCCGCTGCACCTGCGGCTGAGCCGGATCGACCAGGTGAAGGTGACCGGCCGGACCGGCATATGCCCCGAGGCGCTCATGGCCCGGGCCGCCCGCTACCAGATCGGCGGCTGGACCAGCGCCGAGGCCCCTTTCCAGGTCACCGCCCGGATCCGCGGCGCCCACTGGATCCAGGCCTTCCGGGAAGCGCCGCCGGCGCTCCCGGATTTCCAGGCCGACCCAACCCCGGACGGCAGGTCCGCCCAGGTGTGGTTCAAGGCCAACCACCCGAACGGCGCCACCCGCTGGCTGATGCAGTTCGGCGCCGCCGCGGAGGTGCTCGGGCCGGACAGCCTCCGGACCGAGGTCCACGCCCAGCTCAAGGCGGCGGCGGCCCAGTACGAGCAGGCCACGAGCTAGGCCAGCATGCCGCCGTCCACCGCGATGGACTGTCCCGTAAGGTACGAGGCACGGTCCGAGGCCAGGAAGGCGATGACCTGGGCGACTTCGTCCGGCGTGCCCACGCGCTGGGTGGGCACCCGCTCGATCAGGCCGGCCTTGCGTTCCTGGCTCCCGGCGAACCGGTCCAGCATCCCGGTCTGCACCGGGCCGGGGGCGACAGCATTGACCCGCACCCCCGACGCCGCCGCCTCCAGCGCCGCCGACCGGGTAAGCCCTTCAACCGCGTGCTTGCTGGCCACGTACAGGGAGGCACCCGGCACGCCAATCTTGCCCGCGACCGAGGACAGGTTGACGATGCTGCCGCCCTGCTGGGCCAGCATCACCCGCAGTTCGTGCTTCAGGCATAGCATCACCCCCAGCACGTTGGTGTCGAAGACCTCCGCGTAGCGCTCGGCCGACACCTCCGTCAGCATGCCGGGACGGCCCTCGGTGCCGGCGTTGTTGACGGCCGCGTCCAGGCGGCCGAAGCGCGCGACGGTCCCGTCCACCAGGTCGCGGACCTCGTCCTCCCGGCGCACATCGGCGCGGATGAACTCCGCCTCAGCGCCCAGGGCGCGGAGTTCGGCGGCCAGCGCGCGGCCGGGCTCGTCGTGGCGGCCGGAGACGACCAGCCGGGACCCTTCCCGGGCGAAGGCCAGGGCGGTGGCGCGGCCGATGCCGGTGAGCGCGCCGGTGATCAGGACAACAGGGGTGTTCATGGGCTCCTCCTTTTCCGTGGAATGCCAGTCATGGGTGAGACGTCCACCCGGAAGGTTCGGCGGGCCGGAAGGCCCGGATCACCAGGCCAGGGGCTGGTCGAGCACGATCCCGTCCTGGGCGGTGGCCTGTTCCAGGCTGCCGGCCTTGGCCTGGATCACCAGGAAGGCCAGGGCTTCGCGGCCCGTGGCCCGCCAGGCCCGGCGGCCGTCCCGGGCCACCCGCACCGCTGTGCCCGGCCGCAGGGGGATGCGCTCGCCATCCACCTGCATCTCCCCCTCGCCGGCCAGGAACAGGTAGAGTTCCTCGTTCTGCTTGTGGGCGTGCAGGGCGGGCGAGCCCTCCCCGGGCAGCATGGACCCGAAGGACACTTCCATCCCGGTGAGTCCCAGCACCTGGCCCAGGAAGGTCTTGCCCGGGACCTCGCCCCGGCGCGGGTGGTTCAGGATGAATCCCCGCCACTGCGCGGGGCTGCCGAAATCGGCGGCAGAGCAGTTGGCGGACTGGACCAGTGGCTGAGGTTGGCGGGCCATGGGGCCTCCCGGGGAGAAACAGGGTTGGGTGGGGTGTTGCACTGGTTCGCAATAAAACGAACGTTCGTACTATAATAGGCAAGGGCAGCATCCGAGGCAAGGGGCGGGAGCAATTCCCCTTAATATTCATCATGGAGGCGCGGTTTGGCGGAGAAGGGCGATGGCACGCGGGCACGGATCCTGGACGAGGCCCTGCGCCTGGCCAGCCGGGACGGGCTGGAGGGGCTGACCATCGGCGGCCTGGCCGCGGCGCTGGACCTGTCCAAGAGCGGGCTGTTCGCCCATTTCGGTTCCAAGGAGGCCCTGCAGATCGCCGTGCTGGAGCATGCCGCCGATCGCCTCCGGGAGCTGTGCGCCCCCGCCAAGGGGCTGCCGGCGGGCCCGGAGCGGCTGCGCTTCCTGTTCCAGGTGAGCCTGGACTGGATCGACGATCCCCAACGGCCGGGCGGGTGCCCCATCACCGGCGCCTGCTTCGAGTTCGACGACCGGGACGGCCCGGTGCGCCAGGCCCTGATCCGGCTCCAGCGCAACGGCCAGGAGCGGGCGGTGGAAGGCTTTGACGCTTTCGCCCATCCCTCCCGGGACCGGCACCAGCTGGCCTTCGAGTTCCGGGCCATCACCCTGGGCTACCACCACGCTTCCCGGGTGCTGCGCGAGCCGCGGGCCAGGGAGTGGGCCAGGAACGCGCTGGAATCCCTGATCGAGAAGGCCATGCGGCCGGCGTGACCAGCACCAGGCGGGAGCGCAGCGCCGGAACGCCGGCTCAGTTGGGCTCCCTCAAGGCATGTCCCCACGCCTACCGGATTCCAAGGTCAAAGCCAATCCTTTCGCGGATGATTTCTTGGGTCGGCGCGGCAATTTTTATCGCCTTCAGTCGATCAATCGTGAACCAATCATATGCCACGGCTTCATAGTTAAGAATGACATCATGTGGAGTCGCGGTTCGAGCTGAGTATTCCATGAATATGAAATGTTTATTATCATTAATCATCTCTCGGATACCCAGGAACTTGATATCGCAAATATCAATATTTGTCTCCTCTTTGATTTCACGTCGCAGAGCGAACTCCAGCCTTTCCCCGAAATTGACCTTACCGCCAGGAATGATCCACTCGTCGCGGAATTTACCGCTCGACTGCATAAGAAAGATTTCATTTTTTTCGTTAAAAATCAATGCCCCAACCACTGGTATTGCATAATCAGGCATGCTAACCCTTCCTTTCTTTCGTGGCAAGAACTAGGATTGAGATGAATAACAAAAATGCACCGAACCAATTACTCAAAGATAATTCTGCGGGCGCAAACGGAAGGGCGACCCCTGTGGATATCAATGGCTTCATCGCCCTCATGAGACTGCTCAACCGAAATGACAAGAGTTTATAACTAAAAAACACCAACCCCACGGCAGCAAAAGAGCAGGCGGATGCGGCAAGTATACCAAGGATATGTGCAGGGTGAATGTTGAGGTAGGAGTACCTTGCAAAGCCAGGGGCAAGCATGACCATGAGAATCAGGGTACATGTACTATTATTGAAAAACAAAACTCCCACTGGGTTTAAAGGCGGGGAGGCAGATTTTACCATAAAATTTGCCACTGCAAAACATAAGGTATCAAGAAGAACTAATCCAACTCCGACCGAAACTGTCCACGTTGAGGATCCTTTATTGGCTATAAAAAAGGCACCCAAAATGCCGACTATAATAGCCACGATTTCAAGCAGCGTTTTTCCCTCTTGCAAGACAAATGTTGAAATCAATACTGTAAAAACAACATAAAACACGCTGATGAATGCATACGTTATCGGGTCCAAATAGCTCAGCGAATAATAGAGACATATAATTCCTAATGTATTTATTATAGCTGACTTCATATATCGTTTGACCACCAATTGGCTCTGCAGAAAAGGCCATTTCATATGCCACAATAGGCAGTATACCGTATTGAGGACCGAGATCAAGAACGCCACCTCCAACGGTTTGAATGACTCCATTGACCACTGCGAAAGCAACGGCACGAAGGCGTTAGCCAACAATGAACATGTAATACAAAATATCCCCTTGTTTAGATCATCGATTTGCAATGCTTTATCTCCTATTCAACACCATTATGTTTATTGATAATTTTTTGCATTATTTGGTAAATATCCATTATTTCATACAATTGATTACATCGTTTTTGAGTTATCACATTTTCAACAAAATCATTCAACTCTTTTAAAAAACCATTTGAATTCAATGAGAGACTCAAGGGACTGGGATTCCAGATTGTGATTGTTCGGCCGCTTTCTGATCCCATCAAGGATGTCAACCCATTCGCTCTAAGCCTCACCCCACTACCCAATTCAAATTCAAAATCGCAGATATGTCTTAGGCGATTGTTGGAACAAATGATTTCAGCCCTGCAGCCCTCGCCTTCCAATTGGATGTGCAGGCCAATTGCGTCACCGCTTGTCTGAATTCCGACATGAGATAGGTCGAAATGATCCCCCAAAAAATGCCGAGCGAGACTTAAGGGATGAACGACAATGGCCAGCAAAAAACTTTCCATTAATGAACAACATTCCCACAATGGAGTCTTGGGTTTATTAGTGTGGTAATAAATTTTTATTTTCCGAATATAGGTCCTAGTATCCTTGACAAATTTTTCAACATGCCGAATCACTTCTGTATGCGGCAAATTCAGCCCCACTCCAATCACGATTTCCTTTTGCTGGGCTGCCCGGGCCAGGCGCGACAATGTCATAAGATTAGAGGCTGGTGGTTTTTCAATAAAGGCGGGTAGATTGCTTTCGATACAGTCGGCAAGTACTTTTTCATGATAATCGACACTGCCAGAAGCCACAATTCCATCACATATATTGGCATAGAGTAGAGATTCAATGTTGGTGAACCATTTCACGATCCATAGCTTTTGTTCCAACTCTTTTTGTTTGGTTGGCGAAGAAGATACAGCAGCAATGACCTCCACGCCGGGAATAAGCCGCAGAGCCGGCAAAAGATGCTCCGTCATATGCGGGCCAACCCCGGCAAGCCCAATTCTGAACTTACTTCTCATGTTGCCTCCAGATAAGTGCCGAGCAAAGTGGCAATTTCCCCAAGCATGGCCTCCTTGTGATGAGCAGCTTCCGCAGTACGATTTCTACTCAAATCATGTGATGTAGTTGCAAGTTTCTCCTGATTTTTACGCAAATAATCTGTAGCAAAATGTAATGCAAAAAAAGTAATATTAGATCCGTTTATTTTGTTATAATTTACTGTTGTTTCAGCCATTTGCGAAATTTCATTATCGATTGTTCGTATATTAAATTTTTCGAGACACCTGCGTTGAACAAAGGTTTCTTCTAAAACCGTTGGTACCGAGGCATGGTTTTCCGAATCATAGTCTGGGAAATAGGCTAAAAATGGATTACATAATTCTTTATTTGACCATTTTAATAATGTATGATCAAATAAGAAATATGAAGATGGTGAAAAGATACGATCGTAAACCTCACTTTCTGAACCAAGCGTCCCTAGTTTTGCCGAATAAATTATTTCTCTTGCCCCAAGTTCACACAGCCTATTAACCAGTCCCTTGGATATTGACCCCCAATAGCTATATTTAACGCCCAAAAAATTGATGACACGCTTCCCTAATTTAAATCGTTGAGATGTATAGTAGGGATTCCGAAAAAAGCTTTCCGGACCGCCATATCTTTGCCTGAAAAAGTCTCGCAGTTCGCTCGCATACCCAAGCACTACAGTATCTCCACCTTGAACGATGAGCCCATCCAGAGATGTAATATCCGACATGGACACTTCAATCTGAGGATACCTAGTCACACTGATCCGGTCTTTATAATTTGTAGTATTCATACTGATAAAATGCCTTATTAGCGTTGCGTAATGACGAATATAATCTTGGCCAAAAGGTACAACAACGAAAATCGACTGCTCGCTTTCTCTGGTTGTTTTATAGAATAGTGGCCTAATATTGTTAAACTCTTTTACCGTTGAAATATATTCCCATGAAACTTTTGAAAAACAAGATATACCGAACTCTTCTGAAGCATTCTCAAGATAACCTGGAAGCAGCCCGTGTATCTCTATGGGCAGTCCCATCGCGATTGCCTCAAGTAATTCTTGTACTGGCAATTTTTGACAGACATACTCGTCAAGAGCGAGAGACATCGTGTGGTCAAGGGAACGACATATTGGAATGTTGTCTAGACTCTCTTTCATCGAAAAGAGCGTACGACCGGCTAAATTCATAATTTTAGGCATATCTCCAAATGTTTTTTTCATTGCCTGAGTCATGATACCTTCCATTATTGGACGGCTATTGAACCCAAATCCCGCAAGGCTGTGTGCCAAGCGCGGTCGATAAAACACCTAGATACCTGTAAATGCTCCATCTATAATCGTGTTTTGACTACTGTTTTTATTAATTATAGTTTTATTTTATATATTTAATTTAAAAATATACTCAATTTTTTGTCGCTGGTCAATGATTCTGGTAGAATCATGAACCCGATTGTAAACATTAATATGGGCCTTCATTTAGAAAAAGCAACTGGTAAATTTGAATGTTTTCCTGAATTGTTTTAGCCTAAAAAGGCCAACATTAACAATATAATATAATTTAATTTATATTTAATACAATCTATCCAAATCTGGTTTTATTGCAATCAAATAGGTTATTATAGCAAAGCAGGAACTACTGAGAGAGGAATCGGCCTGTTCATAGGAAGTGCCGCCTCCTGGACCGCCGCTCGGTCAGAAGAACCCCCGCGGTTCCGTCTTTGATCAGCTTATTGAATCTCCCTGAGATCTGCCGCGGGTCTGCGATCATCATGCAGCCGTCCGTGAAGGGCTGGACCACCTCTGTGATCTCATCCCGCCGCTGTATTCATGTTCCACTGGACGTGGGCCACCCCATTGGCGGCCGGGATCCGGGCGGGCGCGCCGCTCCCGTCGCCCTCCAGGCCCGGCCGCAGCCCCTGCCGGAGTCGCTCCGCCGGGGCCAGGGCCTTCCGGTCCGGCATCAGGGCATCCACCTTGCGACCGGCCCGCAAGGTTCCCCACCACCCGCGGCTTTCATGTTCCCATGGTCGGGTGCCTCCGCCCCACGCCCCCCCATCGCCCCACCCCATGCTGGCCCGGGCCGCCCTGGTGGGCTCCGCCCTCTGCTTCGGCCTCATGGCGGTGCTGGGCCGCAAGCTGACCCAGCCGGACATGGGCTTCACCCCGGGGCACCTGTCGGTGCTGCGCTTCGCGGTGGGCATCCTGGTCTGCCTCGCCGCCTTCCGCATCCGGCCGCGGCTCCACGCCCCCTGCAGCTACCGCCTCCTCGTCACCCGGGGCATCACCGGCGGCCTGGTGGTGGTGCTCTACTTCGACGCCCTGGCCCACATCCGCGCCGGGGAGGCGGGGATCATCTACAACCTGTTCCCGGTGTTCGCCACGGTGATGGCGCTGTTCGTGTTCCGGGAACGGCCCACGGTGCACCTGCTCCTGGCGGTGCTGCTGGCCTCGCTGGGGGTGGTGCTGGTGCTGGGCCAGGGCTCCATGGCCATCGGCCTGGGCCGGGGCGAGCTGGCCGCCCTGGCGGCGGCCTTCTTCGCCGCCACCAGCGCCGTGGCCATGCGCGCCATGCGGCCCACCACCAACTCCGCCACCATCTTCTTCTACTTCAGCCTGGTGGGCCTGCCGGTGGTGGCCCCGTTCGCCCTGAGCCGCTGGCCCCTCGGCCTCACGCCCTGGGCCCTGGCCATGCTCATGAGCGTCGCCGCCCTGGGCGGCCAGTGGCTCATGGCCGAAGCCTACGGCAGCCTCTCCATCTCCGAGGCCTCGGTCTGGCTCCAGCTGCTGCCCATCGTCACCTACCTCATGGCGGTGCCGGTGCTGGGCGAGGCGGTCAGCGGGTTCGGCCTGGCGGGGGTGCTGCTCACCGTGACCGGGGTGGCCTACGGAACGATCCTGGGCCACCGGAAGTCCGCGCGCACACCGGCCGGGATCATACCTCGATCGGCCGGATGACCAGGGCCGCCGCCATCACCACGAACACCACCGCCTCGGACGCCGCCCCCCAGTAGCGGCCGGTGAGGGCCATGAGGATGCCCAGGGCGAAGGCGGCGATGAAGGTGCCCTTCAGGTTGCCCAGTCCGCCGACGATGACCACCGCGAAGCTGATCAGCAGCGTCATGAAGCCCATGTAGGGGTGCACCGAGGTGATGGGGGCGTAGAGCACCCCGCCCAGGGCGGCCAGGCAGCTGCCGAGGATGAACACGTAGGAGAAGTACCGGTCCACGTCGATGCCCAGCCCCCGCACCGCGTCCTTGTCCTCCAGGGCGGCCACGACGATCTTGCCCACCACCGTGTACTTGAAGAACAGCCAGAGGGCCAGGGCGACCACCACGGCCAGGGCGATGATCACCACCCGGAACGCCGGCAGGGTCACCCCGAACAGCGTCAGCTCGATGCCGATGGGATCGGCCAGGGGCTTGGGGGTCGCGCCCCAGACCCACTTGATCAGGTCCACTCCGATCAGCACCACCGCATAGGTGGCGATGATGGCGTAGTCGATGGACACGCCGTAGAGCCGCCGCACCACGCAGCGCTCGATGAGGTAGCTGACCGGGATGGTGCACAGCACCGCCGCGGCCGCGCTCAGCCAGAAGTGCCCGCCGCTGAAGGGCAGGAAGGTCAGCAGCAGGTAGGCCCCGAGGGTGTAGATGAACCCGTGGGCGAAGTTGACGATCCTCATGGTGCCGAAGGTGAGGGAAAGCCCCACGCTCACCAGGTAGAGGATGGCGCCGATGGTCAGTCCGTAGGCGAGTGTGCTCAGCATGTCGTCGCTTTCATGGGCGTCCCGCCCTGCGGGCGCAGCGGTCCGCGAAGAACCCCCAGACCCCTTTCCGGAACCTGAACACCGCGATCAGCAGAGCGATCCCGAGGAACATCTCCCAGTGCGGGATGTAGGAGGCCAGGTAGTTGCTGATGCTCATGTAGAGCACCCCGCCGGTGAGCGCGCCGTAGAGGCTGCCCGGGCCGCCGATGAGGGAGGCGAAGATCACCTCCACGTTCCGGTTGGGATCCATGAAACTGGGCGTCACGTAGGCGTAGTTGAGGATGGCCAGGGCCCCGGCGAAGCCGCTGATGCCGGCCGAGATGACGAAGGTCCCCCACTTGTAGCGGAAGGTGTCGTAGCCCAGGAACTTCACCCGCACCTCGTTCTCCTTGATGGACTTCACCAGCAGGCCGTAGGGCGAGGCGGTGAGCCTGCGCAGGAAGTAGAAGGTGAGCAGCAGGCAGGCCAGGGCGAACCCGAACATCACCGGCTTCCGGCCGAAGTCCAGCGGCCCCAGCCGGGCGAAGCTGGCCGACATCCCGTCCTCGCCGCCGGTGTACTTGGCCAGGGCCACCACCGCCAGGAAGTAGCCGATCTGGTTGAAGGCGAGGTTGATCAGCGCGAAGCAGGCGCCGGTGGTGCGGACGATGATCGGGCCGAGGGCCAGGCCCACCAGGGCGCCTGCGCCGATGCCGGCGGCCACGGCCAGGATCGGGTTGCGCGAGACGTGTTCCGCGAACAGGGTGATCCCGTAGGCTCCGGCCCCGAAGTAGAGCATGTGGCCGAAGGACAGCCGGCCCATGTGGCCGTACAGGAGGTCGAAGCCCAGGACGAAGATGCAGAAGATGATGAAATCCGTGGAGCGGTCCAGCCCCAGGACCGGGACGGCCACGAGGAACAGCGCCGCGATGGCCCCCAGTTCCCTGAGGGGGGTCCAGCGGAATCGGGTGACCGGCCGGGCCGGATCGACTTCATGCTTCATGGTGACGCCTTATGGTTGCCGTGCCCGGGGCGGGACGAGCCCGCCCCGGGCCTCGGCGCTAAACGAGGCTTTCCAGGAATTCGCCCTGGTTCATGACCAGCCCGATCTTCGGGAAGATGCACTTCTCGGCGTAGTCCTGCTCCTCCTGGGTGTCGGTGCCGGTGCAGTCGCCGATGACGATGACCCGGTAGCCCTTGTCGTAGGCCGACCGCGCGGTGGACTCCACGCACCAGTTGGTGTGGAAGCCGACGATGGCCACGGTCTCCACCAGGTTGGTGCGCAGGGTGTAGTCCAGGGCGGTGGACAGGAAGGCGTCCAGCGTCTTCTTGCCGCGGAGCACCAGGTCCCCCTTCTGGGGCGTCAGCTCGGGGATGATCTCGGGGCCCGGGGTGCCTTTCACCCAGGCGCCGCTCACCGGCTTGCCGTCCAGCTCCCAGCCGGTGGGCATGTCGATCTCCAGGCCGCGCAGCCCGCACATGCCCGGCCCTTTCCGGTCGATCTCGGGGAACCCGGGCTCGAAGCTCTCGAACGGGCAGTAGATGATCTTCTTGACCTTGGGCCGGGCCTGGGTGACCAGGTTCACCAGGTTGGGAATCACCTGGCGCTGCTCAAGCTGCTTGGCGATGAACTGGTACATCGAGCCGCCGGGCTTGAGGAAGTCGTACTGCGCCTCGATCAGTACGATCGCGGTCGTCTTCGCGTCGATCTTGTGCTTGGCCATGCTGTCCTCCTGTGAGCGTATGCCTCGGCATACGACGGTTGCTTGCGGGTGGTGCCTTACAGATACTTTTCCAGCGCGCCTTTTTCCTGCATCTCGGCCCGGTCCGCCACTTCGCGCACCAGCTTGCCCTCCTGCATGATGTAGAGCCGGTCCGCCAGCATGCCCACCACCGAGAGGTTCTGCTCGACGATGAGCATGGCGACCTTGCCCCGCATCGCGTCCAGCACGTCCAGGATGTCGTTGATGGTGCCCGCGGCCAGGCCTTCGGTGGGCTCGTCGATGAGCAGCAGCTTCGGGTTGCCCGCCAGGGCCCTGCCGATCAGGAGGATCTGGCGCTGGCCCCCGCTCAGGCCGCCCGCGGGGACGTCCAGGAACTGCTCCAGCCTGGGGTACAGGCTGACCACCTTGGCGATGGCCTCGGACAGGCTGGTCCGGGCCGGGTAGGCCGCCAGCTCGATGTTCTCCCGCACCGTGAGCCGGGAGAACACCCGCTTGTCCTGGAACACGTAGCGCAGGCCCGCGCGGGCCACCAGCTCCGGCCGGAGCCCCGCGACGTCACGGCCCTGGAAGCCGACACGGCCGTCCCGCGGCTTGAGGAAGCCGGAGATGGTCTTCAGCAGGGTGGTCTTGCCGGCCCCGTTGCGGCCGGCGATGAAGACGATCTCCCCGGGACGGACCGTGAGCGAGACGTCGTGGAGCACCACGGCGGGACCGTAGGCCACGGTGAGATTCTCTACACTGAGCATGACAGTCCCTCTTCCTTGCCCCAGTAGACCTCGCGGACCATGGGGTCGGCCAGCACCTGGGCCGGCGCGCCGTCGGCGATCAGCCGCCCCTCGTGCATGACGCAGAGCCGGTCCACCAGGTCCACGATGCGCGAGATCTTGTGCTCGATGATCACCAGGGTCAGGCTGGCCTTGACCCGGCGGATCAGGTGCAGGATCTCGGTGATCTCCACGTCGCTGAGCCCGGCGAAGGGCTCGTCCAGCAGCAGCACCTTCGGCCGCAGGGACAGGGCGATGGCGATCTCCAGCTTGCGCTTGTCCCCGTAGGACAGGGAGGCGGTCGGCTGCCCGGCCAGGTCGGCAATGCCCATCATCTCCAGGCTCTCGGTGCAGGCGGCGACCACCGCCGCCTGGTCGAAGGGCGTGAAGAAGAAGCGCAGCCCCGCCGTGTCCCGCCGGCGGAAGCGCAGCTGGGCCAGGACCAGGTTGGCCAGGACCGGCAGGGAATCGAACACCGAGACCAGCTGGAAGGTCCGGGTGATGCCCCGGAGCACCCGCGCCTGGGGCGAGCTGCGGGTGATGTCGACGCCCTCGAACAGGACCCGGCCGCCGGTGGGCGGGAACAGGCCGGTGAGGAGGTTGAAGAAGGTGGTCTTGCCGGCCCCGTTCGGGCCGATGATCCCCACCGCCTCCCCCGGCCGGATGCTGAACGTCACCCGGTCCACGGCCTGGTAGCTGCCGAAGCGGCGCGAGACCGCGCGCGTCTCCATGATCGGCGAATCGGACATCCAGGTGCTCCTAGTAGCCCAGGTTCTTCAGGACCGGGAGGTATTCCTCGCCGGTGTAGGCGCCGATGATCCGCACCAGGTCCTGGGGGTTCTTGCGCTCCTTGGCGCCCTTGCCCACCACCACGAAGGCGCCGTACTTGAACAGCGGCTGGTGGTCGGCGCGCCAGGTGCCGGGCCCCTTCATGGAATCGAAGGTCGGATGGGCCATGATCGCCTTGGCGACGGCCGCCGGATCCAGGGACTGGGCCAGCTCGATGCCGCGGATCGCTTCCTTGGTGCCGATGTAGGCCATGGCGGCGTAGGGGTCGGGCGGGTGGTTGTATTCCGTCTCGTATTTCCTGGTGAAGGCGTCGGAGGCCTTGACGATCCCGGCATCGCTGAACCCCTTCATGTCGTAGTACCAGGACATCATGGAGTAGACCCCGTCCAGGGCTTCGGGCTGCACGCCGGCGCCGAACGCGTTGGTCATCCAGTCGAACCAGACCTTGGTCTGCTTGTTGAGGCCGGTCTCGTAGGACTGCTTCAGCACGTTGATGGCATCCACGCCCCAGTGGGCCAGCATCACCATCTCCGGCTTCTCCTCGGCGATCCTGGTGAGGTAGGAGGTGTAGTCGCTGGTGCCCACGGGCGACTCCACGTACTCGGCCTTGATCCCGCGCTTCTCGAAGGCGGCCTTGGCGCCGTCCCACTGGTCCCGGCCGAAAGCGTAGGCGGGGCCGAAGAAGACGATCTTCCTGAGCTTGAGCTTGTCGGCGATGTAGGAGGCGCCGGCGTAGCCGATGGAGTAGGCGCAGCCGTGGACGGCGAAGGTCGAATCGGCCATCTCGTCCTTGTCGAACATGGTGACGGCCACCACGTTCACCGGGAAGTAGGCCACGGCGGTCTTCTTCACTTCCTTGTTGATGGCCGCGGACAGCGGCGCGAAGGTCTGGCCGACGATGAAGTCGGCCTTGTCCTCGGTGAGCATCTCCCGGAAGCGGCGGATGGCGATGTCGGGCTTGGACTCGTCGTCCTTCACCACGAAGTCCAGGGGCACCTGCTTGCCGCCCAGCTTCACGCCGCCGGCGGCGTTGACCTCCTTGATGGCCAGCTTCGCGCCTTCCAGCTGCACCGGACCGATGGGCGAAGCGGCGCCGGTGAGGCCGAACATCAGCCCCACCGTGACCTTCTTCGGCGCATCCGCCGCCCTGCCGGCGGGTGCGGCGATGGCGGAAAGGGCAAGCACCGCTGCGACTGCGCGCACGACTTCTATCATGCGTCTGGGCATAGTACCTCCTGTGCTATTGGATCTGGATGGATTGACCCCGCGCCAACCCCGGCGCGGGCGGGGTTTACCGAACCGTGCCGTTCACTTCCTTCTTCTCCTCCGCGGCGACGCAGGGCTTCCATGCGTCGCCTTCGGAACTTTCCTCGATCTGCCTGATCAGATGGCGGTTGTGGATGTTGAAGGCCAGTTCCGCCTTCTGCTCGTCGCGCAGCTCCAGCGCCGTGACGATGTCGTCGTGCTCCTTCAGCAGCTGCGGCAGCACCAGGTCGATGTGCATGGCGATGGGCCGCATCTTGTGCTTGATGGTGTCGAGCATCTCCCGGAGCAGCGTGTTGCCGCTGGCCTCGTAGACCAGGCCATGGAACTCGAAATCCAGCCGCGAGTAGCCGGCCAGGTCCCGGGAGGCCACCACCTCGCGCTGGTCCGCCATGCTCTCCTTCATCTTGCGGAGGGTCTGGGCGTCGATGTTGCGCACGGCACAGCGGGCCGCCAGCCCTTCCAGCGCTTCGCGGACCACGTACAGTTCCAGCGCCGCCGCCGGGGTGAGTTCGACCATGAACACGCCCCGGTTGGGGATATCGGTGAGCAGCCCTTCCTGGATCAGCCGGTGCACCGCCTCCCAGATGGGGGTCCGGCTGGTGCCCAGCTCCTTGGTGAGCTGCTCCACATTGACCCGGCTGCCGGGCTCGAAGCGATGAATGGCGATCATCTCCTTCAAGGCGGCATAGACCTGGTTGCTCAGCCTGACTTTCGTTATTTCGACCATGTTGTGATTTCCTGTGCCGTTAATGTATCCCACCTGGGAGGCATGTCAAGAATTTCATGAAATATGAAAAATGAAATTTTTCAACACCGGACCATCGTCGGATTCGTTTCAGTTTCGCCCATGCCCTGGAGGCAGGCCTTGCCCCGGGGCGGACGCGGCTCCGCCCCAGGGCCAGGCCCGCTCGGTTGCTAACGCAGCTTGAAATGGATGTCCTGCAGGATCGTGCTGGGCACCGGATTCCCGCCCAGGGTCGCCGGGGCGTAGATTCCCCCCCGCACCGCGGCCACCGCGACGTCATTGAAACCATAGCTGGCCGGCGGTCCGTCGGTCACCACCACCTGGGTCGGGTGCCCGGCGGGGTCGACCACGAGCTTGACGGTGACGATGTAGTCCCTGGCCGGATCGGCCCCGTTCTGCACGGCCTGGACCGGGTACCGGTGGTCCCCCAGCTTCAGGCATTTCACCGGGATCTTCAGCCCCTGTCGGGCCAGCCCGAGTTCCGCCTGCTTCTGGGCCAGGTCCTGCTCCTGCTGCTGCCTGGCGAGGCCAGCCTCCTCCTTGGCCTTCCGGGCGGCCTCCGCCTGGGACTGGGCCTCGGCTTCGGCCGTGGCGCGGGCCGCCGCCTCGGTGTGGGCCGCCTGCTCGGCCTCCAGGCGTTTCTGCTCCTCCGTTTGCCGCGCCTGGGTCGCGGCCGCCAGCTTCTGGTCGGCCTCGTCCTGCACCAGCTTCAAGGCCGCCTCCGCGCGCAGGCGATCCTGGTGGAACCACCATCCGCCTCCGCCCAGGGCTGCGCACAGCACCACGATTCCGGCCGCGACCCGCGGGGCCCTGGACCGTGCCGGGACCCGGGGGGGGCCTGGCGGCGGCGGGACCGCGCCGGCCGCCCCGGGCGGGACCACCGGCGCGGGAACCGGGACCGTGGCGGCCGAGGGCGGAACCGGTGGCGCCGCGGCCCGGGATGGCGCCGGGGGCGGCACCGGGGGCGCCGGCGGTGGCGCCGGCACGGCCGGCGCCGCGGGCAGGGCTGCCGGCGCCGCCTGGGGGGCCTGAGGTGCCTGGGGCAGCGGGATGCCCCGGGTGACCCGATCGAAGAATTCCCGCGCCACCGGCTGGTCCCGCAGACCGTCGCGGGTTTCCCGGAGCAGCGCGTCGTCCCCATGGCAATGGGCGGCGAAGGCCCGGACCACGGTCACGAAGGCATCGCCGGCGCCAGCCGCGGCCAAGGTCCGCTCGGCGTCCTCCAGCCAGGCGGCCGATTGCTTCTGCTGGAACATCTTCAGGTCCAGGAGGGCTTTCAGGGCCAGGAAACGGGGCCGGCTGGCCACGAAATCCGGGCTGCTGATGGCCATGGACCGGCGCAGGCAGTCCCGGGCCTCCGCCACCTGGCCCAGGGCGCCGAACGCTTCCACCAGCACCTGGAACTGCAGCGGGGTATTGATGGGGCATTCCTGGGCAGCCTGCAGGGCTTTCTCGTAGCCCTGGCCCAGCATGACCTCCAGCCAGGCCTCCCACAATTCGGGCTGGTCGCGATGCATGCCCCGGAGCAGGGTCAGCTGGTCCAGGGCGTAGTCCACCTGGCCTTCCCGGTGCGCCTGGAGGGCCCGCCTGAGGGTCGCGCCGTCGTCCTCGCTCCAGGAACCCCGGACCAGCTGGTCGGTGATCTGTTTCTCGATGAGCTTGGCGGTGTGCGGGGCCAGTTCCAGCTGCTGGGCCAGGAGGTCCAGGACCTTGCGCTTCTCCAGGTTGATGGCGTTGTCGTGTTCCAGGGAGTCGCGGACCGCCTCGGAATAATGCTGCTGGGACAGGTGGGCGGCCCGGTCCGCGCAGCTCAGGCAGCGCAGCCGAGGCGGGTCGTAGTGGTCCCCGCACACGTCCTTGTGGCATTCAGGGCAGGCGAAGAAGCCCGCCTCCTTCTGGACCCCGCAGACGCTGCAGGTCTTCATCCGGGTGCGGTCATCCACCTGGCTGATGTGGTTGATGGTCTCGTGGTGGTGGTGCTCTTCCTTCTTGGCGATGATCTCCGCGCCGGTCACGATCGCCTTGTCACCGATGGAAATGCCGGATTCCCCCCTGGGCGCCGGAGCGACGGCGCCCAGCGCCCCCCCGCAGTGCGGGCAGAAGACCGTTGAGTCGTCTTTTACTTCGTAGTGGCACTTGGCACAGCGTTTCATCGTTCTCTCGTTTCAAGGGTCGGCCGTTGGCGAGCCTACCTGGCTGCGCAGGCTTCACAGATCCCGCCCGGCATGGGCCTGCCGCATCTGGGACAGAAGGGGGCGGGGCGCCCGAGCGCCCCGGCCATGGCCTGGGCGGTGCGGGCGGTGCGGTCGGCGGCCGTCTCGGCCCGCTGGGCGGCCGCGTCGGCCTGTTGCCGTTGCTCCTGGATCGCGCCACCGGCGATCTGGGCGTTGGAGGCCAGCAGGTCGTGCATCATCTGCTGCATGGTGGCCATCTGCGCGTTCATGAAGGCCTGCATGTCCTCCTTCTGCTTTTCGGCCATGGCCACGCTCTGCCCGGCCGCGTTCAGGGCGCCCTCGGCCTTGGAGCGCTCCGCCAAGGCCCTGGCGGCCTCCGGGGTGATGTCGGGGTTGGCGGCCATGATCTGGTCGACGGTCATCTCCTTGAGGATGCCCCGCATCTGGGCTTCGTGGGCGAGCTGCAGCTGGCGCAGGGCCAGTTCCCGCTCATGGGCCGCGCCCTTGCCGGATTCCGCCAGGGCCTGGGCCTGCCTGGCCAGTTCCAGCTGGGCGAGCATTTCCTGCTGGTCCTGCTCCTGCCGGGCCCGGCGCCGCTCGTCCGCGTAGTCGTCCTGGTGGCGCTGGGCCTGGACCTTCAGGGACTCGAACTGGACCTGGGCCAGGAACGCCTTGCGCTGGCGTTCCAGCTCCTGCTCGATCTCCCGGTCGTGGATCTCGGATTCCCAGGTCAGCCGGGCGCGGTCCAGGTCCAGCCGCTGCTGGGCTTCCAGGATGGCCAGGGTATGGCCGCGCTGGAGCTGCTGGTCCTCCTGGCGGTTGGCGATGCTGCTGGCCAGCTCCTGGAGGGTGGCTTCCCGCATGAAGCCGCTGCCGCGCAGGTCATCCAGGGCGGCCTGCACCTCGTCCGCCGACCTGGCTTCGCGGATCTCCCGGTCGCCCCGCATGAGCAGCTGGAACTTGGCCAGTTCGTCCTCGGAGATCAGCTGGTCCTGGTTGACCGCCTGCAGCTGCCGGTGCAGCTCCTGCCCGTCCCTGGCTTCGGTGACCTGGCGCTGGTTCAGGGTGAGCCGGAGCCGGTTCTCGAAATCCTGGCGCGCCGTCAGCTGCTCCAGTTCCTGCTCGCTGACGTAGAGCTCCTCCTTCAGGGTGTGCAGGCGTTCCACCGCCTCGTGCTCCACCGCCACCTTGAACACCCGGACCACCCGCAGCCAGCCGTGGGTCAGGGCCAGGGCCTTCTGCAGCTCCGCGGCCAGGCCGGCCAGCCGCGCATCGCCTTCGGACCAGTCCAGGGGCGAAAGGGTGCGGAAGAACCTCGCCACCGGTTCGGTGAGGAGATCCTGCAGCAGGCTGGCGACGGCCTCGGCGCTCACCATGGCGTGGTCCACCAGCATGGCGGCATGGAACGCCCTGGCGTCGGAAACCTCCACCACCGCCTGGAGTCCCACCTCGGTGCGCAGGGTCGCGGTCTGGATGCGGGGGAATGCCAGCACCAGCTTGAAGGCCCCGTCCCGGACCAGCGCCACCTGCAGCAGGTGCGCGGCGTGGAGTGCCTGGCCGGCCTGGACCCGGCCCGGATGCTGGCCCCCGGCCGGACGGGGCTTGCCCAGGATCAGGTCGGCCAGGAAGCGCCGCAGCCCGGACCCGGCGCCCAGGAGACCGCCTTGGCGCTCGCCCGGGGCGCGGGAGGCGGGGGGGATGCGGATGGTCCCGCTGGACAGATCCTCCAGGAAGGCCCCATCCCCGAAGATCAGGGCCCGGGCGCCGGGCTGGATGGTCAGGCACTTGGCCCCCTCGAAGGAGGAGAGCACGCGCGGGGACAGCACCCGGCCCACCACCCCCGGCTGCAGGTTCCAGATGAGATGGCCGTTCACCGCCTCCAGTTCCGGCAGCACCTCTTCGGCGGACGGAGCCCCGCCCGGGGCATCGGCCTTGGCGGCATCCGCCTGGGCCAGGGCCGTGCCACAGAGGCCGCAGAACTGCGCGTCCGTCTCGGTCGGCTGGCCGCAGGCGGGGCATCCCGGGCCGGCCGCGACGGCGGTGCCGCATAGGCCGCAGAAACAGGCTCCGGGCAGGGTGGGCTGGTTGCATTTCGGGCAGTTCACAATGATCCTCCGGTCACTTGCCAAGGAGTTCCGCGCGCAGGGTCCCGTCCGGGTAGGCATCGAGCATGACCAGGTCGAGCAGCGGGCCTGCCTTCCTGGAGTACACGAACCGGTAGAGCTCGCCCCCGCTGGCGGTCCGGCCCTGGTAGAAGGCCGGCTCGACCCCCTTCAGGCCGGGGTGGGCCCTGCCCACGTGGGCGTCCATCAGCAGCTTGACCCGCATCTGGCTGCCGGCGATGGCGGTCCGCACCATCCCGAGGACGTCCGGCATCGGCAGTTTCATGGGCGCCAGCGCAAGGGGTCCGGGCCGGGCGGCCGCGCCGGCGGACTTGCCCGAGGCGGGCAGGGCCGCCAGGGGATCACCGAACAGGTTGAAGGCCAGGAAGGTCTTGCGCTGTCTGGCCCGGTCGCTGCCATCCTCCAGGACGGCCGCCCTTCCCTGGAGCAGGGCCATGCCGGCGGGTTTCCCGCGGATCATGGCCTGCAGGAACCCCTGGATCACCACGTCCGCCAGCTTGATGGGGGGGCTGGGGGGTCCGAAGGCGATGCGGCTGCTGCCCGCCAGGGCCACGCAGCCCGTGGCGAGCGCATGCAGCAGGATGCTGGTGTTCTTGTCCAGGCCCTGGAACCGGGTGCCGTAGCAGGCTTCCACGCCCACCACCACCGGCCGGGAGGACCGGGCGAGGGTGCCCGGCACCACCACTCTGGGGTAGTCCGCGGCCTGCTGGCCGAACCATCCGGGGTCCTGGTCGGATCCGTGCAGGTTGAAATACAGGAAATCCGGGTTGGCCCGGATCAGCTGCTCGGTGTCGGCGGCGGATCCGATGGGAGGCGAGACCTGGAGGCCCTCTCCTTCGATGGACCGGAACACCTGCTCGGAAGCCGGCTGCCACGCCTGCGCGGAAAGCCCCAGGAGGGTGCGCGGGTTGCCCGTGGTGGCGAAGGCGCGCAAGGCCTTCCGGTAGCCCTCGAGGTCGGCCAGGCCGAACCCGGCTCCCAGGGGCAGCCGGCCAACCGGGAGCAGCGGGCCGAGGCCGCCGCCCGGGGCCGCCCAGGGATCATCGGTGCACAGGGCCGCGAACGGGTAATCCGTATCCAGGTCCTGGTCGGGGTCACCGTCGACCTGGTTGGCGAACACCGCCATCGGGACGATATTCGCGTCGCCCAGGATCAGGACCGCCGGGCCCCCTTCCGCCGAGGTTCCGCCGTGGGCCTGGACCCTGGCCTTCAGGAAGCTGATGACATCTTCCAGACGATAGTCCTGCTTGAGCCCGGCCAGGTCGACGATCGCATAATCGACACCATGTTCCTTGGCGTCATCCAGGTAGCCGGCCAGGGCCCCGTGGACCCCGTCGCCAAGGAGCCGGGACAGTTTGCGGGTGTCGGTGACACAGAACGCGGCCCGGTTCCCGCCCGGGGCGGACACCGCGGGAGCCCCCGCTCCGGCGAGCTTTTTCCCGCAATGGGTGCAGAAAGGCCGGCCCGGGGCCAGGCGGGTCCCGCACGCCGTGCAGAAGCGCTGCCCGGATTCCGTCACGATGGGCGCCCCGAGGCCGGGTCTTCCAGGATCCGGATGTCGCTGACCAGGAGCAGGCTCTTGCCCGCGTCCCACTGGCCGCGGAGGCTGCACCAGTGCAGGTGGCAGGCCTTCAGCGACTCATTCTGGAATGGGTTGTCGCCGGGGCAGAACAGGCGCACGGCACTGCCGGGTCCGGTGACGAGAAAGGGCTGAAGGGACTCGCTCCGGCTTCCCGGCGCCCAGGGAAGAAACACCACATAGCCTTCCCGGGGGTGGTCCTCCTTCGCCTCCATTGCACTGATCCTCCATGCCACGCCGACTCATAGCGTTAGTGGAACTCGAAAAGGTGAATATACATGACACTTTACGCGCGCCTGCATATTCCAGGTATGATTATTTCAAATCCATTGCGAAAGGATCCATTATGGCGAAACGCAAGGTCACTTTGCCCCTGCTCATGGAATATGCGGGGGGCGGAGCCAGAATCGCCGGGGCGCTCCTCATCGCCAATGCCCTGACCCTCTCCGCCCAGGACAAGAATGCGGAAAAGAACAAGAAGCAGGCTCCGGGACAACCCGCGGCCCAGCAGCTTCCGGGCCGGCAGGCTCCGGGACAGCCTGGGGCCCCGCAGACCCCTGGCCGGCAGGTTCCCGGCCAGCCGGCGGCCCAACAAGCCCCCGGGCAGCCCGCCGCAGCACAGGCCCCAGGCCGGCAGATTCCCGGCCAGCCCGCGGCCCCGCAAGCCACCGGGCAGCCCGCCGCAGCGCAGGCCCCAGGCCGGCAGATTCCCGGCCAGCCCGCGACCCCGCAGGCTCCCGGGCAGCCGGCGGCTCCGCAGGCCCCGGGCGCGCCCGGCGGCCGCCCATCGCCCTTCCAGCCCGCTCAGGTGGGCCGCCCCGGGGCCGCACCCGCCCCCAACGGGCGCCCGGGCGAAGCCCAGCCCCAGGCTCCGCGCACCCCCTTCGCCCATTCGCCCCTGCCCCAGGGCGGCCATCCCGGCCCGGTGGCGGGCCCGAGGGTCCGCACCGCCAACGGAACCGAGATCCAGCGCGGCGCCGATGGCAGGGTCCGGGAGATCCACACCCCCGGCGGAGGGCTGATCCTGCATTCGCCTTCCGGGGTCAGGCGGGTGGAGTTGACCCGTCCCGACGGGCGGATCGTCGTGGCCATCGGTCACGGCGGCTATATCCAGCGCCCCATGGCCTTCAACGGGCACCCCTTCATCCAGCGCACCTACATGGTGAACGGGATCGCCACTCCGCGGGTCTACCGCTCCTGGGCCTTCGGCGGCCGGCAGTATGCGATCTATCAGCCGCTCCATTTCTTCCGGCCGGAATTCTATGTGTGGGCCTTCAACCCCTGGCCCCGTGCGGCCACCTACCGCTGGGGCTGGGAAGCCCAGCCCTGGTCCGGCTACTACGCGGGCTACTACACGCCCTACCCCAGCTATGCCGGTCCCGCGTTCTGGCTCACGGACTACGTGGTCTCCACCACCCTGGCCGAAGCCTACCAGACCCATGCGGGCGCGCCCCCGGTCAGCTACGGTCCTCCGGCCGCCATGCCCGACGATGCCCGGTTCGCCATCACCCGGGAAGTCCAGCGGGAGCTGGGCCAGGAGCGTGTGGACCAGAGCATGGCGGGCATCTACGGGCCCGGCGCGGCGCTGCCCCCGCCGCCCCTGTTCACCCCCAACGGGCCCAGGACGTTCCTGGTGGCGGGCGATGTGCCGGCCTATGCCGGGGACGTCGAAGTCCCCCTCGCCGAAGGCGCCGTCCTGCAGCTGGCGGCGACCCCGGCCCCCGGTTCGGAATATGCGGAAGTGCAGGTCCTGGCCAGCCGCGGCTCGGCCTGTCCGCGGGGCAGCTTCGTCTACGTGAGCACCGTGGATCTCCAGGAAATGCAGAACCACATGCAGGCCACCATCGACCAGGGCCTGGAGCAGATGCAGCCTGGACACGGCATGCCGGGCATCCCCACCCCCCCGCCCCAGACCGCGGGCGAGGCGGATGCGCTGTACGCCAACGCCGTCCAGCCGGACGCCGCAGCCAACGACGACATCAACCTGGCGGTCCGGGAGGCCGACCAGTCCGAGCAGGGGCTGGGAGCGCTGTGAGCTCGGCCGGATAACCGGAACCATTATTCGCAAGGGTCCTATCATGGGCCACTGGAGCCCAGCCGATGCAGACCCTCCTGGTATGGATCACTTTTGTCCTCGCCGCCGCCCTGGAAGTGGGCGGCGACGCCCTGGTGCGCCACGGCCTGCGCGGCCGCGGCCTCTGGTGCATCGCCGCCGGCATGCTGGTGCTCGGCGGCTACGGGCTGCTGGTCAACCTGCTGGACTGGGACTTCTCCCGGCTGCTGGGCGTCTACGTGGCCTTTTTCGCCGTGCTGAGCATCCTGTGCGGCCGGTTCGTGTTCAAGGAGACCATCCCCGGGCCCACCTGGGCGGGCCTGGGCCTGATCGTGCTGGGGGGTCTGACCATCCAGTTCGGGCAGAAATACTGGCATTGAGCGGGCGGCTGCCGGGGGCCCTTGCCCTTGTTAACAATTTGATTACAATTGGTCCATGGAGGGGGTGAACCATGCGCCAGATTGCATTCCGCGATTTCCGGCTTCAGGGCGCCAAGGCCCTGGGCAAGCTGCGCCGTGGGGAAGCGGTGGTGCTGTCCGGCCGCCAAGGCCCCGCTTATTTCCTCATCCCAGTGCAACCGGAGGCGATGGAGGCCCAGGAGGAGGAACTGAAGACGGCGATGGCCCTCGCCGCCATGCGTGATTCCTGGCGCCGGGCCGAGGCCGCGGGCCTCGCCGACCTGACCATGGACGAGATTGACGCGGAAATCGCCGCATCCAGAAAGGATGCGACGCCCCCCGGGAAGCGGAGAGCTTCTTGAACCGGCTGGTCGTCCTGGATACCAACATCCTGGTCTCGGCCGGACTCACCCAGGGGCCGCCCGCGCGCGTGGTGGAACTGGTTCTGCGGCGGGAACTGTCCATGATGACCTGCCCGGGCATCCTCCGGGAGTACCTGGAGGTCCTGCATCGGCCGAAATTCGACCGGGCCGGCTTTCCTCCGGAGTGGCTGGACCGGCTTCTGGGCCTGGCGGCCCGGTTGCCCCTGGACCCTCCGGCTTGGCCATCACCCCTCCCGGACGCCAAGGACGCCATCTTCCTGGCCTTGGCCAAGACCTCGGGCGCGGCCCTGGTGACCGGAAACCTCAAGCATTTCCCGCCCGAGGCCCGGACCGGGGTCGATGTCCTGGCGCCCCAGGAGTTCCTGATGCGGTTAGCCTAGCGGATTGCGCTCGTTCAGCATGGGAAATTCCCGCTGGTGCCAGACCGGATAGGCTGGCGCCTGTTCGCTCGCGGCATTCAGGGCAGCCATCTGCCCGGCCGCGAGGCTCCAGCCGATGGCGCCGATGTTCTGCAGGAGCTGGGCCTCGTCCCGGGCGCCGATGATGATGCTGGAGACGGTGGGCCGGGCGAGCAGCCAGTTGAGCGCCACCTGGGCGACGCTCTTGCCGGTCTCCAGGGCGACCGTATCCAGCGCGTCGACGATGCGGAACAGCCGCTCCTCCTCGAACAGGGGGCCGGTGCCGGCGATGTCGTGGGCGCGGGTGCCGGGGAGCGCCGGCTGGCCGCGGCGGATCTTGCCGGTGAGCTTGCCCCAGCCCAGCGGGCTCCAGATCAGGGCGCCGACGCCCTGGTCCGCCCCCAGCGGCATCAGGTCCCATTCGTAGTCCCGGTTGAGCAGGGAGTAGTAGACCTGGTGGGCGACCTGGCGGGGATAGCCGTAGCGGTCGGACACGGCCAGGGACTTCATCAGGTGCCACCCGGAGAAGTTGGAAGCGCCGATGTAGCGGACCTTGCCGGAACGCACCAGCTGGTCGAGGGTGGCCAGGGTCTCCTCCACCGGCGTGTTGCAGTCCTGCCCGTGCAACTGGAGCAGGTCGATGTGGTCGGTGCCCAGGCGTCCCAGGGCGCCATCCACCGCCTCCACCAGGTGCTGGCGGGACGAGCCGAAATCGTTGGGTCCGTCGCCCTTGGGGAAGGTGACCTTGGTGGAGATGAGCAGGCGGCCCCGTTTGCCCTTGATGGCCTGGCCCAGGATCTCCTCGGCGAGACCGTCGGAATACACGTCTGCGCTGTCGAACATGGCGACGCCATGGTCCAGGCAGAGGTCGATGAGCCGCGCGGCGCCGCCGGCATCGGTGGAGCCCCAGGCCTTGAAGAACGCGTTGCCGCCGCCGAAGGTGCCGGTGCCGAAGCTCAGGGCCGGGACCCGGAGGCCTGATTTGCCGAGACGTCGATAGTCCATGGGATACCTCCTGGAATCGGGCCGGAGACCGGCCCTCCCTTCCCGCGCGACGGCGCGCGGGTTGGCTGCGAATCATGCTACCAGGACGCAGCCTCCATTTATGCGGCTGGATGGCCTGCCAAGTTGGGCTACCGTTATAGCTGGCGCATGAATGGGCAGGGGTGACATGCAGATCGGCATTTACGACTCGGGAATAGGTGGATTGTCCGTGTTGCGGGAAGCCCTGAAACGGCTGCCGGACGCGCACTACCGGTACTACGCCGACACCGACAACGTCCCGTACGGCAACAAGCCCAAGCCCGCCGTCAGGGGCTATGCCTTCGAAGCGGTGGGGTTCCTCCACTCACGGGGCTGCCAGGCCCTGGTGGTGGCCTGCAATACCGCCACCAGCGTGGCCATCGACGACCTGCGGGCGAGTTTCCCGCTGCCCATCATCGGCATGGAACCGGCCGTGAAGCCTGCGGTCCTGGCCCACAACCACAAGCGGGTCCTGGTGCTCGCCACCGAGATGACCCTCAAGGAACCGAAATTCCACAACCTGGTGGCCAGGATCGACGGCGAGGGCATCGTGGACTACCTGTCCATGCAGAAGCTGGTGACCTTCGCCGAACGCTTCGCGTTCGAGCCGGCCGCCATCCTGGCCTACCTGGAGAGCCGCCTGGACGGCCTGGACCGCGCCGCCTACGGCACGGTGGTGCTGGGCTGTACCCACTTCCTGTACTTCCGCCCCCTCATCCGCCAGCTCTTTCCCGCCGGGACCCAGATCATCGACGGCAATGCCGGCACCATCCAGCGTCTGCTCACCCAGGTGGAGACCTTCCCGGACCAACCGGCCGAGACCGGCCTCGAGTTCTTCCATTCGGGCCGCCCGGCCGACCCGGAGGGCTTCCAGCGCTACCTGGCCCTGCTCGATCAGGCGGAGGGCGAACCGGTCTAGGAAATACGATCCGATCAGCACGCTTCCCGGAATCCGGGTGGCCCTCGGCGCCCGCTCCGTCTAATATCTTCTCATCCCCCCGTGCCAGTCCTCTTTGCCGCTTCGGGGCAGCCGCACGCGAATCGCGGCCTTGCCCCATCCTCAGACACCCACCCGGAGCCTGCCGGAAACCGCGAGGTTCCCGCGCCGCCCGTCTCTGCGAGGAGCCCGACCATGAAGCTAGAGAACGCTCACCTCAAGGCGATCTGCGCATCCGCCCTCCTGAAGCCGTCCCTGCTGGAGGAGATCGACGACCCCTCCCTGCTGGCCCGGGACCCGGCCACCCTGTCGGAGGAGGAGCGCGAGGACCTCCGGGAGATCGCCCTGGGGGTCTGGCTGAACGAGGCGCCCGGCGTGGACGAGCGCACGATGTACGGCGGAGACGAGGAGGAATACCTGGTCGGGGTCTACGGCGTCGCCGGCGCCTACTTCGTCCACGCGCAGGAATACGATCCCCTGGGCCCCTTCGCCACCGTCGCCAGGGCGGTGACGGAGCTGGAGGCCGAATACGGGGAATACCTGGAGCCCCCGGACGATGCGTTCGATGACGAGGCAGAAGACCTCGAGGAAGAGGACGAGTACAGGTAGCTAGCGCCCGCCCAGCCCCTCCAGGAGCGCCGCATGGAAGGCATCGGGGTCCTGGAGCTGCGGGGCGTGCCCCAGGTCCGGGAACGCCACCAGCCTGGCGTGGGGAATGGCCCGGGCGGCCCGCTGGCCCAGGGCCGGGTAGTGGCCGAGCCTGGCCGCCACCTCCGGGGGCGCCGTGTCCTTGCCGATGGCGGTGGTGTCGCGCTGGCCGATGAGCAGCAGGGTGGGCGGCCGCAGCAGGCCGAACTCGTAGACCACCGGCTGGGTGCAGATCATGTCGTAGATGAGCGCGGAGTTCCACGCCACGAGGTCCCGGCCCGGGCCCAGGGACAGGCCCGCGAGCATCCGCACCGGGGCCTCGAACTCCGGCCGCCATTGCCCCGCATAGTAGGTTGCCTGCTCGTAGGCCCGGATGCGCTGGGCGGTGACCCCCAGCTCCCGCTGGTACCACTGGTCCACGGTGAGCGCAGGAACCCCTTCGGCCTTCCAGTCCTCCAGGCCGATGGGGTTCACCAGCACCAGCTGCTCCACCTGCCGGGGGAACATCAGGGCATAGCGCACGGCCAGCATGCCGCCGGTGGAATGCCCCACCAGGACCGCCTGCTGGACGCCGATGGCGTCCAGCAGGGCCTTGGTGTTGTGCGCCAGCTGCTGGAAGCTGTACTGATAGTGGGCGGGCTTGGTGGACTTGCCGAAACCGATCTGGTCCGGGGCCACCACCCGGTAGCCGGCCTGGGTGAGCACCCGGATGGTGGGCGCCCAGGTGGCGGCGGTGAAGTTCTTGCCATGGAGCAGCACCACGGTGCGGCCATTGGGCGTCCCGGGCGCCACATCCATGAAGGCCATGTGCAGCGCGACGCCCTGGGAGGTGAACGCGTACTGCTTGACCGGGAAGGGATACTCGAAGCCTTCCAGTTCCGGGCCGTAGACGGCCTCCGGCGGCTGGGCAACGTCCAGGGGCGGCAGCGGCGCCGCGGCGGCGGCCAGGGCAAGCGCGATGGCGATGAGAGTGGGGAGCACGGCGGTCACCTGCGGGGCGGGGCGGAGTTGCCCTGGGGAGAAAATACCGCGCTTCCGGCCCACCAGGGACGCGTCGTTCCCCCGGCCCGTCAGACCTCGGCCGCAAGCTCCTCCGCCAGCACCAGTTCCCCCGGGCCCGCCGGCGGGTTGTCCCTCTGGGCCCAGACCAGGGTGCCCAGGATGGCCAGGAGCATCAGGGCGCTGGACAGCAGCATGCCGGTATGGAAGCCGCGGAGGAAGTGGGCCTCCGAACCCAGAAAGGCGCCCAGGATGGCCACGCCCAGCAGCGACCCCACCTGCCGGCCGGTGTTGAAGATCCCCGACGCGACCCCGGAGTACTCCCGGGGGGTCGCCCGGAGCATGGACACCAGGGCGGGGGAGATGCCCAGGGACGCGCCCAGGCCGATGGGCAGCATGATCACGCCCAGCCAGAGCCGGGGCGTCTCGGCGCCCATGAAGCTGGCCAGGAACAGGCCCAGGGCGGCCAGGAACAGGGCCAGGGTCATGGGCGTGCGGGGGCCGACCCGGGCGATCCAGCGGCCCAGGAAGGGATGCAGGAACGGCTGGAGCAGGGTCATGGGCAGGAAGGTCAGCCCGGTGAGCATGGGCGAGAAATGCCGGAAGGTCTGGAAGTAGAGGCTGGTCATGAAGACGAAGCCGTAGTAGACGAAGCAGATGAGGAAGGCGACGAGGTTGGCGTTGATCCAGGCCGGGATCCGCGCCAGTTCCGCCGGCACCATGGGGCAGGCGCTGCGCCGCTGGCGGAGCCCGAACAGGAGCCCGGAGACCGCCAGGACCGCCACCGGCACCCCGGCGGCATGCAGCCCCCGGGCCCGGCCTTCGATCAGGGCGTAGGTGAGGCTGGCCAGGGCGGCGATGGCCAGGCCCTGGCTGGTCCAGTCGAAGGGCCTGGGGCTGCCTTCGCTCGTGCCCTCGGCCACGGAGATCCGCAGCAGCACATAGGCCAGGATGCCGACCGGCACGTTGACGAAGAAGATGCTGCGCCAGCCGAAGGCGCCCACCAGGAAGCCCCCGACCACCGGGCCCGCGGACGCCCCGGCGGAGCTGCAGCAGGCCCACACGCCCACCGCCTTGGCCTTGGCCACCGGGTCCTGGTAGCTGTGGTTCAGCAGGGACAGCGCGCTGGGCAGCAGCAGCGCGGCGCCCACGCCCTGGCAGGCCCGGGCCGCGATGAGGAAGCCCAGGTCCGGCGCCAGGCCGCAGGCCACGGAGGCCAGGGTGAACAGCCAGAGCCCGGCGCTGAACATGCGCCGGTAGCCCAGGCGGTCCCCCAGGGTCCCGGCGATGAGCAGGCAGCTGGCGAAGCTCAGGGTGTAGGCATCCACCACCCACTGCAGGCGGGACAGGTCGGCGCCCAGCGCCCGCTGCATGGACTCCAGGGCCACGTTCACGATCAGGCAGTCCATGACCGTCATGAACACGGCGCAGCAGTTCGCGAGCAGTCCCAGCTGGGCCATGCGTCGGGCAGGTGCGGGCACGGACATCGGCATCGTTCTCCTGCCGCTCTCCAGCCACCGCCGTGGGCGGGGGCGCCAGGAGGACCGGCATCTCCATGATCCATCCCTGGGACGGAAACGTCCAAAAAAGGTTCATAACCTACGGCACATCCCATCCAGCCCTGGCCAACGGCGCGGGAAGAGTCCACTCTCTAGGGAGTCCCCATGCCCATCCCTCCCGCATCCCCCATCGTGGTTCTCACCGGCGCCGGCATCAGCGCGGAGTCGGGGCTGTCCACCTTCCGCAGCGCCGACGGCCTCTGGGAGAACCACCGGATCGAGGACGTGGCCACGCCGGAAGGGTTCCAGCGGAATCCCGCGCTGGTCCACGGTTTCTACAACCAGCTGCGGGCCAACCTGGCATCGGTGCAGCCCAACGCCGCCCACGTCGCCCTGGCGGAGCTGGAACGGGACTGGCCGGGCGATTTCCTGCTGGTGACCCAGAACGTGGACGACCTGCACGAGCGGGCCGGAAGCCGCAAGCTCGTCCACATGCACGGCGAGCTGGCCAAGGTCCGCTGCCTGCGCTGCGGCCAGGTCATGGCCTGGACGGGGGACACCGGCCAGGAGACGCCCTGCCCCGCCTGCGGCCGGCCCGGCCTCCGGCCCCACATCGTCTGGTTCGGGGAGATGCCCCTGGAACTGGACCGCATCGGCGCGGCCCTGGAGGCCTGCGGGCTGTTCGTGGCCATCGGCACCTCGGGCAACGTCTACCCGGCGGCGGGCTTCGTGGGCAGCGTCGGCCGCCTGGCCCACACCCTGGAGCTCAACCTGGAACCGTCCCTGGTGACGGACGCCTTCCGCGAGCACCGGCAGGGGCCGGCCACGCAGCGGGTGCCGGAGCTGGTGCGGGAACTGCTCGACGGCGCCGGGCGATGAATGGCTGACCCATGAGAATCCTTTGCGCCGCCGACATCCACCTGGGCCGCCAGCCCAGCATGAGCGCCTTCCCCGGCCAGACCCTCACGTTCCGCTCCGCCTGGGACTTCGTGGTGGACGCCGCCATCCGCGAGCGGGCCGACCTGCTGGTCCTGGCCGGCGACCTGGTGGAACGGGACAACCGCTACTTCGAGGCCTGGGCGCCGCTGAAGGCGGGCGTGGAGCGCCTGCTCCGCGCCGGCGTGACCATCGCCGCCATCGCCGGCAACCACGACTCCGAGGTGCTGCCCAGGCTCCACGCGGACCTGGCCCGGGAGCTGGAGCCGGCCGAAGCCGGCCGCTTCCTGCTGCTGGGCAGCCGGGACGGCAAGCTGGGCGTCTGGACCCAGGAGGTGGTGCGCTTCGGGGCGGACGCCCTGCGCCTGGTGGGCTGGTCCTTCCCGGCCCACCAGCACTCGGCGGACCCCTTCCACGGCTGGGCGGCGGTCCCGGGCGACCTGCCCACCCTCGGCCTGCTCCACGGCGACCTGGAGGTGGCCCGGAGTCCCTACGCGCCCTTCACCGCCGCCGCCCTGCGCGCGGCCGGGCTCGACCGCTGGGTGCTGGGGCACATCCACGCCCCCAGCGCCCGGGGCGCGGCCCCGTTCTACTGCGGCTCGCCCATCCCGCTCCGGGCCAGCGAGACCGGCGCCCACGGCTGCTGGCTGCTGACCCTGGAAGGGCGCACCTGGTCCAACCCGGTCCTGGTGCCGGCCGACCTGCGCATCGAGACCCTGGAGGTGCCCCTCACCCGGGTGGAAGCCGGCGAAGCCGATGTGCAGGCCACCATCCTGCACGGCATGCGCTGGGCCGTGCGCGCCTGCCAGGAACGCAATCCCGGCCTCAAGGGCCTGCTGTTCCGGGTCCAGCTCACGGGCGAATCCGCGGTGCCCGCGCCCAGGGCCACCGACGCCTTCGCCCTGCTCCTGGACGAGGTCCACGTGGCCATCCACGGCGAGGTGGAGAACCTCACCCGCCCGCCCAGCAGCCTGGACGAATGGAGCGCCGACAAGGGCGCCCGGGGCATCCTGGCCCGGCTGATCCGGGACCTGGACCGGGGCGTCGCGCCCCCGGAAGACTGGTCGGACCTGCTGGAGCAGATCACCCGGCTGGAGCAGGAGAGCCGGTCCGCGGGCGCCTTCGCCAGCCTCGACACCCGCTGGAAGGACGAGACCACCGCCGCGCCGGACTGGCCCCGGGCCCTCCTCAGGCGGACCTGCGTGCGCCTGTTCAACGCCATGATCCAGCGGGAGGGCGACCATGCCCGGGCCTAGCTTCCAGTTCGAGCGGGTGGACCTGGACGCCATGCGCGGCTTCCAGGGCCAGGGCTTCAGCGTGGGCGGGCTGCGCCCCGGCATCGTGGTCATCCACGGCCCCAACACCGTCGGCAAGAGCACCCTTGCCCTGGCCATGGAGCTGCTCCTCTGGGAACAGCTCAAGGCCCCGGACGGCACCTTCCTCAACGCCCAGGTGCGGGTGGCCGGCCAGGTCCAGGAGCGCGCGCGGCTCCAGGAGCGCCTGGTGGCCCGGGTCGACGGCCAGACGGTGCCCGCGTCCGCCTGGGTCAGCCCCGAGACCCGGGAGCGCTACCGCTTCTCGCTCACCGACCTGCTGCAGCAGGAGCAGACCAACCAGCCGTTCGGGGACCAGCTGCGCCAGGAGATGCACGGCGGAGTGGACTTCCCGGCCCACCGCAGGGACGCCCTGGCCGCCTTCAGCCGCAAGGGCGGCCTCACCGCCGCCTACGACCAGGCCCAGGCCCGGGTGGAGGAGCAGTCCCGGGAGCAGGGCCGGCAGGAATCCCTGGAGGCGGAACTGCGCGCGCTCCAGGCCGAGGTGGCCGCCCTGGACGGGCAGCAGCGCGCGGAGCGGAGCCTGACTGCCCTGGACCGGGCCCTGGACAGCCTCGAGACCCTCCTGGACCAGGAAGCCGCCCTGGCCCCCTTCGCCCAGCGGGAAGCCCTCCTGGCCGGGCTCCAGGACCACGACGACGCGCGCTTCCAGGACTGCCGGAAGGCCCGGGACGACGCCCGGGCCCGGGAGGCGGGCCTGGTGCGGCAGTCCGGCCAGCTGCTGGAGCAGCTGGCCCCCCTGAACCTCTCCGCGGAGCTCCGGGAGGAGCACGCCCTGGAGACCCGCGACCTGGCGGCGGCGCTGCGGGAGGCGGAGCGCGCCGCGGCGGACCTGGGCACCGCCTACACCGAGGCGGAGTCCGCCCTCACCGACTGGCGCCAGGCCCATCCCTGGCTCACCGGCCCCGGGGATCCGCTCCCGGAGCTGTCCCGGGAGACCCTGGAAGGGGCCCGGAACCTGGCCCGGCGGTTCGAGCAGACCCAGGGGCTGCTGTACGCCGTGACCGAACTGGCCGACGACCTGGGGCCGGAGGAGACGCCGCCCGCGGTGCCGCCCCTGGCCGCCGCCGCCGCCCTGCTGGACCAGTGGCTGGACAAGCAGCGCGCCCTGGAAGCCCTGGGCTGGATCCCGGAACTGCGGCCCCGATGGGGGGCCGGCGCGTGGCTGCTCCTGGGGGCCGGGGGCCTGGCGGGCCTGGCGGCCGTCGCCCTGCCCCTCCGGGCGGGAGCGCCCTACGGCGCCGCGGCCGCGGCCGCCGCCCTGCTGCTGCTGGTCCTCGGCGGCCTGGGCCTGCGCGCCCGGCCCGGCCTGCGGGCCGACCCCGCCGGCCTGGAGCGCGACCTGGAGGCCATCCAGGCCCAGTTCGCCGCCCTGCCCATCCCCGCCTTCGTGATCCGGGCCTGGACCCCGGCCGAGGCGGCCAACGCCGCCCGGGCCATCCGCGAGGAGGCGGCCAGGGCCGAGGGGCTGGTCTGGCGCAACGAATTCCGCGCCCGCTACCTCAAACGCAAGGCGACCGAAACCAGCAAATGGCGGATGCTTCAGGAGGACGCCGCCCGGCTGGTGTTCCAGCTGAAGCTGCCCGACGAGCTGGGCGAACCCTTCGGCGGCTACCTGGAGCTGTTCGTGGCCCGGCTCCAGGCGGGCCAGGCGCTCCGGGCCCGGGTGACCGCGGCCCAGAGCCTGCACTACGACGCCACCGAGAAGCTGGTGGCCCTGGGGGCCCGGGCGGCGGCCCAGCTCCAGGCGTTCCAGCGCGCCCCCGGCACCGACCCGGGGGCGGCCCTGGCGGTCCTGGCCAGGGACATGGACACGGCCCTGCGCCTGCGCGCGGAGCGGGCCCTGGTGCAGCGGCAGCTGGACGAGCTGCGCGACACGGCCCGGACGGCGCCCCTGGACAGCTTCCTGGCCGGCCTGGGCCTCCAGGAGCACACCTTCCAGGAGGCCTGGGAGACCCGCCTGCGCTGGCAGCCCCTCATGGCCCGCTACAGCGCCACCCGCAACCTGGCCGAGAGCCTGCTCGGCCAGGAGGACCACTGGACGCCCGAGCTCCAGGCCCTGGCCGACCGGCACGGCCGGCCCCTGGCGTACCGGCGTGAGGACCTGGCCGGAATCCGCGCCGGGATCCGCGACCGCCTCGGGCTGGCCCGGGAAGCCGTGGCGCGGATCACCGGGAACCGGGACGACCTGGTGCGCAAGCAGCTCGCCCTGGAGGCCCTGACCCGGGGCGGAACCCTGGCCTCGCTCATCCTGGACCGGGACCTGGCCGCCCAGAACCTGGAAGCCCTGCGGGTCCGGGAGCTGGAGGGGCGCACCCTGGCCCTGCTCATCGACCGGCTGGAGCGGCGCGGCGCCGACGAGGACCTCAAGCCGCAGCTGCAGCGGGCCTCGGAGCTGTTCCAGCAGTTCACCCGGTACCGCTACGAGCTGCGCTTCCTGGGCGGCCGGTTCCAGGCCAAGGAGGGCGGCCGGACCCTGGACCTGGACCAGCTCTCGGCGGGCACCCGGATCCAGCTGCTCATGGCGGTGCGCCTGGCCTACGTGGAGTACCAGGAGGCCGCGGACGGGGCCCGGCTGCCGCTGTTCATGGACGAGGTGCTGGCCAACAGCGACGACGAGCGGGCCATGGCCATCATCGACGCCATCAGGGCCATGGCCGCCACCGGCCGGCAGATCTTCTACTTCACCGCCCAGCGGGACGAGGTGGAGAAGTGGCGGACCCTGGGCGGGGCGGACATCCAGGTCATCGACCTGGCGGAGGTGCGCCGGCTGGAGCTCCAGCGGCGGATCCCGCTGGCCGGCAGGGACTGGGCGCGGCCGCCGGTGCCCGAGCCCGGTGCCGGCAGCCTGCTGGACTACGCCCGGGCCGCCGGGGCGCACAACCCGGCGCTGTGGATCCCCCTGGGCCAGCAGCACGCCTGGCTGGCCTTCGCCGAAGGGGAGCAGGAGGCCCTGCACGAAGCGCTGCAGGGAGGGCTCACCACCCTCGGCCAGGTGCAGGGCTACCTGGAGACCCGGGGCGGGGCGGCGGCGGAACCGCTGCTCACCACCATCGCCATCCTGGAGGAGGCCCAGGCGCAGCTGCAGGCGGCGCGGCCGCGGCCGCTGGGCGCGGCGGACCTGGAGCAGGCGGACATCAAGGGGTTCGGCGACAAGACCCGCCTGCTGGAGAGCTTCGGACAGTGCGACGGCGATCCCCGGCGGCTGCTGGCGCTGGACATCCCCGACGTGGGACCGAAGAAGCTGAGGCACCTCCGGGACTGGCTGCAGCAGGGCGGCTACCTGGTGGACCAGGAACGGCCGGCGGAGGAGATCCTGGCGGAGCTGAAGGGGCGTTACGCCTCCACCCTGGAGCCGGGGGCGGCCGGGTGGCTGGCGGTGGAGCGGTTCGTGCGCATGGCGGGCGAGGCGGCGGCGGTCCCGGCATCCGGCGGGGAACCTTTAACCATTCATTGAGCACTTATGGACAAAGGTCCACGGGCCGATCCCGCTGGATTCTGACTTAATTCATTTGGAGTCATTGAATGCGTTCTGCACAAAGCTTGGCCTCGTGCTTGGCCGCCTGGGCTTTCCTGCTGGCCGGCAGCCCCGCGGCAGCCGTCGACGGGTTGCCCACCCATTTCAAGAACTCAACCGATGAAAATTGCGAAATCCAGATCGCCCTCACCGACCCCAATGGCGGCACGGCGACCCTGGAGGAACTCGACCCGGGGACCGGAGATCCCGCGGATAACGCGATCATCGCGGACCAGGAGTCCGAGCGCGTCCTGGGCACCCAATCGCTCACCTTGCCTGCCAGGCGCCGGATGCGGATCACCCTGGACCACGCCCCCGGCACCCGGGCGACGTTCAGCTTCTCGGTGGTGAGCCCTGACCCCAATGCGCCCAACGACTTCCAATACATCTTCCGGGTCACTTCCGACCTGACCGGGGCGCGACCGGCCGCGCGGATGATGGAATGGATGGCCTCGGAGGAGCGGCTGCTGCCCTTCACGCCCGGCTACTCCTTGGCCGAGGATGAACTGGAAATCAAGCCCAGGACCACCCCGGCGCCCGACGCGGGGTTGGAGACCAAGCGGGACGAGGTGTCGGCCATCGGCCGGAACCAGGACCAGGAGCTGGACCTGTCCCGGGCCATGCGGCCGGTGCTGGGCCCGGAGCCGCAGCCGGCGCCCGTTCCGGGCCCGAGGCCCGGCTGCGTGATCCTTTGAAGTCCCCTCAACGGTCGATCGTCGCCATGATCCAGTCGGCATAGCGCTTCCCCGCGACCTTGCCCGGCGCCAGGGCCTCGTCCAGCGCCCGCATCTGCGCCGGGTCCAGCTGGACCGCCGCGGCGGCCACGTTCTCCTCCAGGTAGCGGCGGCGCTTGGTGCCGGGAATCGGCACGATGTCCGGGCCCTTGTGCAGGAGCCAGGCCAGCGCGATCTGCCCGGGCCTGGCCTGCCTGGCCTCGGCGATCTCCTCCACCACCCGCGCCGCCTGCACATTGGCGTCGAAGTTCGCGCCTTGGTAGCGCGGGTCGCTGCGCCGGTAGTCGCCGTCGGGGTAGTCCTCCGCGCGCCGGACGGCGCCGGTGAGGAAGCCCCGGCCCAGGGGGCAGAACGGCACCAGGCCGATGCCCAGCTCGCGCAGGACCGGGAGCACGTCCGCCTCCAGGTTCCGTTCCCACAGCGAGTATTCGCTCTGCAAGGCGGACAGCGGGTGCACCGCGTGGGCGCGGCGGATGTTGGCGGTGCCGGCCTCGGACAGGCCGAAGAACCGCACCTTGCCCTGCCGGACCAGGTCGCCCACCGCGCCGGCCACGTCCTCCATGGGCACGGCCGGGTCCACCCGGTGCTGGTAGAGCAGGTCGATGTGATCGGTGCCGAGCCGGCGCAGGGAGCCCTCCACCGCCTCGCGGATATGCTCGGGCCGGCTGTCCCGTTCGGCCCCGGCCTGCTTCCCGTCCGCGAAGCGGAAGCCGAACTTGGTGGCCAGCACCACCTGGTCCCGCCGGCCCCGGAGCGCCCGGCCCAGCAGTTCCTCGTTGGCGAAGGGACCGTAGCCCTCGGCCGTGTCGAAGAAGGTGCAGCCCAGGTCGATGGCCCGGTGCAGGGTGGCGATGGACTCGCCCTCGTCCGCCAGGCCATAGGATTGGCTCATGCCCATGCAGCCCAGGCCGATGGCCGGCACCTCAAGCCCCACATTGCCGAGTTTGCGTAGGCCCAGCGTCATGGTCGCCCCCCCAGTTGCGGTTTACCCCGCCATTGTAGCCGCCGGAAGGTTCACAGGCCCGCTATCCACGACCAGCAGGTAGCGGGAACTGTGGCCCCGGTTGCGGCTACCGCCCCGGTCAGCCCGGAAAACCCCCGAGCACCGCCCCCTGGGCCCGCACCAGCCCCTGCCCCAGGTCGGCCAACAGGTCCCCTTTGCCGAACAGCCGCTCGGCGCCGCCCTGGTCCAGGATGATCCGGGAATTCACGGCGGAAGCCACCCGCAAAGCGATCTTCCCGCCGAGGTTGGACTTGATGGATGGGTCGACGGTGTCCTTGTCCGGACGCTGGGTGGCCAGGATCAGATGCACCCCCGCCGCCCTCGCCTTGGCGCCCAGGCGGCTCACCGCCCCGCGGAAGTCCTGGGCGGCCTTCCGGTCGGCGGTGAGGTCCTGGAACTCGTCCATGACGATCACGTGCCGGGGCAGGCGCCGGTCCGGGTCCACCGCCAGGTTGTATTCGAGGAGATCGGCCGCCTTGACCGCCTCGAACCGCTCGTAGCGTTCCTCCATCACGCCGATGTAGTGGTTGAAGCAGGGCATGGCGTCCTCGATGCCGAAGAGGACCGGCCCATCCCGGTGGGCGGAGATGGCGGACTGGAATTCGCTGCCGATGAAGGTCACCCGCTTGGGGTCGAGCAGGGTCAGGCGCAGCTGGGAGGGGTCGTGGAAATGCACCAGGCTGGCGACGATGGCCTTCAGCAGCCAGGACTTGCCGCTGCCGGCGCCACCGCCGATGAGGAGGTGGGGGGTGGCGGGGTCGGCCAGGTCCGCAGTGAGGATCCGCCCGCCAGGCTCCTGGCCCACCACGAAGCGCCCGGGGCGCTCACTCAGCCACTGGGCCTTGGCCGCCAGCAGCGGGCCCAGGGCCAGCTCCCGGGGCTGGGCGCGCAGGACCAGGAACTCACGCTTGGCGCCGACCCGGGCATACTCCACCTCCACGCCGTCGGTGGTGGCGAGCCGGTGCCGGACGTCTTCGGCGACCCGGTCCATTCCGGTCACCGGGCCGCTGGGACGGGAAACCGGGATGACGTACAGCCGGGGGCCCACCACGGGATCCGGCGCCTGCACCGGGATGCCGTCCCGGTGGAATTCCTCGAGGATCCTCGCCCGCAGCCGGGCGGCTTCCCGGACCCCTTCCGGGCCTTCGGGCACCACGAAGGCCTGGGCCCTGGGCTGGGCGGCCACCAGGGGGCCGTCCAGGGCCGGCCGGGGCCGGCAGGCCACGGCCGGCGGATCGTCCCGGAAGCCCAGGTGCTGGGGATAGCGGTCCGCGCAGGCGCGCTGCACCGGGCACACGGCGCACAGGGCCCGGCAGTCTGTGGGCGGCACCGGTCCGGGCCGGTCCAGCCAGTCCCCCATGCGCCGCAGCAGCGGCACCAGTTCGGTCTGCACCAGCCGGTCCGCCTGTTCCCGGGGGATCTGGACCAGCGAGCATTCCGGCCCGAAGCGCAGGATCACCGGAAGGGCATCCAGCCCCTGGGAACGCATCAGCAGTTCCCGGTAGAGGGCGACCTGGGCGTGGTCCAGGGGGGCGTTGGCTTCGTCGGTGAGCTTGTACTCCACCACCTCCAGGTCCCCGGCGCGGTTGCCGAACAGGGCGTCGATGCGGCCCCGGAGCAGGACGCCCGCCTCCGGGAAGGCCGCGTCCACGGGATGCTCCCCCTGCCGCAGCAGGCGCGGCAGCACCTCGGCCACAGGCCCGGCGAAGCCGCCCACCCGCAGGGCCACATGGGCGGAGAACTGGCGGCAGGCCTCGGCCAGATCGTCCACTTCCGCGGGGATGCTGGCATAGCCGGGATCCGCCTGCAGTTCCCGGATGAGCAGCCCCATGATCCAGCGGGTGAGGGCCGGGCCCGCCTCGGGGTCTCCGGCGTCCCTGGCCGCCAGTTCCCCGGGAGGGGTCAGCACGGTCCGGGCGAAGCGGTCCACGACGCGGTGGAAGCTGGCCCCCAGGCAGGAGGAGCCCAGGGGAAAGGCCACGGCCTTGCGCAGCAGGCGGCCCAGGACGAAGGCCCGGGGGCATCTCAGGGCATTGCGCAGCTCCGTGACGGAGATGACGGCGGCAGTCGGGTTCACGGGATCACCTTTCCAGGCAGACGATGGTTTCCCCGATCCAGGTCACGGCGGGCCCGGCGCTGCGCAGTTCCGCCAACAGCTCGGCCCGGGCGGACCGACTGCCCTCCTGGCGGCACTCCCGCACCAGACGGTCCACCGAAGCCACCCGAAGCTGGCGGAGCTTCAGGATGGCGCCGCCCTCCGGTCCGGCGGCCATGGGCGCGGGAACGAGCGGCGCCGGGGGTTCGCGGTTCAGCTCCAGACTCGCGGCGGGGGTCTCGCCTTCGGCCGCCCCACCGGCCACAAGGGTGCGGGCGATGGCCCAGGCCTCGGGCGCGAGGGTGAGGCGCGCCCAGGCTTCCACCGCCGCAGGCTCGAAGGGGATCCCGCCGGGACCGGAAAGGTCCCTGGATACGGCGGACTTGAGCAACAGGTCCAGGGCCAGCAAGCGCTCCACGTCCTGCCGGGCCAGCCAGTGCCAGCCTGCGGACGCCTGGACCAGCGCCTCCCGCTTGCCCCGGGCGACCTTCCAGGTGGGCTTGAAGGGGCGCCAATCCTCGCGCAGGCCGAGCCTGGGGCCCTGGGCCGCGCCCAGGCGGTCCAGGGCCGAAGCGATGGAGCGGTGGTGGGCCTGGTGGACCAGGGCCACCAGCAGCTGCCCCCGGGGCGTGGCGAGGAACAGGCGCTCGGGCCCCTCCGCCGCCACCAGCGCCAGGCCGGGCACCAGCCGGACCAGGTGGAGGAGGCCGTCGGCCAGGGCTTCGGGAACCGCGCCCTGCTCCAGCCGGTCCCGGGCGTCGATCTCCTCCCGGACCTTCCCCAGCAGCGTCTCCCATACCTCCGCCAGCATGGCTTCGCCGGTCTCCTGGGCCGGGGCCGGCGCGTCCTCCAGCCGCTGCTGGAGTTCCTGCAGGAGCTGGCGCGGGGTGGCGCTCCGGCCGGCAAGGTCGGTGATCTCCTGGGCCGCGAAGGGCCACGGGAAGGGCCCGGCCGGGCGCGGATGGTCTGCCAGCCACAACCTGAGCAGGCCCTCGGCTTCCGCCGGCGTCGGCATGTCCAGGAGGAATTTCGGCCCCAATACCCGGGCCTGCTGGGCCAGGGTCAGCGCCGGCCGGATGCCCTGCTCCCACTCGGTATCCAGGGCCATCTGGACGATGACCAGGTCCTGGACCTCGTCCACCAGGTCCATCACCAGGTTGCCGTAGGCCAGGATCCGCCCCGGGTCCGGGCCCTGGACCAGATTCTCCAGCTGATCGAAGACCACCACCAGGGGCGCGCTGGGAGCGGCCAGCCGGGCCACGGTGCGCAGCGCCGGGAGCACCCGGTCCTCGGCCAGGGGCTGCTGGACGCCGATGCGGGCGCCCTGGGTCTCGCTGATGTCCTGGCCGCCCAGCCAGGCCAGGGCCGCCCCCAGGGCCAGAGGGTCCAGCAGCGGCGCCTTGAGCAGCAGTTCGAGGCAGCCGTCGTCCAGGTCCGGCATGCGTTCCCGCAGGCGGCCCTGGAAATGTTCCAGGTTGGCGCTGCGCCCCCTGGCGTCGACCCGCTGCAGCAGGTCCAGGCCCACGGCGGCCTGGTCCGGGCTGCCGTCCCAGCCCACGGCCAGGATGGACCCCACCAGGGAATCGATCTGCCGGGCCCCGCCGCTGGTGCGGGCCAGCTGCTGGAGGATCTGGCCCAGGACGTAGCGCGGGGTCATGGCGGCGCTGGTGATGGGCCGGACGTGGACCAGGATGGCCCCGGTGCCCAGCTTCCGGCGCAGCCGGGAGAACAGGTGGGTCTTGCCGATGCCGGCGGCGCCCAGGACCAGCAATGGCCTGGGCCGCCCGGCCTGGGCGCGCAGTTCCGCCACCGCCCCGAGGATGGCCTCGGTGGCGCCCGAGTGCAGCAGCTCCAGGTCCCTGGCCTCCCCCCACGGGTCCGCCGTGACCGGCTGGGCCAGGGGCTGGGCGGTCATGGCCGGGATTCCATGGGCCGGGCCCAGGACAGGCGGGTCTCCTGGAACCCTTCGGGGCAGAGGGCCAGTTCCAGCCGGCTGAGGCGATGCACCCCCGATTCCGGGCGCAGTTCCAGCCGGCGTTCCCGCACCGCCAGCCCCAGGGCCTGGTGGATCCGGGCCAGAGGCTGGTCGGGGAGGCTGGCCAGCACCAGGTCCGGCACGAAGCACAGACCCAGGTCCGGCCTCAGCAGCCGCTGGGCCTCGCTGACCAGGCGCGCCGCCAGTGCGGCCAGGTCCGGGGGATCCTGGGGTTGCGCCGCGGCCGTGGCGGGTCCGGCCAGATCCAGCAGGAGTTCCCGCACGTCCTCCCGGAGCAGGGTCCTGGGCAGGGGCTTGCCCCGGAGGGCCTTCTGGACGGAACCGGCAAGCTGGCCCAGGGCGCGCATCTCGTCCCGGTCCAGGACCGGGGTGGCCATGCCGGTGATCGCCTCGGCCTTGCCCCGCACCAGGCGGCGGATCCGGGAGGCCCGGGCCAGCTCGTCCAGCAGGTTCCTGTATTCCGCGGCGCTGCCGCCCTTGAGCAGCTTGCCCAGGGACGCGCTCAGCACCGGCCGTTCGCGCAGCAGGGCTTCCAGCTGCAGCCGGAGCGGCACCCGCACCCCGCCGGGGATGGCCTCGAACCCCTCTGCCACGAATCGGCCAAGCACCAGTTCTTGGAGCTCCGGGGGCACCTTGAACCGTCTAAGATCGGCGGGCTTGAGCACCCGGCGGGACTGCAGGGCTCCGGCCATGGCCGGAAACACCGCCTCCAGGTCAAAGGCCGGGATCTCCTTGCGTCTGGGCATGGCTGCTCCTTGCGGACGGGTTCAGGGGCGTAGCCCCCATCCAGTATCCAGCATTCGCCGGCGTTCCTTCCATCCGGATCCGCTGGACCTCGGCGCTTCAAGGGTTATGAAGGCACCCCTGGACGCGGGCGCTTCACCTGGGGCATTCTGCCCCAGCCGGCGCCAAACCACCCGAGGCCGAATCGGAGCGCGGATCCACCGAAATCATTCCGATCGTCTCCAGCCACGTCTCGGAAAGGGCGAGAAGGAGAAAGTGTCCTACGATCCGCCGCACTGAAGGCAGGCAGTCACCCGTTTCAGCTGAGCACGCCGCGCCGCAGCCTGGTCTTGGGTACCGGTTTCGGTTTCGGTTTCGGTTTCGCTTTGGGCTTGGCCTTGGCCTTTGCGGGAAGGGGATCGGCAGGGGCCTTCCCCCGGGCCTGCGCGGGCCTGGGCGGCACCGCCTCGGCCTTGACCGGCTCCGGCCGGGCCGCCTTGGCCTTCGGCCCCCGCCTGGGCGCGGCCTTGGCCGGCGGCGCCGCCCCCCCCAGGTCCAGCCCGAACAGCTCCTCCAGGCCATCGCCGCCCAGCACCCGGCCCGCCGCCAGCTCCGGCCCGGCCAGAGTCAGGCCCGCCGCGGCCCGGGCCAGGAGCTCCTGGCCGTCCACCGCCCGGAGCCGGAACAGCAGCTCCGGCTCGGTGTCCAGCCGCGCGCCGATGCCGTAGAGCACCGCGGCCACGTGCTTGCACATGTACGCGCCGTCGGGGCAGGAGCAGGAGAAGGCGATCTCCTTCGGGGTGGGGAACAGCCCCCCGCCCTGGCGGCAGAGGCGCTCCATGACCCCCCGGCTGAACCGGCCCTGGAGCAGCTCCACCAGGGACTCGATGGCGCCGCCGCAGTCCGCGCACAGGGCCTGCCAGTGCGGGACCGGCACCGCCTGCACCTGCACCCGCACCCGGTACAGGCTGGAGCCGCTCACCTGGGCCTCCACCAGGCCGGGCCGGATCTGCAGGTCCACCACCGAGCCGTTGCGCACGTAGGTGCGGCCCCGGGGCAGGCGATTGGCGAAATCGCTGTAGTGCTCGAGATTGTCGCACCAGGCCAGGCCCCAGAAGGTGCTGGCGATCTTGCGCCCGGCGATGACCACCGGGGCCACCGGGTGGCCCTGCTTGCGCTGCTTGGCCATGGCCTGCTCCGCCCGCCGGCGCCGCTCGGCGACCGGGACGTAGGGGGCCCATCCGTAATAGCTTGGCATTTCATTCCTCCATGGCGGCGTTCAGGTCCAGGGCGACCAGGGCCAGCAGCTCGTCGTCCTTGAGTTCGGTGAGGTTCAGCTCCCCGCCCCCTTCCAGCAGCTCCCGGCTCAGGTGGCGCTTGGCCTCGATCATGGCGTCGATGCGCTCCTCCACCGTGCCCCGGCAGATGAACTTGTGCACCATGACGTTGCGCTTCTGGCCGATGCGGAAGGCGCGGTCGGTGGCCTGGTTCTCCACCGAGGGGTTCCACCAGCGGTCGAAGTGGATGACGTGGGAGGCCGCGGTGAGGTTGAGCCCGGTGCCCCCGGCCTTGAGCGAAAGCACGAAGAACGGCACCGCCTCGTCCTCCTGGAACCGCTGCACCAGCTCCCGGCGCCGGCCCACCGGGGTCTCCCCGTGCAGCACCAGCCCCGCCCGGCCGAAGACCCCGCCCAGGAAGGCCGCCAGGGGCCCGGTGGTCTCCCGGAACTGGGTGAACACCAGCACCTTCTCCTGGCGGGCGGCGATGGTCTCGCACAGGTCCCGGAGCCGCCCGAACTTGCCGCTGTCCTCCCCCCGCCACGCGCCGTCGCCCAGCCACTGGGAGGGATGGTTGCAGATCTGCTTGAAGCGCATGAGGAAGGCCAGCACCAGGCCCCGGCGCTCGATGCCTTCGCCGGTTTCGGCCAGCTTGCGCGCCAGCTCCGCCACCGCCTCCTGGTACAGCGCCGCCTGCACCCGCGCCAGCGGGCAGTACGCCTTGAGCTCGGTCTTCTCGGGCAGGTCGGCGATGACGGCCTTGTCGGTCTTCACCCGGCGCAGCAGGTACGGCCGCACCAGCTCCCGCAGCGGGCCGTAGGAGCCGCCCCGCTCGGCCAGGCCCCTGGTGTAGGCGGTGAAGGCCCGGGCCGAGCCCAGCAGGCCCGGATTGAGGAAATCGAAGATCGACCACAGGTCGCCCAGCCGGTTCTCCACCGGGGTGCCGGTGAGGGCGATGCGGCTGTCGGCCTGGAGCCGCTTCACCTGCCGGGTCTGCTGGGCGGCGGGGTTCTTGATGGCCTGGGCTTCGTCCAGGATCAGGTGGCGGAAGCGCAGGTCCGCCAGCCAGGGGCTGCGCAGGGCGAACCCGTAGCTGGTGAGCACCAGGTCCACCTGGTCCAGGCCGGCGGGGGCGGACTTGAGGGTCCCGGCGGGCTGGGCCGAGGGGTGGGCCACCAGGAAGGCCAGGCTGGGGGCGAACTGCTCCAGCTCCGCCACCCAGTTGGCCAGGAGCGAGGCGGGACACACCAGCAGGCTGGGCCGGCGCGCCCCGGGGCGCCGCTGCACCAGGAGCAGGGCCAGCACCTGGATGGTCTTGCCCAGGCCCATGTCGTCGGCCAGGCACGCACCCAGCCCCAGGCTGGACAGCAGGTTCAGCCAGCGCAGGCCGGCCTGCTGGTAGGGCCGCAGGGTCCCGCGCAGGGCCGGGCCGGGGTCGGCGGCGGCGAGCCCCTCGGGGGAGCGCAGGTCCTGGAGGGTCTTGGCCAGCCAGGGGCCGGCGGCCACCTGGGACCAGTCCGCGGCGCCCTCGGGCGCCGCGGCGCCGATGGCGGCGCCGGCCAGCAGGCGCATGGCCTCCCGGAAGCTGAGCCCGCCGGCGGCCGCCAGCCGCTCGGCCTCCTGGAACCGGGCCATGAGCCCCCCCAGCCGCTCCGGGTCCACTTCCACCCACTGGCCCCGGACCAGGGCCAGGCCCTGGGTGGCGGCCAGCAGCTGCCGGCATTCCGCGTCGGTGAGCGGCTCGCCGTCCAGGGTGAGGGCCATGCGGAAGTCCAGCAGGGCGTCCAGGCCCAGGCCCGACGGGACGCCGGCGCCCACGGTGCCGGTGACCCGGGGCCGGGGCGGGCGCCCGGCCTTCCAGCCGGCGGGCATGCGCACCACCAGCCCCGCCGCCTCCAGCAGCGGCACGTCCTGGAGCAGGCGAAAGGCTTCCCGGGCGGACCAGCGGAGCGGGTGGAACAGCTCGCCCCGGTCCACCATGGCCTGGAGCCACGGGCACTCCCGGGCCGCCCGCTGCACCGGCAGCAGCAGGCCCAGCAGCCGGTCCTTGCTGGCGGCGTACTCCTTGAGCGCCTGGCCCAGGGGCAGGTGCCGGGCCTTGCCCTGGGCGGAGAGTTCCCCGGTGTAGGTGGCGAGGAAGGCGAACGGCGCGTCCGGATCCCTGGGGTTCTCCGCCAGGTTGAAGTGGACCCGGCCCATGACGTGCCACACCGGGTTGAGGGCGGCGAGGAAGGCCTGCACCGGCAGGTCCGCCGCCGCGCGCTCCGCGGCGAAGGCGCCGGCCAGGTCCTGCCAGAGCGAGCCGAGCACGGCCGCGGTGAGGTATTCGCTCCCGGGCATGGGCGGGGCCGCGGCGGCGGCGGCCTCCAGATCCTCCCGGGACGGGTCCCCGCCGGCGGACGCGCCGCAGAGGGACAGGATGAAGCGGACCCCGAAGGCCCGCCAGAAGGCCAGGCCCGGCGGCAGCACCCGGCCGGGGTCTGCCGCGGCCAGCCGCAGCAGGCCATGGCCGGGGCCCCGGGCGAAGGCCTGGTCCAGGGCCCGGAGCAGGTCCGGCTCCAGGGCCGGGGCCTCGTCCCAGGGGGCGAGGTGCAGGTGCCCGCGGGGGCTCAGCCAGAGGGTCTGACAGGGATCGTCCGGGCCGGTCATGGGTCTCCAGGTGTAGGTGCAGGATACGAAAATTCCGGGCGATCGGCAAACGGCTGCCGCAACTGAAGCAGGGCCAGGGCGGAGCCGGCCGCGCCAATCCGTGCGCCAGGACCGGGCGCTTTCTTGGTACGATCCAGCATGCGCATCCTGCACACCTCCGATTGGCATCTGGGCCGCGTCCTCCACGAGCTGCCCCTCCTGGAAGACCAGCGGACGGTCCTGGCCCAGGTCATCGCCCACTGCCGCGGCGACGCCTACGATGCCCTGGTGGTCAGCGGCGACCTGTTCGACCGCAGCCTGCCTTCGGAGGCGGCGGTGCGCCTCTGGAGCGAGTTCCTGCGGGACCTGCGCGCGGCCTGCCCGGAGCTGCCGCTGCTGGTCACCGCCGGCAACCACGACTCGGCCCCGCGCATCGCCTACGCCGCCGACGCCCTGGCCCTGGCCAAGATCCACGTGCGGGGCGGGCCGGAGGCGATCGAGACCCCGGTGGCCCTCGCCGGACCGGCGGGCGAACGCATGCAGGTGTGGATGATCCCCTTCCTGTGGGCCGGCGACTGCGACGGCGGGGCGGCGGAGGCCACCCGGCCGCGCTCCCAGGAAGCCACCCTGGCCATGGCGGTGGCACGCATCCGTCCCCTGCAGGATCCCGGCGCGCTGCAGGTGGTCCTGGCCCACTGCTTCGCCCGGGGCGGCACCGCCTCGGACTCGGAACGGGCCCTGGTGGGCACCGCCACCGAGGTGGAACCGGCGGTGTTCGAAAGCTTCGACTATGCGGCCCTGGGCCACCTGCACCGGCGCCAGCGGGTGGCCGAGCGCATCTGGTATTCCGGGTCGCCCCTGCCCTACTCGTTCTCCGAGGCGAGCGACGCCAAGGGCATGCTCGCCGTGGACCTGGGCCCGGGCCGGCCGCCGCGGGTCACGCCGGTGCCCCTGGACGCGCCCCGCCCCCTGCGCCGGCTCCGCGGCACCCTGAGGGAACTGCTGGAGGATCCCCGGTTCGCCCCGGACACGGCCTGCCTGGTGGAGATCACCCTGGACCAGGCCGACGCCGGGCCGAACCCGTTCGCCCTGCTGCGCCAGCGTTTCCCCTGGCTGCTGCACCTGCGCTACGCAGCCCAGGCGTCCGGGGCGGCGCCGGACGGGGCGGAGCCCGTGGAACGGGCCGGGGACCTGCTGGCGGACTACCGGCAGTTCGCCGCGGACATCGGCCACGACCCCGACCTGGTGGAGCTGCGCGCGGGCCTGGCCGAGCGTTTCCAGGGCGAGCTCGCCCGCCAGGCCGTCCGATGAAGCCGATCCGCCTCACCCTCCAGAACTTCGGCCCCTATGCCGGGGAGGCCGTGGTCATCGACTTCACCCGGCTGGAGCCGCTCTTCCTCATCACCGGGGATACCGGCAGCGGCAAGACCACCCTGTTCGACGGGGTCTGCTACGCGCTGTACGGGGAGCCGCTGGGCACCCGCACCGGCGGCTCCCTGCGGGCGAAGCTGGCCGGAGAGGGGGAGAGCACCCTGGCCGAGTTCGAGTTCGAGGTGCGAGGCTGCCGCTACCTGGCCACCCGGTCCCCGGCCTGGTACGAGCCCCGGAAGAAGGGCGGCGGCTTCAAGGTGGAGGAGGTCCAGACCCTGAAGCTGTTCCAGGACGCCGCCTGGACCGTGCTCGCCGGCAGGAGCCGGGAGATGAAGGACCAGGTGGAGGCGATCCTGGGCCTCACCCACGACGAGTTCGCCAAGATCCTGGTGCTGCCCCAGGGCGAGTTCCAGCGCTTCCTGGAGATGGGCACCGGCGAGCGGGAGGCGATCCTGCAGAAGCTGTTCCCCATCCAGGAGCACCAGCGCCTCACCGAACTGGCCCGGAGCCGCGCCGACGAGGCCCGCAAGCGGCTGCAGGAACTCCAGGCCCGGCTGAAGGAGGCCCAGGGGGACAGCGCCATCGACACGGACGCGGCCCAGGCCCGGGAAGCGGACCTGAGGCGCGAGGCGGAGGCGGCCGCGGAGGCCCTGGCCGCCGCCCTGGCCCGGCGGGATGCCGCCCGGGCCCAGGCCCAGGCCAGCCGGCGGGAGGCCGGGCTGTTCCTGGAACAGGACCAGCTCCAGGAAACGGAGGCCCGGTTCCAGGCGGGCCAGGCCCAGCGGGACGCCCTGGACCTGGAGCTGCGGTCAGCCCGCCGCGCCGCCGTCTGCGAAGCGGCCGTGCAGCGCCGGGCCGACGCCATGAAGGCCCTGGACGCGGCCGCCGGCCAGCACCGGAACACCGCCGCCGGACTGGAGGAGGCCCGGGCCGGGAGGCTCCAGCTCCAGCCGGCCCTGGACCAGCTGCCCGAACGCCGGACCAGCCTGGAGACCCTCAAGAACCAGCAGGCCCGCAGCGAACAGCAGCTGGCCGACCTGGTGGAGATCGGCCGGGTCTGGCGCGAGGGCCAGAAGGCCGACGCGGCGCTCCAGCGGGCCGGCGCCGACCTGCAGGCCGGGGAGGCAACCGTGGCCCGGGCCCGGCGGGAGCGGGAGGCCCTGGCGGAGGTTGAGCGGGACCGGGTCCGCCTGCAGGCGGAACTGGACCGGATCGCCCCGCTCCAGGGCCAGCTGGACCGGCTGCAGTCCGACGCCGAGGCGGTGCGGGCTTGGCCCGGGGTGGAGGCGCGGCTTGCCGCCGAACTGGCGCAGCGGGAGGCCGGGGCCGCGGCGGCCGAGACCGGGCTGGCGGAAGCGGAAGCCCGGGTCGAACGGCTGCGCCGGGAGCGGGAGGCCGACTTCGCCGCGGTGCTGGCCGCCCAGCTGGCCACCGGAACCCCCTGCCCCGTCTGCGGCTCCTGTGAACATCCGCACCCGGCCCGCCCGTCCGGGACGGCCGGGGCTGGGGCCGGGCATCCCCGGCTCGATCCGGCGGTGGCGGCCCAGGCCCAGGCCGCCCGGGATGCCCTGACCCAGGCGCGCCAGCGCCGCCAGGAGGCGGCCCTGCGCCACCGTGAGGCCCTGGCCGCCCTCCAGGCGGCCGGCTGGGCCGGCCTGGACGACTACGACGCCAGCCGCCAGACCCATGCGGCCCAGGGCGCCGCCCTCAAGGACCAGCTCCAGGCCGTGACCCGGCGCCTGGCCGGCCGGGAGGCCCTGGACCGGGCCCTGGAGCAGGCCGAACGGGAGCGGGACCGCGCCCGGAACGCCCGGGACGAAGCCCAGACGGCGCTCACCGGCGCCACCGCCAAGCGCGAGACCCTGGAGACCAGCCTGGGCATGGCGGTGCCCGAACCCGAACAGGCCTACCGGGAGGCCAGGCAAGGCAGCGAGGCCCGCCTGGCGGCGATCCGGGAGCTGGAGCGGGACCTGGCCGCGCTCCAGGAACGCCGGGAACAGGCCGACCAGCGGATCCGGGGCCTGGAGCAGCTGTCGGGCAAGCTCGCCGAGCTCCATGGCCAGGCGTCCGGGGTCCTGGACGCGGCGGCGGCGGCCATGGCGCAGGTGCTGGGTGAGCAAGGGTTCGCCAGCTCAGCCGAGCAGCAGGCGGCCCGGCGCGACCCGGAGCGCATGGAGGCCATGGAGCGGAGCCGGAAAGCGGACGCCGACGCGCAGATCCTGCGCCTGGCCCGGCTCGGCCATCTCGCCGGAGAGCTGGCGGGCCGGGAGCGGCCCGATCTGGACGCCCTGGCCGCCCGCCAGGCGGCGGCCGACGCCGCCTACGACCAGGCCTCCGGGGAGGCCCGCCGGGCCGCCGCCGGGCTGGACGGCTTCCTGGCCCAGCGGGAGCGCCTGCGGCAGCTGCTGGAGGAGATCGAGCGGGACACCCGGTCCAGCGAGAACCTGCTGCTGCTGGCCGACGAGCTGGAGGGCGGCAACCGGCGCCGGCTGAAGTTCTCCTCCTGGGCCCTGGCCTGGTGGCTGGAGCGGGTCCTGGCCCGCGCCTCCCACCGGCTCGACCAGCTGTCCGGGGGCCGCTACCGGTTCCGCCTGCGCACCGAGGCCGACGACAAGCGCCGCACCGCGGGGCTGGAGATCGACGTGCACGACGCCTACGCCAACGCCTGCCGCAGCGTCCGCACCCTGTCCGGGGGCGAGAAGTTCCTGGCCTCCCTGGCCCTGGCCCTGGGCCTGGCCGAGGTGATCCAGAGCCGCAACGGCGGCATCGAGCTGGACGCCCTGTTCATCGACGAGGGCTTCGGCTCCCTGGACGACGACACCCTGGAGAAGGCCATGCAGGTGCTGGACGACCTGGGGCACGGGCGCATGGTCGGGCTCATCAGCCACGTGGAGGGCATGAAGCGGTCCATCACCTGCCAGATCCGCATCAGCCGGCAGGAGGGCGGCAGCCGGGTGGAGGTGGTCGGCGCGGCCCGGTAGCTACTTGAAGAAGCCCGACTGCTCCAGGGCCTGTACCAGCTTGCGGCTGGCCTCGTCGCGGTTGGCCAGGTACTCGGCCCGGGCCCCGGGTCCCACCTGGTTGGTCACCACCAGCGCCCCCCCGCAGGGGACGCCGGCGGCCGCGCAGGCCGCGAACACCCCGGCCAGTTCCATGTGCTCCACCTGGCCCTGGGTGGCCATGAGCCGGGCCGCTTCCGGGTCCATGGTGATGCCCGAGGTGACGACCACGGCCTGGGGCGGGAACGGGGTCCGCACCGTGGCGTGCCACCGGGTCTGTTCCACCGCCTTGGGCCGGTGGATGATGCCGCGCAGCTCGTCCGGGGAAGTGGAGACGGCCGTGTCGGCGCCCACCAGGCTGCCCACGGGGACCCGGGAGCGGTCGTAGGTGCCGCAGGTGCCGATCTGGATCACCTGGGCGGGGCGCAGTTCCAGGATCATGCGGGTCGTCGCCGACGCGGCGGCGATGGAGCCGACCCCGGTGAGGGCGCAGACCCAGCCGGGGGGAGGGTTGTGCTCCAGGCCCGCCAGCTCTCCCGGGAGCGCGGCCAGCAGCAGCTTGACCGGGGGCTGGGCCGCTTGCGCACGCGGCGCCTGGGGATCCAGGCAGGTGAGGCCCAGGGCGATGGCGCACAAGATCACCAGGGTCCGCCAGGCGGAAATCCCTTTGGAATTGCCAACATTCATAAATCTCCCCCTTCAACATTCATGGGGAGGGAGGCTCAAGGGTTCCCAATGAAAAATAAAATATAAATTAACTTGATAAATTCATTGCCTAGCGGAGGCTGATCAACCCGACCCCGGCCAAGGCCAGGATGAATCCGGCCAGCCGCACGGGCGGAATCCTCTGCTTCAGGAAGATCCTGGCCAGGATGACGGTGGGCGCCGGGAACAGGGACGTGACCACCGCCACCAGGGAGAGCAGGCCGCACTGGCTGGCCAGCAGGAACAGGATGTTCGCGCCCATGTCCGCGGCACCCGCCAGGAGGGTGACGGCCAGGCTCGCCCGGTGGATCCGGAACGGTTCCCGGACGCAGGCCATCGCGATGACGGCGGCGGTGATGGAGGCGGCCCTGGCCGCCACCAGGGGCCACAGTCCGGCGCCGGGGCTGCAGCGGGAGAGCGAGGCGAAGAAGCAGCCGAAGCCGAGCCCCGCCAGGAGGCCATAGCCCAGCGCGGAGCGCACCGGCCCGGCGCCGTGCCGCTCAGCGCCGCCCTCCCAGGTGAGCAGGAGGATGGCCGGGAGGCACAGCGCGGAGCCGACGATGGCGGCGGGCGCCGGCCGTTCCCCCAGCAGCAGCCCGAACAGCACCGGCAGGATCGCCCCGACCACCGCCGAGGTGGGCGAGACGATGGCGACGATGCTCCGGGCGATGCCGCCGTAGAGCATGAACAGGCCCAGGGAGCCGGTGAGGCCGGCCAGGAACCCCCACATCAGGTCCCTGGGGGCGGGCGCCCCGTGGCCCAGGACCGCCAGGGCCGCCAGCGCCACCACCAGGCCGAAGCCCTGGGACAGGGCCAGGACGGAAAGCAGCCGGTTCCGCCCCGCGGCGAAGCCTCCGCAGAAGTCGGCGATCCCGTAGAGGAGGGCCGAGAACCCGGCCAGCACAAGAGCCATACATGATCCTACTCGAAAGCCATGTCCGCCGAATCGAGACGCACGATGCGCCGGCCCATGCGCTTCTCGATGAGGTTCATGTGCTGCACCTCCTCCGGCGCCACCAGGGAAATGGCCACCCCCTCAACGCCCGCCCGGCCGGTGCGGCCCACCCGGTGCAGGTAGTCCTTGGGCGACCGGGGCAGCTCGTAGTTGATGACGCAGGCCAGCTGCTCGATGTCCAGGCCCCGGGAGGCCAGGTCCGTGGCCACCAGCACCCGGGTGCCGCCGGCCCGGAACCCGGCCAGGGCGCCGGTGCGGGCACCCTGGCTCAGGTCCCCGTGCATGGCCTCGGCGCCGATGCCGTGGGCCTGGAGCTTGCGCGCCACGGAGTCCGCCCGGTGGTGGGAGGCCACGAACACCAGCACCTGGTCCCAGCCGCCCCGCTCGATCAGGTGCCGGAGCAGCGGCCCCTTCCGGGCCTGCGCCACCAGGTAGACCCGCTGCTTGACCTCCTCCGGGGGCCGTTCCGGGCTCTGGCCGCCCAGCCACACCGGATCCCGCAGCATGGACCGCAGCAGGCCGCCGGCGGTGGGATCCGAGCTGGCCGAGAACAGCAGGTTCTGCCGCCGGCCCGGCAGCAGCTCCAGGATCTGCCCCAGCTCCTGGCGGAAGCCCAGGTCCAGCATGCGGTCCGCCTCGTCCAGCACCAGCGTCTCCACCTGCCCGAGCCGGGCGGCGTTCCGGGACACCAGGTCCAGCAGCCGGCCCGGGGTGGCCACCAGCACGTCGGCGCCGCCCCGCAGGGCCATCATCTGCGGGTTGATGGAGACCCCGCCGAACACGATCCGGGTCCGGGCCGGCAGCGCCTGGAAGCGCGCCAGGCCGGTGAACACCTCCCCCACCTGGGCGGCCAGCTCCCGGGTGGGCACCAGGACCAGCGCCCGCACCGGGCCCCGGACCTCCGGGCCCCCGCACAGCCGCTGCAGGATCGGCAGGGCGAAGGCCGCGGTCTTGCCGGAGCCGGTGGGCGCCACCGCCACCACGTCCCGGCCCGCCAGGGCGGGGGGCAGGGCCTGGCTCTGGATGTCCGTGGGACCGTGGAAGCCGCTGGCCTCCAGGGCGCGGAGCAGGCTTTCGCTGAGGCCGAAGGAGGAGAAGGGCATGGGAGGGACTCCTGGGTTGCTGACAATTCCCAGGATGGCCGACTTTGGTCCCGGACGCGACCGTCCCCCGCCCCGGTCCGGACCGACATGGTGCCCGGGCCTTGCCTGGGCACCATGTGGCGAGCACGAGGGGGACGCAGAGCGAGCATCGCGAGCGGGCGGTCCGCCTCGTTCATGTCAGTCGCTCAGCTGGCCAGCCGGTTGAGCCCGCTCAGCACCGCCCGCAGGGAAGCGGCGACGATGTCCTCGTCCCGGCCCACCCCGTAGCGGGCGAGACCGCCGCGGGTGCCCAGCTGCACGTAGGCCACGGCCTCGGCGTTCTCGCCGTCACCCAGGGCGTGCTCGCTGTAGGCGCTCACGTGCAGGTCCAGGCCCACGTGGCCGCGCAGCGCCTGGACGAAGGCGTCGATGGGGCCGTTGCCGGTGGCGTTCAGCAGGATGTCGTTGCCGCCGTCCACCAGCGCGGCCTGCAGCCGGCAGTGGTCCTTGCTCTCGCGCTGCACCGAGAAGTCGGAAAGGTTGAACCGGCCCGAAGCGAAGTACTCCCGCTGGAAGAGATCGAAGATGCCGGAGGGAGCCAGCTCCTCGCCGGTGCTGTCGGTGATCTGCTGCACCACCGGGCTGAACTCCACGGCCAGGCCCTTGGGCACCAGGAAGTTGAAGGACTGCTCCAGTACGAAGGCCACGCCGCCCTTGCCCGACTGGCTGTTGATCCGGATGATGGGCTCGTACTGGCGCCCCACGTCGGCGGGGTCGATGGGCAGGTAGGGCACCTCCCAGAACGGGTTCTCCTCCCGCTGGAGCGCGGCCAGGCCCTTCTTGATGGCGTCCTGGTGGCTGCCGCTGAAGGCGGTGAACACCAGCTCGCCCGCGTACGGATGGCGCGCGTGCACCGGCAGGCGGTTGCAGTGCTCGAACACCTCCACCAGCGCCGGCAGGTCGTGCACGTCCAGGCCCGGGTCCACGCCCTGGGTGTAGAGGTTCAGGGCCAGGGTCACCAGGTCCACGTTGCCGGTGCGCTCGCCGTTGCCGAACAGGGTCCCCTCCACCCGGTCGGCGCCCGCCAGCAGCGCCAGTTCCGCCGCGGCCACGGCGCAGCCGCGGTCGTTGTGCGGATGCACGCTCAGCACCATGCGCCGGCGGTGTTCCAGGTGCCGGTGCATCCACTCGATCTGGTCCGCGTAGTGGTTGGGGCCGGCCAGTTCCACCGTGGCCGGCAGGTTGATGATGACCTTCTCCCCCGGGGCCGGGGCCCAGGCCTCCACCACCGCGTCGCACACCTCCGCGGCGAACTCCAGCTCGGTGCCGGTGAAGCTCTCCGGCGAGTATTCCAGGATGATGCCGGTCCCGGCCAGGCCGCTCACCGCCTCCCTGGCCCAGCGGACGCCGCGCACCGCCAGGTCGCGGATGGCGTCCCGCTCCTGGCCGAACACCACCCGGCGCTGCAGGGTGGAAGTGGAGTTGTACACGTGGAAGATGGCCTTGCGCGCGCCCCGGAGCGCCTCCGCGGTGCGCTGGATCTGGTCCTCCCGGGCCTGGGTCAGCACCTGGATGGTCACGTCCTCGGGGATGCGGCCCTCCTCGATGAGCAGCCGGACGAAGTTGAAGTCGGTGAGGGAGGCGGCGGGGAACCCCACCTCGATCTCCTTGAGCCCCATCTTCACCAGGGCCTCGAACAGGCGCAGCTTGCGGTCCCGGCCCATGGGCTCCACCAGGGCCTGGTTGCCGTCCCGGAGATCGACGCTGCACCACCTGGGCGCGGCGGTGAGGGTGCGCCCCGGCCAGGTGCGGTCCGGCAGGGCGATGGGGGGGACGGGGCGGTAGCGTTGGGGATTCATGGAGCCTCCGGGGTCTGGGATAGGGGCCGGAGAAGATCGCGCGCAGCCCAGGCTGCCTCTCCGGGTTGCGCAGGAGAGGGTTTCGAGTTCCGTTCGGCTTCGGTGCTCAGTCCTCCCCTGCGCCGCTAAGAAGCAGCCCCAGGAGCAGGAGGTTGGAGACGGAAACGGGAACCATGGGGCAATCCTCCCGCGAACGGCGCCGCCGGTCAAGATTCCGCTAAAACTATAAGGCATCGTGAAGGGACGATAAGGAAAAGGCATGGATGTCCCGCAGCGGGATCCGATCATCTATGGTGGTACGATGCATCCCCCATCTTGGTCCGATGCATCCCCGAGGTCCTCGCCCATGACCACGCATCCCCCGCTCCGGATCTATGATACGACGCTGCGCGACGGCAACCAGGGGATCGGTATCGGCCTTTCCTTGCGCGACAAATTACTAATCGCAGAACGACTTTCGGAGCTGGGCTTCCACTACATCGAAGGCGGCTGGCCCAACCCCACCAACGAGATCGACCGCGCCTTCTACCCGGAAGTGAGGAAGCGCCGGCTCCAGGCCCGCATCGCCGCCTTCGGCAGCACCCGCCGGCCCGGGACCACGGTGGAGGAGGACCCCTTCATGCAGCTGCTGCTGGCCACGGAGGCGCCGGTGGCGACCATCTTCGGCAAGAGCTGGGACCTGCACGTGGACAAGGTGCTGCGCTGCTCCTTCGCCGAGAACGTGGCCATGATCGGCGAGTCCGTGGCCTACCTGAAGCGGCACATGGACGAGGTGGTCTACGACGCCGAGCACTTCTTCGACGGCTACCGGCACAACCCCGAGTATGCCCTGGAGACCCTGCTCGCCGCCCAGGCCGGGGGCGCCGACGTGCTGGTGCTCTGCGACACCAACGGCGGCACCCTGCCCAGCGACTTCCTGCGCATCTACCGGGAAGTGCGGGCGAAGACCCGCGCCGCCCTGGGGGTGCACGTGCACAACGACACCGGGTGCGCCGAGGCCAATTCCATCCTCGCCGCCGAGGAGGGCGCCGCCCAGATCCAGGGTACCGTCAACGGCATCGGCGAGCGCTGCGGCAACGCCAACCTCATCACCATCGTCGCCGCGCTCCAGCTCAAGCGGGGCATGGCGCTGATCCGGGACGACCAGCTGGCCCGCCTTGCGGACCTCTCCATGTTCGTGAGCGAGACCGCCAACCTGGCGCCCAACATCCGCGCCCCGTACGTGGGTTCCGCGGCCTTCTCGCACAAGGCCGGGGCCCACGTGGACGGCGTGCGCAAGGTGCGCGAGTCGTTCGAGCACATCGCGCCCGGGTCGGTGGGCAACGAGCGGCACTTCGTGCTTTCGGACCAGTCCGGGGGCGGCACCATCCTGGAGAAGCTCAAGGACATCAAGCCGGACCTGGACCGCAACGACCCCACCGTCAAGAAGCTGCTGGCCCGGATCAAGCGCATGGAGTCCGAGGGCTACCACTTCGAGACCGCGGACGGCACCTTCAAGCTGGCGGCCATGAGCATGCTCGGGGAGTTCCAGGAGCCCTTCACCGTGCTGGGCTTCCGGGTCATCGAGGAGAAGAACGGCGACGGCGCCCCCACCTCCGAGGCCACCATCAAGGTGCGCGAAGGGGACGTGGTGGAGCACACCGCGGCCATGGGCGACGGCCCGGTGAACGCCCTGGACGCCGCCCTGCGCAAGGCCCTGGTGAAGTTCTTCCCCCGCCTGGCCGAGGTCAAGCTGGAGGACTACAAGGTCCGGGTGCTGGACGGCACCGCCGGCACCGCCGCCAAGGTCCGGGTGCTCATCGCGTCCACCGACGGCCGGGAGCGCTGGGGCACCATCGGGGTCTCCGCCAACATCATCGAGGCGTCCTGGCTGGCGCTGATCGACAGCCTGATGTACAAGCTGATGGTGGACCGGCAGGTGCCTGCGCACCCGGTTCCGGACCACCATCTGCTGCCTGCGGAGGAGCCTGCCTAGCCTACTGGGGATAGGTGAAGATGATGTTCACCCGGCGGTTCTCCTGCTTGCCTTCGGCGCTGGTGTTGTAGGCGTAGCGCCAGTTGTCGCCGTAGCCCGAGGCGGTCAGCCGCGCGGGGTCGATGCCCAGCTGCTGCACCAGGTAGTCCACCACGTTCTGGGCCCGGAGCCGGGAGATCTTCATGGCCAGGGCGGGGGTCGTCTGCAGGTTGCCGGTGTGGCCTTCCACCGAGGCCTTGGCGGTGGGATTGGCGTTCAGGTAGTCGGCCACCTTGCTGAGCTGGTCGTCGTAGGACGGCTTGATGTCGGCCTTGTTCTGGTCGAAATCGATGTACAGGGCCATGGTCATCCGGGCGGGCACCACGGTGAGCCCAGCCACGTCGGTGACGCAGGCGATGACCGCGTCGATGCGCCGGTTCTGGCGCTTGCCGTCCTCGGTGGCGTTGTCCGCGATGGGATGGGCATCGCCGTAGCCAACGGCCGACAGGCGGGACGGGTCGATATGCAGGGTGTCCGTCAGGTAGGTCACCACGCTCTGGGCCCGGGCCTTGGACAGCTGCAGGTTGTGTGCGGGGTTCCCCACGTTGTCCGAGTGGCCCTCGATCACGGCCGAGGTGCCGGGATACTTGGTCAGGTAGGTGCCCACCACGGCCAGCCGCTCCAGGTCCTCGCGCTGGATGGCGTCCTTGTTGATGTCGAACTGGAGATCGAGGATGGAGCAGTACTGCTGGGTGGCCGGCACCACCACCAGCACGGGCGCGGGGGCGGGGGCGTCAGGCACGGCGGCCGGGGCCGGGGCCGGCGCGGGCGTCTCCACCGGGGCGGGCACGTAGGCGGCCTGCATCACGGGGTGGGCGCCCCAGCGGAAGCCGAGCCCGCCCAGCAGCTGACCCTCCTTGCGGGTCTGCATGGTGTTGACTTCGACCATGCGCCCTTCCAGGGAAGCGAACATGCTCTTGCCCAGCAGGAACTGGGCGCCCACGCCGGCGACGCCGCTCAGGCGGGTGGTGTATTCACCGGTGCCGGAGACCGGGGCGCCGGTCTTGCCGGCGCCGATGCCCAGGCGCAGGAAGGGGCGGACATTGGACGGAGTGGCGAAGGGGTTGAACAGGACGGAGCCGTAGGCCTGGGCTTCCTTGGCCTTGCCGTAGCCGTAGTCGGTGTAGGTGCCCAGGACGGAAGCTTCCACGCCCCAGCGGGGGGTGAGCCAGGTGCCTACGCCCGCGCCCACGGCGGGCTGGCGATTCTGGGGGGTGCTCAGGCCGTGGCCGGTGATGCCGCCCTGGAGCTGGACCCAGTTGAAGGTGTCGGGACTGTCGGCGGCCACCAGGGCGGCGCCCGAGGCCAGGACCAGAGTGAGAAGGACAAGCTGAGTGCGCATGAAGGCTCCTGAAAGTGCACCGGATGGGCGCATGGAATGAGGACGAACCGCCAGCCGAGGCTGGAAGAAAATCGGCGGCCCGCGCCTCTGGGGAGAACCGGAATGCCGCGGGCGAAGGGATGCCGCCGTCCGGAACTGCCCAAGGGCAGGGGGCCGCTCAAGTCGGCTCCAAGACATAGCAAATATCAAACCATTTTATAACTATCTTTATTATCAGTATGTTGGCGCACCACCCATCCAGGCCGGCCTGGCCCGGTCCATCAGAATGGTGCAGCCGCGCCGTCTCTTTGGTGGGACCCGGCCACCGCCGGGTCCATGCCGGCACCTGGAATCCTGGTATGTTCAGCGTTCGGACTTCGAGGGCCGGATGCGCTTCCTTCCTGAACTTTTCGCCAGCAACCGGGCCTGGGCCCAAAGGCAGACGGCCCGGGACCCGGAATTCTTCGCTCGGCTCTGCGCCATCCAGAAACCGGCCCACCTCTGGATCGGCTGCTCCGACAGCCGGGTTCCCGCCAACGAGATCGTCGGCCTGGCCCCGGGCGAACTGTTCGTCCACCGCAACGTCGGCAACCTGGTCCTGCCCGGCGACCAGAACTGCCAGGCGGTCCTGCAGTACGCCGTGGAGGAGCTGCGGGTCGCCCACATCATGGTGACCGGGCATTACGGCTGCGGCGGCGTCCAGGCGGCCTTCGGCCCCCCCGCCCATGGCCCGCTGGAAGGGTGGATCGGGCACCTGCGGGCGCTGCGCCGGGCCCACGCCGGGGAGCTGGCCGCCCTCCCCGATGACCTGGCGCGCGGCCAGCGCCTGTGCGAACTTAACGTCATGGCGCAGGTGGCGACCCTCAGCCGGCTTCCGGTGGTGGCGGCGGCGTGGGCGCGGGGGCAGGAGCTCATGCTCCACGGCTGGATCTATGATCTCCGGGACGGGTTGCTGCGGGATCTGCAGGTCAGCCGAGAGGGGCCGGGGTGGTAGGCCTTTTCGCGACCAGGTGGATGGGCGGGGTCCGGGGTCGAACGCAACGATCAGGCAGAGGCCGAAGCATGAAGGTGGAGTCCAAGGGCTTTTACCACCTTGATAAAGGTTTCCAGCTCGGGATTCCCCTCGCCTGACAAGGCCCGATAAAGTGATTTTGGATTCAGTCCTGTTTCTTTCGCAATCTTGGCCATGCCTTGGGCCCTTGCGATGGCGCCAAGGGCGGCGGCAATCACTTGAGGATGCCCATCTTCAAGGGCGGCTTCAAGGAGCGCGGCCATGCGCTCCTCCGTGTCCAAATTGGCAGATGGGTCGTAGGGGGTCGTCACCGTTTTCACCGGAGGAGATGCACTGGATGCACGAGTGGTTCGGACGGTTCGGGATTTGCTGGATTCCATGAGGTTCCCCTTCACAGGGTATTCGCCAACTTGATGGCGGTTTGAATGTCCTTCGCCTGAGTGCTTTTGTCACCACCTGCGAGAATGATGATCAAAGTATTACCGTGTTTAGTGAAGTAGATGCGGTAACCGGGACCATAGTCGATCCGCAATTCAGAGACACCTTTTCCAACAGGCTTTACATCTCCAGGGAGGCCGAGCGCAAGGCGGAAAAGCCTGGTTTCGATCCGAGCATAAGCTGTTGCATCCTTTAAGTTATCAAACCATTTTTGAAATTGGGGAGTCTTGCGGACCTCGCTCATAGGGAAATGGTCGCTCAAAAGCGACACGGCGGCAAGGGGGCTATTCACCTGCCTCGGCAAATAGATCCCCTTGGGCAAGATTTCCGCGGCACCAGCCTGTTATCCCGAAGCGATACAAGTCTTCCCGAGGGCCATCCGCTGCGGCGCCACGTGCAGTACCGGATCCGCGCCGGCGGGTGACCAAATCCCTGCTGGAAAACCGCACCCATATCAAGGCGGTGCGGTTTCCAGCGGACCCTGAACCGGAGTAAGTCGGGGTCGATCCGGTGGATCTTCCCTACTTGCTAGGGGTTGGCGGGGGCGGGGGCGGCGGCCGCGTCGGCGGCGGCCTGCTTCTTGGCCCGCTTCGCTTTCCGCGCCCGTCTGACCGTCTTCTTTTTCTCGGGAGTGGGGGCTTGGGCTTCATCGCCGACGGTCATGGCCGGGGCGGCCAGCACTGCTGAGGTCTTGGCCATCCCCTGGGCGAACAGGGGGCTCAGCAGAGCGGTGGTGAACAGCAGGGCAACGAATTTCTTCATGGATAGCTCCGTTTGCAGCCGGCACGGCCGGATCGACGAAGCGAGATGCATTTATCGGACCAGTCCGCGACTCCAGCAGAATCAACGGTTTCAAGGGGGAATGCCGCCCTCCCCGGGCTCCCTGCGGCCTGGACTCGGGCAAAATGACGCAGGGGACCGTTCAATTTGATGCTAGACCTTCATGCGGGTGTCGTACGGCGCCTGGCGGGTGCCCTCGAAGGCGCTGATCTCCTGCTCGAACTGGAGCAGGTAGCCCAGCTCGTCCACCCCCAGCAGCATGCAGCGCTTGGGAAAGGCGTCCACGGGGAAGCCGACCGTGCTGCCGTCGGGCAGGGTGAGGGTCTGGCTCTCCAGGTCCACCTTGACCCGGGCGCCGCTGCCGGCCTCCAGCAGCTTGCGGTGGGCCTCCGCCGGGACCTTGATGGGCAGCAGGCCGTTCTTCAGGGCGTTGCCGTGGAAGATGTCGGCGAAGGAGGTGGACACCACGGCCCGGTAGCCGCCGTCGCTGAGGGCCCAGGGGGCGTGCTCCCGGGAGCTGCCGCAGCCGAAGTTGTCGCCGGCCACCAGCACCTCGGCGCCCTGCGCCTCGGGCCGGTTCAGTGGGAAGCCGGCCCGGGGCGCGCCGTCCGCGGCGTAGCGCCAGTCGTGGAACAGCTGCAGGCCCAGCCCCTCCTTGGTGGTGGTCTTCAGGAAGCGGGCGGGGATGATCTGGTCGGTGTCGATGTTGTCGGCGGCCAGGACGGCGATGCGGGACTCGAAGGGCTTGAAGGGTTTCATGCGAAGCTCCGGGGATCGGCGACCGCGCCGGCGACGGCGGAAGCGGCGGCGGTGATGGGGCTGGCCAGCAGGGTGCGCCCGCCGGGGCCCTGGCGGCCTTCGAAGTTGCGGTTGCTGGTGGCCACGCAGGTCTGCCCGGGCAGGAGCATATCGCCGTTCATGGCCAGGCACATGGAGCATCCGGCCTCGCGCCATTCGGCGCCCGCGGCCAGGAAGATCCGGTCCAGCCCCTCGGCCTCGGCGGCCCGCTTCACCACTTCGCTGCCGGGCACGATGAGCGCGCGCACGCTGGCGGCCACCTTGCGGCCCTTGAGCACCGAGGCGGCGGCGCGCAGGTCCTCGATCCGGCCGTTGGTGCAGCTGCCCACGAACACCACGTCGATGGGATGGCCGAGGATCGCCTGGCCGCCGGTCAGGCCCATGTAGGCCAGGGCCTTGGTCAAGCCGTCCCGCTCCACCCCGGCGGCCAGGGCCCCGGGCTCGGGCACCGAGCCGGTGACGGGAATGCCCATCGCCGGGTTGGTGCCGAAGGTGATCATGGGCTCCAGGGCGGAGCCGTCCAGGGTGACCTCCCGGTCGAACACCGCGTCCGGGTCGCTGACGTAGGTCTTCCAGCGGGCCACGGCCTCGTCCCAGGCCGCGCCCTCGGGCGCGAAGGGACGCCCCTTCAGGTAGGCGAAGGTGACCTCGTCCGGGGCGATCAGCCCGGCCCGGGCGCCGGCCTCGATGCTCATGTTGGAGATGGTCATGCGCCCTTCCATGGACAGGCCGCGGATGGCCTCGCCGGCGTACTCGATGACGCAGCCGGTGCCGCCGCCCACGCCGATCTGGGCGATGAGGGCGAGGATGACGTCCTTGGCCCCGACGCCGGGCTTGAGCCGGCCGGTGACGTTCACCCGCAGGTTGCGCGAGGGCTGCTGCAGCAGGCACTGGGTGGCCAGCACCATCTCCACCTGGCTGGTGCCGATGCCGAAGGCCAGCACGCCGAAGGCGCCGTGGGTGGCGGTGTGGCTGTCGCCGCAGACCAGGGTCATGCCCGGCTGGATCAGCCCCAGCTCCGGGCTGAACACGTGCACCACGCCCTGGTGGCCGCTGCCCGGCGCGAAGATGGGCAGGCGGAACTCGGCGCAGTTGGCGCTCATCTGCGCCACCTGCCGGGCCGCGATGGGATCCTTGATGGGCAGCGAGCGGTCGGTGGTGGGGATGCTGTGGTCGATGGTGGCGATGGTCCGGTCCGGCCGGCGCACCTTGAGGCCCCGCTGGCGCAGGCCCTCGAAGGCCTGGGGGCTGGTCACCTCGTGCACCAGCTGCAGGTCGACGTAGAGCAGCGCCGGCTCCTGGGGCCGCTGGGCGACGATGTGCTCGGCCCAGATCTTGTCGTAGAGGGTTCGTGCGGTCATTGGGCCACCTTCGCGGTTTCCAGGATGCGGGCGGCGACGGCGTCGCCCACGGATGTGGTGGTGCCGGTCCCGCCCAGCAGGTCGGGCGTGGTCGGGCCGGCGGCGAGCACCTGGTCGATGGCGTCCTGCACGGCCTTGGCCTCGGCCTTGAGGCCGAAGCTCCAGTCCAGCATGACCGCCACGGAGTCGATGGTGCCCAGGGGATTGGCGATGCCCTTGCCGGCGATGTCGGGGGCGGAGCCGTGGATGGGCTCGTAGAGGCCCGGGAGCTTGCCGTCGGCCCGGGGCGCGCCCAGGCTGCCCGAGGGCAGCAGGCCGATGGAGCCTCCGATGACCGCGGCCTCGTCGCTGAGGATGTCGCCGAACAGGTTCTCGGTGAGGATCACGTCGAAGGCGCTGGGCCGGAGGATCAGCTGCATGGAGGCGTTGTCCACG
>Ga0181516_10000113_pt1 | contig 83701 bp, 72 predicted proteins | sample PEATcosm2014_Bin_25_FD_121104 | JGI IMG/M metagenome (GOLD analysis project Ga0181516, IMG submission 121104) | Peatland microbial communities from MTU Mesocosm Facility, Houghton, MI, USA - PEATcosm2014_Bin01_10_metaG | ecosystem: Environmental > Terrestrial > Soil > Wetlands > Peat | place...
CAGTTGCGCTTCGCTTCGCTCGCTGTGACCTGCTTACGGCGGGACTTACACCCGCAAGAATGCGCCCATGCTGGGCGCACACATCAACAAAGGCGCGGACCATTCATGCGATCCGCGCCTTTGACTCTACGAACAAGCGGCGAAGCAGTTGAGCCGTTCGGTACACCTACCGCCTGCCCCGATCCCTGTCCTTACGATGCTAACCCCAGCCCAACCAGGTTGGCGGCCAGGATGATGATGATCATGCCGGCCCAAAGGATGCGAACAGGCCGCTTACCCACGCCCACCCACTCGCCCAGCGCCAGCCCCACCAACCCGCCACAGAGCACATAGATACTCATGTGCAGCATCCAGTTCACATACGACAGGTGTTGCGGAATGTTCGCCGCGCCCCATGCGTAGAAGAAGAACTGAAGGTACCACATGATTCCGCCCGTGGCAGCCAGCGCGCCATTCTTGAGCAGGGTGCCGCGAGGCTGCGCCAGATCATCCCGCAGCGATATCGTCTTGAGCACTGCCAGCCTTATGAAGCAGTAACTCAGGTTAACGAGCGCGCCTCCGCCCATGATAACCACATAACTCGGCAGGGCCGCGTAGAGGGAGTTCACCCCAAGGTGAAGTGCCGCGGCCTCCATCGGCTTAGCCGCATCGATGGCAAAGGACATGCCCGATGAAAACACGCCGCACATGCCCGCGAGCAGAAGCCCGAGCTTCAGATTGAATTCCCTGGGCTCGCCGCGCAGTTGCACCTCTTTTTGATGGCCGGCATACGAGGTGACGGCCACGCCGATCAGCGCAACGAGTACACCGGCCATTGTCAATAAGCCGCCCTTGGTCTCAAAGAGCAGCGCGCCCTGCCCATGAAGCAGCGGAGGAGTGAGCGTACCCACAACCAGCGTGACGCCGATGGCCACACCGATGCCCAGAGACATTCCCAGATGGCGCATGGTGAGACCGTAACTCACATTCCCGACGCCCCACATAGCTCCGAAGAGAGCCACTTTCAACAAAACGTGCGAACCGATCGATGCATAAAAGGCAGGAAAGTTCGGAAGCAGCAACAGGCTCACCGAAATCGGCAGCAGTATCCAGGAAAAGAAGCCGGCCACGGCCCATGTAGTCTCCCACGACCATTTCTTCACCTTCTCAATGGGCGCATAGAACGAAGCGGCCGATGCCGCTCCCACTACGTGCCATCCTATCCCAGCCAGGATTGCCGGCATTGTCACTCCTCTTCTTTATTCGTCCCGCTCATCTATTGCGTTGCCGGAAAACTGGCACCCAGTCATTGCATCTCTACCGCAAAGGTATAACTCCCAGCCTCTAACTCAAACCCGCTCTTGGTATCGGAAGTCAACGCCTTGACCTGCTTGCTCCGGGCCAACGGAATGCCCTCCAGGCTGTACCGCCCGGCTTCTCTCGCATTCAAACTCAGCCAGCCCCTCGTGTTGGCAGGAATGGTCACATGCCACTCGGCTGTTGTGCCCTTCACCGTCCAATCCGAATGAATAGGCCCATAGGCAGAAGCATAATCGAAGGCTACGTGTCCCATCCGCGAGTCAAACACTGGGTGAAGGACCACTGTGTGAAAGCCCGCATCAAGCGGGGAGGCATCCACGCCCGCCGCAAAGCGGTAGATCCAGTCCGCCACCGCGCCATAGGCATAGTGGTTAAAGGAGTTCATGCTGGGATCGTCTTTCATCTGGTCGCCGTTCCACCGCTCCCACATCGTCGTTGCGCCGTGCTTCACCAGGTAGCCCCACGACGGATAATCGGTATTGAGCAGCAATTGGTAGGCTAGCCCGGCGTGCCCGGATTTGGTCAACTCCTCCAGCAGATACGGCGTGCCCAGAAAACCGGTGCCGAGCAATCCACGGTTGGCCTCGATCTTGTCCACCAGCTTCTGTGCGGCGGCCTCGCGCAGATTCTCCGGCACCAGATTCATGTGCAGAGCCAATACATAGCCTGTCTGCGTGTCGCCGCCGTTGCTTTTGGCGTTGGGATTGTTGATTTGGCCAAAGGGCGACGGAGTGTTGTCTGCGCCGGCCACAAAGCCGTCCGCGCGAACAAACTGCTTCTGGAATGCCGCACGAATCTTCTCGAAGATCCGCGCATATTTCTCCGCGTCTTGTGCGCGGCCGGTCGCGCGAGCCATCTGCTGCATCAGGGTGGCGTCGTACGCCCAATAGGCCGTGGCGATGAGCGTGTAGTCCGTCTTTCCTTCAGGCGAAAGCCAGTCTCCAAACGGGGTACCGGCCTCGTGCTTCCACAGCCCGTCCGGGTTGGCCGCCTCGATCGCATTGAGATACCTCTCCATTGCGGCCCAGTTCTGCTCGATCACACTGGTGTCGCCGGTTTGCAGCCATGATGTCCAGGGAACGATCACGCCCGCATCGCTCCAGCCTGCGGCCGATCCCGCGTTGAACTTTGCTGTTCCCGGCGCATAGATGCTGTAGTAAGGTGTCTCCGCTTGCGTGCCGCGCATATCCCCGGCAAACTTCCGCGAAAACGCCGCCAGATCCATGTTATAGCTCGCTGCACGCCAGAAGACCTCAGCATCTCCCATCCAACCGAGGCGCTCGTCACGCTGCGGACAGTCCGTCGGCACGCCGACGAAGTTCGAGCGCTGGCCCCAGAGGATATTGCTCCAAAGCTGGTTGATCATCGCGCTGCCGGTCTCCAGCTTGGCGGTAAAAGGCGCATCGGTGTGCAGGACCAACCCCGTCACCGCAACCTTGGAGCGATATGCCCGCTCTGTCGCCGCGTCCATGCTCGGTGGGGCGGGTAGCCCGGTCAACTCCGCATAGCGGAAGCCGTGGAAGGTGAACTGCGGCTCAAGTTCATAGAAGGTGAACTGCGGCTCAAGTTCATAGAAGGTGAACCGCGGCTCAAGTTTATGTAAGGAGTCATGGGGGTCGCTGGAGTTATTGAGAGTGAAGCTATCGGTCGCTCTCGCAGTGCGCAAGTTATCTGTGTAGAGTGTGCCGTCTGGATTCAGTACCTCGGCAAACCGGATCTGCACCTTCGTCTCAGCCGGATTGTGCAATAGCACGCGCACCACGCCGGAGAAGTTCTGCCCGAAGTCGTAGACGTAGGCGCCGGGTTTGGGCTCGGTAACGGCCTTTGGCTCAAGCGTACGCTCAACGCGGACGGGCGGAAAGTCCTGCGCCACGATCATCACCGGAGCCGGATCGATTACCGTTGCTCTCTCATGCCACAGATCATCGGGGAATCCCGCGTTAGACCATCCAACGTCGGACTCACGTGTGTAGTCCAGAGTCTCACCGTCGTAAAGCTCAGAGTGAAAAATGTCCGACAGGCTTGCCTGCCAGCCCGCATCCGTCGCCACCCATTCCACGCTGCCGTCCACATGCTCAATGCGCAGTTGGGCCCGCAGTGCAGGCGGCTTATCGCCATAATTGTTGGGCTGCTGGAACCATTCGAGCGCCGTCGAGTACCAGCCAGGCGCAAGCAGCGCGCCAATCGTGTTATCTCCTTGCGCAATCAGGTCCGTCACGTCGTAGGCCTGGTAGACGACCCGCTGGCGGTAGTCCGTCCAACCCGGCGCCAGCACCTGGTCGCCCACGCGTTGTCCGTTCAGACTCATCTCGTAGCCACCCAGCGCCGTGGCATACAGCCGCGCCGCTTTGACTGGACTGCTGATCGTGAAGGCATGTCGTAGCCGCTTCACCGAGTCGGGAATCCAAGGGTGACCGAGCGACTGGCGTATCAGCTCGGGCCCCGGCGCTTGCGCCCATTCAACTGCTCTCTTCCAGTTCGAGTCGTCAAACGCCTTGCGCTCCCATCCAGAAGCGGGATGGATCGCCGTCTTCCATTCCGTGCTGCTTGAGAACGTTGCGGTCGTTCCGTCCGTGTACTCCACCACCAGCGTGGCGATCAACGGTGGCGCATCGGCCGTGGCCATTCCATTGGGATTTGCAACATAATGTATCGACTCGATGGCGATGGAGTTGGCCCCGGCACTCAACTTATCGGCTACCTCTGCGCGGACAAACTTCTTCCACGGCATTTGTTTCCACGGAGGGAGCTCGCCGGCCTTAAGCACCTGTGCGCCATTCACCCATGCCGCAACCGTATCCTGCCCGGTGGCGTGGAGCGCCGCCCGCAGCACCGGCTTGTCCAAGGTCACCGTCGCGCGGTAAGCAAAGTGCTGTTCGGTGCCCTTTTCCGCCGCCAGAGCTTTAGCATCCGGACTGGCGATCCACATCGCGGAAGCGCGGCGCACCGCTGCCTCCTCGGCAGTCTCAAAACCAATCCATTGGCCGCGCCAGGCATCCTGACTCAGCAGGCCCGTCTCCCACCAGTTCGTCTCGCTCTCGGCATACGGCATTCCCGCCGTATCCCATACTTTCACCAGCCAGAAATAGCGCGAACTCGCCGCAATTGCCGGTCCTGCGTAGAGCACATTCAAAGACGCACCCGACTCGATCCGGCCGCTATCCCAAACGTCCGGTTTGCCCTGCCGCAGCAACTCGGGCCGTGAAGCAACAAGCACTTGGTACGCAGTCTGCCTGGCGCCCCGCGCCGGATCCTGAAGTTGCCATGAAAATCGCGGCGCCGGATCGTCGATCCCGAGCGGAGTCTTGAGGTTATCGACACGCAACTCGACAGGCCCGGTGAATGCCGCAGCCTGCGCCGGCGCCAGCGGGACAGCAGCCGCTCCCAGAACCAGACCCCACGCCAACCAAAGCATCTTTGCGTTTTTCATGTCCCGACGCACCCCCGAAACACCCTTGGACATTGTGCCGCTTGCTAAGCCTGATTAGGAATGCCGCTACCCAAAGTCACGTCTAACGGCGAATGTTTTCCCCAATGAAATATATTCCAGTCGGGAGAACCTTAAACAATCCAGAGTTCTCTTGTCAAAGGTTTGGCAGGCGGACATCATCCCTGAGAAGCCACGCGCTTAAGGGGGAATGGCGCTTCGCCCGTTACACTTGCTCCATGGCCCTCCGCCTCTTCGCCGCCACCACCAGCCAAGGCAAGCTGCGCGACTTCCGCGCAGCCGCTCGGGCCCATTCCATCGCTATCGATTCCCTTCCCGCGCTGGCCACCATCCCAGCGCCTGAAGAAGACGGCGCCACCTTTGCCGCCAATGCCACTCTCAAAGCTGTCTACTACTCCCACTTTTCCCCCGGCAACGTGGTGCTGGCCGACGACTCCGGGCTGGAAGTGGACGCTCTCGATGGCGCTCCCGGCGTGCGCTCGGCCCGCTTTGCCGCGGACACCGGCCTGGTGGATTCGCCCGACGCCAACGACAACACCGACGTATGGAACAACATTGTGCTGTTGCAGCGGCTGGCAGGGGTTCCGCAGGCCAAGCGAACCGCGCGCTACCGCTGCGTGCTGGTAGCCGCCTGCGACGGAGTGGCCCTCCATACTACCGAGGGCGCGGTTGAGGGGTTGATTCTTGAAGCTCCGCGCGGCACCGGAGGCTTTGGCTACGACCCGCTTTTCTATCTGCCTGCGCTAAACCGCACCATGGCGGAAATCGACCTTGAGACGAAGCTATCGCTCAGCCATCGCGGGCGGGCGATTGCGGCGCTGCTGCCGATGCTGAAAGCCTAAGGTTTCCTCAATTCGCCTTGAAAACGCCAAGCGCCGCGGAGTGAGTTGACGAAGGTGATGTAGCGCACCAATAATGAATCAAAATCAGGCTACGCTTCCCAGTCCCTAAAACTGAAACAGCCCTGCTTCGCAACTTGCAACCCGCAGCCTCTTAGGAGCCGACATCCAAATGGCAACTGCACAACAAACTGCCGCGCCCCGCATTCAGCCGACCGTTGGCAGAGGCGTACAGCCGCTGCGCGCCGGCGAGGGAAACACGTTTCTCTGGCGCAAGCTGCACTCGCTGCTCGGCGTCATCCCCATCGGCGCCTTCCTGCTGGAGCACCTGCTCTCGAACTTCGAGGCGCTCAAAGGCCCGGTGGCTTACGGAGCCCAGGTAAAGTTTCTCAACAGCCTGCCGCTGGTGCGCGTGCTGGAGTGGACCTTCATTTTTCTGCCGATCCTTTATCACGGCGTCTACGGCGTGTGGATCTGGCTGCGCGGCAAGTCGAATATCGTCTACTACCCGTGGGCCGGCAACTGGATGTATACAGCGCAGCGCTATACGGGCCTGGTTGCGATTCTCTACATCGGACAGCATGTCATGCGCCAGCGCTTCATGGGCGTGCAGCTTCCTGAGCATCCATATGCGGCTTTCGCCAAGGTGCAGCAGGAGCTGGCCAACCCATGGATGCTGGCGGTGTATGTGATCGCCATGATTGCCATTTGCTGGCACTTCGCCTACGGCGTCTGGCTCTTCGCGGCCAAGTGGGGCATCACCCCCGGACGAACTGCCCGCAAGCGCTTCGGCCTGGTCTGCGCCGCGATGGGCGTGGTGCTGGTGGTGATGGGCCTTTGGAGCATCTGGGCGTTTGTGGGACCGAAGTACCAGAACGCGCCGGAGAACCCGGCTCCGGCTGTGTCTTTGTCAGTTGCGCCAGCCAATCCCGGAGGCGTTTTCCTCAGACAGGCGTATGGAGTTCGCACTGTCCCTAGGGGACTGTGAGTCAAATGTCGATGCTGTCCCAGGACTGCGCTACGCTGGTCCTGGGCTAGTATCAATACTCCCTCCGGGAGAAAAAACGGTTTTTCCGCATGCTGAGTAGCCGGACGCATTTTGAATTGTGAGCCGAAGCAGGCCGAAAGGTAAGAGGATCTCTTCATGGCAGCACCAAGAATCATTGTGGTTGGCGGAGGATTGGCCGGGCTGGCCGCGGTCATCAAGATCGCCGAGGCCGGCGGAACCGTTGACTTGTTTTCCATCGTCCCGGTCAAGCGTTCTCACTCGGTTTGCGCGCAGGGCGGCATCAACGCCGCCAAGAACCTGAAGGGCGAGGGCGACACCACCGACAAGCACTTCGACGACACGATCTACGGCGGCGATTTTCTGGCCAACCAGACTCCGGTGAAGGCCATGTGTGAGGCAGCGCCGGCGATCATCGACCTGCTCGATCGCATGGGCGTGCCTTTCAACCGGACGCCTGAGGGGCTGCTCGATTTTAGGCGCTTCGGCGGCACGCTCTATAACCGCACGGCCTTTGCCGGCGCAACCACCGGGCAGCAATTGTTGTATGCGCTCGACGAGCAGGTGCGCCGCCACGAGCATGATGGCAAGGTCCGCAAGTTCGAAGGCTGGGAGTTTCTCTCCGCAGTGCTTGACTCGAACGGCACTGCCCGCGGCATTACGGCGCTCGACCTGCGCACGATGGAACTGCGCAGCTTTCCCGCGGATGCCATTATTATGGCCACCGGCGGCGTGGGCGCGCTTTTTGGCAAGAGCACCAACTCCGTGGTCTGCACGGGCTCGGCGCAGTCGGCCATCTTCCAGCAGGGCGCGTACTACGCCAACGGCGAGTTCATCCAGGTACACCCGACCTGCATACCGGGCGAAGACAAGCTGCGGCTGATGTCGGAGTCGGCCCGCGGCGAAGGCGGCCGCGTGTGGGTGCCCCGCACGGCCGGCGACAAGCGCCCCATCAAGCAGATCCCCGACACCGATCGCTTTTATTTTCTTGAGGAGTGGTATCCCAAGTACGGCAACCTCGTACCGCGCGACGTGGCGACACGTGCCATTCACAAGGTGGTCTACGAGCTTGGCCTGGGTCTCGACGGCCAGCCGATGGTCTATCTCGACCTGACCCACATCGATCGCGCAACTCTAAACAGGAAGCTCGAAGGGATTCTGGAGATTTACGAGAAGTTCGTCGGCGACGATCCCCGGGACGTGCCGATGAAGATTTTTCCCGGAATGCACTACACCATGGGCGGCCTGTGGGTGGACTTCAATCAGATGACCAACATCCCCGGCATCTTTGCAGCCGGCGAGTGCGAGTACCAATACCACGGCGCAAACCGCCTGGGCGCGAATTCGCTGGTGAGTTGCATCTTCGGCGGCTTCCGTTCCGGTCCCAATGCCCTTGAGTATGCCAAGAACCTGCCCGCTGCCGCAGACGACGGCGGTCACGCCGCAGAGGTTGCCCGGCAGGCCGAGATCAACGGCAAGCTGCTCATGAACGAAGGCACTGAAAACCCGTTCAAGCTTTGGCGCGAACTGGGCCAGGCGATGACCGAGCACGCCACGGTGATCCGCTATAACAAGGGGCTCAAGCTGGCCGATGAGAAGGTTGCGGAGCTGCTCGACCGTTTCAAGAATGTCAACCTGAGCGATCGCAGCCAGTGGGCCAACACCAGCTTCGCCTTTGCGCGGCAGTTGAAGAACATGCTGGAGCTGTCGCGCACCGTGGTTCAGGGAGCGATGCTTCGCAACGAGTCCCGCGGCGCACATTACAAACCAGACTTCCCCGACCGCAACGACGAGCAGTTCTTGAAGACCACCAAGGCCAGCTTTACCGGCTCGCCGGACGGCCCACGCTTCGAGTACGAAGAGGTCGATGTGCAATACATCAAGCCGCGCCCGCGCCGTTACGACGCAACCAAATAGCTCAAGGGAGACTGACGATGGCAAACAAGACCGTAGCATTTGAAATCAAGCGCCAGGCCAGCCCCGATGCTCCCGCCGTTTGGGAGAGCTTCGAGCTCGAATGGCGTCCCGGCATGAACGTCATCTCCGCCATGATGGAGATCGCCGCGAACCCTGTCACCGCCGACGGACGAGCGACCACCCCCGTCACCTACGACTCCAATTGTCTTGAGGAGATCTGCGGGTCATGCGCGATGAGGATTAACGGCAAAGCCCGGATGGCCTGCTCTGCTCTTGTGGATAATTTGGAGCAACCCATTCGCGTGGAGCCGCTCTCGAAGTTTCCGCTGGTGCGTGACTTGCAGGTCGATCGCCACGTGCTGTTCGAGAATCTGATGGCAGTGAAAGCGTGGGTTCCGGTTGACGGCACTTACGATCTGGGCTCGGGCCCCCGCGTGTTTCCGCAGCAGCAGGAGGCCAACTATCCGCTGTCAAATTGCATTTCTTGCTGCTGCTGCATGGATGTTTGCCCGCAGTTCAACGAGGACACGGGCTTCGTTGGCGCGGCCACCATCGCCCAGGTGAAGCTCTTCAACAATCACCCTACCGGCAAGGTCTTCAAGGAAGATCGCTTGCGCGCGTTGGCCGGCGACGGCGGCATTCAGGAATGCGGCTTCGCACAGAACTGCGTCGATACGTGCCCGAAGCAGATTCCGCTGACCGACGCCATCTCCGACGTAAGCCGCGATGTGATTATCCAGAAGGCCAAGGACTTTTTGCGCGGCTAGCGATTACATGATCCGCCCTGATCGGGCGGTTCATGTAATCGGACGGCCACCTCGGGTTCAACATACCTGGTGGAAGCCGATCCCCATCAGAGCCGCAAGCTTGCGGAGAGTTGCCGCCACGTGACCCACCCCCACAGCACAGTGGTGAGCCGGTCCCTGCGCATTCCAGGCGCTCACAAATCCGCGCGCTCCAAGCGGGAAACGGTACCGGCTGTTGGTGTTGCCAATGGCCAGAATGGCGCCGGCTACGCACTCGCCTTCGGCCACGAGCAGTTTGAAACGCGCGTCCGCATCTTCTACCACGGAGAGCAGCGTTACCGGACCGTGCTTCACGCTCATCTCGACGGACAGGCCGTGCCCCACCTTGCCATGGTAGACGGTGAGCGCCCGCACCTTGGTTTTTCCCTGGCTGATGGCAATGTGACCTGGGCCGTCGTGACCCATGAGCACCAGATCGTCGTTGAAGTCTATGGCATAGTACTCGGTGAAGGATCCACCCGCGCCCAGACTATCCATGATCTTCATGGCCAACGCATTCTTCACTTCGTACTCGCCGGCCACGGGAATGTGGCGCGCGGTCAGCAATGAAGTGCCGAGAATGATCGAACTCATTGTGTCTTCATTGGCTGCATTACCCGAACCCTTGTAGTAGTAAGCCATCGCGTCCAGGTCGTGGCGTGCGACGAATGCATCGAGCGCCACAGAGGTGCGCGCGGCTCGATGTAACTCCTCTGGCGAGCAATCTGGCTGCACGTCGAAGGCGTCATGGAACTCCTCGGCGCGCCGAGCAACATCGGTCTCCGCGACTTCGCGGACCATGGCACTTAGCTCATCCACCTCGAGAATCTCAACGTGCGTGCCGAAGACGATCGAAACCAGAGTTACGTCGGTCATGATGTCCAACATGCCGCTGTAGTAGTGGCCCAGCAGCCCCAGCCGGGCCGATGCCAATGTGGACCGGCCCCGCGCCGCAGTCAGCCATTCTTCGATCTCCCGCCAGGTGGCTGCGTCGTTGAGTACACCAGTTACCTGATGAAATGGAATCCGTGCGCGCATCAGCACATTGGCGATCTCAGGGACTGGGCAAGCCGAACAGAAAGCAAGCCAGTGGCCTGTCATGGCAGTGCGGTCCACGAGTTTGTTGAACGCCAGGTAGTCGATGGCCGCTTCGGGCTGGAGGTTGAGCACGATCACCGGCACGCCGGCGCGCTGCACCAGTGGTAGCACCGTGTTTGAAAGAGCATAGGTCGTGACGTATAGAAACAACACGTCGATGTCTTCGCGGCGGCAGCGGTGGCCGGCCTCGCGAGAGCGCACCGGCGTATCCACCAGGCCGAGATTCACTAAGTCGACACCGGACCGCGTGAGCAGCGCTCCTACCTGCCCAACATAACTCTCCAGCAGAACTTTGAGCCCGGCAAACTGGCTCCAGTAAGCATCGAGACCGATGCCGCAGAGTCCCACCCGCAGCGACTGTTCACTGTTCATGATGTTTCTCTTCCCGGATGAACTACAAAGTAAACGGAATTGGAAAGCGATCGACCGGTCGCTGTCAGCGCTTCTCTCCCGCGGCTTGCACCGAGTGTATCTCACTGGCATGTATCGTCTCAATCGCAACCGGGCCAATCAACCCGGAAGGCAACAGCGGAGAGTTGGCCGTGTATTTGCGGATGTTCGTGCTGGTATAGGTGTGCGGCGCCGAGGGCTGCGCATCGCCAATGATGCGATTCGGCCATAGATTCGTCACATCCAGCTCCAGAGTATTGCTGCCATCTTTAAGCATGTCAGTCACGTCGAGCTGGTACGGCATCGCCCAAATGGTGCCCGCCGGTTGGCCGTTTATTCGGACTGTGCAGATTTCGTGGACGTCCGTAAGTGCCACAATCACGCGATCTCCTTCGGCGTGCTTCTCGTCGAACTCCGTGCGATAGGTCGCAGTGCCGGAGAAATATCGAACACCGGCATCCGGCCATTCGGTCCAGGATGCAAAACTCGGGACTTTCTGAGTCCCTTCCGGTGCGCCGCGATTCGCCTGGAAGGATATCGTCCACTGACTAGCTGAAAGCTCAACTGAAGTTACTTCAGGCGCCTTCTCTGCTAACTCGTTCACGTGCCCGGCAATCGGCCGTGCGAAAACAACAAATACAGAACCGTATGCCGCAAGATGCAGTGGAATTCGAGTGATTCCGTCTTCAATCTGAAAATGCTCCAGGGGCTCGATGCTGCCATCGATGGCATTCCATAACTCCGGCTGCCGTCCAATTGCACGAAACCCCGCTAAAGCATCAACGGCCTGCGAGCTGCCGTTGCGCACGAAGTAGATGTCGGTGTCTCCATCGCGTCGATGCACATAATCGAGGCTTTCGGAGGCGGCCTCGAAGTCTGGCTTGACTTTCAATTGTCGCAGCGCGGCACGGGCATCTGCGTCGCAGAAGACAAGGCCTGCGCCATATACATGCGCAGTCTGTGAGCAGTTGCCCCACAGATCATGCGCCAGCGCCGCATAGAGCTGCGATTGTTCCGGGCCCACAATGCCTGTCGGACCAATGGGCGGTTGCCCGACTATATTGCCGCCCAGCTTTACATAACTCGCTATTCTTTCAAGCGCCGCCAAACTGAGTCTGTGAGATGTGGGCAGCACCAGAAGCCGATACTCATTGCCGGCGGGCGCTGCCATTCCTCCAGCATGAATTGAAAGCGTGCGCCGCAGCGCATCTTCATCGGTAACATCGTAGTCGTATCCCGGCAGCACATGGGCAGGGTCGTCGCGCTTGAGCCGGACGAAATTCGGCACTTGATCGCCATAGAAGTAAAGCACGTCGTCGACCGAATAGCCCCGTTGCAGCATGAATTGCGAGCGGTTCAGATAAAGAAAGAATGCGTCCGACTGATTCCACCAGGTGATGTTCGGGTTAATATGCGTACCGGCAAAGTATTCATTGCCAGGCAAGCCGAAGCTCTCCGGAATCGAAGTGAACTCGTGCCACACCAAGCGGTTCATGCCTTCTGTCAGGGCCCGGTCGAACGCTGGCTTCAAGTCGGTTGCGAGAGATTCGCTCCACTCCGGGCCGATGCTGGTCATGCCCTCTTCGGCCGCAATCTTCTTTCCGTAAATGTCCGCCGCGCTCGCAACCTCTTTTGTAAAGAATCGATCCTCATCGCTCGATCGGTGCTGCTTAGATGGCGCCCAGAACTCCGTCTGTGGAATCTCTCCGGAGCGAAACGTCTCGAGCGCATCGACGGGCGCTCCATGGGGTCCGCCGGACTCGCACTGAATTCCAAGGCCATACTCCCTGGCGCGCTCGGAGAAGTGATCGTAATGGTCACTTATCAGATCACCCACCGTGCGCCGCAGATCGTTCAAAAAGCGGTTAGTGGTCGCGCGATCCTGAATAATACGGCCCGCTACAACCGGCAGGTAGGGCACTGGATCGTAACCGCGGCGCTTGCGAAACTCCTCCGCGAATCGCCCGGTCCAGTTCGTCCCTCCGACCTCCCAGCTATCCGTGGCCAGGTAACGCAGGGTTGTCCCCAGATACGGCCGGCTTGCTTCCAGCAATGGGGCGATGGTATGCGTCCAGTATGTGTCGAATGCGCCACGGTCAAGATAGTCGATCGCCAATCCCTGCCACGCGCCGCTCGAAGTAGAAACTCTTGCGTCGGAGTCAGTGTAACCAATCCGCAATATCTCCCACGAGCCCTTCGCCGGCGGATGCCAACGAACCTTCCCGTCTGCGCCAGTTTGCGCACTGAGGTCAATTACTTCTTGCGATCTGGTGTCCTCTTCACCTTTTATCGAGGGATTGTCTTCCAGCAGAGGTTCAGACGCCGCCATTGAAATTCCTGTTTCGTTCGCCGCGGTCTTATACTCCAGCGCTTCGATCGAAGCACGTCCTGAACCCGGTTCGCCCGGCAACGCGGCTCCGTGAGCCAGCGGGTACGCCAAAACTGCGATTTGGCGGTAGAAGCCATTCTTTATGGGTGGCATCGGTAACACGCCGTCGAAGCCACTGTCGCCAACCTCAGTCCGCGACCAAGCAAGTAACTTTGAAGCATCGGTTGGAGTTACATCGGGTCCGCCGAGATTCCATCCACTTGTGGCGTTCAGCGAGACTTCGATGTGGAGCGCTGCCGCCGTTTTGAGCGCATGAAGATAGAGGCGCACCCATTCGGGACTGCCGAATGTTGGCCCAGGAGGAACATTGTTGTTGCCCCCCTGGTCGGAACCGTTGGCATCCACCAGCAGCGCGCCACCGAAACCCTTCCGGCTCATCTCAGTCAGGTCGCGCGTAATCGTTGCTTCGGTTGTGTTTCCGTTGAGCCACCACCAATAACAGCGCAACTTGGCTGCCTCGGGAGGCTTTGCGAAACCATCGCGCAAGACGTCTGTCTGTGCAATTTGAGTTTGAGAGTACAAAGCGCCGGCACATAATGCGATAAGCGCTATCTCCGCGACACATCTCTTCCATCCAGAAGCCAAGCCTGTTCGCACTGCGATCCTCAAACTCATTGCGGTGTTGCAACCATTTTAGAAGGCGGTGACACGACGCTGCCGATCTCATCAAAAAGTGGACTTCCGAAAGTCTTGCGGCGCTTCGGAAGTCCATGGGCGGAGGCGCCATTTAGAAGTTGATACGCGCTGTCAACTGCACCAGGCGCGGATCGTTCTGCTGCGTCATCGTCACATAACCCCAACTCGACGATCCTGGCGATGTGCCGGGCGCGCCGAAGTTAGGCGTATTCAGCACGTTGAAAAACTCTCCCCGGATTTCAAAGTTGGTGGCCTCCCGGATTGTGAAGGTCTTGAAGAGAGAAGCGTCCGCCAGCGGGTGAACCAGTTCACGTACGTTCATATATGGCCCAATGCTGTTCAGAGTGAAGGACGGGGTCGCCTGGAACGCCGGTGTATTGTTGTTGGTACTGTCGCAACCGGGCACGATCGCGCCACTTGCGCTGACGGTCGTGTACTGGAGCACGCCGGCTGAGTTCTCCCAGCAAGTATTGAAATACCGGGTGTAGGAACGGTATGCCGATTTCGGGTTTCTCAGTTGCGTATAGGTCTGCGAGGTCCCATATTGAGATCCGCCGGCGTTCCCCGGACTTCCCACTGCCCCTGGATTGTTAAGCAGAATGCCGTTGTACGCGCGCAAAACACCTTGCAGCTTCCATCCGCCCAGCGCCTCTCGCAGGGCCAGCGGTTTGCCGGCCAGTTCAGGGAAGTGATAGGTCCCAAAGATATTCGATAGAATGTTTGGCTGCTGGTCTTGAAAACGCGCCGGAGTTGTCTGCTGAGGATTCAGGAAGATATTCTGATCCATGATCTTTGAGTAATTGAAGTTGCCCTGAATCTCAAAATGGTGCGACAGTTGCTTGCTTACCGAGACTTGGAGCGCGTTGTACAAGGCGCTCCCAGCCGGGATGTACTGATCGGTGACTCCGGTGAATTCAGGGAAAGGAACATCCAGCTTATACTGCAGTATCGTCGCAGTGTTAAGGCTTGATCCAGCCAATAGACCGGCCATCGGATTGGTCACTTGCGCGTTGAGGGCGCCGATCTGCGCGGTGCTTAGGGGCGCACTGCTCGTGCCCATGAACGACGCTGGCAGATCATCGATGTTTTTGTTGATGGGAAGCTGCGAGACTTTGTTTCCAGCGTAGGCGATTTGCAGCGCGATCTTTGAGGGCAACTGAATCTGTAGGCTGGTCGACCACTGCCACATCTTCGGCTGAACGGCGGTTGGATCCTCGTAGACAACAGATTGGCCAAGCTGCGTCGCGAGTCCAAGCGAGCTTCCCGACGGCAATTGCACTCCATTGGGCCACGGGGAACTGAGGCTGTTTGCCGGCAACACGTTATTGGTGGTGTCCACATACGAGGTCTGGTTGCTGTAACCCGCAGCCTGATTCGGATTACCGCCCGGAGAATCCTGCGTGTTGAAGTAGACCAATCCCAACCCGCCACGCGCCACGATCTTCGGTGTGACCTGATACGCAACGCCGAATCTAGGCTGGAAGTGAGTAAACTCCTGAGGGGCCTCAAAGGGGCCCTTTGAGGCCGAAGTGTTTACGAAGGTCACGCCACCATTGAGCGTAAGACCGCTGACAGAACCTTGCAGCGGGTTCACGCAGGCAAGGCAGAAGCTTCCATTCAGGCGGTTGTAACGATCCGTGAAGGGCGACTCATAGTCCCAGCGGAGACCGGCATTGACCGTCAGCTTGTCGGTGACACGCCAATCGTCCTGGGCGAAGAATGCAATGTATTTCTGTTCAAGCGCAAAAGCGATTTGATTGGAATAGACACCGCTGGTCGGGTACCCGAGAAGCAGAGCAGCCATGGGGTCTCCGGAAGTTTTATCGCCCCCGGGATTGCAGGCCGATCCGCATGCGCCGCTCGAGTTCTGCTGCGTGAAGGTGCGATCGAAGGCGAAGACGCCGATGCCGCTCTGAGGATTCTGCACGTTGTACCGGCTCAGGTTTCCTTCAAAGCCAACGCGCAGAGAGTGTTTTCCCATGGTCTTGGCAACCAGGAGGTTGGTTGAACCGAGGGTATCCTCGCTGATCTGTCCGCTATTGCCCGCCGCCAGACCTGCATAGCTGTCAGATGACGAGGTGCCGGGGAAAGACGGGTATGCAAGACCCGTTCCGCTGATATTGATGCTCCCTAAATTGAAGCTTGCGCCAGGGTAAACAAGACCGAAGGGGTGATAGATGACCCCCAGACGTCCACTGACGACCAATGTAGGCGAGAACAGGTAGCTGTCCTCTATAGCGCCGCCCTCGTTGTTGCGGTAGACGGTGTACCCGTAGCCGGTTGGTCCAATGGGCTTCGGAAATCCCTCATTCGGCTGATACTGATGCAGGACAGCCTTGTAGAACGTGGCATCCAGATGTTGTTTTTCTGAAAACTGGTGATCGACGCGCGTCACAAAGGAATAGTACCTGTTGGGATTCGAGGTATTGGACGAAATGTAGTTAACGGTCGGGCCCAGAGTGCTGTTTGGGGCCGGGTAATAGCTCATGAGTGCCGCGCCAGCCGCGCTGATTCTTTGAGCTGGAATCGCGTTGTAGGGAAACGGGGTGCGATTGCTGTTTCCGCTGGCCACTGAGAGAGGATCGTAGATTTGGATGCCGGAGGTGCAAACGCCACTGGAGTTGAAAGTCGAGCAGAGGCTGGAGAAGTCGCCGCCGATTTCACCTTTGCCGGTCAACCCGCCGCTGGTGGTTGGAACCAAAGACTGATATGGGAGCGTGGCGTGCAGTTGAATGTACTCGTAGGCCGCCATGAAGAACGTCTTGTCGCGCCCGTTGTAGACATGCGGGATGCGCACCGGGCCATCGAACACTCCGCCCGGCTGTTGCCACTGGTCGTTGGAACGGACCAGGCCCTGATTGGCGCGCTCATAGGTGTTGGCGTTCATATAGGTATTGCGGAAGACATCGTAGGCTGACCCGTGGAAACTGTTCGATCCGGTTCTGAGCACAGTGTTGGTGACCACGCCGTCGCCATGGCCATATTGTGCATCGTAGAGCCCTGTCTGTACCTTTACTTCTTGCACCGCCTCAGGCGAAGGCACAAAACCTGTATAGCCGGCGCCAGAGAAACGTTCCGAAGGATCGTCAGGAGTGCCATCCAGAGTTAGGCGGTTATGCCCGCCGCTGCCATTCGAGTCAATCTGCACCGCCGTACCGCTGAACGGATTGGTAAAGGTACTGGCCTTGCTCTCCATATACCCGCCGGATCCGGCCGAGAAAATGCCAGCCGCCAGCGTGGCGAGCACAAACGGGTTGCGGCCAACGTTCGGTGTATCGGTGACGTCTTCGGTCAGAAACGTCGTCGCCAGGTTGGCTGATGTGGTATCCAGCAACTCGGCGTCCGAAGTAACAATGATCGATTGAGTTGCCCCTCCCGCTTTCAGCGCAAAATCCACCCTGACATTTCCGCTTGCCGTCAATACAACACCTGTGCGCGTCTCAGAGCGGAAATTTCCTGCTTCGACGGTCACCTTATAGTCGTCCGGGGTGAGGAAAGGAATCGTGAATTCGCCTGATCCGTTGGTCACAACCTTGGTCTCGAAGTTTGTTGTGACGTCGGTGGCGGTCACGTTTGCACCGATGATCTTGGCTCCAGTCGAATCGGAGACGGTGCCGCTCAGAGTGCCAAGGTACTGTTGAGCATGGGTCGGTGACGACGCCCAAAAAGCTGCCACCACGAATGCCATGAGATAAAGGCAGCATTTCGCCACCGCCTTTTGTCGAATGGACGCAAAGCCAATTGCCTTACTGAACTGCATGGAGCCTCCTAAAAAGGGTCCGAAGGCGCAATCCCTCGCGATCGACCCGGGGTTTGGAAATCGTATTCACCAGCGACTGCGTTCTTGCCGGTGTTCTGATAAGAACCTGCGTCATCGAGAAGCTTCGCTTCGAGCATTCAACACTTTACCTATTGGTTTCAGAGGGCACGCCGCCAAATCGCGCAGGGGATGATTGCCCGTATCCACAGCCGCAAGTTTTGTGCCAGATCTCCTGGTCTCCGCCTGCCTGTCCAAGCCTGGTCTTTGGTAAGACCGTGCCGCCTGGGAGATTTCGCGAGGGGCCAGGAACTGAGGACAGATTCTCAAAACCAGTCTGAAGACGGGCAAGTTAATTTACCGGAAGACTGCGTGCTTTTTACCGTAAAGACTCGTGTACATGGATATATATCAGCACCTTAGCGTCCATTGAACCGACCTGTCCCCGCATGGTTAAAACCCGGCCGAAGCCGATTTCCAAGAGTCCTGAAGTCTCGTCTTGCCCGGAAGAGAGCGCCCGCGCTAGACTTGGAGGCGTTCGCCGGGCGTGGGTATACCTCAATGGCTTCGATCTCAAACAATCCGATACCAGAGGTTTCTGAGGACCAGCCCACCGCAGAAGAGCGTCGTGCTCTGATTGATCGGGTGGCATCCAGCGAACAATTCAGCCGGTCCGCTCGTCTACGCGATTTTCTGCTGTACGTCGGGAAACAATCGCTCAAGGACGGTTGCCCGGAGATTCACGAACAGGAGATAGGAGCAAAGGTTTTCGGAAGACCCGCTTCCTACGACCGAAGCCAGGACAATATCGTTCGAGTCAATGCGACAGAGCTGCGAAAGCGCATTGAATTGTACTTCGCTTCGGATGGCGCATACGAATCTCTGATCCTCGAGATTCCCCGCGGCGGCTATAAGCCCGTCTTTCGCCGACGGCTGCCTGAGCTCAAGGAACGGACTAAGCCAGCCTCAGAAGCACCGCAAGCGAATGAATCCGAGTTGAGAAGCCTTGTACCCGATGCGACGAAGCAGCCGACCCTTCGGACCGCTCTACGCATTCATGTGATGTGGGGGACTCTGTGCCTGGTGCTTGCTATTGGGGGTCTGGTGCTGTTTCAGCATGACCGTTCGATGCAAAAGCCAGTGTCGATCTGGGATGGAAAGCCAGCAATGGCGGCCTTCTGGGGAGATTTTCTCGGCAACAATCAAAAGACCGACATCGTCCTGCCGGATGACGCAGCCAGTGTCATTCAAGACATCACACATAGTCCCATTTCACTGGCCGACTACCGGAGCCGGGAATACATGCGGCAGATACAATCTTCGAACATGAGCACCGATCGGAAGATGGACGTAGACCAGATATTCGTTCATAACCTGATCACGTTTGGCGCCGTTCGCGCGGCACAGCAGGTTCTCGGGGAGATTCCCGCAACCTACTCAAGTAACCTCACCCTCACGCGCTACTACACGGCAGATGAAATCAAGCGGAACAATGTCGTTCTTATCGGTGGCAAAAAATCGAACCCGTGGGACCATCTTTTCGACGACCAGGCAAACTTCATAACAGATTACGACGACGAACATGCACGGCCATTCGTCAGAAACAACAATCCGAGATCCGGGGAACAAGCGACCTACGAGGTGTCGCGCCGTCCAAATAGCCTGGACGGCTATAGTGTCATCGCCTACCTGCCCAATCCGAGCCGAACCGGCAACGCAATTATCCTCGCCGGAACGGATTCAGACGCTACAAGCGCGGCAGCGGAGTTCCTGACCTCGGAAGATCAGTTGGAAAAGTTCCGCGGCGCCATTCACGCAGATCGCTTCCCTTACTTCGAAGTGCTTCTCAAGACTTCTCAGCTCAGCGGAACTTCATTCAGCGCCGAGGTTCTCGCTTACAGAACCTACCCGGGCCTTCACTGATCGGCTACTGAGTTAGGATTGCGAGGAAGAGCCGCCAGAATCGGCCTGTCCGCGCAATCCGGAGCCTTCCCTCATTGCCCCTTGCCCAGCCCCCACTGCATGCGCAAACCTGCGCGGATCGTCATGGGCAGGCTGGGATAGCCGATGGGCGCAATGTGTTGGTTGTTGGTAAGATTCTCTGCCTGCCCGTAAATAGCCAACCATGAAAGCAAGTTATAGCTTCCGCCAAGGTCCAGCTTGGCGTAGCCGTGATCGAGATTGCGGTTGGGTAACAATAAGCTATTGCCGCCGCCGGCGTCGGCGCCTTCAAGGTAAGTGGAGTCGTCACTGCGGCTCGCAAAGGCCGAAGTGAGGATCGCGCTGAACTTCCGATCCGCATAGGTCGCGGTGAAGAATCCGGTATGCGGAGCCCTGCGGAAGGGACGCGCGCCTTGGAGCGGAGCATAAGGCCCGATGGGGATTCCGTTGGTGAAGGTGGGAATCGGCCCCAACAGCGCTTCATCGTCGTTGGTAAAGGAGCGCTGCACGACAGCATCGAGATAGGTGTAACCGCCGCGCAGAAAGAGATTGCGTCCGATGCCACCTTCGACTGTGGTCTCGATGCCTTGTGCGCGAAACGCCTGAGAGTTGAGAGTCAGCTCGTAGGCAAAGTTCTCCTGCAGGAAATTCTCGAGATTCTGTTGCTGCGCGACGGTGAGATTAGGCAGCAGTTCTGGAACCAGGTCGAGCCCGACGTATTCGATCTCTCTGCCGAATTCATTGTGAAAGTAACTGGCGCGGAAGACCAGCCGCTCGCTGAAGAGCGCCTGCTCCACACCGCCTTCGTAGGTGCGCGTGTGTGGCGCAGCCAAACGAGAAAGATGGAGTTGCTGAATTGTCGATTGCCCGCCGTTGCTTTCTAGAAAGGTGTAGAGGGACTCGTCCTCATCGGTCAGCTTGGGTTCGCGAACGGCATCACCAAAGTTGAACAGTATCCGCGTCCCGCTGAAGATTCCCTTCCGCGGCCGAAGGGCATAATAGGAAACTCCCGCTCGCGGCGACGTCTGGGTGCCAAACAAGCCGTATTTCTCCACGCTGCCGCCCAGCGTGTAATAAAAACGATTCTTGAAGTCTCCATGCACGGCGGCCAGATAATCGTAGTTAGTGGGTGCGACAGGCAAGTAATAAGCGCTGTTAGGCTCGGAGCCGCGCTCGTTTTCGTAATGAAAACCGATGAGAGCTGTCAGGTGCGGAGTAAAACGGTAATCGCCCTGGTAAGCAAGCTGATCGCGATTGTTAACATTCTGACTTATGCCAGGTCCAGGCGTGGAGCGCGAACAATCGAGCACAGCCTGCCCTGTGGCAGAGTAGCCATTCGCACCCGTGATCGTGACTGTGTTGCCCAGGTAAGCGGGAGCAAAGCAATAGTAACTAAATGATTGGTATTCACCCGACGGCTGCCAGATTGTATATTGCTCGCGCTTGCGTGTGAGCCCATAGCGAACGCTGTTGTGAAAATCCGCGGTGGTCTGGTTGTCCACCGACGCACTTATAAAAATGTCCTGATCCTTCTGTGTCGCCTGGTCAGCTACATGATAGAAATCCCATGCATTCGGAACCCCTGTAGCACTAACGCCATAGTGCAAAGTGGCGCGAATCTGGGTGCTCCCATTGGGCTGCCAGCCAACGTTGGCCGCCGTGGTCGCTGCATGATACTCATCGTTGGGCAAGTCGTTTTTGGTTTGCAGCCAACTGAATGCGCCAAGGTAATCTAACTTGTTGTGAGCCCCGGCCAGTTCGAGCTCCTCGCGCGAAGTGTTCAGGTTACCCCCATCGCCATGAAACAGCAGCGAAGGAAAACTCGTTGTTCCGTGCGGGGTGGTCAAGCTCACAACGCCAGTCTCCGCACCGGCGCCGTACAGGTTTGAGTTCGGCCCACGATATACCTCGGCCGTTTCCACGGCGGTGGTGGAAAGAGGCCCAAAGTCGAATTGGTTGCCCATATCGCCTGCATCGACGCCGTCAAGCAGAACTTTGTTGGCATCCGAGTTGCCGCCGCGCACAAACAGCGATGTCTGCGCCCCAAGCTGGCCCTCGCGAACCACGAACGTGCCCGGCATGAGCCGCAGCGAGCCCACCAGGTCGTCTTGCAGAGCTAGATCGATTGGCCCGAGCACACTGGTGGCAGCGCTGGTTTGCGCCTGCGGTGTCGGCGTTCCGGTCGCGGTCACTACAATCGACTCGCGCGCCCACTCCGGCTCAAGCACCACATTGCGCTCGATGTTATCCAGCCGGCCGGCGTAGAAGCCCGGCGTCTCCAACTGCCTGAAGCTTGTAGCCGAGACCACCAGAAAGAACCTGCCCTCAACCCCGGTAAGAATTTGAAAGCTTCCGTCGGCGGTAGAGACGGCGGTGTCAACCACTTTGCCATTACTGAGCAGAGTCACGTTTGCGCCGGTCACCTTGGCTCCCGAAGCATCAGTCACCACGCCTCGGATGGACGCAGCGGGAGACAGCGCAGCAAACGCGGTAAGAAGGGTGGCGATGAATATGCTGGGTAACGCGCGACTCAGACGAACGCACGGAGATACGGAAACAGTCATGATGGCTCCTTCGTTCCCCTCGGAACGCAAGCTGGGTTGAGCGCCAAAGACCGGTCTCCTGACTTGCGCCTTCTTCAGCAACCTTCCCAGAAACGAGCTTTAGGCGTCGTCTCCAGTGGCATCTGTGGGGTATTCCGCGATTGGCGAAACAACCCGGCTGAAATCCCGCCCTCAATGCCCTGATACGACGGGCAACGGAACATGGGCGCTCACAGTTGCGGGGCAGTGGCGGAGTTTCACCGCCTTCCCGAGCATCCTGGCGATTGCCGTGGTGAACTGCACTGCCCTCGACGGAGCAGCCGTTACGTCATGAAACATACTTCGATGACATCAACATTTATAGCCGTTTCGGCGCGGGAAGTCAAAGCCATGAAAATCAAAATGTGCTGGTTGAAACCTTCAAACCCGACTTGCGGTTCGGGCAGGTTCTCAGAGTCCGGCGCTCAATTTGCATCGAGAGAAGTGGTGACCCCGGGAAGACTCGAACTTCCGACACGCAGTTTAGGAAACTGCTGCTCTATCCACCTGAGCTACGGGGCCATGCTTGAGATCAACAACATGTGCGGCTACTGAACTTTTCCCTGCCACTCTAATTCGCCGAGCCGATCCTCGACAGGCTTCGGGCGCAGGAAAAGAAGCCCGTTGAAGATCTGCAAAATGCTCTGTTAACAGGGTAGCATCAAGAAGGTTTCGCGGGCTGGATCAGACCGAGTGGCGCAAACCAGCTTGCCAACTCCCTACTCCCGGCCAATGGCAATCACAAAATAGCTGGCGTTGGTCTCGCCCACATTCTTCGTGGAATGCATCACGTTCGAGGCGGCAAAGATGACTCCGCCGGGCCCCAAGCGCTGGAGGGTTCCGTCATTGTCGAACTCGATCGTCCCCTCACGAATCATCACGAACTCCGAGTGCCGGTGCTTGTGCGGAGGGTGCGGCATATGCCCAGGCAGCAGCGTGGTCTCATGAAGTTCGACAGCTTCACCGGTCGGCAGCACGCCTTGCACCACAGCCCGCGACTCCCCATTGGCAGACTTCTTCACAGGCAGTTGGTCGAAAGGATAAGCCCGCTGCACCGACAACACAGGCTCGGATGGCGCCGCAGGGGCAGGTGTCGAATTGGTCGCAGCCGGGGCTGTCTGGCCCTCGGCCGGCCACGAAGCAGCCACAGCCGCCAAGGAGGAGAGCGCAACACAGAGATCGCGACGGTTCATAGTCATCATGCATAAAATCCTACTTCACCCAGCGGCTTTTGGCACCCTGCCCGGCCTGAATGCAAGCGATTCTGGTCGAGGCGGTGTGGCCACGTACACGACAGATGCGGCAACCGTGGCCGCAATGAGGCAGATAGGAATCCGGCTCTGTGGCGAGGCCGGATAATATGATTGCGAGAGTTCGATCCCGTTCCGACGCTGTTTCGCAAAGGAGAATCATGGCCCGTTCGCGCCGAGAGTTTCTCACCTATACTTCGCTTGGAATGCTGGCTGCGGCCGTGCAGGCTCAGGCTCCATCGCCAGTTGGACAGACTCCAAACTTGCCACCCGGTGCTCCGCCCGCATTCGGCACAGCACCGCCGGTGGGGCCGGAGGTATCGCCGTCCACCTTTGCCGAGGCGGAAAAGCTGGTGCAGTTGGAGATGACCGCTGTCGATCGCGCAACCGCGGCAAGCAACTGGCGGATGCAGATGGCTCCGCTCCTGGAACGCCGAACGGGACCGCGAAAGATTGGGCTGGAGGCGACACTCGCGCCCGCTACGCAATGGAATCCGAGCCTGCCGGGCATTGCGAAACCCAGGCGGAGCGACAATCATTTCGTCCGCAGCGGCGATGCAGGGTCGCCTCTGCCGGCGAGCGAGGAAGCCATTGCCTTCGCTCCGGTGTGGCAGCTTTCGAGGTGGATCGAGAGCCGCAAGCTGACTTCGGCGCGCCTCACGGAGATCTATCTGCATCGCCTGGAGCGCTTTAACGCCCAGCTCCGTTGCGTCATCACGCTCACGCGAGAACACGCTTTGGCACAGGCTCAACAGGCGGACGCGGAGATCGCAGCAGGCCGATACCGCGGGCCGCTTCATGGCATTCCATGGGGAGCGAAGGACTTGCTCGATACGGCCGGTATTCCTACGACCTATGGGGCAGAGCCTTATCGAAACCGCGTGCCTGCGGCGGATTCTACAGTCGTGGAGCGGCTCAACGCGGCCGGCGCCGTGCTTGTAGCCAAGCTGAGCCTGGGAGCGCTGGCGCTCAACGACATATGGTTTGGCGGGCAGACGATGAATCCCTGGCTGCTGGAGGAGGGCTCCTCGGGTTCGAGTGCGGGACCAGGTGCGGCGGTGGCTGCCGGGCTGGTGGGTTTCGCGATTGGGAGCGAAACCGGCGGCAGCATCGTGAGCCCTTCCATGCGTTGCGGCGTAACGGGACTGCGTCCCACATTTGGCCGTGTACCGCGCACCGGCGCCATGACGCTTTGCTGGTCTCTTGACAAGCTAGGCCCTATGGCGCGGAGTGTCGAGGATACAGTAATGGTGCTGAAGGCGATCTCCGGACCGGACGGGCGCGATCTGGGCAGCGTACCGAGCGAGCTTGCATTCGACGCTGGCGCGAATGTGAAGGGCTTGCGCGTGGGCTATTTCCCCGGTTGGATGAAGGAGGCTCCGGCAACGGATGTGGATCGGGCCGCGCTGGATACGGTCAGGAAGCTCGGCATGACGCCTGTCGAGGTCGCCATTCCAGACTGGCCTTATGACTCGCTCTATTTGATTCTGTTTGCCGAGGCGGCTGCGGCCTTTGAGGAGCTGACCTTGAGCCACCAGTTGGACGAGCTGAAGGCGCAGGTGGCCGATGCCTGGCCCAATTGTTTCCGTCAGTCGCGGTTTCTATCGGCGGTGGACATGGTCCAGGCGGATCGGTTCCGGCGCAAGGTGGCAGAGGAGATGGCGCGGGTGTTTTCCGAAGTGGATCTGCTTCTGGTGCCTTCGTTGCGGGACGAGATGCTGGTGATAACCAACTGCACGGGGCACCCGTCGCTGACGCTCCGCGCTGGGTTTGTAGAAGTTTCAGAGGCGCGCAGCGACTGGGCGCCGGACCCCAAGCATCCATTGCCCAAGTTCTCTCCACCACGCCGTGTGCCGCACGGCGTCACGCTGATTGGGAGGCTGTTTGACGAAGGCAGGCTCGCGGAGGTTGGGATGGCGTTGGAGCGGGAGTTCGCGGTTGCCAGTGAGCGTCCCCTTGGTTTCTAGGATGGTAGACCGGTAGTTTTAATTGTCGCCCGTCAAACCTGCCATTCGGCCAGCGCAAGCCCTAGCCCAGCTCGACGAACATGTTCGACTATTTCAAAAGAGAACGCTTACCCGAACTGACCCTGCTTGGATCGACGTCACGAGCAAGGAAAGACCCGCCGACCCTCCTCGCGGAATACAAAGCTAGTTTGGCCCCGTTCTGAATGCGGCTCTCGCCTGCTGAATCGGAGCACACACTCCACCGGGCACCGGAGCCTAGAACGGGCAATGGCCGCACTAGGAGGCCGGTTGGAGCCTGAAGGAGTTTTTTCCGGACGGGATCATCACCAATGGGATCGGGATCCGGTTCGGGCCCGTATGGAAATTCTTGGCCTCCAGCCAGGCGCAGAGCCGGGGATCGTGAATTTCTGGTTCATCCTGCCAAAAACCCGGCTCCAGCCCGCACTGAATTTGGAGATGACCCAATTGCAACTCGATGACGGCTACGTGCTCGGGGAAATAGCGCCGCACATTGGAACTGCCAACGTGCAGTCCGGTTACCCCGCGGCCCTTGGACTGTGTTTTGACTACCATCGGAGCCTCCTAACAACCGCAGAAGAGGTAGTGGGAGAGAACCAGAGCATAAGGAGCCGCAAAGTTGCCGACGAAATCGGCTGAATTGGCTCCTGATGTCAGACATACTGGCTTGAAGGTTCGATGAGGGTTTAGGGCTCTTGCTCTTTAGCCCATTCATGGAGACGAACAGCTTTCGCACTTTGACACGGTTGAATTTGAGTTTGCTTATCACCAGAACAAGACGCACTCAGACCGATTTTCATTCTTCCCGAGAGAAATTTGATTTGTCTGTTCGGTATTGCTCACTTTTTCCACAGTTCGAGAGATGGGAACCAGAACAGGCTACAGACAAGAAGAGAGGCGGTCGAACCGCAAGTTCTCAGTGGGGTTATTTGGGTGCTAGGAATATGGAGCAAAAGATACCGCTCCAATTCATCAAAGCGTGTTCGATCGAGCCATCCGCATCGCAATGCGATGCGGATGGCTGAGCCCCCAGCGGGTCTATTCCCGAGCCGGGGCGGTGACTATCCGTTCCCTGAGACGGTTTGAAGCCTGAAAGAGTTATCTCCCGCCGGAATCATCGCCAGAGGGATAGGGGTTCGATCAGGCCTTGTGTGAAAATTCTTAGACTCCAGCCATGCGCAGAGTCTCGGGTCGTGAATCTCAGGCTGGTCCTGCCAGAAGTCAGGCTCCAACCCACATTGAATCTGAAGATGATCCAGGTGCAACTCGATGACCGCAACGTGCCTTGGGAAATAACGCCGAACATTGGTGATACCGACGTGCAGCCCAGTCAGACCACGGCCCTTGCTTTGTGTTTTGACCACCATATATGCCTGCTCTTCAACGTGAGATGAAGTCAGTCTAGGGAGCCAAGGCGGGAAGGAGCCGTTTCTGAAGCAGGGAATCTGCTGTGTGAATTCCTCTTTTGAATCGCCCCAGACGGCAGGACCAATTTGGCATGATAGTGCGCCTTTTTGTATTTACTGTCAAGAACTCATTTGGTAAATATTCGCGCCTTGCACTCAACAGATGCGCGTAGAACCGAACAATAACCGTCAAACCGAAAAGGTCTATTCGCCGCGCGTTGCGTAGACCGCACAAAGCGAAAGGATTCTCGTTGCGGCTGCCAATTCGCTCACGCTCGCAGACAGGTCTGGACTACGGTTAGCGATGGAAGAGCAGCGAGTTGGCTTGGTCGACAGTGGTCAGAAGCACCCGCGCGACGTTTACGTGCGGCGGCCGAGTGACAGCCCACAAGATTGCATCGGCGACATCATCGGGAGTGAGCGGGGTATAGCCTTTATAAACATTGGCGGCGCGTTCAGCGTTGCCGCGGAAGCGGACCATGCTGAACTCAGTCTCGACCATGCCGGGGTCAACGGTTGTCACGCGCACCGGCGTTCCCAGCAGATCCTGGCGGAGGCCGTCGTTGATAGCCCGCTCGGCAGCCTTGGTGGCGCAGTAAACCGCTCCATTCGGGTAGGTGAGCTCACCGGCGGTTGAACCGAGATTGACCACGTGGCCATGGCCGCGGGCCACCATGCCCGGCACGACCGCGCGCGACACATAGAGCAACCCCTTTACGTTGGTGTCGATCATCTCTTCCCAGTCTTCGATCTTGCCCTCGAAGAGCTTGTCCATCCCGCGGCTGAGGCCGGCGTTGTTGACCAGGATGTCGATTTCGGCCCACTCTCGCGGGAGCGTTTCAACGGCGGCTTGTACTGCCCCGCGGTCGCGCACATCGAGACTGATCGAGTGGACAGCGGGGGCGCCGCGCTCCAAGGCGAGTGAGGCAACTTCAGACAGTTTTCCATCGCGGCGGGCTGCGAGCAGAAGGCGCGCCCCTTGGGCTGCAAAGGCCATCGCCGTGGCTGCGCCAATGCCTGAGCTGGCTCCGGTTATGAAAGCAATTCTTCCCTTGAGACTCATGGTTCTATTCTATGGCGTGTCACATTGTCTGGTTCCCACGATAGGACGTGGCTTGCGAATTGCGGACTCCGGATTAAGCTTTCGTAATTTCACGCCGATATGCTCCTCATGGCACGAAAGCCGCCGGGAGGGAAATCTTGGCATTATTGAGCTGGAACAACAAGTATTCCGTGGGTGTGCAGGCATTTGACGACCAACACAAGGCTTTGATTTCCGTGCTGAACGAACTTCATGCTGCAATGTTGAAGGGCCAGGCGCAAAGCGTTGCCGGCCCGCTGCTGGAAAGGCTGCAGAGTTATATGCGCGAACATTTCTCGGCAGAGGAACAGATGATGTCGGATGCCGGATTCGCAGGTCTCGCCGAGCACCGGGCAAAGCACCAGGAACTGGCCGGGAAGGTCGCGGAATTTGCAGTGCGCCACCGGAAGAGCGACAACACTATGTACCTTCAACTGCTGACTTTCGTGCGCGACTGGATTACCAGCCACATGCAGAAGGAAGACCAAGAGTACAGCGCCTGCCTGAAGAGGCTGGGCGCCTCTCAAGGCAGCTCGTCGGTGAGATCGTAGTCAAATCGACGACCTCGAATGCCTGGGCCGGCAGGTGTACTTTACGGACTCCCACTTCAGTCGCCCAAGCCGTGAGCCCCTCACATGTCTGACCGTGATATCGAGATCGATGCTATTGCGGGGTAATGAGTTGATGGGCAATGGCAAACAGGGCTAGCTCAAGGCGGGTAGAAACCCCTGTCTTGTCAAAGATATTAGAGAGGTGGCGCTTGACGGTCTCTTCACTCAGGGTGAACTGCGTGGCGATGTCGCGATTGCTGCAACCCTCGACAATGCAGCCCACAACCTCAAGCTCCCGGGGCGTGAGCCCGTAGGTTTTGCGCGCAGGAACAGCGGCCTGCTGGACAAGGTCGTGGAGGGCGGAGACGAGATTGACCACGCGCTTGCCGCCGATCCAGTAGTCGCCAGCAGCGACTGTACGGATCGCCGTCTGGAGATGGCCCGCGAGGGCGTCTTTAAGCACGATTCCGCGCGCACCTATCTGGAGAGCCTCAATGACCTGATGAGAGGTGATGGTGGACGTAAGCAGGAGAATCTTGACCGTGGGCGTGCCATTCATGATGGCGCGCATGGCCTCGATGCCGGGCAGACGCGGCATCTGTACATCGAGGAGGAGAATATCGGGCTCCAGCTCGAGGGTCATGGTAATGGCTTCATCGCCGTCGGTGGCTTCGCCAATCATCTCGAAGCCGTCTTTTTCGGTGAGCATGTTGCACACACCGATGCGGACCACAGGATGGTCGTCCGCCACCACGATACGGATAGGTCGTTCCACTGAGCGGCTAACCTCCAAATTTCGAACCAAATCCCCACCGAAGTTGGCGAAGGGCTTTGGAGCGGCAATTCCCTATGCCGGGAATCCTGCCTCCAGCATACTCTCCAAATTTCGGGCAGCGGTGCGCAAATCGCCGATCACACTCGAGTTGTTATCCAGTTGGTTACCTCTCGACTCGAGGATTCCAGACTCGATCATTGCGCCGAGGTGGGCAGCCTGCTGAGCGCCTCCCATTCCGCAGCCCCCTTTGATGGCATGACCGATGCGGCGCACCTCGGCCGCGTCGCCTTTGGCAATAGCAACCTCAAGCGCGCCAATGCGACGGTTCAGATCCGCGACAATGGCGGCGTATATCTGCCGAACCGCGGACGCGGGCATCATCTCTCGCAGCCGGGCCAGGGTTTCGGGGCTCACAACGGTATCGGCGCTCTGCGGGACGGGCACGTCGAAGTGAGGCGGACTGGCTGGCGGGTGTTTGGGCGGATGCGCATGCAGGAGCTTTTGCAGGCCTTCGCCCGTAAGAGGCTTCAACAGGAAACCATCGGCGGCAGCGACCATCTCGCTAGGCGCGGTGCTGGCGCTGATCACTAGAATGCAGGCTCGGCTTCGCGAGCGAAGCTCCTCAATCAACTGCTTTCCACTCAGGCCGGGCATCTGCGCATCCACAAGAATGAGACCGGGAACGCATTCGCCATCGAGCAATGCCAGCGAGGCTTCGCCGTCTCCGGCTGTATGAACCGCATACCCGCTTGTGGTGAGAACCGTGGCCATCACCTCGCGGCTAACCAGATCATCGTCAATAAGGAGCACCGTAAGCAAATCTTGTTGAGAGCCTAAATCGAGCATGAGTGTAGTGTGCCACCGCCAGGGCCAGATTTGTCAAAAAAACCGTCCCTTTGCATCAGACGGATGGCGCCACTTTATCTCAAAAGGCGCTGGCAGATGATAGATGCCGCGGAAGCGGAATCTCCGGCAGCCGATTCGCTCTTATAACTGCGGGCCATAGCTTGCTCACATCATTCGTTGGCGGTGGCGGCGACTTCGTGAAGCCAGCCGGGGGCTTTGAGAAGTTCCCGGGGCCGCGAGCCGTCGGCGGGGCCTACTAATCCGTCGCGCTCCATGAGGTCAATGAGGTGAGCGGCGCGGCCATAGCCAATTCTGAGGCGGCGCTGGAGCAGCGACGTGGAGGCCTTGCCGAACTCGAAGACCAACTGCACGGCGTCGTTGAAGAGGGGGTCATTCTCGTCCGCGCCGGCGGCCGAGCCTTCCACGCCTTCGCGCTCGTCCTTGGGCGACTCGAGGAAGCCTTCGACGTATTCGGCCTGGCCTTGCGCCTTCCAGAATCCGACGACGGCCGCAGTTTCTTTCTCGCTGACGTAGGGGGCGTGGAGCCGCATGAGGCGGCTGGTTCCGGGAGGCAGGAAGAGCATGTCGCCGCGGCCGAGCAGTGCTTCAGCCCCGTTGGTGTCGAGGATGGTGCGGGAGTCGACCTTGGTGGCCAGCCGGAAGCTGATGCGCGTGGGAATGTTGGCCTTGATGAGGCCCGTAATGACATCGACGCTGGGGCGCTGGGTGGCCAGGATGAGATGGATGCCGACGGCGCGGGCCATCTGCGCCAGGCGGGTGATGGACTCTTCGACGTTGGCGCGATCGAGCATCATCAGGTCGGCAAGCTCGTCGATGATGATGACGATGAAGGGCAGCGGCTCATTGTCTTCGCCATCGTCGAAGAGCGAGGGCATGACGCCGTCAAAGAGCTTGTTGTACTGGTCGATGTTGCGCACGCTACGCGAGGCTAGCAGCTTGAGCCGGCGTTCCATCTCGCGAACGGCATTACGGAGAGCGTTGGCGGCCAGTTTGGGCTCGGTGATAATGGGGGTAAAGAGGTGCGGCACGCCCTCATACATGCCGAGTTCAACGCGCTTGGGGTCAACCAGAATGAGCCGGACCTGAGCCGGAGTGGTACGGAAGAGCAGGCTCATAATCATGGCGTTGATGGCGACCGATTTGCCCGAGCCCGTGCTGCCGGCGATGAGAACGTGGGGCATCGACGCTAGATCGGCGGTAACGATGCGGCCGTTAATGTCCTTGCCCATGGCGATGGTCAGGCGCGACTTGGCTTTGCCAAATACTTCAGACTCCAGACAGTCGCGCAGTTGGATGGTCTCGCGACGGTGATTGGGCACCTGGATGCCGACCGTGTTCTTGCCGGGCATCCGCTCAATCAGGATGCTTTCGGCGCGCATGGCCAGGCATAGGTCGTCGGCGAGGCCGGTGACGCGTGAGTATTTGACTCCGGCTTCAGGCTTGAACTCGTAGGTGGTGACCATCGGACCGGGGTTGATTTGAACGACCTGGCCGCGGACGTCGAACTCACCGCATTTTTCAACCAGAACTTTGGCTTCGTCGCGAAGCTCGTCCTCGCGGACGGTCTGCGGGCCCTCGCCGGGGTTGAGTAGAGTGCTCGGTGGTAATTTGAACCCGCTCACATTTTTGGGAGCGACGATAGCGGTGCGGTTTTCCGCATCGGCGCGGTTGTGGATGGCGATCTCTCCGGTTGGGCTGGAGGCAGAAACGTGAGCCGACTCAAACGGCAAGGACACAGGATGAGGCTCCGCCGGCCGGAACGGCATGACGTTTTGCGGTATCGGCGCCGGGGTGAAGAAAGGCTCAACCGGTGCGGTGATGGGCTTCAACCCCATCGAAGAAACTGGCGCAGGAGTACTCTCCGGTGCAAGAGCGGCTCCGGTAACCGCGGGCTCCGCGGAACGCTCCCAGATGCTGGTCTTGCGCGGTTGGGCCGTGACGGGAATCTGCTCTTCTTGCTGCACTAGAGGGGCGCGCTGGTAGGCGGGGATCTCGTCGAGCGTGTCCAGCTCAGGCTCCCGCTTGCGGTGGAAAAGGGACGAAAGCCAACCGGCCCGCGGCTCGATTGGGGCTGGGGTGGGCTCGGGATCGGCGGTACGCTGGGCTTGGCGCTCGGCTTTCGACTCAGCGCGCTCCTCGCGCCAATTGCGCCAGCGGTCATGCCAGGATCTGAAGAGCAGCCAGCGGTCCTCGATGTTTTCTTTGAGGGCCCAGAAGCTGATCGCGGAGGCGAAGTAAAGTCCAGCGGCGGCGAGTACGCCGGCAACCAGCCATGCGCCCTGAATGTTGAGGTAGCCCACCAACAGGCCGGAGACGAGCCGGCCTATGACGCCCTCGACGGGCAGCTCATGACGCCACTGCCAGTGCCAGGGGAGCAATCCGAAGACCGCAGGGAGAAAAGCGAGGGAAAGAAGCGTGCCGACCCAGCGCAGCAGCGCGGAACCGCTGGGGCGGGAATGCATCCAGGTCCACCCGATTCCAGCGAGCCACAGCGGCAGAAAAAAGGCCGTAACGCCGAGAACCTGAAGCAGGAGGTCGCTGAGCCCTGCGCCGAAGGGGCCTATCCAATTACGAACGGGAAGTCCGGTGGCCGTGTTCAGCGAGGGATCAGAGGCGCGATAGGTGGCCAGGGCAAGAAGGACGAGGAGCGAGACCAGCAACAGCACAATCCCTAGAAACATGTTCCAGGGGCGGCTTCGCGTGGGCGACAGAACGATGCGAATTGGCTTCATGGCAGGGGCGCTCCCGCTCGTTGGCCGCTCCGGAACCTGCCGCGAACGAGCCGAAAAAGCGGACGAAGAGTCCCAGAGCAGCTTTTATTATCCGTGGACGGGAGGAAAGTTTTGAGCAAAAGTGAGTAGGGGGAACCTTGGTGTGGACCCCCGGGCAATGGATCAGGAGTCAGATATCAGAGATCACGGGCCGAGAGGCAGGCGGCTGGTGCGTCCTGCGATGCAACCCTATTCGAGAGAGTTATCAATCGGATCAATCTCAATCCGGTCAAGCTGACGGTTTTTCTTGTAGTCGTAAGCAGGATCGTAATCGATAGTTCCAAAAAGCTTTAGGATCTCAACCTGCTTCCGCCGATCGATGTATTCCTTTAAGGCGGCGGTCACAGCTTCTTCGTTGGCGGCGTGGTGGCCTAGTCGCCGCGCCTCATTCACCAGTCCATCGTCGATTGCCAAATACGTAATCGTATTCGCCCCCTTGTCTGTGTAATATGCCACACATTTGCACGCGGCGCCTCTAACAGATGGGATCTGTCCTACAAACCATCCGCGGTGCTTTCAATCGCGGTTATTTCGATATAGAAAGCGGTCATTTCGCCCGGCGCGATTTGTCTCTTAAGTGTGCCTCTCACAGTTGCTCTTCTTCCCTGCAGCTTCTTGGCCGTCAGTTCCAGTTCGTCCCGAGAGCCTGAGGAGATGAACAATTGAAGCTGCTTGGTTGACCTGCATTTGATCGATTTCGATTCCGGTCGTTCCGAGGTACAAGGAATGTTGATTGAAAATGGCAATTCAATTACCAAATAGGTGAATTTTGGGTCGGTTTCTTGTTCTCTCCCCATCCCGGTGGTCCATAGGCATGGATCTCTCGAATCGTCCCAGTCAACGTCACGGGCCGATCAGCGGGCTCCATGATTGCCTGCGCATTCGCAATTTGGGAGGCGCATAGCAGGACGAGAAGAGTTACAGGAACCTTCATTTTGGCTCAGCTCCCGATGAACTTCGCGCCGAAGATCAGCAGCGCCACGCCGAGAATAATCCGGTAGATGGCGAACATGGTAAAGCCATGCCTGCGGACCCACATGAGGAACCACTCGACGACGCCCAGGGCCACGATGAAGGAGACGACCAAGCCGATGAGCAGGACAATCCAGCGTTCGGAGTTCATGGTAACGTGTGCCGCGGCGGTTCCGGCGGCCTGTGCGGCCTTGCTGGGATGAAGCTCTTTGAGCAGATCCCAGCAGGTGGCGGCCATCATGGTGGGAATGGAGAGCAGAAAGCTGAACTCAAGTGCGGCGGGCCGGTCGAGACCAACCATTTGACCGGCGGCGATGGTGGACATGGAACGCGAGGTGCCGGGAAAGATGGCCGAGAGAGTCTGGCAGAGGCCGATCCAGATGGCTTGGCCGATGCTCATGTCTTCTACGTCGAGCGTGTTCGGCTCGTGGCGATCGCTCCAGGAATCGATGACCCACATGACGATGCCGCCGATGAGCAGGGCCAGGGCCATGACTGTGATGCTGCCCAGATTCTTCTCGCTCCATTTGTGCAGCAGCAGTGCGGGCGCCGATGTGAAGGCAAAGGCAACAAAGGTGAGGGAGATGGGATGGTTCATCCAGGTGCGGGTGCCGTTTTCGCCCTTGGGAAACGTGCGGACAAACTCGACGATGCGGCCGAGGAACAGGAGCGCGAGGGCCAGGATTGCGCCCAATTGAATAACGATGGTGTACATCTTCCAGTAGGCGTCGTCCAGCGGGATCTTCATCAGCCCCTCGGCGATGCGCAGGTGGGCCGTCGAACTAACGGGGAGAAACTCGGTCAAGCCTTCAACGATGCCCAATAAGATGGACTGAATATAGGGGTTCAAAAATCCTCCGTCTTGCAGTTAGAATGCTCTGGCACACAGCTAAAAAGATCTCAGCCAATTACTCACGATCGATTCCGTACACAGGGACGCCTTCATCCAATTTGTACACCAGAGCCCCGGCCCGCCATGTAAAGTCGGATTGAGCAAAGTGCTCCTTCAACCGTGCGGCCAGTTCTTTGGCGTGGTTGTGGGCTGCGTCGGCCTTCTTGTCGTTCCCATCGGCGGCATACATGTCGGTGAGGACGGCCTGGCGGTAGACGGCCTGATAAAGAGCTTGCGCTGTGCGCGGGCCGTCGGGATACTCGGTCGCGTACTTTTCATAATCCTCGGATTCCTTCTCAGGGCATTTGGGCGAACCCTGCCAGTCTCCGCAGAGCTTGTTGTCGATCAGCTCGAATGCTGCAAGATCGGCCGGCCGTGTGTGGGGATAGAGCTTGACGACCTTCTTGAGTTCGTCTTCGTCCATCTGATCGCGCAGGTAAGGGTCTTTTTCTTTGGCTGAGGGGCGCGTGGAGGCGTCGGCTTTCTGCAACTGCCAGAGGATGTCGGCAGCGCGCCATGCGGCATCGGGCACCTGCGGGGAGTTGGGGAACATCTCGACCAGCCGGCGGTAGAGCAGGCGGGCGCTCTGGGCAGCGTTGGCCGGGCCGCGCGGATCACTGGCCAGCGACTCCTGATTAGCCGCCTCGCCCATGAGTATCTGGTCGCCGTTGGGGGTGGTCTCGGTGACAATGCCTTTGGCCTCGATCCAGCCGGAGATGGGCGGCGGAGCTTCGTCGCGGCCGAATTCGGGTGCGTCCTTCTCACGCACCTCTTGGGTATCGGTGTTGGCATAGACGCGCATCCACGGGCCGCTCTTCTCGGCCATCACCATTTCGCGGCCAATCTGCACACGGTCGAGCTTCTGCGAAGAAGGGTCGGGCGCGACGTAGAGCCAGGTGATGCGCAAGGCTGCGGCGCGCGGGCCGGCCATGGGTTTTACAAGTTGCGGTGGCTTCTTATCGCCTAGCGCTGGCAAGGCCGCGCAGAGGAGAGCCACGCAGAGCGCGACGGTTTGGGGAGTGCGAATGCGGGATTTGGTCACGGGGAAAATCATAATTGAACGACGCGAAAAAGTGATTTCAGTAAGCGCGGTCAGGCTTCGGTGAGAATTTGGGCCAGTATTGCGGGATCGACATTGCCGCCGCTTACGACCGCAACGGCGCGAGTGTGGGGCGGCAGCTGGGGGGCGTGGAAGAGCAATGCTGCGGCTGCGACAGCTCCGCTCGGCTCGGGAACCAGGCGCGTGGCAGCGACGATGGCGCGCATCGCAGCGCGTATCTCGGCTTCGCTAACAGTGACGATGCCGTCCACAAAAGCCTGAATGTGGGCGAAGTTGCGCTGGCCCACGCTCTGGGTGCGCAGGCCGTCCGCGATGGTGCGGCTGGTCAGCTCGGCCGCCCAGGTCACGATTGCGCCGGTGCGATAGCTTTCCGCAGTGTCGCCGGCAAGCTCTGGCTCGACGCCAAAGACCGTTGTTTTGGAGCTGAGCTGCTTGACCGCCGCGGCAACTCCCGAGAGCAGGCCGCCGCCGGAGACTGGGGCGAGGACGAGATCCACATCAGCCATGGCCTTGACGATTTCAAGGCCGCAAGTGGCTTGCCCGGCGATGATCTGCTCGTCGTCATACGGGGGAATTACGATGTAGCCGTGCTCGCGGACGAGTTGCTCGGCAACGGCGAGGCGCTCGCTGGAGGCAAGGCCGACGTCAACCACTTCGGCGCCGAGGGCCAGCGTGGCGGCGCGCTTGATGGCTGGCGCGTTCGACGGCATGACGATAACCGCTTTAGCGCCCACCTCGCGCGCCGCGTAGGCCACGCCCTGAGCATGATTGCCGCTGGAGTAGGTGATAACGCCGCGGGCAATCTCCGCCGGGGTGAGCTGGAGGATTTTGTTGGCCGCGCCGCGGATCTTGAAGGCGCCGATGGGCTGGAGGCTCTCGGCTTTGAGCCAGATTCTCTTGCCGGTTCCGTGGCCTGAGATACCGGAGAATGAGGCTTCGACCAGCGGAGTCTTAACGGCGATGTGGGCGATGCGGGCAGAGGCGGCGCGAATTTCGGCGATGGTGACTAGCGAATCTGGCATTGCTTGCATTCCCGGCTAGGTGAGATCGGCAGGATGGATGGCTTCGATCTTGTCAAAGCGATCAAAGTCCTTCGTGTTGAAGGTCAGAATGCGCTGAACGCCGTGAACACGCATGGCGGCAGCGAGGCGGGCATCGTGGACCTGGACTCCAGCGACGTGGTGGTCGACGATCAGCTTGCGCCACTCCAAGTGAACCGCGAAGGAGTCGTGGAGCAACAGGAACTTGGCTTCAACTTCTCTGGCCCGGATATCCGCGTCGCTGGGAGTTAGCCCGTATCCATTGCGGTCCGCAGGGCGTGTCAGGACATTCCAGAACTCGCCAAGATTCTGCGACGTAAAGCAAGGTGTGTCATCCGACTCTTCAAGCCTCCGGATGGCCCGAACAACAAATCGGAACTCTGAGACTTCGGGTTGAACCCAGCGAATCAAAACGTTGCTGTCGATAAGATAGCGTTCGCCGGACATTTACCAGCGGTCCTCATAATAACTTTCCCGATTGTTAACCTCGGGCGGCAAGATGGGCAGATGCTCCGACCCCGCAGTCATCACTTGGGTCATCCTGTCCACGTCTCCGGGCATCAGCCTGCCAGTGCCAGGCGAATAGAGTGGCAGAATCTCCCGCAGGAACTCGCCGGCATATTGCTCCGGCGCGATGCCGCGCCTGACGGCCTGGGCCGTCAATCGGGCCTCGGTCTCCGGGTCGAGCTCAACTTGAATCGTCATGGGGGCGTCTCCTGTGTCTTCATTATCCGCTGAATCCTCTGATAAATGGAAGGCATTGCCTTAAATTGGATGCCATCGATCCCGCCCCCACGTCACAAAATCGAAGACTGGGACGCCGGCGCTCCGAATTACACATCGCCTGCCATCAGGTTCTGGTTGACAGAAGTCCATGTATAGCTGTTCCCGGTTTGATTCGGACTCTGATTCAGGTCCAGAACCCACGCGAGATAAAACACGTCGGGAAAAGGATTGGGGATGGACGCGTAGTTCGTGATGGCAACCTGCTTGTTGATGGCTCCCATGATGTTGGGCATGATGTTGTCGTGCTCCCAGCAAATCAGCACCACTCCGCTGAGGGAGAGCACGCTTGCCACCAAGGCCGGTTCGCCGCCGCCGATGCTGAAATTGACATTGAATTGCGGCGTGCCTTGCGCGTACTTCAGCCACGCCGCCAGAGGGGTCACCGTCTCCCACGGGCGCTGAGACCCGCTGGTGGGGTTGGCGGCATAGATGCAGTCCGGTGTCGCGATCTCGGCGTTGGCGGGCGTGGACTTGTAGGGGGCGAAGAAGGCGTTCAAAGCGCCGGCCCGCTGCCATCCGGGCACGATCAGCGACTTGCCATTGCCAGGTTCTCCGTTGGCCTGCACATCGAGCGGTTCCCCGCCCTTCTTGGGAGGCTTTTCCGCATGGCGGATGATCATGATTTTGGTTGGGGGAGCTGCTGGGGAGGACATGGGAATCTCCTTTGTGCGGGGGGGAAGTTGGCGTGCAGGATCACTTTATCTCGAAAACAGAATTGCGTCAGCTGAAAACTGATTGGAACTGCTACGCGTGGACCATCCTTCGCGGCATTCTGGGGCCAGACATACCCCTCGGGGGTATAGGTGTAGGGGGGATTATTTAAGTGGTAAACATTTTGGTCTTCCGTGCGGCCTGGTCTCCCGCCGCTGGCGAACTGCCCAAGCCGGGTCAATCTCTGCCATCTCTTATCATGCGCCGACTGGAGGTAATTCTATGCAAAGGAATCAAGGTCGGGGCATCGTGGGTATCCGAGGTCTCAAATCCGGACCTGGGCCGCCCGGCGATGAATGGGGCACAGTTTCTTCCGCTCAGGTTCAGCGATGCCGGATGCGCAAAGAGCCCTGCGAATCGGGTTGGTATAATCCGTGAACTGGAAAAGGTACCTGACTTCAAGCTCGCTGTGGGATGAGGCCGATCTATGGAGCAAGAGGATATTCAGAAGCGACTGACCGCCCTGGAGCAAGAGGTTGCTGCGCTGAGGAAAATGGCGCAGGCGGATGCCGCGGGAGTGGGACCTGGGGCTCGATTTCAGAAGCTTGCGCGGGCTCTTGTAGCCAATTGGGCGCTGCTGTCTTTTCTCTCCGCGCTTCTCATCGCCGGCTACGTGAAATTCAAGTATGACATCGACTATTTCGAGAGCTATGAGAATATCGCGACCAACAGGAAGGTTTCTCTCATTTATCAGCAAATGGGCGACCGCTTGATGGCGAAGAGCGAGTGGCCGGCGGCGGAAGAGGCCTACAGCGACGCTCTGAAAACAAATCCGAACAACGCGGCGGCTACGCGGGGAATAGCCATGGCCAGGGTTTTTCAGCCAGTGGCTGGAGAGAAGTCTCCGGCACCCGAGGTGGAAGACGCCAAGTTGAAGTATCTCGAAGACCAATTCGGGGAAGACTACCAAATCGACTATTTGAAGGCGATCCGCTATTCGATGACAGGGGACTTTGCGACCGCCCTTGGGTTCCTGCAGAAGTGCATTGAAAAGCAGCCGAAGGATTTTTCCGGCTGCTATCTGCAACGCGGGTTCATCAGCTTCAATCAATCGAAAGTGGCCGAGGCAAGGGCCGACTATCAACTGGCCGTAAACGTCGATCCTGAATCGCCAATGGCACAGAACAACCTGGGTGCTTGCAGCCTGCTTCTGGGGGATTTCCCCGCAGCTCAGCGGGGATTCAAAGAAGCAAACCGGATTTCTCCAACGGCGCTGAGCGCGATAAACCTGGGCGAGGCAGATTGGTATATGCGGGATTTCGCCGGCGCGCTGGAGATAGACCAGATCGCCGCGTATCGACTCGAAAAAAACCTCGATCCGCAGGACCGTTACCTCGCAGGCACTTGGACATCGGGCTTCCTGCCGTTGCATGCGGGAGATCTTGAAACCATCAAGTACACGATGTGGGTGGAAACCGTGGAGCAAAAAAAGACCTATCTTCACTTCGATCTCGCCATCGACTACGCATTGCTGGAAAACTTCGACGAAGCGGACAAGGAGTTCGCCGCCGGATCGAAGACTCAGTTGCTACCAGGGCATCGCAGTTTGTTTCGGAACCGAATGGAATCGGTTGAGAACATGGTGCAGATGCCGGATGACTCGAAGAGCTGGCTGGACAAGCATCGCAACATGCTGGATTGAGCGGCCGCACCTTTGTCGAGAGCGATGCGTCGTTCAGATTTCCAGGATGACGGCATGATCAGCGGCCGTCGGCCAAGAGCCGCGAGGAAACGGAGGCGCAATCGCGATGTTGCAGAATCGGGACCTCGGTCGCCAGGCGCTGTGCTAACGTTGGAAAGCTACGAATAATCTCAGCGGGGGAGTCGGATAGTGTGGCCGTTTGCGAGCGAAGGCGGGAAGATACCTACGACGGGGACTTTGGAAGAAAAACTAGATTTCTTTGCGAGGCTTGGATTTCGGTTGGCTGACCCATTCGGGCCCGAAGAGTTGCTCAGTTCCTGGCCGCGGCAGCACTATGAGAGGCCTGGGTTCCACTCGGTTTTGTTTGGGTTGGGGTTCACAGAGGAACGACCGCCCTGGAGGCCGCATTGCGTCAATATGTGCGCAATCGATAGAGAGTGCATTGGACCCAGGGGAGCATACGTTCGAATTGCAGAGGAAATGAAGCGGATAGCCCAGGGTTCGCTACCAATCGAAAACATCCACGATTACGTTTCGTTCAGAGAGAATAAGGCCTGGCTGGAGTTTGAGCTTCATGGGCAAACGATTCATGTGGACTGCCGCGTAAAGCACGATTGGCTCGATCCGGCTTTGTTCGGACGGCTTACGCAATTGCTTGAAGGGTGCGATAGTGAAAGGACTTTCCTTTATTTCAATTCAAAAGACCAAGTAGCTGTTCTCGGTTGCGCGAAAAGAGACGCTTTTGAAGCGCTCAAACATGCTGGCATCCCCGTTGAGAGGCTGACCGCATCATCGCTCGAGTGAAACGGCACTTCAGATTTCCAAAATCACCGGCATGATCATCGGCCTTCTCCCAGTTGTTTTCTGGATCAGGCGCTTCAGTTCGGCGCGGACCTTATCTTTGACCATGCCGTAGTCGGATTTCTGCTCGGTGCTGAGGCCGTCCAGGGTCTTCAGCATCAGCTCGCGGGCCTGGTCGGTGATGTCTGCCCCGCCAAAGCCGCGCATCACCACTTCGGGCTGCTGCTCCACCTTGCCGGTGCGCTTGTTGATGGCCACCACAGCCAGCACGATGCCGTCTTCCGACAAGATGCGGCGGTCCTTGATGACCAGGTCTTCAACCACATCGATGGTAGAGCCGGAGTCGATGAGGATGCGGCCGGCGGTCACCTTGTCTTTCTTGCGGGCGTCGTTCTTGTCCAGTTCCAGCACGTCTCCGTCTTCAATAACGATGGCGTGCTCCACGGCTCCGGTTTGCATGGCGACGCGGGCGTGCTTTTGCAGGTTGCGGTAGTCGCCGTGCACGGGGATAAAGAACTTGGGCCGGACCAGGCTGATGAGCAGGCGCTGCTCTTCTTGCGCGCCGTGGCCGCTGACGTGAATCAACCCATTCGACCCATCGTCGAAGATCACGTTGGCGTCGCGGCGGCAGAGGTGGTCAATTACCCGAAAGATGCTCTTCTCGTTGCCGGGGATGATGCGGGAGCTGAGGACGACGGTGTCGCCGGTGTCGATGCGGGCGTGCTTGTGGTTGTCGACCGCGGCGCGGCTGAGCGCGCTCATCGGCTCGCCTTGCGTGCCGCTGATGAGGATCATCAACTGCTCGGGCGTAAAGTCGCGCATCTGGCCGGGATTGATGACCAGGCCCTGGGGAATGTCGATGTAGCCGAGGTCCTGCGCAATCTCAGTGCTCTCCATAATGGAGCGGCCGACGATGGCTACCTTGCGGCCATGCTTACGCGCCAGATCGAGCGCGATGCGGATGCGATAGATGGAAGATGAGAAACAACTGAAGAAGAGCTTCTTCTTGGTTTGCGAAAAGATCTCGTCGAGGCGAGGAATAACGGCGCGCTCGCTGGGCGTATAACCGGAACGATCCACATTCGTCGAGTCCTGGAGCAGGGCGAGGACGCCGCGCTTGCCGTATTCGGCGAAGGTGTGCAGGTCGAAGGCGTGGCCGTCGAGTGGCGAGAGGTCGATCTTGAAGTCCCCTGTGTGGATGACGACGCCGACCGGAGTTTCGATGGCCAGGGCAACGCAGTCCACGAGCGAATGTGTGACACGGATGGGCTCGATGGTGAAGGGGCCGATCGAGAATTTTTCTCTGGGCTTGATCTCGATGAGCGTGGTTTCGTCGAGCAGGTGATTCTCTTCGAGGTTGCCTTCAACGTAGGCAAGAGTGAACTCGGTGCCGTAGACGGGAACCTTGAGCTCGGAGAGGAACCAGGGCAGGCCGCCGATGTGGTCCTGGTGGCCGTGGGTGAGAACAATGGCGCGGACATGCGCTTTGTTTTCAATTAGGTAGGTGATATCTGGAACTACGATATCTACGCCGAGCAACTCCGACTCCGGGAACATCAGGCCGGCGTCGATCACGATAATGTCGTCTTCCCAGCGGAGCGCGAGGCAGTTCATGCCAAACTCGCCGAGGCCCCCAAGAGGAATGATCTTCAGTTTTTTTGTTTGCATCTGTCAGATTCGATGGTAGCACCTGCGTACGGAGCGGGGTTCGCGTCCAGTAAGAGTCCCGTGGAAGCGAGCAACTCGCATCTCCAGTTTCCCCCTTACGGGTTGTGTCTCTCCAACTCTTGTGGGATTAATCGTCCTATAATCTTTCACCCGGTTCGCCGATAATATGGGGTCAAGCCGCGCGAACAAGTAGTTCTATCGGCGTACCGGCATGCGAGAAAGTGGCAGGCACAACGAACTGCAAAGACTCTTTGCAAAAGTTCGCGGGCGCGAATGAAACTCGGAAGGAAAAACTGCCAATGCCGCTAATGACATGGACTGAAGAAATGAGCGTCGGCGTCAAGGTTCTGGACAACGATCACAAAGAGTTGATCAGGTTGTTGAACGAACTCAACGACGGAATCGAGACCGGCCATTTCAGAGCGGCCCTCGAAGGCATCATCGATGGATTGTTTAGATATACTCGGACCCACTTCGCCCGTGAGGAGCGGCTCTTTGCCCAGACCGGCTTTCCCGGCGCGGCCGCTCATAAAGCTGAGCACGAACTCCTGATCAGGCGTACTGTGAATCTGCAGGCGCGTTTCGAGAGCGGTCAATCGCGTGAGCTGTCGCTGGAAGCGATGGCGTTCCTGAAGAAATGGCTGACCGATCACATTATGGGCTCGGATCAGAAGTACAAGCCACATCTCAACGCAAAGGGAATCAACTAAGAAGCTTCTCAGAGATCCAAAGGCTTTCCCTCCCGGCCGCGCCTCTGTCCCACGAGTCATTTGAATCGAAAAGGGCGAGCGCTTCCCTTCTCTCCTACTGAATCCCCTTGGCGTTAAGGTGCGAGGTGTACTTTTGGTCGCAGCCTTGAACGTGGCCGGCCAGCCATTGCTTAAGAAAATTGATGGCTTCCAGAGCGAGTTCAAGGGACTGCCCGCTTTCGAAGCGCGACTGCAGATTCATGACGCGCCTGGTGAGGTGATCGTGCTCGGCTTTATGCGCGGCCGCGCCCGGAAAGCCGGTCTGGGCAAAAAACCGCTCCTCACGGGCGAAGTGAACCTTGGTGTATCTCAACAACCCTTCAAGCACGCTCTCGAGGGTTGCCCGCGTGCGGCCGGCCTCGATTCCGTCGTTGAGCTCGTTCAATAACCTGATCAATTCTTTGTGGTCGTTGTCCAGCACTTTGACGCCCACGCTCATCTCTTCGGTCCATGTCATCACGGCCATACGCAGCGTCTCCCTTCTGGATTCAGGCTCTTCGCCTGAACTCGAACAAAGAGGCATCTCAGCATGTTGGGCCTGCCATTGGCTGACATAGCGGCACGCTGATAGCCCCCGAACTATTCTTCTGACAATGATTAACGGCATGTGGGGTGAAATATTACAGAACGATGAGCCTGGCGACGCCGAGATCGCTCGATAAGGGCAGGGCCGCAAAAGTAATCTATTGCGCAAAGAGAGGCCGCTCGCCCATTTCGCTTTCTAGCGCAGCAGGTCTTCCAGGGCCGTGCTTAGATCCGTCTTTTCGTCGCGATATTTCACAATCACGGGGGCGTAGAGGGAGAGGCCCCAGTCGCGGCTCAGTTCATGGCCCTTGGCTTTGTTGACTGCGCGGGAGCCGGGGACTACAACGGCATTCTCGGGAATGATAAGAGGCAGATCGGTTGTGGCGCGGAGGACCTGGCCGTTGACCAGGTCGAAGACGGGCGTGCCGCGCGTGAGGATGGTTCCGGCGGCGAGGACTGCGCCGCTGCGAACGATGGTTCCCTCGTAGACGCCGCAGTTCCCGCCTACCAGCACATCGTCTTCAATGACGACGGGACTGGCATTGATGGGCTCGAGGACGCCGCCGATCTGGGCAGCGGCGCTCAAATGGACGCGCTTGCCGAGCTGGGCGCAGGAGCCGACCAAAGCGTGGGAATCGACCATGGTTCCTTCGTCCACATACGCGCCCGCATTGATGTACATGGGGGGCATGCAAACCACGCCGCGAGCGATATAGGCTCCGGCGCGGATGGACGAGCCGCCCGGCACGACGCGGACACCGTCAGCGGCAGTGAAATGGCGGACGGGGTAGGTGTGCTTGTCGACAAAGGACAGAACAGGAGCGGGAAGAGGAACGCCGATTTCAAAGAAAAGGCCGTCGGGGGCGGGCATATCCCGGAGGGATCCCAGGCGGAAGCCGAGCAGAATGCCCTGTTTGACCCAGGCGTTCACGCGCCAGCCGGTGGGCGAGGCGGGATCGGGCGAGGCGGCGCGCAGTTCGCCCGACTCGAGGGCGGCACGCAGGGATAGAAAGTCATTCATGGCAGCCGTGTCTCCGATGGCGGAGGGTCCGGCGGCAAAGTGGCGCTCGATTGCCGTTTGCAGTTGGCTGAGTGTCATGGCATTCCGAGTTTATCAAGAGAGGGGACAGGGATCAGGAGTCAGGGGTCAGGCGGCTGAAAGGGTATCAGCTTCATGGATGTTCGCTGAACCTGTATCCTGATTGCGTTCTATTTTCTTTTCGGCAATGAAGGGCTACATAATTGGTGCGGCAGATGGATTGGGCGATGCAAGGTGGATGGTTTGGGGCCGGATTCGGTACAAGGCTTGTATCCGGCCTGCGCAGGCACTGGCGGCTAGCCACCGGCGGGGCTGTGCTGCTTGCTGTAGCAGCGATGGCCGCCACTCTGCTCACCGCTTCTCACCATGGCGGCAGGCTGGCCGCGGTCGTTGTTCCCTATCCTCATGAGCTTGCCCAGGTCAGCTTTGCAGTGGCGGGCGATGTGATTCCTCACGAGCCGGTGCGCGCCGCTGCCGCCGCAGCGGGCGACGGCGCTGCGGGATGGGGCGCGCTCTTCAGCGATGTGAGCGACGTCTTTCAAAAGGCCGACTTTGGTTTCGTGAATCTGGAGACGCCGGTCGCTCCCGCGCACTCACACGGGTCGAAACCGTTCATGTTCGATGCGCCCGTAGCCTTGCTCGACGGGTTGAAGGCCAACGGGATCAAGATCGTCTCTTTCGCCAACAACCACGTGATGGACCAGGGCTGGGCCGGATTTACGGAGACCCGCGAGCATCTGCGCGACCAGGGGCTGCTCTTTGCCGGCTCGGGCGACACGGCGCAGCAGGCCTGGCAGCCGGTGATCGTGGAGGCCAACGGCATCAAGGTGGGCTGGCTGGGCATGACGCGATGGCTGAATGGCGGCCGCAATCCGGACAAGGACGACCAGCCGCACGTAAACTTCTTTCCGTATCCGGGGGAGTCGGCCGGCGCGACGGGCATGGACGAAGCCGGCGTGCTTGAAGCCGTCAAGCAGGCGCGCGCTAAGTGCGACCTGCTTGTAGTTTCCATCCACTGGGGCGTGGAGTACGCGCCCGCACCCAGGCCCGAAGACGTGGAGACAGCGCACAAGATGCTCGAGGCCGGGGCCTCGGTGATTGTCGGCCATCACCCGCACGTTTTGCAGCCGGTGGAGACTTACAAGACTCAGGACGGCCGCGACACGGTCATCTTTTATTCGCTGGGAAATTTTCTATCGAACCAGTCGCGCACCTATGTGGACGGTCTGATGCCAGACAAGGACGGCGATCCGCGCGACGAGATGATTGGACTGTTTTCAGCGGTTCGCAAAGACTATGGGCCGGCCGGAGTGCGCGTCGAACTGGGCCATGTGGGGATTCTGCCCGTCTGGAGCGAGAACAACCGCAACGAGCTGGCCAGTGGCCGCACGAAGACCACGGTGATTCGCCCGATCCTGATCGACCGCGAGATACCGCGTCTGCAAACCCGGCTGGACGAGCTGACCAAATTGAGCGCAGCCGCAACTCCGCTCACCGCCGAACAGAAGCAGGAATTCATTGAAATTACCAACCGGCTGAAGCTGCTCACAGACCGCCGCGCCCTGTTGCTGGCACGTACCGGCGACGAGTATGTGACCGATCCGCCGAAGCTGGCGGCAAAGCCATAGGCTTGCGGACATGATCAGCTTGCTGCGAAACACGATTGGGATTCTGTAACCTACTTCAAAAGCGAAACGCCTTCGGCCAAAGCGGCGGCCTCAAGGTTCTTGTCAAGAGTCGCCAGCGGCAGTTGCTCGTGCATTGCCAGGGCGAGATATGCGGAATCGTACACGGAGAGTCTATGCTTTCGGGACAAGTCCATGACCTGCGTGCCGTTTTGCGGGAAATCGACATCAATGGACAACTGCTCGACATTCCGGAGAAACCGTGCGGAATCGCTCGGCGAGATTCGCTTGCGCCGCTCGTTCAGCACCAGGACGTTACGAATCTCGTACCAAAAAATGCCGGGAACGACTGCCGAGCCAGACTGCAGTTCGGCGAGCGCGAGATCTGCCAAATGGTGATCTTCATCGCGCAAGGCCCACGTAATAACGATCGAGGCATCCAGGACAAAGCGCATCATTACATACGCCCTTCATCGCGCATCGCGAGTATCTCCTCAATGGAGACCGGCTTCGTCCGTTTGCGAATCTCCTGAATTCCTTGGATCGCGCGCTGCACCCGTTCCCGGTCGATCTCGACCTGAGGGATCAGACGCGCGACCTGCTTGCCGTGGCGGGTAATGATGACGCTCTCCCCGCGCTCGACGTCGTCGAGGATGCGCAGGAAGTGGGTCTTGGCTTCCGATGCTTGAATCGTCTGCATAGATTGACCAGTCAAAACGACTGGTTGAAGTATAACACTACTTGGATTGATGATTCGTTCCCCTACCTGCGTCCGATCTGGGCTTTCAGTATCCGCTCGCCACCAGCCACGCTTCAGTCAGGTCGAAAGCCGGCTTTTTTTCGGATTGCAGATGCGCGTAGGCCAGCTTCACGAGCACATCGGCCTCCACGTTCATCGGGGCGCCGACGGCCAGCGTATGCAGGTTCGTCCGCCAATAGGTCAATGGAAGAATTGCAATCGTGATTGCCTCGCCGTCGAAGTCCGCAATGGTCAGGCTGATGCCCTCGATAGCCACCGAGCCTTTGGGCACCATCCAGGGGCGGACATTCTCGGGAACGTGTACCTTGAGCGTCCAGTCGGTAGTTTCCCGGTTGAATTCCGGGCTCGTTTCCGGAATCACAGGATCGAGCGCCGTCATGGTGCCCGTGCCGTCCACGTGACCCTGCACGATGTGGCCTCCGAGCGGGCTGCCGGCAGCGGTTGGCAGCTCCAGGTTGACCTTGGCTCCTGGGGCGAGCGAGCCCAGCGAGGTGCGATCCAGCGTTTCCTGGGCCAGGTCGGCGTGAAAGAGGGTGGGGTCCACATCCAGCGCGGTCAGGCAGACGCCCGAAACGCCCAGCGAATCGCCCTCGCGTAGCCGCCCAGCCAGCACCGGAGCCTCAACGGTAATACGCCGTACACCGCCGGTACTCTTCAGACTGACCAGCGTGCCGGTCTGTTCAATGATGCCGGTAAACATGGTTCTATTCTAATGGAACTGAGATCAGGGATCAGGAGTAGGGCCAGAAGGGTTGCGGTCGATCATTAGCCATCTTCAATCTCCCCTGTTCTTGGCAGTAGATAATAGGTCAAGTGCCGGTGATTCAAGTGCGAGAACGCATCTTCAACATCGCGATCACATCGACCGGCCGCGTGCTTCTGGCGCGAGATCGGCTGCTCGGCAGGATGGCACGAAATGGGCGCATTGAAGCTCCCCGCATCGAAATTTCCCGCCATGCCGTCCAGAGCGGCAACCATGTGCTTGACGCCGTGTTCGTGAAGCCGGATGCAAGCACTGCGCGGGCGAGCTTGCTTATCTGCCACGGAATCGGGGAAACGGTCGAGCACTGGCTTGGGGTGCAGCAGCTTCTGGCAGCCAACGGCGTCGCCTCGCTCGTGTTCGATTACTCCGGCTATGGCCGCAGTTCGGGGCTGTTCAGTTCGAGTCAAAGCGAGCAGGATGCGGTGGCGGCATTTCTTTGCCTTGAGCGGATGACCGCTCCGTTGCCGGTTTCGATTCTCGGATTCTCGCTGGGAAGCGGCATAGCAGCCGCAATGATCTCGAAGGTTCCCGCCCACCGCCTGGTTCTCTGCGCCGGTTTCACATCGCTGAGAAAGGCCGCGGTCAGCATCGGGCTTCCTAAAGCTCTCGCATTCCTCGTGCCGCCCATTTGGGTCGCAGAGGAGGCGTTGCGCGCCTGTCAGATCCCGGTACTCGTTGTGCACGGCGAAAAGGACCGGCTGTTTCCCGTCCGCATGGCCGAGGAACTGAGTTCCTTATGCAGCTCGCCATCCGAACTGGTTATCGTTCCAAAAGTTGCCCACAACCAGCCGTTTCGCCACCCGCAATTGTCCTATTGGGGGCTGATTGTTTCTCGGCTCGTTGAGGACGGGGCGCGGGGCGCCAAAACTCGACAAATCGGTTCGTAGTGTCACCGCTTGACAGCTGGCCCGTTGCTCTACACTCAACAAAGGGTGATTTTGCCCCTCCATCTCATCCCAAGGACCGCATCCGTTGAGTAGATTCCGCTTCTCCGCCCTGGTCGCCCTCGCGTTGCTGCCGCTTGCCGTTGTACAAGCTCCTCAAGCTCAAGCTCCGAACTCACCGCCGGTTCCAGGGGCTCAAGTCGAGGCAGACCGCAAGGCCCTCAACGGCGTCTTTCAGGACTACTGGGAAGACAACCTCAAGCACTCCCCGGAGTTCGCCTCGACGCTGGGCGACAAGCGATACAACGACCAGATCTCCGACTATTCCGTGAAGGAGGCCAATGAGAAGCTGGCCCGCGAGCAGGGCTTTCTGATGCGGCTGGCGGCCATCGACCCTGCCGGATTGACGGATCAGGAGAAGATCGGCCGGGAACTGCTGCTGCGCGGGTTTGCCGAAGACGAAGAGGCCGCGGAGTTCAAGGAGTGGGAGATGCCCGTGAACCAGATGGACGGCATCCAGACCACTTATTTGCGCCTCGTGCCCCAGCTTAGCTTCACCACCGCGAAGGATTACGACGACTGGATCGCCCGGCTGCACGCAATCCCCAAAGCCTTCGACCAGGTGACCACAAATATGTCGCTGGGCATGGACGACCACCGCGTGCCGCCGAAGTATCTGCTTGAAAAAGTGCTCGATCAGGTGAAGGACCTGGCCAATCAGAAGCCCGAAGACTCGCCGCTGGCCTTGCCGCTGAAGAGCTTTCCGGCGAGCATTAAGCCCGCCGAGCAGGAGCGCATCAAGACGGAGATGCTGGACGCAATCGGCAAAGAGGTGTTGCCGGCCTACAAGCGCTTTGCGCGCTTTCTTGAGGTGAGCTACATTCCCGCAGGCCGCGCCGAGCCCGGCATCTCTTCGCTGCCCGATGGAGCGAAGTACTATCAGTTCCTCATCCGCCGCACCACCACTACGGAGTTGACTGCGGAGCAGATTCACCAGATCGGCCTGGACGAGGTGAAGCGCGACGAGGCGGAGATGCTGGCCATCGCGAAGAAGCTCGGATTTGCCGATCTGGCAAGCTTCCGCGCCAGCCTCAAGAGCAATCCAAAGCTGCATCCCGCCTCGCGCGAGGCGCTGCTGGCAGCTTATGGCGGCTATCTGACGGCGATGCAGGCCAGGCTGCCACAGCTCTTCGGCCGCCTGCCCAAGGCGAAGTTCGAGGTGGTCCCGGTTCCGGATTACATGGAGAAGACCTCCGCGCCCGCCTACTACGAGCAAGGCGCGCCCGATGGCAGCCGTCCCGGCCGTCTGTTTATCGATACCTACAACGCCACCGACCGCAATCTCTACTCCGTAGAGGTGATCGCCTATCACGAAGGCATTCCCGGCCACCATCTGCAAATCTCTATCGCGCAGGAGCTTGAGAACATTCCCACCTTCCGCAAGTTCAGCGGCTACACGGCGTACGCCGAGGGCTGGGGCCTTTACTCCGAGCGGCTGGGCAAAGACGTAGGTCTTTACCAGGACCCCTATTCGGACTTCGGCCGCCTGGAGGCCGACACCTGGCGCGCCATCCGGCTGGTGGTCGACACCGGCGTGCATGCGCAGCACTGGACCCGTGAGCAGATGGTCCAATACTTCCACGACCACTCCGGCATCGATGAAACCAGCGTTCAGGCCGAGGTGGACCGCTATGTAGCGTGGCCGAGCCAAGCGCTGGCCTACAAGATCGGCCAGCTCAAGATTCTGGAACTGCGCGACCGGGCAAAGACAGCTCTGGGCGACAAGTTCGACCTGCGCGCCTTTCACAATCAGGTGCTGGATGCGGGAGCCCTGCCGCTGGACGTGCTGAGCGACCGAATCGACGCGTGGATAGCAGGGCAGAAAACTGCGGGGCAGGAATAGCCGCATCCGCCAGACCGCCAGACGTGATAGCCTTGGAGGTTCCGTTTGACAGCCTGGCGGTTTGCCGCCAGATTTTGGTTGCCTGTGCAGGCAATTCAATCGGCAAGAAAGAGACGGCTATGAAGCAGCTTATTGCCATCGTTTTCGTATTTGTATTTTCCTGTTCCCTTCATGCGCAGATAGTCGATGCAACCGTATGCGACATTCTCAAGAACCCCGCATCTTTCAACGGAAAGATTGTGCGCGTCAAAGGCACGGTCGCGGCCGGTTTCGATCAGTTCGTAGTAAAGGGCGCAGAGTGCGGCCAGCATGTGAATGGTATCTGGCTCTCTTATCCTGAGGGAACCAAAGCCAAGTCCGGTCCGGCGGCCATTCTGCAATTGCAACCGGCTAAGAACTTTGCCGGAACTGTTGCAGCTATTGATCGGGCACCGGTTCAGCTTGATAAGAACAAGGATTTCAAGCAGTTCGATTCCCTGCTTTCCGCCCCTTACAAAGGCGGCGGGATGTGCCTCGGATGCGTTCGCTATGAGGTAAGCGCGACTTTGGTAGGTCGGCTGGATGGAACCGTACCCGTACTAAGCCGCAATAGCGCTGGAAAGATCATTGGGATCGGCGGCTTTGGAAATCTCAATGCCTACAGTGCGCGGCTAGTGCTTCAGTCGGTCTCCGATGTGACCTCGCAAGAGATCGACTACGCGAAGCCCCTGGCCGCAACCAAGAGCGAATCCGCGCCCGAATCAGACGCCGGCGCCAAGCTCGCGCGCGAATTCGGTTCCAGCAGCGTCTTGAAAGACCGGCCGAAGCGGGCTGTCGATGCATTCGGCAAGCCAGGAGACGACAATGGCGTTGACGTTGGCTTCGGTGCTCCGAGCGAGGCATCCCAGAAGTACGACTCGCAGGGTAAGGATGCTTCTCCAGACGGCGTGCTCTTCATTTGCAGTTTTGATGGCGACCGGCTGAAGGGCGATCAGATGGGTAGGGCCATGACTCATCTAGGTGAGCATATCGCCGATCTGCGCAGTCCGGAGCCGGGAACCGAACGGGCAGGACCATATCAGCTGGAGTACCGGGCATGGTTGACGACGATGCTGAGTGCGATTCAGGCTGGGCAGAAAACTCTTATGCTTTCGGGTGGGTATGTGATTTGGAGCTCTTCCTGGCCGACGGCGGACCTCAATAAAAATACCGATGAAGCGCTGACGGGTTTCCTTGCCAACGAGGCTCTGCTCGGCCAGTAAGCAGCGGCGCGCGTTGCCCGCCTCCGGCTAGGCCCATCTGCGCGTATTCTTGAAGGTTGTACAGCGATCCTCATCCAAGACAAGGAAAAGGGAAGAACATGGCAGAGATAGCCGTTGAGGCCACCGAAGTACCTGCGCAGTTGCCCAAAGTCCGCGTGGCCGTTCTGGGCGCCGGCAAGATGGGCGGCATTCTGCTGCAAGCCTTTCTGAAGCAGAATCTGTTTAATCCGGACCTGATTCACGCCACCGTGGCCCACGCCGAGCGGGCGCTGGCCCTCAGCACGCAGTGGGGCGTGGACGTGAGCACTAACAACCTGGAGGCGGCGCGCCAGGCCGACCTGATTTTGCTGGGGGTGAAGCCGTTCCAGGTGCCAGCTCTGGTTGAGGAGATTCGCCCCGCGCTGACCAAGGAGAAGACGCTGATCTCGTTCGCGGCTTCCGTCACGACCCGCGCCATTGAGGATGCGGCAGGGCTGGAGATCGCCGTCGTCCGGGCCATGCCCAATACACCGGCGGCGCTGGGAGCGGGCGCTGCCGCGCTGTGCCGAGGCCGCTTCGTCTCTGCCCAGCAGATGGAGCTGGCCGAGCGCATCTTTGAGACGGTGGGCCGCACGGTGACGGTGGACGAGAAGCACATGAACGCCGTGACCGGGCTGTCGGGCTCCGGGCCGGCCTACATCTACATCATCATTGAGGCACTGGCCGAGGCGGGCGTGAAGGTGGGCCTGCCCCGCGACGTGGCCACGCAGTTGGCCGCGCAAACCGCCTTTGGCGCAGCCAAGATGGTGCTGGAGACCGGCTACCATCCCGCGATGCTGAAAGACGCCGTGACCACCCCCGCCGGATGCACCATCGACGGCATTCTGGAGCTGGAGGAGGGCGGACTGCGCGTCACGCTCATCAAGGCCGTCATGCGCGCAACCGAACGGGCCAAGCAACTGGCCGCGGGATAGTGATGTTTGTCCGATCCCAGGTCTCTGAATCGAGACCTGGGCCACCCAAATCTGTGTTCACCTGCTAACTTGCCCACCCACTGACCTGCTATCTTGCCCATCCAACGCCCAACCTGGCTGCCATCCTATATCCCGGAACTGCAAGGGCTGCGCGGCCTCGCGGTTCTGGGAGTGGTGCTGTATCACTGCCATCCGCGGTTTGAGGGCACTTGGTTTCATTACGCATCGCTCTGGGGTTGGGCAGGCGTCAATCTCTTCTTTGCTCTCTCCGGCTTCCTGATCACATCGATTCTGCTCGAGGCGCGGGAAAAGCCCCACTACTTTCGCAACTTCTATGGCCGCAGGGCGCTGCGCATCTGGCCGATGTATTTGCTGTTGCTGATCGTGGTTTATTTGAATGCGGATTGGTTCGTCGGCCCCCCTGTGCTTCAGGCGATCAAGACCGCGCCGTGGCTGGCCTACATCTTTTTTGTGCAGAACCTCTTCCATATCACCATGCCTCCGGCCATCGCACAAACCTGGTCCCTGGCCATCGAAGAGCAGTACTACTTTCTCTGGGCGCCGATGGTGCGCTTCTTGCGCCGCCCTTGGATGCTGACCGCGATTCTTGTTGCGGCATTTGCCGGCTCTCCCCTCCTTGACCATCATGCATGGCTCACGCCCACGCATACACTGATTCACCTGGATGGCATCGCCCTCGGCAGCTTGCTGGCGTTGGGAATCTATACGCTCCCGCTCAGCCGCCGCGTTTGGCTTTGGATTGGCTTGAGTGGCCTCGTAGCGGGTATCGCGGCGGCGGCAACAATAGCCGCCGGCACCAGGTTTCTCGATTCCGCTCTTGCGGTCGGCTTTGCCGGCGCGTTGCTGGCTTCAATCGCATCGACCGGCGCTCGCAATCCGCTCAACGCCGCACTCCGCCGAGGGCCGCTGCCTTTTTATGGCCGCATCAGTTACGGGCTTTACATGATTCACATCTCGGTTTTTATTTACTTGGGTTCGCTTGACCTGCGCATGGATCGCTATGGCGTAGCAGGCAGCCTGACCGTCGTCGCGTACCGTCTGGCCGTCTCCACCCTGGCTGCCACAGCGCTCTGGTACGGATTCGAATCGCAAATCCTCAAGCTCAAGCGGTATTTTTAATTGGAGAATTTGCGGCTTCATCGGCCGGTAGGCCAAGGGACCGCCTTATCGCGGCCAGCGCCCGAAGATCACGAACAGCGCGAGCAGAAACAGCGTTACGGCGGGCGCGGCTGACTCCTGACGGCGCAGGTGGTAGATGCCCGCGGCCACCATCAGCAGCCCCAGTCCGCTGGCGGCAATCAGCACAGGCAGGTGACCCGGCAGGAAGGCAGGAACCATTGCGGCCGGCGTCAAAACGCCCGCCGCTCCCGCAATCTCCAGAAGGCCGATCACGACAGCTTGCCCGCGCGAGATCCCGATATGCCGGCTCGTAGAACGGCTCTCGATAGTTTTCACGAGCTTTTCATAGGCAAAGAGCTTGGTAAATCCAGTGAACAAAAACACGCCAGCCAGCACTATCTGTGCAATCCAAAGTAAACCGGTCATCGCTCCGCCTGTCCCCTTGCACTTCCGCCTCGGCTTCTTGTAGCAGACAGCCGCGCCGTTGGCTGGAAAACCCGATTGAACCCCGGAATCCAGGTGGATGTCAAGAGCGTCGCGGCACATCGCCGCTCATGCATTCCGGTTACGCTCTGGATGGCTTGCGCGATCCCACAAGATGGACCGTCGTCTCATCTCCATGTGACTCGAATCACCCTTTGCTTTAACCTGCGGCTGGTAGGCTGCTTATGTCACGGAAATCAACCGTTGAGAGGTGCGACATGATCGAGGAGACAGGGATCGAAACAGTTACCACAGCCCCCCTTAGCCCGGAATTGTTGGCCAAGATGGACGCCTACTGGCGGGCCGCCAACTATCTTTCCGTAGGCCAGATCTACCTGAAAGACAACCCTCTGCTGGAACGTCCACTCACCCTGGACGACGTGAAGCCGCGCCTGCTGGGCCACTGGGGCACCACGCCGGGGCTCAACTTTTTGTATGTCCACTGGAACCGCCTGATCCGCGAACGCGACCTGAACATGATGTACATCATCGGCCCTGGGCACGGCGGGCCGGGGCTGGTTGCCAACACCTATCTTGAAGGCTCCTACTCCGAGATTTACCCGCACATCGAACAGAACAAAGACGGCATCAAGCGCCTATTCAAGCAGTTCAGTTGGCCTTACGGCATTCCCAGCCACGTGGCGCCGGAGACGCCTGGATCAATTCACGAAGGCGGGGAGCTGGGCTACTCGCTGGTCCATGCTTACGGCGCGGCCTTCGACAACCCCGACCTGATCGTGGCCTGCGTGGTGGGCGATGGCGAGGCCGAAACCGGCCCGCTGGCAACAAGCTGGCACGGGAATAAGTTCCTCAATCCGTTGACTGATGGCGCGGTACTGCCCATCCTCCACCTGAACGGCTACAAGATCGCCAACCCCACCATCCTGGCGCGCATTCCCCATGCCGAGTTGGAGAGCCTGATGCGCGGCTACGGCTATGAGCCGTTCACGCTGGAAGGCGACGACCCGGCCGTGATGCACCAGCAGGCAGCGGCGGTCTTCGACACCATGCTGGGCCGCATCGCGGCCATCCAGAAAGCAGCTCGCGTAGACGGCTCGACCGCACGCCCCGCCTGGCCCATGCTGATTATGCGCACGCCCAAAGGCTGGACCGGCCCCAAATTTGTGGATGGCAAACCGGTGGAAAATACCTGGCGCGCCCACCAGGTTCCGTTGTCAGAGATCTTCGAGAAGCCGGACCACCTGCGCTTGCTGGATGAGTGGATGCGCAGCTACAAACCCGAGGAACTCTTTGACCAAAAGGGCCATTTCCGAGAGGATCTGGCGGAGATCGCGCCCAAGGGCCGGCTGCGCATGGGCATGAATCCCCACGCCAACGGCGGCCTTCTTTTGAAACCGCTCAAGGTGCCCAACTTCCGCGATTTCGCGGTGAAGATCGACGGTCGCGGCCAGGCCGACGTTGAATCGACGCGCGTCCTTGGCCACTTGCTCCACGCAGTCATGCAGGCCAATGCGGAGCAGAAGAACTTCCGCGTCTTCGGCCCCGATGAAACAGCGTCGAACCGGCTCCAGGACGTAATTACCGGAACCGGCAAGGCGTGGATGGCAGAGACGCTGCCGGTGGACGAGAACCTGTCGGAAACCGGCCGTGTGATGGAAATCCTGAGCGAGCACATGTGCCAAGGCTGGCTTGAGGGCTACCTGCTCACAGGACGTCACGGCTTCTTCAGTTGCTATGAGGCTTTCATCCACATCATCGACTCGATGGCGAACCAGCACGCCAAGTGGTTGAAGGTTACACGCGGGATTCCCTGGCGCAAGCCCATCGCATCGCTCAATTATCTGCTGAGTTCGCTGGTGTGGCGGCAAGACCACAACGGCTTCAGCCACCAGGACCCCGGCTTCATCGACCACCTGATGAACAAGAAGGCCGACGTGGTGCGCATCTATCTGCCGCCTGACGCCAACACGCTGCTCTCGGTTTCCGATCACTGTTTGCGCAGCCGGCACTACATCAACCTGATCGTAGCCGGCAAGCAGCCTGCGCCTCAGTGGCTCACCATCGACGAGGCTATCGCGCACTGCACGACCGGGCTCGGCGTATGGCAGTGGGCCTCGAACGACGAGGGCGGTCCCGAGGTGGTGATGGCCTGCTGCGGCGATGTGCCCACCATGGAAGCCCTCGCTGCCGTCTGCATGCTGCGCGAGAAGGTGCCCGATCTGCGCATCCGCGTGGTCAATGTGGTGGACCTGATGGCGTTACAGCCAACCTCCGAGCATCCGCATGGACTGCCGGACGAGGACTTCGATGCGCTCTTCCCGGTCGGCGTTCCCGTTGTCTTCGCATTCCACGGCTATCCATGGCTCATTCACCGGCTCACGTACCGCCGGCACAACCACGACAACATTCATGTGCGCGGCTACAAAGAAGAGGGCACAACCACCACGCCCTTCGATATGTGCGTACTCAACAACATTGATCGCTACCAATTGACGCTGGACGCAATTAAGCGCGTGCCGCGGCTCAAGGCCCAGGCCGGCGCGGCCGAGCAGTGGTACTCCGAGGCCATCCAGAAGCATCGCCTTTATGTAGCCGAAAACGGGGACGACTTGCCCGAGGTAAAAGACTGGCGCTGGCCTAATAACTAACTCGCCAACTCACCGGGTACTCCAGGTTCCGTTCTTGAGACCTGAGCATCTTTTCATAATCAATGGTGGATCAACTTTGCAAGTAACAGGAGACTGATCATGAAAGTGAGATTGTTTGCATTGTTTCTTTGTCTCTCCTTTGCCGCTGCGGCAATGGCCAAGGAAAGCGAGTTACCCGATTCCTGCGGTGATGCCAAGACGAAATTTGAAGTCACAACCCACAAGGGTACGTCCGCTCCGCCTGCGCCTGATGCCGGCAAAGCCTTGATTGTATTTATCCAACCAGCCAGGCAGATGAGTTGCATCGGATGCTCGGCTCAAAGATATGCCATGGACGGACAATGGGTTGGTGCGACCCAAAAAGAATCTTACTTCACATTGCAAGTGGAACCTGGACAACATCATTTCTGCTCTACAGGCCCGTTTGTGAACGGAATAGCGATTCGCTCGTTCGAGGTAAAAGCCGGCGAGACCTACTTTCTCCAAGCGAGAGTGATTACTTCTGGCCCCATAACCCAGGAGGAGCACGATTCCCAAGTTCTTCCCGCCGGGAAAAAAGCATTTAACTTTGGTATTTCTTTGCTGGATGAGGAGAAGGGGAGATACCTCATCAAAAGCTATGAAGTGGCGGAATTCAAGAAAAAATAAATCATCCGCCGATTTCGAATTTCAAATAGCAAGATGTGGCGGGTTCGACCCTCTGTACGATCCCAGGTCCGGATTTTGGGACCTTGGATTCCGCGAACTTTCGGCTAACTCCGCTGACCAACTCAGCCCCAACCTCAAAGGATTTTACGCATGTCTTCTCTGCCCGTCCTGGTTCTGAACAGCGGTTCATCTTCCATCAAGTTTTCGGTCTATGAAGCCGGCAACGGCGAACGACGCAAGCTCCACGAGGGCGCGGTCGATGGCATTGGCACCGATCTGGGCAAATTCTGGATCAAGGACGCCGACGGCAAGAAGCTGGTGGATCAAACGCCCGCTCTGCCCACGCGCGCGGTTGCCTTTGCGCTGGTGGCCGACGCGCTCCACTCGAGCGATTTTCCTGCTCCTGTGGCCATTGGCCATCGCATGGTTTGCGGCGGGCCCACGGTGCAGGAGAACCAGCTCATTACGCCCGAGCTCATCGACGAGATGGAGCGCTATACGGCCTTCGCGCCGCTGCACACGCCCATCGCCGTCTACATCATGCGCGAGTCTCTGCGGCTGTTTCCAGGCGTACCCAACTTCGTTTGCCTGGACTCGTATTTTCATCGCACCATGCCGGAAGTGGTCACGCATATGCCCATCCCCGAGGAGTACTCGGCGATGGGCGTGCGGCGCTACGGGGCGCATGGGATTTCTTACGAGTCGATCGTGCTCCAGTTGCAGCCCAGCGTGCCGGAGAAACTCATCGTCGCCCATCTGGGCAACGGCGCTTCTATCTCCGCCATCCGCAACGGCAAGTGCCTCGACACGTCGATGGGCCTCACGCCCACCGGCGGCATTATCAGCGGCACGCGCACTGGCGACATCGATCCCGGCGTGCTGTTGTTTATCTTGCGCAAGATTGCCGAGACCGCCAAGAGCGCCTCGGAGGCAGCGGATCAGTTGGAGGCGGTCGCCAGCAAAAAAGCGGGGCTGCTGGGCGTGAGCAACCTCTCGAACGACATGCGCGATCTGCGCGACGCCATCAAGGAAGGCAATGCCAAGGCACGGCTGGCTGTGGACAAGTTCACATGGACCATCGCCAAGTGGATCGGCAGCTTCGTGGCTGAATTGAATGGGTTGGATATGCTGGTCTTTACCGGCGGCATTGGCGAAAACGACATCGCCTCACGCGCTGAGATCTGCGCAGGCCTGGGCGCGTTGGGCATCGCTCTCGACCCCGCCCGCAACAATGTCCGCGGCGAAGCCGTCATCTCCGGCGAGAACTCATCGGTCACAGTGCGTGTGATTCCTCCGGCGGAGGATCTGATTATCGTGAACCACGTGGTGCGGCTGCTGGGCGAGTAACTGGCAAGGAACAGTGATGGCAGTTGGCCACCATTGAATTTGCGCGCCCAGGTCATGCAAGAGCGGTTGGCGCACTGTTGTTCTACACTGGTGGGTTCCGTTAGGAGTCTTTCCTCATGCCTGCTGCCGCCGTTCCCGTAGAAACCCAATGCCTGCCTTCGCCTGCCCTGCGCCGCTTTGCGTGGGGCGTGCTGGTTTATTTCATCGCCGTGATTCTGTGGGGCACGTTGGTGCGCGCCACCGGCTCAGGAGCCGGCTGCGGCAACCACTGGCCGCTTTGCAACGGCACGGTAATGCAGCACTCGGCCAGCGTGAACACTATGATCGAGTTCACTCATCGGCTCACCAGCGGCTTGTCATTCTTTTCTGTTGTCGGGCTGCTTGCCTGGACCTTCGCCGGCACGGTGCGGGGCCACCTGGCTCGCGGGGCCGCTGTGGCCTCCGTTGTATTCACTTTGATTGAGGCAACGCTCGGGGCGCTGCTGGTGAAGCTGGGACTCACGGCGCAGAGCCAGTCGCCGTTGCGCCCTGCCTACCTGGCGCTGCACCTGACCAACACGCTACTGCTGCTGGCCGCGCTCACACTCACTGCTCACCTGCTCAGCCGCGGCAAGGGCTTTCTGCGCGGCAACGTCCGCATGGTTGCGCCCTTCGGCGCCGTGGCCACCGTGGTCGTGGTGATGATCGTGGGCGTCACCGGCTCACTGGCCGCGCTCGGTGACACGCTCTTCCCCGCATCGTCGCTCGGTCTCGCGCTGGCGCAGGACTTCTCCGCAACCAGCGGATGGCTAGTGCGCTGGCGCTGGACGCATCCTACCGTAGCGTTCCTGGCCAGCATTTTTCTCATCTGGATTCTGGTGCGCGCCGCGCAGCGATCGAGTCACTGGGACAATCGCCGTCTCTCTGCGCTGGTGCTGTTGCTGCTGGCCACGGTCTACACTCTGGGCGTGCTGGACGTGGTGCTGCTGGCCCCGCTCTGGCTACAGGTGGCGCACCTGCTGGCCGCCGATACGCTATGGACCGCTCTGGTGGTGCTGACCGCGAGGCTTACGCTGGTGCCGAAGGAATAGGGGTCAGGGATCAGGGGTCAGAGATCAGACTCGTGCATGGGATGAGGCCGGAGTGATTCCTGTTGGCTATATGGCGAAGAGTAGCTGCAAGAAACCGAAAGGGTTTGACCTGCCTAAAATCGATGATGTTTATTCCGTTGGCAATTGCGTTAACGATGACTTTGCAGACTATACCAATTACTGGAAACATAACGGCTACTGGTTTTTCGATTCGCCTGAAATCATTCGAGCCGTAGCACTGGAAAACTCAATCGACATTGGGGAGTGTTTGCTTTTCTATTACGAGGCGCATGAGATGGAGTTTACGGGCGATGTTTGGAGACCATACTCGCCCGAGACGTCGATACCAACCAACATCGTTCAGCCCTCAGAAAAGAGACTGGAAGGCTTTGACGTTGTAACCTTTTACTGTGGCAACGCGCCGGAATGCTCTCCCCTCTCACGCAACAGCTTGGCAGAGGAGCTCCACACGAATTCCCACTGTCTCTTTGACTCCTTCAACGATGCCGAGACAAACCTCGATTCCGGAAAGTTCACGGGCGCTGAGCCAGGGCCTTATCGCATCTTTGCGGTATACTCCGTCGATTGGCCCTGACTCCTGATCCCTGATCTCTGACCCCTGCTTTACTTCACCAGAACGCCCGCCGCAACATACTTGCTGCCTTCCACTCTGGCTGCAATCGACGGCAACTCGGGAGTCGGCGTCAGGTTTTCGATGACGCCATCCCGCAAGAGAACCGTATCTTCGACTTTGCCGCCGCGGATGCTGGGGTTCCAGGCGAAGGCCTGATTGTTGACCACGACCTGCTTTCCTTTGGGCGCTGCCACCCATTCGCGCTCGCTATAGCCCGTTGGTCCGCCCTGATGATGCAACTTCTCCTCGCCAGGAAATCCTTGCGCGGTATAGGCCGTCTGGGCCACGCGAAACAGCTCCGCGGAGGTAGCTCCGACGCGGGATGCGTTCAGCAAAGCGGCGTTTACCTGGGCCGCGGCTTCAAAGCGCGCGGCAAGCTCCGCCGGCAGCGCGCCAAAGTGAATAAACCGCGTGATGGAGATGGCGAGCCCCCACTTGCGCGAACAAAGATTGAGCATCCCGTATTGCTTGAGGCGCTTGCCCCTCGCCACGGCGTGCTTGTACTTGAGAATGCGATCATCCACAGCGAAGAGATAGACCGAGGGCAGGATCCCGCGGCGCAGCAAACCGGCGGCTGTGATGGCCTCCAAGTCGTACTCGCTCAGACCTGGCTCGACTTGATTGAGCGCCTCGACGGTGGCGGCAGCGGTCTCAGCGCCCAGCCAGCGATAGCGCGCAATCTCTGTTTCGCACAGCGCGGCACGCAGGGAAGCCAGGCAGATCGGTCTCCGTCCCGAGATGCGAGTGTCAGAGCCGACAGGCCCACAAGAAATCTTTGAGGCCATGCGAACTGTATTGTCAGCCCACCAGGGAAAAAGCACCGGCTCAAAGTCCAGCGCGCCAAACTCCTCATCGTGGAGGCGCGGCGCTTCATTCTCAGTGGTGAAGTAGTAGCGCTGGCCCTTTGCGGTCACAAGCAACGAAGCCACACCGGTTTCGCAGGGCGTTAGCACGCGCAACTCGACCGCGCCACCTGTGAGCCAGGCGACGTTCTCGTTGCGGCGAATGAGAACGCCAGCCAGCCCTTGAGTGTGCAGCCATTCCACCAGCTTCTCATGCTTTGCGTCCAGCTCCGCATTCCACGCGGCTTCCGTCGCCAGCGTGACGCCATTCACTACCAGGCTCTTGCCAATTCTCTTGCCCATGATTGCGTATCCTCTTGTTGATCTGATCCGATTGCGCGGAATTGCCGACGACCAAAAGCAACCGCAGATCCTTCGACTCCGCTATGCTTCGCTCAGGATAACAGCCTTGTAAGTTGGAATTGTATTCCTGGATACTACGCTATATCACTTCTGCCCAGAATAGTTTCGGGCGCTGACAACCTTCGTCAGCGCCCGGCCGGTTTCCGTGTTTCACTCAGTCCTCGAGTTCGGGGTGGTAGTGGCTCTCCCAGCCCTTATAGCGCGCCGCTTCGTGGATGGACTTCGAGACATCGCTGAAGTTGGCGGCGACGTGGTGCTCGAAGCCTTCGCGGCAGATGTATTTGAGCAGCTTTTGCAGTTGAGGAATCTCTGCGACGCCGGCGCCGCCAAAGGTTGTGAGCGGATCGTCCGTAAACTTACCCTGACCGGTGTAGCCGCGAACCACGCCGCGGCGATCGTCGGTGGAGTAGCGGGCATAGGTCATGACGCCGGCCTTTACGCGGCCGACGCAGGTGCCGAAGGTGTTCAGCTTGCCCACCGTGCCGGCGATAATCGCCTGGTAGTCCATTGTGGGAGCCTCGCCGAAGAAGTGCTTGGGCAAATTGGAGCAGTGGAAACAGACGCACTTGTCGGGATGGGCGCCGTAGTTGTTGTTCCAGTCGAGCAGCGCCGAGGGCGTTTGGCTGGCCAGGGCAAGCATGTGCATACTGAGGGTGCCGGGCACGTCCACTTCGCAGGCCGAGGGGATGAGGTTGTTGCTCATCATGCTCATGATGGTGCAGGGCACCACGCCGAAATACTCTTCCATCGAAGTCCAGCACTGCACGGCGCTGATGGCGACGTGGGTCTGGGCCATCCAGCCGTCGATGACCGCGCCGAGCTTGGCCATCTTGAGCAGGGCATCCTCCGGAATGCCGGCGGTGCTCACGTAGCTCTTGATTGCGGCCAGCTTGGCCTGCGCTGCATCGTCGGTGTCTTTCATTTTGTTGATGCGGCCGAAGACCTCCGAGAGGTCGAGGGTCTCGATGGAGATGCCGCTTGTTTCGTAGATGCGCTCGGAATAACGCACGGTATTGAACGCTGTGGGACGCGCGCCGATAGCGCCGATGCGCAGGTTCTTCAGGCCCTTCACGATGCGGCAAACCGCTGAGAACCACTCCAGGTCGGCCTTGAACTCGGGCGAGCCCAGACTCTCGGTGTGAAGCGTGGTCAGCGAATACTGAATGCCGTACTGCATCATGTTGTTACAGGCGCTCATCTTGCCGCAGAAGCTGTCGCGGCGCATGGCGATGGTCATGTCGTCCGAGCGATCTGGCGTGGCCTGCACAAGCACCGGAACCTTGAGCCCGGAGAGCCGGATGGCGTCCACAATGCCACGCTCCTCGCCGAAGTTGGGCAAGGTGACGATGATGCCGTCGATCTCGTCTGCGTGCTTCTTGAACAGCTCTGCGCAGCGCTGCGATTCAGCGTAGGTTTCCACTGCGCCATGTTTTGACTCGGCTGGGCTCAAAACCACGGCGCGCGCCCCTGCCGCCTCCAGAACCGAGATAATCTCTTCGCGGCCGGTCTTGGCCAAATGATCGGGGAAAAATCCGCGGTTGCCCACCACGATCCCGAAGGTCATAATACGTTGCTCTGCCATTTTATTAATTGCTCCTTGTTTCCGCGTAAACGTCAACCGTCGCGGCCCGGGCGAAAGCGCAGGCCGTAAAAGAGGCCGAGCGCCAGCATCAAACCGCCCCACCAAACCGGCGCGTGCAAGTTAGCCAGGATCACGTTGGCCGTATGCCCGGTGGCCAGCTCAAACAATCCATACCCGAATATCATCGCGCCATAGATGGTGAGAAGGACTCCAATGAAGAACCAGATCGAAATTCCCGAGTTATGCATGCGTAACTCCTCTACCAGAAGTAGATGTTGAGCGCGAGGAAGCAGATGATCGCGATCACCAGCCAGAAATATTCGTTCTTGTAGAACGGCACAGGCTCTTCCACGGGCAGCTTGGTAGCTCCATAGACCAGCCCATTCAATTCCGCAATCGGACGTGCCTTGCCGAAAAGACTCACCACAAAAATGACGATGACGCACACACTCACGGACCACAGCGCGCGGTACATGTTTTCGGCCATATCCTTGGCATCCGGCGAGATGGCCACATAGCGCAGTGCGGTGGGATCGATCTTGACCCAGGCCCAAAGCGCAATCGAAGTCAGCGTGCCAATCAACAATCCCCAGAAGCCGCCTGCTTTGGTGGCTCGCTTCCAGAACATGCCCATCAGCACCGCACCCAGCAAAGGTGAAATGAAGAAGCTGAACAAAGCCTGGACGTAATCCATGATGCCCTTGGCATTCATGACCAGATAGGCTGCGCCAATGGAGATGACGACGCCGAGAATCGTGGCCCAGCGCCCGACAGCCACATAGTGCTCGTCCTTGGCCTTCTTGTTGATCAACGGTTGATAGATGTCGTAGGTCCACACCGCGGAAAAGGCGCTCACGTTGCCCGCCATGCCACTCATGAAGCCAGCGATCAACGCGGTGATTCCCAGCCCCAGCAGGCCGGGGCTACAGTAGCGAACCAGCATCAGCGGCAACACTTCGTTGTAGCTGTGCAAACCTGCCCCTGGGTTTGCCGCCACCACATTCTCGCCCACCAGATGCATCAGGCTGCCATCGGAGTTCTGCAGCACCACCAAGCCCAGCAGACCGGGCAGAATCACGATGAACGGTACCGCCATTTTGAAGAAAGACCCGATCACGGGAGCCATGCGCGCCGAACGAAGGCTATTGGCAGCCAGAACCCGCTGCACCACCAGGAAGTCCGTGGTCCAATAGCCAAAGCTGATAGCGAAACCCAGACCGAAGACAATTCCAGTCCAATGAATGCCCATCGGGTTGTCGGCAAAGTGGCCCATGCTGCGCCACATGTGCGTGTAGTCGCCGGGAGCGGTAACGCCGGTGGCGATGTTGTGCGCAATCTTGGCCTTCAGCCCGTTCCAGCCGCCAGTTTCGATGAGGCCGAGAATCGGTACCAGCAGCGCGCCTCCCCAAATGAGCACGAACTGCAAAACCTCGTTGAAGATGGCCGAGCGCAGGCCGCCGAGAGCCACATAGGCAGCCACGGCCAGCGAGGAGACGATGATCGAGAAGTTCAAGTCCCAGCCCAATACGACCTTCATCACCTCCGCCATCGCGAACATATTCACGCCGCTCATCAGCACGGTCATAAAAGCGAACGAGAAGGCGGCCACGATGCTCGTTCCCTGGCCGAAGCGGAGCTTCAGGTATCCAGGCACGGAGTGGGTTTTGCAGACATAGTAGAAGGGCATCATCACCATGCCCAGGAAGAGCATGGCGGGGATGGCGCCCACCCAGTACCAGTGCGCGGCGAGAATGCCGTACTGGTATGCGGAGCCTGCCCAACCCATCAGCTCAAGCGAGCCGAGGTTGGCGGAGACGAAGCTCAAGCCGGCGATCCAGGCGGTCATTTCGCGCCCTGCCATAAAGAACTCTTCGCTGGTATTGGCCCTGGATTTGAGGTAGAAGCCTATCCAAATGACCATCACGAAGTAGATGGCGATCACTGCGATGTCGAGCGGACTCAAGTGCGCCAGAGAAGGAGCACTGAGCGCAAGCAGGGCCGCGACTGCAGAAGGCGAGCCAGTGGCGGCGATGGAAGCTGGGACCAATCCGAACATTGCGTCACCTGAAAGGGAGCCGATTCGCCCACGGAACCTGCAGGCGTTCGCCCTTAAGTAAATGGCTTTACTGCGGTACTTGTCAAGCGGTAAACCGCCAATCGGAAGAATAAGTGCGAACCCCGCTGAAGGTCATCGCGAAAATTACTGCCGCCGCGGAAACACTCGGCTCCAGAAGGTGGGTAAGCGTTTACCGACCGAAGTGTACCATATTCTCCTCAACTTGCAACACCCTCGCTATCAACTCCCAGAAATGCTGAACTTGCAGAGCGGAAGGGAGCGGCTCAACTCTTCGGATCTGTGCGACGAAACAGCAACGCTCGGCCGTTCGGCTATCCATTCAAGAAGCCGTCCCAGGACGCCCGCGCCTCCTCCGCCGTTTGCTCTGGCGTGAAGACATCGCAGGCCTTATGCCACTCGCCGGGGTCGTCCGTGTCGCCGTCCTTCGCGGCAACTTTGTACGCTCCAGGCCCGTTGTCGCCTTTGGCCCGGGCTACAATCGTGCCTTCGAAGGTGATTGCGTTGTCCGTGATGATTACTACCTTCCGGCCAATATCGAACATTGCCGTCCCTCCGTTCATGAATCCCGTATGGAGTCTATCCCATTTTTTCTTCAAATGGGTGTGACGGCAACGTTTTTGGAGCACAGAGGAACGGAGGACGCGCGCGGGCAACCGGCCAATCGACTCTGGCAGAGAATATTAGTGCCGGCTTCGCTGGATCTGATTACGGACGAACTCCAACGGTCAGAGGAGTAACCCTTTACCAGATGGTAGCTGGGGAATCCTTTACGACGATCATGCCTCCGAGGGGCACCCCGTATTTGCTTCGATATTCGATGGTCCCTGCGAACGCGGGCGTTCGAACAAGATCGCCTGCAAGGACCGTTAGGTCCTGCACCCCGGTTTGCTTGCAGTTGGCGTCGTAACTAAAGAATTGAACTGGGATGCTGACGTGCATCTCGGTGCGGCCTTGCTTCCCTTCCACTTTTCCCGGCCCACTCTGCTGAAGCAGGGGCAGCGATTTCAGTTCGCCCCCGCAGGTCAAATATCTCTGCATATAAATTGAGGCAGACCCGTCTTTTTCAACGTTGATGTAACCCTTCCATCCGCCCGCGCCAACTTGCCATTCGTATCGTCCTTCGAGCGAGATCATGAAGAGCGACTGGGCTTCGAGATACTGATTGACACCGACGGCAATCCCGGCCAGAGCCGCCAGCGTGCCGCCGACTCGGAGTGTTCCCCAGGCGAAATCCGCACCCTGAATGCCGCCCAGAAAGCGATAGACGAGCGAGGAAACGCCCGTGGCCAAGAAGAAAGAGATGATGATCGGCGGGGCGCTCGCGGTACCGTAAAGAACGACGGAACCGGCGAACCCCAGCAGAGCGAAAAATAGGACAATGACATCATCCCATTGAAGCGGCTGTTTTCCAGGATGGGGTGGTTGAACGTTTCCTGCTTGACCAGTGCCCGTGACACCCCCTGGCTGCTTCTGCTGGTTGTTGTCCATAACTCCTCCTTCATGAAAGTGATTGGAGACCGCAATCTCCCTGTCTTTCCGACGGCAGGATTCTACACCCCTTTTCTCAGCAGCTGAAGAAACTGCATCAGAATTTATTTGAAGTTGGAGGAACAGTCTGTCAAGCGTCAAAGCGAGACTTGGGGCACCTGGAAGGGGCGGACTTCACCCTGGGCTATTTTCGTGTTCTCCCTGCCAGGAGACGAACAGGAACCGGAGCGCCCGGCACAGCAATCCCGGATCAAGCAAGCACGGCGTGGCTTGGCTCGATTGTGTGGACATTCACTTGAACTTCGACGCGAGAGCCCAAACGATTGATGATCGAAACGAGCCGGTCCAGAGTGAATCGGCTCAGGGCAGCATTGCGGATGCGAGAGAAGTCGGCTGCGGCAATGCCTGTCCGTGCATGGGCGGCACGGACGCTCAGTTGCTCGCGATCCAGCATCCTGATGATTTCAGCAGCGAGGATGGCCTTGAGTTGCTCAACATCGGGGCTTGCGTGACCAAGGTCGCGGAAGACATTGCCGCTGCCGCGGACGAGTTCGATTGTTTCGCGTTTCATCCGAGCATCTCCTTCAGCTTCTGCAAACGGCTTTCAATCAATTCAACTTCATGCCGCGGAGTCTTGATGCCCTGCGTCGATTTCAGGTCTTTAAGGCGAGACCCGGGGCACTCGGCTTATTCTTCCAGGGCTCTCCTTCGACTAAATGTGCCGCAGTCTACCGCCTGAAAAGAACCGGGCGCGGCGGCCTCAATGGCGGCGATTATCTTTACCAGGTTTTCTTTGATGATGGGCAGCTGAATCGCAGAGAGGGCCACAACCGCTAGACGCCTTCCGGCAAGATTTTGCTCGTAGGCGAGCGTTTGGTCTCCGGTGAGAAGAACTTCCATCCCGCTCTCTTCGGCTGCCCGCAACAACACGCCGTTCTGGAGTCCGGCCCAGCCCATATAGGTGACGGTGACAACCTGGTGTGGCCCCAAAAGATTCCGCAAGGCGTGGTCCAGGTTTTCATCGAGCAGGACTTTCACAAGCGGGCCTGGCCTCTTTGGGTGCGGGCAAACTCAATCAGGCGTTCGATTTGTGGGAGAGACAGGGCGGGAAAACCCTCGCGCAGCTCGTCGATCGTCTCGCCCAGGTCGTAGCTGCCAACTATGGCGTCGGGCAGGATGCGCGTGCCACGCACGATGGGCCTTCCCGACACCTTGCCGGGAACCCTTTCGATGAGCTCGCAGGCCATCCAGTCGATCTCGAAATCTGTTGCTGCTTTTGCCATCTTCCGGCCCTCTTCTTTATCGTAACCCTTTCCATGATTCGAGAAAAGCGGGAGTTTCACATCGGCCCTACGGGGCGGCTGGGTGGGCGGGTGACGCCGACCCAGGGTTTCGTCCGCCGGGGCGGACTTCACCCGTGGGCTATTTTCGTGCTCTCCCTGCCGGGAGAAGGGATGGAGGCGGGGGCCGGTTGCTGGCTTCTGTGGTCTCCCATTTTTGCCGCGCAGTGGGCGGCTAGAATGGGCCGCTCAGCCGCTCAGGCAGCGGCACCCAAGAAGCCGGCTACGGCCTCGGGGTTGCGGGCGATGACGGTGAGGTAGGCGCGAGCGGGTGCATCGGGAAGTTTGCGGCGCTGTTCCCAATCGCGCAGGGTTCCGATGGGAATGCGATAGGTTGCGGCAAAGGCTTCCTGGGTCAGGCCGAGGCGTTCGCGGAGCTTCTTCACGTTGACCACACGATGCAAGCCCAGCTTCGCCAAGTCCTCTTCAGTGCCGAGTGGAATCGGTTGTGCATCCGGGTCAGCGAGTGCCGCCGCATGAACCTGTTCATCTGTCAGCGCAGCGACCGCATCCCAATCCGTATCCGTCTGGATCGGTGGATCGCCGGGCTCATGATAGACCGAAACCATACCGTTCAATTTCTTCATCATCCGCCTTTCTTACCGAAATAATCCGAATCGAATCCTCATTCAGCTCCGTTGAAACCACATAGAGAGAATCTGCTTCATCCCCATGCCCAGCGTGACAATTCGCTCTTCGCCGTAATCGAATCGATCATCGATCCAGGATTCCCGGTCCGGGTCTTCGAGGGCTGGGATGCCATCGGCGAGAGACAGGCCGTGCTTGCTCTGGTTCAGGAGATCTTTCGCCGGATCCCAGACGTACCGCAAGGGATGATGGTACGGCTAAGCCGTAGTTTCGTCAAGGGCGCTCACGTCGGCCCTCCGGGGCGGAGCCGGCGGTTGGGGGGACGCTGACCCAGGGTTTCGTCCGCCGGGGCGGACTTCACCCGTGGGCTATTTTCGTGTTCTCCCTGCCGGGAGAAGGGATGGACCCTGGGGCCGGTGATTGGGATTTGTGGTCTCCCACCGTTTCCGCAAAGTACGCGGCATGGATGCACCCGGCCGTTACAGGTCATTTCTCGATGGGGTATCCGACCCAGCGGGGGCCTTCACACCCCTCGGCTAACAGCTTAGACAGGCGCACTTCCTCAGGATGGTTTTTGTCTTTCAGGAAGATCACATCCTCCAGGCGATAGCGGCCATCTTCTTGGATAAAGACGTCCGCGACCCGCCAAAAATATGGTTTCTCAGGGGGTTTCCCCCACCGGAACCTTACATATACGCGAATAGAACCGTCCTTCCTCTGTTCGGCTCTCTCAACACGGAAAGATCGTGGGTCGGCTTCTTCTGTGCTGCCCGAGAAGATTCCAAACTCAATCAATCCCGGCGGCTTCAAATCGGGGGCGCCAAACCGCCGGTCCTGGTCGGTCATACAGGCGCTGTAATCTTCGATTTTTTTCATCAGAGGCTTGCCGAGATAGGGTGCGAAGACCTTCCAGTCCTCACCCGACGGAATATCCAGCGGATGTCGGGTTACAACCTGGTGATTGAGGCCTTGAGCAAGAGCCGCCGGATCGCTCGGCAGGCTTGATCCAATCCAGCGCGCACCATCGCATCCCGCAGACAAGTATCCCGAAAGCCGCCGGTCAGCCGGCTTGTCTTTAGGGTCGTCCCAGACAGAATCGTTGACGTATATAACATCATCGACGAGAAACTGGTCGCTTTCTTGAATCACGACAGCCGCAACGCGCTGGCTCCAGGGAGTATACTTCGGCTGCTTGAAGGTCAGTGCCACATACACACGCAACAAGCCATTTTTTTGGCGAATGGATTTCTCAATATGGAAGGAAATTGGCGAGTTACCAATGCCCGTGAAGAGCATGGCATCGGAGTTTATTCCCTCCCACCTCTGAGTATAGGGATTCTGTTTTTTCCAATCGGCCAGGCATGTTTGGGAAAGATCAAATTTATGCCGCAACCCCTCGCTGAGATACGGTAGATAATCTTTCATTTCCGGATCTTTAAGAGTGCCGGACGACTGATGAGTCGCTACTTTTTGATAGAGGCTTTGAACGACTGTCGCGGATTGCTTGAGTTGGCGGGACGGATGACTCTTGATGGCGGACTGGCCAAGAACCAAAGCCGCTGCAATTGTTGGAAGAAGAAAGATTCGCGAAACATTCATGGCATCTCTCCGCGATTAGCTTCGGATCGCCTCCAGCAGCCTGCAATCTTCCTTGGCCGGGGGCACCCTCAGCTTGGTTGGAATCAAAGATCAAGACCGGGAACCCGCCTCATCACGCACTTTCCACAATTGGTCCCCATTTCAGCTCAGTTTTGGACAGGGTACAGAATGCGCCCAGCGACTAGAATCATAGTCCTATGGCTGAATTTACGCATTTGCATTTGCATACGGAATACTCGCTGCTGGATGGGGCTTGCGACCTGACCAAGCTGGTGAACCGGGTTGCGGACCTGGGGCAGAAGTCGGTCGCGATGACGGACCACGGGAACATTTATGGGGCCGTTCACTTCTTTGAGGCGGCGAAGAAGCGCGGGGTCAAGCCGATTCTGGGGTGCGAGCTTTATATCTGCAAGAACGAGGACCACCGCGCGCCCGGCGACGGGGACGACAACAATCACCTGCTGGTGCTGGCCCAGAACGAAGAGGGCTACAGAAATCTGGTGCGGATTACCTCGGAGGCATCGCTCTATGGGTTCTATCGCAAGCCGCGGGTGAGCAAGCGCTACCTGGCGGAACATGCCGAGGGGCTGATCGGGTTTTCGGGGTGCCTGAGTGGGGAGCTGTGCGAGGAGCTAACGGCCGGCAACTACGATGCGGCACGCAATGTAGCCCAGCAGTATGAGGACATCTTCGGCAAAGGCAATTTCTATTTAGAGATTCAAGACCAGGGGCTGGAGCAGGAGAAGAAGATTCATGAGGCGCTGTTCCGGCTGGAGCGGGAGCTGAGTATTCCGCTGGTGGCGACCAACGACTCGCACTATTTGTGCGGAGAAGATTCGCACGCGCACGACGTGATGCTGTGCGTGCAGACGGGGTCGAAGGTCCACGACAAGGAGCGGTTCCGGTTCGACAGCGATCAGTTTTTTGTGAAGGACGCCGACGAGATGGGGCGTCTGTTTCCGGACTCGCCCGCGGTGGTGCAGCGGACGATGGAGATTGCCGAGCGGTGCAACTTCAAGCTGCACGCGGTGGAGAATCCCTTTCCGGAGTTTGCGGTTCCCGAGGGGCACACCATCGATAGCTACTTCGAGGAGGTGTGCAGGGCGGGCTTGCGCAAGAGGCAGGAGACGGCGATCCGGCAACTGGAGCTGCGGGGAGTGTTGCGGAAGACGGCCGAAGAGTATCAGGCGCGGCTTGAGTTCGAGATCGGCATCATCAAGCAGATGAAGTACTCGGGATACTTTTTGATTGTGTGGGACTTCATCAAGTATGCGCGCGACCACGGGATTCCTGTGGGGCCGGGGCGCGGGTCGGCGACGGGGTCGCTGGTGGCGTATGCGATGGAGATCACGAATGTGGACCCGCTACAGAATTCTCTGCTGTTTGAGCGGTTTCTGAATCCCGAGCGCGTGACCATGCCCGACGTGGACGTGGACTTTTGCCAGAACCGGCGCGGCGAGGTCATCGAGTATGTGACGCGGAAGTATGGGCGCGAGCAGGTTGCGCAGATCATCACGTTCAATACGATGGCGGCGAAGGCGGCGATCAAGGATTGCGGGCGCGCGCTGGATATGCCGTATGGGGACGTTGACCGGATTGCGAAGCTCATTCCTATGACAGTGGGGATGACCATCGACACGGCTCTGGAAGAGGTTGCGGAGCTGAAGAAGATCTACGATACGGACGCGCAGATCAAGGAGCTGATCGACACCGCAAAGAAGCTGGAGGGACTGGTGCGCGGGGCCGGGGTTCATGCGTCGGCGGTGGTGATTGCGCCGCGGCCGCTTACCGAGCTGGTGCCGCTGAACAAGACGAAGAACGACGAAATTGTGACGGCGTACGACATGAAGGCTGTCGAAAAGATGGGCCTGCTGAAGATGGACTTTCTGGGGCTGGCGACGCTGACGGTGATCGACGATTGCCTGAAGCTGATCAAGCTGAGCCGCGCAGAGACAGTGGACATCGAAATGATTCCGCAGGACGACGAGGCGACCTTCAAGAAAGTGTTTCACTCGGCGCTGACCTCGGGTATCTTCCAGTTTGAGTCGAGCGGGATGCGGGATATTTTGCGGCGGTACAAGCCGGATACAGTGGAAGAGCTGACGGCATTGAACGCGCTGTACCGGCCGGGTCCGATGAGCATGATCGACGACTTCATTGAGCGCAAATGGGGGCGGCGCAAGGTGGAGTACCTGCTGCCGGAGCTGGAAGTGATTCTGAAGGATTCGCTTGGCGTGATCGTCTACCAGGAGCAGGTGATGCAGATTTCGAACCTGCTGGCGAGCTATTCGCTGGGCGAAGCGGACTTGCTGCGCCGCGCGATGGGAAAGAAGAATGCCGAGGCGATGGCCGAGCAGCGCGAACGGTTTATGAGCGGCGCGGCTGCACACGGGCATCCGAAGAATGCGGTTGGCGAAATCTTCGATCAGATGGAGAAGTTCTCAGGATACGGGTTCAACAAGTCTCACTCGGCGGCGTATGCGCTGGTGGCTTATCAGACGGCTTATTTGAAGACACATTATCCGGTGGAGTTTATGGCGGCGCTGCTGACTTCGGAGACATCGAAGCCGGAGAACGTGGTGAAGTACATCGGCGAGTGCAAGGAGATGGGCATTCGGGTGGAGCCGCCGGACGTGCAGGTTTCAGGCGCGCAGTTTACGCCGCATGTTGCGCCCGAGGGCGAGGCGATCCGGTTCGGATTGGCCGCGGTGAAGAACGTGGGCGGGAATGCGATCGAGTCGATCTTGAAGGCGCGTGCTGAGGTTGGCGGGCGGTTCAAGAGCTTGTGGGAGTTTTGCGAGAAGGTAGATTTGCGGGTGATGAACTCGCGCGTGATTCAGTCGCTGATCAAGGCTGGGGCGCTGGATTCGCTGGGCAAGCGCGCGCCGCTGATGGCCGCGGTGGACAAGGCGATGGAACGTGCGCAGAAGGCACAGAAAGACGCCGAGCATGGGCAGACGGGGCTGTTCGGGCTGTTCGATGAGGGGCCGAAGGCGGGGCGTACAGGGGATGAGTTGCCGAAGGTGGCGGAATGGGAGGAAACCGAGCGCCTTGCCAATGAAAAAGAGGTGCTGGGATTCTTTGTCTCGGGACACCCGCTGGATAAGTACGCGGAAAAGCTGCGGAATTTGTCGGGGGTGATTTCGACGGCAGAGGCCCTGGAACGCAAGCCGCCGGAGAAACGCTGGGGCACGCAGGCGGACCCGGCGGACGAAATTCAGGTAGCGGGGATGATTCTTGGATTGAAGGTTCAGAAGACCAAGAAGGATCAGAAGCTGTATGCGCAGGCGGGGCTGGAGGACGCGACTGGGAAGATTGAGCTGGTCTGTTTTCCCAGGGATTACGAGCGGTTGGCGGGGCAGTTGAAGATGGAAGCGCCAGTGCTGGTGCGCGGAGTGCTGACCGGCGATGATGATGCTGCGCCGAAGATCGCGGTGAGCTCGATTGTCTCGCTCGAAGAGGTGCAGGTAAAGCTGCCGGGCGGGGTGCGTATCCGCATCAATCTGGATCGAGCAACCGAGGAGATGTTTGCGGGGCTCAAGAGCGCCGCGGATGCCGCGCCGGGGCCGGGGAAGGTGATGCTGCATCTGGAGAAGAAGGGCGAGTACGCGGTGATTCTGGAGCCGGAGGGGATGAGCGTGGCGGCGGATCGCGGCTGGGTGGAGCGCGTGGAGGAGTTAGTCGGCAAGGGGACGGTGCAGGCGCTGGGATAATTGAACTCCCAGGTCTCGAAAACGAGACCTGGGATCATGCGAAGTTTAGATCAGGATCTATTGGGTTGTGAAGGAATCGCCTTCCATGCCGCGATTTCCAAGTTCCATGTCGGTCCAGCCGGCAACGCCTGCGTTGCTGTAGGTCGCAGTGGTGGTGCCGATGGTCCTTGACATGAAGCAGAAGCCTTTCAGTCCCGGTCTTTTCGGATTAGCGTGCGCTTCCCAGGCCATCCCGGAGGCGGCAAGCGTGTAGACGTAGTTGGGATCCGTCTTGTTTGGGTCGAACTTGAGATGTTCGATCTGGCCGCCATGACTGTCTGACCCTGATAAAAGCTGATTGAAGGAGCAGACATGCTGAACGGTTAGCTGACATTCATGCTCGATATTCTCAATGGCGGAGAGAAATATGTAAGCGATCTGCTCTTCGCGCTTGAGTTGGACGGGACCGTTCGCATCCTCGATCTCGACCTTGGCTTTGGTGGCAAACGGGCCGGTGGTCGGCATGGGAGCTCCAGAGCCTGCTGAGGAAGCGGTTGGGGACGCGACGGCAGGTGAAGCAGTGGATTTGCTCGCGGCATAGAGTGTGCTTACCTCACTTGCCTTGAGAGCGCGATTCCAGAGGGCAACATCCTGAATGCCGCCATGGAAGGGCCGGCCTGTGAAGACAGTGCTGTAGCCGATGTTGAAAGTATTCTTTTTGCCGGCCTCGCCGCCTCCCTGATCGGATGCGACAGATTTGCCGTCCCAGTAGATGTTCCTGGTGTGCGATGAGGTATCGAGTGTGACGAGAATCATGTGCCACTGATTGACAAGGGTTGCTGGCGGAGGAGCGAAGGAGATATGGCCCCCCGAAGCCGTATAGAACTTGAGAACGTCGTCATTCTCAAATTGGATATCGAGATCGTTGCCGCTCTCCGATTCTCCTGCTACATAGAAAAAGTGATTGGTCTTCGACGGCAACTCGGCCAGGTTGACCCAGGCCATGATGCTTGCAGTGGCGCCGACTCCGCCTGTCTGGGTCGTGGTGACGTAGCCGTCGCGACCGTCGAGCTTGACGAACTTGCTGACGGAGGCGCTGACAGGCGCTCCCGGCGCGGCGATGGCAACGCCGCCCAATGACTTCCAGGTGGATGTGCCAACCTGGCTCTTCCCTGTCGCCGCGTCAAGGCGGTAGTAGGCGATTGGATGGGTGGAAGTAACTGCGGTGACGAAATCGGACTGGGCATGAATCGCGACACAACCGAGACTCGCGACTGCTGCTAGAGCGGCAATCGCCGCCCGGCTCATTGGGGAATTAACGAACATTTCAGGCACGCCTTTCTCTTGCGAGTTCATTCTTGCCCCGAAGGCCAGCTTCGGCGCGGTGTCGATGGATGCTGGTGGGAGTAGCTATTCATCAAGGCAAGGTCTGCACAGTCTATTGCATGGTGCTGAGGATTTTCAATTTAAAACTTCAAGAGGCGCACAAGTAGAGCATTTGCGTTGGACATACGCTTCCTCGGGGTGAGGAGAATGGGGATCAGACCTCGATAATTTCGAGGTTGGCGGAAAACTCATGACCCGCCAGATGGCGGATTCCTCGGTCGAGCGTAGCGAGTTTTCCGTGGTTGTGAATTGCGAGCCCGAGTAAGTATGCGTCAGTGGTTTGGCGGTGGCCTTGCATTCTGAAAAAAATGGATTTGGTGCCGTCGAGATAGGCGGGAGTGTCTGGCCAGAAGACGTGGCCGGGCAATTGGACGAAGTGTTGCAACGCTTCGCGCGCCTCCTGTATCTCGAAGGGACCAACGCCAGCGACTCCTCGGAGCAACAACCTCATCATTCCCGATTGCGTCATGGGGCAGGTGGCGAACGGCCTGCTTGACGGCTGCGCAAACCAGCGAGACACCAGCTTGTAATGCTGATGGAGCGGGTCATGGAGAATCAGCAGAACACCTACGTCCAGCAGAAAGGTCATTTCCGTCGTCTCGCACTGCTTCCTTTGGATGCGGGCTGTATCTTCTGCTGCATCAACTGCGCCACGTACTCACGGTCCATGTCGTCTTCCGCCTGCTTTATATCTTCGAGAGTAAAGTGAAGTCCCCCTCTTGCAGGCACATCCAGGACCAGAAGACCGATGTCGCTCACCTTGAGGCGCGAGGGCTTCTGCTCGCTGCCGCGGATGATTCGATCGATGGCGGCGCTGGTGGAGGTTCCGCTCGCACTCTTGAATCTCTCTATAATCTCCAGTGTCTCAGGCGACAATGTAATGGTGGTTCTGTGCGGAGCGGGCTTTTTGGGCGCACGTTTTGCCTGTGACTTGGCGGGGACGCCAGCCGGCAGGCGTTTTGTGGGTGCCGTGGAAGTGCCCATGATTGTATGATGATGCGCTCGTTCTGCTAAATATGCAAGAGGGTTGATTTTGATGCATAGTTTGTAACTTTGCATCGACGATTGGAGTCTTGGTGCAATACAGACGATTGGGAAACGGGCCGCTGGAAGTTTCAGAGTTGAGTTTCGGGACGTGGCTGACGGTAGCTGGGGGAATCGGCCGGGAACAGGCGATCCGGTGCATCCATGCCGCTGTCGATCACGGGATTACCCTCTTCGATACGGCAAATCAGTACGGAGCTGGCGAGGCGGAGCGCGTGCTGGGCGAGGCGCTCAAGGCCTATCCGCGAGACCGGTATATGGTCGCCACCAAGCTGTTCTTTCCGGTGGGGGACGAGCCAGATCATGGCCTTTCGGCAGCGCAGATCGAGAAGCAGTTGGACCGGTCGCTGCGGCGGCTGGGCGTGGACGTGATCGATCTTTATCAGTGCCACCGGTTCGACAAGGAAACCCCGCTCGATGAAACCATGGCCGCGCTAGACAGCGCCCTGAAGGCTGGCAAGGTGAGGGCGCTCGGGTTCAGCGAGTGGACGGGCGAACAGATCGATGCGGCTGCAGCGGTCACGGGAGGTAGCGGCTTGACGGCGTTTTCGTCCAGTCAGCCGCAATACTCGATGCTGTGGCGGAAGCCCGAGAGCAAGGTATTTCCGGCCTGCGCTCGTCATGGAATCGGAAGCCTGGCGTTCTCTCCGCTGGCGCACGGGGTGCTGACTGGGAAGTATGCACCGGGGCAGCCGCCTCCGCCGGGGAGCAGGGCGGCCAGCGAAGAGATGAATGTGTTCATGGAGACGGCTGGTCGGCATTTCCGGTCGGATTTTTTGCTTGAGGCTGTGGAGCAATTGAAACCAATTGCGGCGGACCTGGGCCTGACGATGGCGCAGCTGGGACTGGCGTGGGTGCTGCGGCGAGCCGAGGTGGCATCGGCAATCATCGGCGCTTCGCGACCGGAACAGGTTGCGGATAACGTGCGCGCGGTTGGGGCGAAGTTGCCTGCGGAGGTGCTGGAGCGCATTGACGGGGCGGTAGGCGGCGTGGTGGTTTGGGAGTGAAGGCTGTGGGTCCGATACCGACCTTCACCGCTTGCGTGAGGCGGTGTATACGATTACATTGCTCTGGGGTGATTCTTCCATGCGCTTCACGACCCGTACGCGATTTTCCGCCGTTGCCGCCGCCCTTATCGCCTTCGCTTCCCTTCCCCTGGCCTTGGCCGTTGAGGCTCCGCGGCTTGTGCAAAAGGATGGCCGCTATGCCTTGCTGGTTGAAGGCCGCCCGTTTCTGATTCTCGGCGGGCAAATCCACAACTCGAGCGCCTGGCCCAGCGAACTGCCTCAAGTGTGGGAGTCGATGGCCGCCCTGCACGCCAATACCATTGAAGCGCCGGTCTACTGGGAGCAGTTTGAGCCGCAGCAAGGCCACTACGACTTCACCAACGTAGACCAGATCGTGGAGGGCGCACGCACACACAATCTGCACGTCATTTTGCTCTGGTTTGGCACCTGGAAGAACGGCAATATGCACTATGTGCCCGCGTGGGTGAAGAGCGATCCCAAGCGCTTTCCGCGCACAATTCGGCCGGATGGCGAGCCGATCGACGTGCTCTCGCCCAACTCCCGTACCTCGCTGGAAGCGGACAAGGCAGCGTTCACGGCCCTGATGCGCCACTTGAAGCAGATCGACAATGAGCAGCATACGATTCTGCTTATCCAGGTTGAGAACGAGTCGGGCAACATCGGCAGCGTACGCGATAACTCTGCGGAATCGAACCGCGAGTTTGCCGGCGCGGCTCCGGCCGATCTGCTGGCCGCAACGAACAAACAGGCGGGTACTTGGAGCCAGGTCTTCGGCTCCGATGCCGACGAGATCTTCCAGCTCTATCACCAGGCCAAATACATCAATGAAATTGCCGCTGCGGGCAAGGCGGAATTCGCGATTCCGTTCTATATCAATGCGTGGATCGACTACCCAGCAGCGGAGTTGCCGCAACGGCAGGTGGACACGCCCGGCATTGGCTACCCCAGCGGCGGCGCGGTGCAGAAGTTCGTGGGCTTGTGGCGGACTCTTGCGCCGTCGATCGACATGATCGGCCCCGACATTTACAACAACGACTCCGCGTTTTACCGCGAGACCATGCGCGCCTATCGCCGCCCAGACAATCCATTGTGGATTCCGGAGACGGCGCGCGACGACGGCTTCGGGAAGTTCTTCTTTTATGCGCTTGGCGACGGCGCCATCGGCTTTTCGCCCTTCGGCGTTGACCAGACGGGATGGAACATTCTGGGCGATCAGCCGTGGAAGGCGCACTCCAGCAACTTTGCCTTGATTGGGCCGATGAGCCGCGAGATTGCGCAACTGGAGTTTGACGGCAAGCTCAAAACCGCTGTGGAGGAGCCGGGGCAGACCGCGCAGGAATTGGACTTTGGCGGATGGCAGATCTCAGTCGCATTCGGTTTTCCTCAACCTGACGGGCGAAGTGCTCCCGGAACCAGGGATGCGCACGGAGCAGCCTTGGTGGCGCAGTTGGGGCCGGACGAGTTTCTGGTGACCGGCGTGGACACAAGCATCAGCTTCCATCTTGCCGGAAAACTGCCTTGGATCCACAGCCAGATTGTCTCGGCTGAACAAGGCACGTATGAAAACGGCGTCTGGAAGCCGTTGCGCCTGTGGAATGGCGACGAAGATGACCGGGGCCTGTGTTTTCACCAGAAGGCCGAGGTCGTGCGGGTGCGTTTGGGGCAGTTCTAGGTCGCCCCGCGAATGTCCGGATTCTGCTACACTTGTTGGAGCGCAATCAAGGGGAAAAAGCGCCAGGCCGCGCCCCAACGATACGCTCCTGCAACCCATGTTCGGGGAGTGGCTCAGCCTGGTAGAGCACCTGGTTCGGGACCAGGGGGTCGGAGGTTCAAATCCTCTCTCCCCGACCAATAAAATCAATAACTTACACTGATTTCTGGCCAGGCAAAACAGCCTGGGGTTCCCAAGAGGGTTCCCACTCTTTGCCAGTTCCACTGTCGGGGAGGCCCTTCAGCGGAGTGGCGCTTCCTTTCTCCTCTTCATCTTCCTTGTCTGGTTCTGCAAAGACAGCCTCGACCACACGGCTGACCGCATCCACGCATTCGTTCCACCAGGTTTTCGAATAGACATCCAGCGTGATGCTGCCCGAGCTTCCAGCGTGCCCCATGTTGTCACGGGCAACCTCGAGGCGCGCGCCGAAGCGCCGCATCAGGCTAGCGTGCATGGTCCGGAAGCTCCGGAAGTCTATGGTCTTTGAAATCCCCAGCTTCTCTGCAACCGGCATCAAGTGCCGGTGAAGCAGGTTATGCCGGTCAAGCGCCTTGCCGGACCTGATGGCAAAGATGAGGTCGTCTGGCTTGCGGAACTTCTTGTTGCTGTCCCACATTCGCTGCACCGCCGCCAGAATGACGCCATGTTTGTCGAACGGCACCTCACGCTTGCCGGCATCCGTCTTGACGTCGTCGAACTCATTGTCGTAGACCCGTTCGTCCACAACAATGCGATCGCGAAGGATGTCCTTCCAGCGAAGTGCGAGAGCCTCACCCGGCCGCATGGACGCGAAGACGATCAGTATGATCATCGACTTCGTCGGTTCCTTCACAGTCTCGATCATCCGGCGGATGTCTGCAAGTGAAAGAAGCACCGTTGGCTTCACAGCCCGCTTTCTCGGCAGTTTCACCCCAACTGCGGGATTCCGTCAAGCATGCCCCATGCCTTGCCCTGGTTTAGAGCGGCGCGGAAGGTGCCATGAATCAGCCGGATCGACTTCGGGGACAGACCAGGAGACAGCGTGTTGAAGTATTCCTGAATATCGATGGTCGTCAGCTTGCGGACTTTGCTGCTGCCGAATTCAGGCAGCAGATATGTCTTAAAGTTCTCCTCGTACTGTCTGCGCGTGGAGTTCTTCAGGTGTGGCCAAGTCAGTTCCCGGCACTTGTTGTAGACGGCCTGCACGGTTTCCTCGTCACTTGTGAAAAGGTGAGGTTGGTTGTTCCGCTCGTTGACTCGCTCCATAAACTGGTCGCCGAGCCGCTGTGCCTCGCGTTGACCTGGCACTCGGCTCTTCGCCCACGACTTCGTTCGTCTCTGACGCGGGGTTTGGTTGTAATCCCAACAAAAGAGTTTCCATTTGGACCCAAGATCCTGCACCTGGGCCCGCTGATAACGTTCCTGCTGCACCACGGTCCTCCTTCCGTGATGCTTCAATCGCGGTCTCTTTTTAGCATCAAAGGTCGTCACTGCACAACCTCCGCCCCTGCAAGGAACTGGTGGATGACCGCTGGGCGGAATCGCACGTATCGGCCCAGGCGGCCAACTCCGGGAATCTGATCGGCATTGGCGTACACTCATGACCTGGGCACACACAAAAGCTCGGCAACTGTTGCGACTGGCATATGGAGGTGGGAAGCCCGGCTTGAATCTGGAAAATCTGCGGACGCTGCTTATTGCATTGCCACCTTTCGAAGAGCAGATGCGCCTGGAGAACGAGGCAGAATGGTTGCTCTCAACAGCTGTCGCAGTTGAGTCGAGCATCCAGCAACAGACTTTGAAGGCTGGTCGCACCCGGAGTGGATTCCTACAACGCGCCTTCACCGGTCAACTTGTCCCTCAGGACCCGACCGACGAACCAGCCTCCGCGCTGCTCGAAAGTATCCGCGTCGAACGGACCTGCGCTTCCCGACGCACCGTAGTCCGCAATGCAAAAAAGAAAGGCATAACGTAATGACATGGTCATTACGTTATGCTATCCTGACCTTCTGATGGAGGAATTCCGATGGCAACTCTACAGCAGGAAAAAGGCAGGCGCGACACGCTGAATCTGCGCATCAAGCCCGAGCTGCGCGGTCTCATCGACCGGGCGGCTGAACTCCAAGGCAAGAATCTGACGGATTTCGTACTGAGCGCTGCTCGCAACGCCGCCGAGGATGCGCTGATGGACCGCACCGCGTTTGCGGTCAGCCCCAGGGCCTATGCCGAATTCCTTAAGCGCTTGGATGCGCCGCCGAGCCCCAGCGCCAGGCTCCGCCGCTCCCTTGAGACACCGGCGCCATGGGAGAAGTAAGCAGGTTGCTCGCCCCTGAACCGCTCGCGAATCGCCACGAATTTGAGGAATTTCGCTCCGGGGAAGCCTCACTCGACGATTGGTTGAAGCGCCGGGCGCGCGCCAATCAGCTGAGCGGCGCTTCTCGCACCTATGCGGTTTGCGAGGGCGAACGAGTCGTGGGCTATTATGCGCTGGCCTCCGGCGCAGTGACGGTCGAGAATGCTCCTGTTCGGTTCAGGCGCAACATGCCCAATCCAATTCCGGTGGCCGTTCTGGCGCGCCTTGCTGTAGATCGCGACTGGCAAGGGCACGGCATTGGTCGAGCCTTGTTCCGCGACGCCGCTCGCCGCGTGGCCCAGGCGGCAGATGCCATCGGGATTCATGGAATCGTCGTTCACGCAATATCGGACGCAGCGAAGGATTTTTATGTCAAACTTGGCTTCGATCCCAGTCCGAGTGAGCCGATGACGCTGCTGGTAACGTTGGCAGACATTCGAGCCATTCCCTGATGAGGATGCACCAGCACCGCCAGACTGTGAGGAACCCGTTGATGAAGAAGTCGGCAAAGAAGTCCCCATCGAAGAAGAAGTCTGCCCCAAATGCCGAAATCGCAGCGGCGATGCGGCAGATGGAGAAGCTGATGTCCAGCGGCGACCTGATCACGCAGGGCGATCTCGATGCCTTGCTGGCCTCGCTGCACGGTCCATCTGCGACGGACGGGTTGAGTGACGCGGAGGCGGACGCCCGGGATGAGGCGCAGGAACTGGCCTTCAGTGCTATGGAAGCGGAGAGCGAAGCGCAGGTGCGCAAGCTGGCCAAGCGCGCGCTGGCAAAAGACCCGGACTGCGTAGACGCCCTAGTGGTGCTGGCCGGCGTCGAGTCGGATTCGCCTAAAAAGATGATCGAGGCCATGCAAAAGGCCGTCGCCGCTGGAGAGCGGTCGCTCGGCACTAAGTTTTTCAATGAGAACACGGGCCATTTCTGGGGCCTCTTGGATACTCGGCCCTATATGCGCGCCACGGAGCAACTGGCCGGCCTGCTGCGTGCCGAGGGTTTCAACCTGGACGCGATAAGGCACTACGAGAAGATGCTTGCGTTGAATCCAAATGATAACCAGGGCGTGCGCGATCCGCTGCTGGGCCTGTATCTTGCGCTCGGAAGCCTGGACGAAGCTGGCAAGCTACTGCAGACCTATAAAGAGGACGCGTCGGCCAACTTTGCCTGGGGCCGCACGCTTGAGCGCTTCCTTTCCGCCGACCTGACCGGAGCGACGGCAGCGCTTAGGAAAGCCCGCAAAGGAAATCGCTTTGTGGAACTCTATCTAAGCGGGCAGAAAGGGCTTCCCAAGGAAATGCCTGAGATGTATTCGCCAGGCAGCGACGAAGAGGCAATTCTGGTTCTGGATTATATGTCGCTTGCCTGGGCTGAGCACAAAGAGGCCGTGTTCTGGCTGATGGAACAGTTGATGGCAGGCACCGCATCCAAGGCAACGCCCGCAAGAACGGGAAAAAGAGTGCAATGAATCCGAACGCAATCGTCCAAAAACTCTGGAACTACTGCAACATCCTGCGCGACGACGGCCTGTCGTATCAGGACTATATTGAGCAGCTCACCTTCCTGCTCTTTTTGAAGATGGCCGACGAACGCCAGAAGCTGTTTCCTGAGCGAGCCACGCTGATTCCTCGCGCGCTTGACTGGAACAGTCTTGAGCGCCTCGATGGCGACGATCTCGATCAGCATTACCGGCACATCCTGGTGGAACTGGGCAAGAAGCCCGGCATGTTGGGCACCATCTTTCGCAAGGCGCAGAACCGCATCCAGGACCCCGCGAAGCTCAAGCGCCTGAGTGAGATTACCCCCGGCAGAGCCGGGGGCTTCATTGTGTGAGCCGCTCAAAGCGGCTTGAGCGGGGTCGCTAACGCGGCCCCGATTGATTTGGGCCACCTTATCGGTGGCAGGTCATTTCCA